>Ga0105340_1000669_pt1 | contig 16125 bp, 7 predicted proteins | sample EasRivMeERMLT700_FD_89676 | JGI IMG/M metagenome (GOLD analysis project Ga0105340, IMG submission 89676) | Soil microbial communities from meander-bound floodplain in the East River, Colorado, USA - East River MetaG ERMLT700 | ecosystem: Environmental > Terrestrial > Soil > Floodplain | place...
CCCGGGACGCCCGCCGTTGGCCTCGCGTTCCTGCGCGCCTTTGAAGTCACGAAGGACACGCTCTATCTCGAAGCGGCGCAGCGCACCGCCGAAGCCCTCGCCTGGGGGCAACTCGAGTCCGGCGGATGGACTTATCTCATCGACTTCGATCCCGCCAACCAGCGCTCGTATCGCCGCGCCGAGCAAGGCCATCTCACGACAAACCAAATCGCCAAACGCCGGAACGTCACCACGTTCGATGACGACACCACGCAACTGGCGTTACGATTCCTCATGAAGTTCGGTGCCGCAAACACGAACGCGAGCGACGAAATTCGCTCGGCGCTCGACTATGGCCTGCAGGGCTTTTTGCGCGCGCAATATCCAAACGGCGCGTGGCCACAGGGCTTTGATGGCCGCGCTCACGATCCTTCGCTGCACCAACCAAAACCAGCGCGCCTTCCCGAAAGCTGGTCGCGCACTCCGGATGTGAAGGATTACTGGCGCCAGTACACCTTCAACGACAACGTCATGCGCAATTGCATCCTGACGGCGCTCGATGCGCATCGGCAATTCGGCAAGCCCGAGTATCTTGCCGCTGCAAAACGCGCGGGCGACTTCATCCTCCTTGCGCAGCTTCCCGCGCCTCAGCGCGCATGGGCACAGCAATACAATCTCAACATGGAACCCGCATGGGCGCGCCGCTTTGAGCCGCCGTCAGTTTGCAGCGGCGAAAGCGCCGGGCTGCTCCGCATATTGCTCGATCTCCACTCCGCGACCGGTGACAAAAAATATCTCGAACCGCTGCCATCAGCGATCGACTGGCTGAAGCGCTCGCAAATCGCTCCAGAAAAATGGGCGCGCTTCTACGAACTCGAAAGCAACCAGCCCCTCTACTTCACAAAGGACTATCGTCTCGTTTACACGGGCGACGATCTGCCGACGCACTACGGTTTTCAAGGTGACTACAGCATTCCAGCGACCATTAGACAATGCGAGGCTGTGCTCAAAGACGGTCAGCAGCGCAAAGGCGAGCCTCAGCCGAAAGCTCGATCGTCTTTGGAACCCGCGACCCGCAAAGTCATCGCAGCCCTCGACGCAAAGGGGCGATGGGTCAGCAATGGCCGCATCGAAAGCCGTGCCTTTATCGCCAACGTCAACACCCTCTGCGATTACATCGAAGCGAAGTAGAGAGCCAATCGCATTGCGCAAAGCGGCACAGGAGTGCCGCACTCCAAAACCTCGCGGAATTTGTGTGGCGCCATGCTCATTCGCGGCAGCGTCGTGGAGTGCGGCACTCCTCTGCCGCTTTCATTTGCGTTAGCGTCAGCTATTCCAAAATCTCCTTCAACACCTTCCCTCGCGCGCCGGGCAATTCCACACCCAGCAGATGTGCGATCGTCGGCGCCACGCGAATGTTGTCGATCACTCCCACGCGCGCACCCTTCTTGATCCCACGCCCCGCCGCCACAAACACCGCATTCATTTTTGGGTTGCTCGCGAGATACCCGTGATGCCCCTGGTTGCCCTGCTCCAGCGTTACCTCCGTCACCAACTCATCTCCGAGGGCGCTGTTGTTGAACGCATAACCCTCCTTCGCGGCGAGAACCATCTGCGCCATTTGCGGATTCTTCTCCGGATCGGGATAGCCCAACTCCGCGAAACGCTCGGGTCCGATAACCTCGGCGATGCCTTCCGCCTCGCGCAAAACCTCGCGGACTTTCGCCGCGTCCTCGTTCCTCGTCTCTGAGTTCGTCAAGTACACCAGCGCGGTGCCGCCCTCCGAGACAATCTGCGCTCGCGCGCGAACGATTTGCCCGACACTGGTCGCCTCCAGCAACCCCGCTTTGCGAAACAACACATTCGGGTTCACGATCTTCAGCGCCTTCTCGAAGCCGTGGTCCGCCACGATGAACAACGTCGTCCTCTCGCGAATGCCGGCCTCGTTGAGCGCGCGCAGCACTTCCCGCAACTGGCCGTCCACAAGCGCCACTGCGTTGTAACCCGCCGGCGAAAGCGCCCCGTATTTGTGGTGCGTCGAGTCCGTCACCAGCATGTGGAACATCATGAAGTTCGGCCGGCGTGCCTCAATCACATGTACTGCCGCCGCCGTCCAAATCTGGTCCCTGCTCGCCGCGCTCTGTGCCGAAAAACTTCGCTCCGTCGCGTCCTTCAAAATTCCCAGGGCGATCAACTCCTCGCGCAGCCGCGGTGTCGAGTGCGTGATCTGCTGCGGCACATCGGGAAAATCGTCGTCCAGCGTCTTTGAATTGCGCGTGCATGGCCAATTGATTCCCGCCGTGCGATAACCCGCCTCGTGCAATACGTCAGCAAGCGTCGGCACCGCGACCAGGTCGCCCTTGTCCCGCTGCCCATCGACCTTCACCGGCAGACCGGGCCCGGGGCGCACCAGCACGCCGTTGAACAGCACCGAATGCTGGTCGGGATGAACCCCGGTCACGAGCGTCGTGTGATTCGGCCACGTCACTGACGGGTTCGACACCTTCAAGCCTTCCGCCACCGCGCCCTCCTTCGCCAACTTGCGCAGCGTCGGTATCGGCGCCTGCTCGTTCGTCAACAAGTAGGCCGCGAAACCATCCATCGTGATAAGAATGACGTGGTGATTTGTTGACGCTCTCGCTGGCATCGCGGCAAAAGCCAACATGCATCCTAAAAAACAAAGCGCTCGGTGAAGCATCCGCGCTTTGTAACCGAGCCCTGGCACGCCACTCAATCGCAAACTCCGAACTTGTCGAAGCCCAGTGCCAGCCGCTTCAATCCCTCCCATGCTTCGGCTCATTCTTTTGGCGCTCTGTTTTGCGCAGAGCGTTTTCTCCGTTGAAATCATCGCCACCGCGGTGCTTCGTTCGATGCGCCCGAGATCACGCTCGCCGCCATGAAGCTCGCCTGGGCACAAAACGCCGACGCGATCGAACTCGATCTCTGGCTCTCGAAGGATGGCCGCCTCGTCGTCTTCCACGACGCCGACGCAAAGCGCATCGCAGGGGTCCCGCGCAAAATTGCCGACTTCACGTGGGCCGAAGGTCAACAACTCGACGTCGGCTCGTGGAAGAACTCACAGTTCAAGGGGGAGCGCATTCCCACCCTTGAGTCGATACTGGCGACGGTTCCCAAAGGCCGCCGCGCCGTGCTCGAAATCAAGTGCGGTCCCGAAATCGTCCCCGAACTCAAGCGCGTGCTTGATGCCTCCAAACGCTCGCTACGCGAACTTGCGATCATCAGTTTCAACTTCGAGTCACTCAAAAAATCCCGTGAAACGTTTCCCGACATCGAACACTACCTTTTGCACAGCTACAAAAAGGACCCTGCCACCGGAAAATTTCCCGAGCTCAAGCCGCTCATCGCCGGCGCGCAGGCTGCCAAATTTCACGGACTCAACCTGCATTTTGATTGGCCCATCGATGATCAATTCGTTCGCGAAGTTAAAGGCGCCGGGCTCAAGATGCTCGTGTGGACCGTGAACGACGCCGCGGTTGCGAATCGGCTTGCTTCAGCCGGCGTCGATGCCATCACCACCGACCGTCCCGGATGGCTCCGCGAGCAATTAAAATAATCTTGCTCTCGCAACCGTAGGAAATTCGAAACAGCCGGCGGGGGGCACACCCTATTCCTGCGCCGGTTAAGCTTGTGGATGATCGGGCTATGCAGAAATTTTTTGGCCTGCTGGGCAACACGCGTCGTTTTACGGTCGCCATCATCACTGTCCTCACCATCAGTTACGTGCAAGACGCCGTGGCTGCAGGGTTCGATCTCACCCTGGTGCGCAAGCGCACCGCCACCACGTTGTCGGTGGAACAGCGCTTCTTTCCTGATGACGACTGCGCCGTGGTCGAAGGCTGCGTCCGCGCCCCGGGCTTGCGCACTTTGTTGCGCTTCGATGTTTCGGTGGCCAACGTCGGTCGTGGCGATCTCAAGCTGGGCGACCCAACCCAAAGGCCGGACCGATTTACCTTTAGCCCCTGCCACGGGCATTACCACTTTCGCAGTCTCATTACCTATGAGATTTACGACATGCGCGGCAGACTTACGCGGCGCGGCGCCAAACAGGCCTATTGTCTGCGCGATAATTTCAGATACCTGGACAGGGCGGCCGAAAATCCCAAGTACGATTGCGACTTCCAGGGTCTTCAGGCAGGATGGGAAGACGTCTACGACAAAGGCCTCGATTGCCAATGGATTGACATCACCGGCCTGAAGCCGGGCGCGTACGTCTTGAAAGCGTACGTGAATCGCGGCCACAGACTTCCCGAACGCAACTTTAGCAATAATAGCTTCACCCTGCGTATCACTGTCCCCCGCGACGTCGGCACCGCAGATTCCGGCGGCCATTAAGAAGTGCTCTGTCCGGGGGCGCCAGCGAGCGCCCCAAAACTAGACTTTTTCCAGACCGTCCGAAGGTGGAAAACAGCGAGTTTGTTGGCAAATCTTCAGATTCGCCACGCGACGGTCTGGTTTTGAATTCCGCGTTCTCCGGCTTCATGCAGACGTAAAACTCCCGCCCTTTCGAACCGCAGTTCGCTTCTCTGTCCACGATTGATTCGCCGCGCCGCGCCAAAGTTCAGGTTTGCGTTCTGTGACAATCTGGTTAAACATCACTGTTATCCAAGCGAACAGCGAAGTTGACCTATGCTTATATCTCGTCTGCGACTCGTAATTCTCAGTCTCGTCTGCGCGTTGACCAGCCCTGCCTTCGCGCAGGAGAACGTCATCATCAATGAATTCCTCGCCAGCAATAACAGCTCCACTGGCTTGCGCGATGAGAATAATGAACTTCAGGACTGGATCGAGATTCACAATCCCGGCCTTACCCCGGTCGACCTCCTGGATTGGGGTTTGACCGATTCGGCGGGCGATCCATTCCAGTGGCGCTTCCCTGCGACGAATATCAACGCCGGCGCGTACATGATCGTGTTTGCGTCCGAGAAAGACCGCCGCACTCCGGGTGCCCCCCTGCACACCAATTTTCGCCTCGGAGCTAGCGGGGAATATCTCGCGCTTGTGCGGCCCGACGGCTCTCTCGCCAGCGTGTTCAACCCCTTCCCCCGCCAGGTGCCAAACGTTTCCTACGGCGTGGGTGTCTTTACCACCAACAACAATGTCATCCGCTCCAACTCGCCTGTTCGCGTCGTCATCCCTGTGGCATCGACTCCTTCGACGTGGAACGCGACGAATTTCAATGACAGCTCGTGGCTGGCCGGCATCAATGGCGTTGGCTTCGGCCCTGCGAACGCTGTCGAAGCCAATTATGCCGCCGCAATCGAACCGACCGCTCCGGTTGCCCACTGGCGGTTGAACGAAACGGCGGGCGTTACCACTGCGGCGAACATCGGGTCTGGAGCGAACCTCAACGGTGCTTACAATGCGGCGACCGTCGGCACTGCGGGTCCACGCCCGCCGCAGTTCAATGGCTTCGAGGCCAACAACAATGCCCCCACGTTCAACGGCACCGCCGGTTACGTCAACGTGCCCAACTCGATCCTCAATAATCGCGGCGCGTTCACAATCGCGGGTTGGATCAAGCCGACGGTAACTCCCACCTCGCGCATCGGTTTATTTGGGCAAAACGATTGCGTGGAATTTGGATTCATTGCTGGCACGACCTTGGAGTGCTACACGATGAACGGAGGGTCCGTCCAGGCCACTTATACCAACGCGATGAACACATGGCACCACGTCGCGGCGGTCGGCGACGGCGCGAGCATCCGGATTTACGTGGATGGCGTTCAAAGGGCCAGTGGCGGGGCCACTACCGCCAATTACGGCTCATCAAGCGAGCCGTTCAGAATTGGCGGCGGAGGCATTTTCGACACGGCAGGAAACTTCTTCAATGGGCAGATCGACGAGGTAGTCGCTTACCACCGGGCGCTCTCCGTTGGCGAAGTCCAATTGCTGCATCAGGCGGGGCTCAGTCCAACGGACGCCTCGGTCACTCCGTTTGTGAACACGGACGTGGGATCGATCATGTCGAACGTCAACGCGTCGGCGTACATTCGCATTCCGTTTAACGTCAGCAACCCCACCAACGTGTCATTGCTGACGCTACGCATGCGGTACGACGACGGGTTCGTCGCCTTCGTCAACGGCACGCAATTGATTCGCGTCAACGCCCCCGCGACGCCGGCGTATAACTCGACGGCCACTAATACGCACTCGCCCTTAAACGTGGAGGAGTTTCGCCTCGGCGCGGACAACCTTGTGAGCGGCGCGAACGTACTCGCCATTCAGGGCTTGAACCGCACGGTGGGCGACAGCGATTTCCTCATCGCCGCGGAACTCGAAACCACGAGCGTCGCCGGCACCAGCCCCAACCCCGTCTTTTTCAGCCGTCCAAGTCCAGGGGCCGCCAACAGCAGCGGCCAGGCCTTCCCGGGTCCCGCAATCGTGGAGAACAGCCACAGCCCCACTGTTCCGAGCGATGCCCAGGACTTGCTCGTCACGGCCCAGGTGGCGCCGACGTTCCAGCCTGTTGCTTCGGTGGTGCTTCGTTATCGCGTGATGTTCGGAGCGGAAATCGAGTTGCAAATGTTTGACGACGGTGCGCACGGCGACGGCGCGTCCAATGACATGACCTTCGCCGCCACCATTCCCAACAGCGCTTACACGAATGGCCAAATGGTCCGCTGGTTTTTCCGCGCTACGGACACTCAGGGCACGATGTCGCGCTGGCCGCTCTTCACCATTCCCGACGCCTCCGCGGAATACCTTGGCACGATGGTCCACGACCCCGCGGCGACCAGTAAACTTCCCATCGTTTACTTGTTTGCCCCGGCGACCATCCTCCAGCCTGGCCCAGACGCCTCGCCTCAGATTGGCGCGGACTCGCAAGCAGGCGCACGCGTGTCGCTGTTTTACGACGGCGAACTCTACGACAACATCCACATGGAATTGCGCGGCAACAGCACCGCGGGCTTCCGTAAGAAATCGCATCGCCTGAACTTCAACCGGGAGCACCTGTTCCGCCATTGGGGACCTGGCCCGCGCATCCGTGAAACGTCCTTTGTCGCGGATTACCCCGACCCGACCTACATGCGGCAGGGTCTGGCCTTCTGGCTCGCGGATCAACTCGGCGCGCCGGCTCCGTTCTACGAGCCGTGCCGGCTTCAGTTAAACGGACGGTTCTATCAACTGGCCAATCACAGCGACATCCACGATGTCGAAATTCTGGACCGCCTCGGCTACGATCCGCGCGGCGCGCTCTACAACGCCGCAGGCACAATCGAGCCGAGCCAATTCAGCACTGGCGGTTTCGAAAAGAAAACGCGCGCCTGGGAAGGCAACGCCGACTACGCCGCGCTGGCCAATGCGGTTGCCACTACGGTGCCTGTTGGCCAACGCCGCACGAACCTCTTTGAGATGCTCGACCTGCCCGAAGTCATCAACTACCTGGTCGTCGCGCGCTGGTCTCACGAGAACGACGACGTTTGGGCCAACATGAGTCTCTACCACGACAACGACGGCGACAATCTCTGGCGCATTGTCCCCTTCGACATGAACCTCTCGTGGGGCGCGATTTTCTATGAAGGAGGCGGCGCGTGTACTCCGTACGTGGAAGGCGTGCAGGCGACGAACGACGCGCACAAGGCCCATCCCCTGTACGGCTCGGCCCTGACCCTCCCATGCGGAAGCGGCAACTACAACCGCATGTACGACGCGATCTTCCAGGTCCCGCAAACGCGCGAGATGTTCCTCCGCCGCATGCGGACGATGCTCGACACCTACATCGGGCCGCCCGGCACTCCGTACGGCGGGAGCCCCGCTGAACTGCGCATTTTGATGTTGCGCGATTTGATCGCCGAAGAAGCCAACCGCGACCGGGTATGGTGGCAATGGCCGGGCAAAGGCGGCCAAAGCAATTTTGACCCCGGCATCCCTTTCACCAACGGGGTGAATGCCATGCTGACGAATTTCGTCATGGCGCGCCGCAACCACTTCTACAACAAGCATACGGTTGTCAACACCAGCCTGGCCATTGGCATCACCAAGGATAACAACGCAGGCATTCCGCTCGACCAGACCGGCGACGCGAACGTGTTCATCCACAGTTTCGAGGTCAACCCCTCGTCCGGCAACCAGCAGCAGGAGTTCATCTGCCTGACGAACCCGATGCCGTACGCGGTCGACATTTCAGATTGGGAACTGAGCGGCGGCGTTCGATTCCGGTTCAAGCCCGGCACGGTCATGACGACCAACAGCGTGCTCTACGTCTCGCCGAACGTCGTGGCGTTCCGCGCGCGCACGACGGCCCCGCGGGGCGGCCAGGGTCATTTCATCGTGGGCGGCCTCGAAGGCCAGCTTTCCACTCGCGGTGAAACCGTTTTCCTGCACGACCAATGGGGACGCCTGGTCCACACCAATGGCTTCCCGGGCAACCCGAGCGCGGCACAAAATAGTCTGCGCATCACGGAAATCATGTACGCCCCCGCCCTGCCCGCGGGAAGCATCTACACCGCCGCGGACTACGAGTACATTGAATTTAAGAACATCGGCACGAGCACGCTGAGTTTGAACGGCGTCCGCCTGATCAATGGCGTGACCTTCAACTTCACCGGCAGCGCCGTCACCAATCTCGCCGCGGGACAGACGGTATTGGCCGTGCGCAATATCAACGCTTTCAACTCCCTTTACGTGCCGGGTCGCAGCATCGCGGGCCAGTATGTTGGCAGTCTCGATAATGGCGGCGAGCGGATTCAACTCGTTGACAGCAGCGGCGAGGAGATTCTCGACTTTGAGTACGAAAACGATTGGTACCCGATCACCGATGGTCACGGCTTTTCGCTGGTCATCGTCAACGAAAACGCAGATCCCGATGCGTGGGACAACAAGGAAGGCTGGCGGCCCAGTGGGCAACTCAATGGAACGCCGGGCTTGCCGAATGGCGCTCCCGCCGTCTTTGCCGCTGTGCGCATCAACGAAGTGTTGACACACACCGACCCACCGGCAGTCGACACGATCGAACTCTACAATCCGACCCCCAATACTGTGGACATCGGCGGCTGGTACCTGACCGATGACTTCACCACGCCAAAGAAATATCGCATCCAAGCCGGCGTCACGATCGACCCGTTCAGCTATCGTACATTCAACGAAACTCAGTTCAATCCGACGCCGGGCGTCGGTAACAGCTTCTCACTCAGTTCGCTGGGAGATGAGGTCTTCTTATTCTCCGGCGACGCGGCCGGGAACCTGACCGGCTACGTCCATGGCCACGATTTCGGTCCGGTCGAGAACGGCGTCACTCTTGGCGTGCATTACACCAGCACCGGTGAAGCACATTTTGTGCGCCAACAAACCGCCACGCTGGGCGCGACCAACAGCCGGCCGAGAGTGGGCCCGATCATCATCTCCGAAATCATGTACCGTCCCTCCTCTGTGCCGGGCTACGACGATTCGTTGGACGAATATGTGGAGTTGCAGAATATCGGCACTGGGACCGTGTCATTGTTCGATCCGCTGGCGCCGACGAACACGTGGCTGTTCGAGAAAGGAATCGATTTTAACTTCCCGGCAAACATCTCGATGCCTGCCGGTTCATTCCTGTTGCTCGTGAACTTCGACCCAGCCAACACGGCCTTGTCAAACTCCTTCCGCACCCGCTACTCGGTCCCGGCGAACGTCCCGATCCTTGGCCCTTATCAGGGCAGTCTGAACAACGCCGGTGAACTCATCGAATTGCGCATGCCCGATACGCCGGATACCAACGAGATTCCCTATGTCCTGGTTGAGAGGGTTGAATATTCAGACTCAGCCCCGTGGCCGCTAGTGGCCGATGGCAGTGGCGCGTCGCTGCAGCGTATTGGGGGAGTCCCTATCACTACTTATTACAATGATGCAGCAAGTTGGGTGGCCGCGGCGCCGACGGCCGGGCGCGCCTATGCGGGCATAGGAGTTGTCTTCCCGCAAATTACATCCCAACCCGTCAGCCAGGACGTTGTAGCGTCAACTGACACCACACTCAGCATCACAGCAACTGGCAGCGCTCCGCTCAGCTACCAGTGGCGGCGCCGTGGAGAGATCATCTACGGAGCGACGAATTCCACCCTGTTTCTGGATAACGTTCACTCCAGCGACCGCGGCGAATACGATGTGCTGGTCTACAATCGCGCGGGCTCAACAGTGAGTTCGCAGGCCGTAATCAACGTGCTCATCCCGGCCCGTATTCTTCTCAATCCGGCAAGCATCGTTTCCCTGCGCGGCTCGACGAATTTCGCGACCTGGGGCCAAACCTTCAGCAACTTCACATTCACCGTAGGCGCGAGCAGCAGTTCGCCTCTGCGTTATCAATGGCGCTTCAATGGCATTGATATCTTCGGCGCCACCAACGGCACTCTCGTGGTGACGAATGGCAGCCTCGACGATGTGGGCACCTACAGCGCTACGGTCACCGACAGCATCGGCACAATCGAAAGTACGGTGGCCACACTCACCATTTATATCCCTGTGTTTTATATTCAGCCGCCGTCGTCCATGACCGTGGTGCAGGGAGACACCGTGCACCTCATCGTGAACGCCGTCGGGTCGGACCCCATCGGCTACCGCTGGAGACGCAACGGGGTCAACCTGTTCGGGGGCACGGGCATAGTGCCGTTCTCCTCGTTGTCGATCACGAACGTCCAAACCACTAATGCGGGCGCTTATACTGTGATCCTGAACAATCCGGGCAATGTGACGCCCGGGACTATCACACCCGCGGCCAACCTCGTTGTGCTGCTGGATAGCGACGGCGACCACATGCCCGATGTGTTTGAGGATGCCAACGGGTTTAACTCGAACAATCCCGCTGACGGCGCGGCCGATGCGGATGGTGACGGCGTAAGCAACGCCAATGAGTACGCCGCGGGAACCGACGTGCGAGACGATGAAAGTTTTCTAAAAGTCGACGAAATCACGTCGTCGAGCGCAACTGAGATTACGTTCCTTGCCCTTTCGAACAAAACGTACTCCGTTCAATTCCGGAACAATCTTGCCGGCGCAACATGGCAGCGGTTTACGAACGTGACCGCACGGACGACGAATTTCGTGCACACGATCACGGATTCGAACGCCGTGCCGAATCGATTCTACCGCCTGGTGACGCCGTATCAGCCGTAGGGCCGCGTGGAAATAGAAGCGCCTGCTGAGCCGTCGCGCGGGACATAACAACTCCGTCCGTTCGCCGCTTAGAGCGAAACATTTGGCGCGTCCGGCGCGGCGGCCGCAGCAGGCTGACTCGCTAAACGAGTGCCTAAAGGCTGAGCGCCCTTGTCATGGGCGTCAACCTTCAACTGCGGGGAGTTGTTCACAGGGAGCGAGCGTTTTAGGGTTGCGGAGCAAAGCGGCACAGGAGTGCCGCACTCCACGACGCTACCGCGAATTCAAATGCGCATTCGATAACGCGAAGCGTTTTGGAGTGCGGCACTCCTGTGCCGCTTTCATCTCATCCAAACGATTCGCGGCCAGCGTCATTCATCAATTCACCAACTGATACCAGTTGTCGCGCTGCCGCGGTTCGTACCCCAGGTCGCGAATAAGCCGCTGCATGTCGGCCACGCCCATGCGGAAGGTTGTCCCCGCCTGGCTGACCACGTTCTCCTCGATCATGATGCTGCCTAAATCGTTCGCGCCGTACTTCAGGGCCACCTGGCCGATGTCCTGTCCCTGCGTGACCCACGAACTTTGGATGTTCGGAATGTTGTCCAGGTAAATACGCGACAGCGCCTGTGTGCGAAGGTACTCGTGCGCGCCGACCGTCGGCGATTTCAATTTCGTGTGCTCCGCCTGGAACGTCCACGCGATGAATGCTGTAAAGCCCTTCGTCTTGTCCTGCTGCGCGCGCACGCGCTCCAGGTGTTCGATTCGCTCTTCCACCGTCTCCACGTGCCCGAACATCATCGTTGCCGTCGAAGCCAGCCCCATGCGATGCGCCACGTCCATGACGCTGAGCCAGTCGTCGCTCATCGCCTTGAGCGGCGCGATCCGTTTGCGCACGCGGTCCACGAGGATCTCGCCGCCGCCGCCAGGAATGGAGCCGAGGCCCGCCTTCACGAATTGGCCGATGATCTCCTCGAGCGACAGGTTGAACACTTCGCGAAAATGAATGAACTCGCTCGGGCTGAACCCGTGGATATTGATCTGCGGAAACTTCTGTTTGATGTGCGAGAGCAGGTCGAGATACCACTGCATGGTCAGCTTCGGGTGGTGGCCGCCCTGCATGAGGATTTGCGTGCCGCCGAGCGCGATGGTCTCCTCGATCTTGCGGTCCATCTCCTCGTGCGTGATCACGTACGAGTCGCTGTCACTCTCCACGCGATAAAACGCGCAAAATTTGCAATAGACGTTGCAAACGTTTGTGTAGTTGACGTTGCGATCGACAATGTAGGTGACGATATCGTTCCCGCGGCCATCGTACGCGGGAGCTTTCGCCAATTCCCGGCGGCGGTCGGCGAGCGCGCCAAGCTCCTCCAGCGGCAGGCGATACAGGCGCAGCGCCTCCGCCTGGTTGATGCGCGCGCCGTCCCAAACACTTTCCAAAAGCTCGTCGCTGGATGGGTCGTAAGTCATTGCCCGGTCCTGGCAGCAACTTACGATGCCGACGCGCGCCAATCCAGCACCTTCAAACGCACAAAGGTGAAGCCCTCGTAATGGTTCAGTTGCGGCGCGCAGGCGAGGTCGAACTCACCGACAGGCAAATCCCCATTTCCGCCGTTCCACAGCACCGCTTCGCCCACAATCCCGGCGTTCGCGACCCTCATGCGGACGTGCTTTTTGTCCGGCCCAAATCGCTCGAGAGGGCGCTGATGCGTGAGTGCGCGAACCCAAAATTGGACGGGCGGATTTCCCATTCCGGTCTGCTGGAGTTTTTCGAGTTCCCGCACCCGCTCGACGGTCAGTTCCGCGAGGCTAGCTTCGGCATCGATCTTTAGCGACGGTTGCAGCTTCCCATTGCCGAGCGAGCGCGCGGCCACCTCGTTGAGTCGCTGCCGAAACGCTTCGACTTTGTCTGGCAAAATACTAACTCCGGCCGCCATTGCGTGGCCGCCATGCTTCACGAGTAACTCGCTGCACTCCTTCAACGCGCCCGCGAGGTCGAAGCCCTCGATGCTGCGGCCCGACCCGCGCCAGTGCTCGCCATCGCCACCAAAAATGATCGTGGGCCGGTAGAATTCCTGCAACACGCGCGCCGCGACGATGCCGACGACGCCGATATGCCATGAGGCGTTGCCATGTACGAGCACGAAGTCCTTTGCCGCGTCGAAGCTCTGCCGCACCCCGTCAGTCAATTCCGCAACGATGCTCTTCTCTATTTGCTGGCGTTCGCGGTTCTGTGCATCGAGTTTCGCCGCGAGCGAGCGCGCTAAGGCAGCGTCGCGCGCCAGGAGCAGGTGCAGCGCATCGAGCGCATTCTCCAACCGGCCCGCGGCGTTCAGTCGCGGCGCGAGCTGGAACCCAACTTCGTAGCTGCCAATTCCCCCGCGAATGCCCGCCACTTCGCGCAATGCAACCAAGCCAGGGCGCGTGGTGTGATTCAGCCGGTCCAATCCGCGCGTGACCAGGATGCGATTCTCTCCCACGAGCGGCACCACGTCGGCGATGGTGCCGAGCGCGACGAGATCGAGGAATGGTCGCACGTCAAATTCCAGAAACTCCGGCAAGCCTCGCTCGCGGCCCCGCTTCACGAGCGCGTGCAAGAGTTTGAAAGCAACGCCAACGGAGCAGAGTTCCCTGAACGATCGCTCTTCGGCCTTCGCTCGCTGCGGATTGACCAGCGCCACGGTGCCGGGCGGCGGATCGCACACCTGGTGATGGTCGAGCACAATGACGTCGATGTTCCGGCTTTTGAGGAACGCCACCGGCTCGACCGCCGTCGATCCGCAATCCACGGCGAGGACGAGCGTCACCGCATGTTGCTTGAGGCAATTCTCCACGCCAGCCTGGCTCAACCCGTAACCCTCCTCGATCCGGTGCGGCAGATAATAGCCGGCCCTCCACCCCAGCGCGTTCAATGACTCCGTCAGCAAGGCTGTTGCGGTCACGCCGTCCACATCATAATCGCCAAAGATGACGAGCGATTCTCCGTGCTCGCGCGCAGCAAACAAGCGGTCCACCGCTACGGCCATCTCAGGAAGGAGAAATGGATCAGTGAGGTGCTTCAACCGAGGATCGAGAAATTGGGAAATTGCCTCGATCTCGCTCAACCCGCGGTTCAGCAGGCATTGCGCGAGCAGTTGTGAAATGCCCATCTCGCGGGAGAGGTGCTGCGCCAGGACCGGTTGCTCCGGCGCGATTCTCCACTGATAGTGCGGCCGCGCGCGCATCACCCAGCTGCGTCCGGATGTTTCGCGTGTTCACGCCGTCCAGCGATGACGGAAAAAACGGCTGATGCCAAAATAATGCCGGCAACAATCCCAAGGGAAAGGAGGGTTGGAATCTTTATGTGCCAGTATTCAATCAGCATCTTTACGCCAATAAACACCAGCACAATAGAGAGTCCATATTTGAGGAAGCGAAAATATTCGATTGCGCCCGCAAGAACGAAATACAACGACCGCAGGCCCAAAATGGCGAACACATTCGATGTGAATACGATGAATTTCTTGGTCGTTATTCCAAAGATCGCGGGAATTGAATCCAAGGCGAAGACGAGATCGGTCGTTTCTACCATGACCAGAACCAAAGCCAACGGTGTCAAAGCACGTTGGCCGCTTTCTGTGAGGGTTGTGAATTTCTGTCCGTCAAAAGTCTTACTGATCGGAAAGAGCCTTCGGGCTAACCTGACGAAGATATTCTTGTCGGGATCGACATCGTTGTTGTCTACAAACATCATTTTGATTCCGGTGTAAACCAGGAATGCTCCTAACGCGTAAAGCATCCAGTCAATTCGTTCGACCAAAGCGGCGCCGGCGCCGATCAATACACCCCGCATGATCAACGCGCCGAGAATGCCCCAAAAGAGCACGCGGTGCTGGTAGGCGCTCGGCACCTTGAAGTACGCAAAAATCAGTGCGATGACGAAGACATTGTCCATCGATAGCGACAATTCGATAAGATAACCAGTGAAGAATTCGACCGCCTCCTCCTTTCCACGCAACGGTACTAGCGCTGCCGCAAATCCCATTGCCAGCGTGAACCAGAGTGCAGTCCAGGCCATCGCCTCGCGGAATCGGACGATTCGCGACTCCTTGTGAAACACCCCAAGATCGAGCGCCAGAAACACCACGATGACGGCAAGGAACCCGGCCCAATGCCATGGCGTTATCTGGATTGCTGCAAGCATCCGTTTAACGTGTGGATTGGCAATTCAAAGTCAAGAATCCCGCGAAGAATCCCGTTTGTTCGTCTCATCCGCGCGCCCACGTCGGCGGGTTCTTCAAGTGATAAAGCATTTCGCCGGCTTTGCGCACGAGCAACACGCCTTCCTCTTCGCGATTCGCAAACGACTCGACATCGATCGTCGCAGGATCGCGATATCCCAGGTTAATCTTCTCGCACATCGCGCGCGAAATCCCGGTGGCGAGCGTCACCTTCGCGCGACAGCGTTCGACTCCGTTTTCGAACGTGCCGATGCCCCGCACGTGCGTCGAATGCGCAAGCACGCCCCACGGGAAATGTTTGAACTTCTCCCACTGCTTCAAGAAGTAATCGCAGCAATGATAACCGACTTCCTCGATGGTTTTGCCGTGCGACACGCAAATCTCGGTAATGTGCGGCGCGTAAATGATGAGCTCGCCGCCGTCGGCCAGCACAGGCTCGAGCTTGTACATGCACTTTCCTCCCGTCCAAAGTTCGTCGTACATCTTCGGCGCGCAGGAAAGAATCGTGCGAAATGGGCGGTCCTTGTAAGTAATGTGCAGTTGCCGCGACAATTCGCTCGCGCCGTCCCACGCGCTCTCGGGCGTGCCCGCATACAGGCCGGCCAACTCTTTGCCCTCAACGACCATGCAAAAGCAGAGCTTCTCGATGCTGACCATTCCGCCGGCGCGGTCCACTACTTTGCGCACTGGCGTCCACTTGTTGCCGATGATCATCGGGTTGGTTACGACCGCGCCGAGCCAGTGAAAGAAGTTCAGGATTTCCGGCCCGGCAATCCCCGGGAACAGATATTTGTTGCCGCCGGAAAAGCCCACGACCTCGTGCGGAAACACCGGACCG
>Ga0105340_1000670_pt1 | contig 16117 bp, 12 predicted proteins | sample EasRivMeERMLT700_FD_89676 | JGI IMG/M metagenome (GOLD analysis project Ga0105340, IMG submission 89676) | Soil microbial communities from meander-bound floodplain in the East River, Colorado, USA - East River MetaG ERMLT700 | ecosystem: Environmental > Terrestrial > Soil > Floodplain | place...
CACAACAGGCACGGGCACCAACTTCGCTCTCACCCTCACGGTCAGTCCTCCGATTGTCAGTCTCACCGCTACGGTCAACAATCCGGACTGGGGAGCGGTCAGCCCCACCAATGCCACCTATCCTGCCGGTTCGACTGCTGAGGTAGTCGCCACCCCCGCTTCCTATTATTGCCTCGCCGAATGGAGCGGTGACGCCGCAGGCACCAACAATCCTTTGAGCGTTTCGCTGAACACAAATCTCACTGTCGTCGCAGTGTTCCGCGAACTCCTCACGACCAATCATCCCACTCCGCTTTGGTGGCTTGCCTCTTTCGGTTATACGAACGATTTCGAGACCGCTGCCTCCGCAGTTGGCGCTAACGGTCTTCCCCTCTGGCAATCCTACATCGCCGGCCTCGATCCGAGCGACCCTGCCAGCCAGCTTCGTCTCATCGCACATCCTGCAGACGGCGTTGGCGACGTGTTAAGTTGGACAACCGTCGCCGATCGCTTTTACACCATCTCGTCCAGCACGAATCTCCCCGGCAACTTTGCCCCCTTGCCCCAGGCCTCCGATCTGCCCTCGTCGATCCAGCGCTTCACCAACTCCGTGCCCGACCCACCTGCCCCGCGCTTCTACCGCCTTGAAGTCCGCCAACGGTAGTGAACGACGTCGCGGTTTGTCGTCACGACAATTGATAAGTCAGACCAGGCGGTAAAATTCGACAGCCGTCTCGCCGAACACCCTGTCCTGCTCGGCCGGCGACAATTTTTGGCAATAACGAGTGGCGAGATCGTGGACCCGCTCATAGCCGGCGCTCAACAGGCACACCGGCCAGTCCGAGCCGTACATTATTCTGCGGGGCGTGAAGGCTTCAAAGACAACGTCCAGATACGGGGTAAAGTCTGCTTTCTTCCAGCCCCTCCAGTCTGCTTCGGTAACCATCCCGGAGACTTTGCAGAAGACGTTTGGGCACTGCGCCAATTCGCGGATGTGCCCCGACCAGGGCCAAAGCTCCTTCCGCCTGATATAAGGCTTCGCAATGTGATCCAACACAAAACGCTGGCGCGGAAATTTCTTCACCAATTGAATCGCTGCGGGAAGTTGCTGAGGAAAGATCAGCAAATCGTACGCGAGATCAAAGAACCGCAACTCCGCGATCCCCCGAACGACGCTCGGCCGCAAAAGAAAACTGTTGTCCGGTTCGTCCTGGACGACATGGCGCACGCCGACAAAGCGGGGGTTATTGGCAAAGCAGGTGAGTTGCTCCGTGAGATTCTCGCCAAGCACATCCACCCAGCCGACGACGCCTTTAATGAAACTGTGTTGCGCGGCCAGTCCAAGCAACCAGCGCGTCTCCTCAACGGACTGCCGCGCCTGGACGGCAACGCAGCCATCGAGCTTCGCCGCCCGCAGCAGCGGCGCGAGGTCCTCGGGCAGGAAGTCGCGGCGCAGCGGCCAATCAGCGCGGATCCACGGATACTGCGCCGGTTCGTATCGCCAGAAATGCTGATGCGAATCGATCCGCATCATTCCACAACGACCATCGCCTTGATCACGCCGCTGTCGGGCTGTGCGTACTTGGGAAAGACCTCCGGCAATTCATCAAACGCGACGCGATGCGTGATCCACGGGCCGGTATCCAGGCGGCCATCCTCTATGAGCTGAATGATGCGCTTGAAGTCCGGCGCGAGCGCGTTGCGGCTGGCGAGCAAAGTCAGTTCACGCCGATGCATCAGCGGATGCGGGAAACTGATTTCGTTGGTGGTGATGCCGACAAAAACGAGCCGACCCGCGAAGCCGACATAATTTAACGCATGGCTCATGCTCTTGTTGCTGCCGGTCGCGTCCACGACGACTGTCGGAAGCGACCCGTCGTGAGTTTGCTCGCGAATCTTTTCCACTTCCGAGCCGTCGCCGGTCGAGAGCACGGTGGAAGACACGCCCATGATTTTTCGGCAAAAATCGAGTCGCTGCTGGTTGAGGTCCATCACGATGGTTTTCGCGCCCGACAGTTTCGCAAACTCAATCACTGAAAGACCAATCGGTCCCGCGCCAATCACCAGCACGCTCTCACCGGATTGCGCGTTGACGCGGTTAATGGCGTGGCAACCGATACCAAGCGTTTCGACGAGCGCGAGTTGCTCGAACGTGAGCTTGCGCGAGATGTGCAGCTTGCGCGCGGGAATCGTGAACTCCGGTCGCAGCCCGCCGTCGCAATGTACGCCGAGAGTTAGATGATTCTCGCAACAGTTGGTGTGACCCCGGCGGCACGACGAACACTTCTGGCAATTGATATACGGCTCGATGGAACAACGGTCTCCCGACTGGACGTTCGTCACGCCTTCGCCCACCGCGACGACTTCGACCCCAAGCTCGTGACCGGGAATTCGTGGATAACTGAAAAACGGCATCTTGCCCAGATAGCCCGAAATGTCCGTGCCGCAGATGCCCACACGATGCACGCGCACCACCGCATCTCCGGGACCCGGTGAAGCCGGCGCGTCGATCTCAATCCGCCGCCACGCCTGCGGCTTTTCAAGTTGCAAAGCTTTCATAGTTATTGTTCGCGGCAACCCATCGTTAACAGCACGTTCGCCCAGAGCGCCTGGTCACCGGTCTGGATCGTCAGTACATGGTCCGCCGACATCACGCGTTCATAGAATTCCCATTTCTGGATTGGTTGGAGTTTCGTCTTGAGCTTCGCGGCGCGCAGGATTTTACGGAACTCCTCCCATACCGGCGGCTCGACCTTCTGCGCGTAAGGGTCGTCGGCAGGAATGCCCATCGTATTGGCGTGATCGATTGGAACCGCGCTCAGCAATGTTTCAAGCACCTGCGCGCAGGTGACGATTCCCGGCGCGAGGTTCAGGCACACCAACTCCGCGTTGGGCCCGCGCTTGGTCGACACCGGGTAATTCCCGTCCGCGATCAAAATCAACGCATGATGGCCCGCGCGCGCGAGCACTTCGCTGATCTTCGGGTGAATCAATTGGTGCTTCAGCATCAGGCCTCGGCGGTGAACTGGCTAAAGGCGCGGATCGTTTGCGCCGCCGCCGTTTCGCTGTCCGGCAATGGAAGAATCTCCGCCGAGAGCCAGCCCTTATAACCGACCTCGCGCAACGCGGCGAAAATGGATTCCACATCAAGATGGCCAAAGCCGATCGCGCGCCGATTGCTGTCCGCGAAGTGCACATGGCCCAGACGCCGGCCCGCGGAATGGATCGCCGACGCCAGGTCCACCTCCTCGATATTCATGTGGAAGAGATCGCACAGCAGCTTCACGTTTTGCGCTTCGAGCCCTTTCATGAACGCGATCGACTCTGCAACGCCGTTGAGCACGTTCGTTTCATACCGGTTCAACGGTTCGATGAGAACAAACGTCCCGTGCCGCTCCGCTTGCGGCGCCAGCTGCTCCAGCGCCTCGGCAAACCACTGCAGCGCCTGGTCGCGCGTCACCGCCCCTTCCCACCGGCCCTGCATCGATCCGACGATCGCCGGGGCCCCCAACTCTCCTGCCCGGTCGATAATGTCACTCGCAAAAGCCACCGCCGCTTTGCGCACCGCTTCATCTGCGTCCGTCAGCCGAAGTTTGTGCGCGACCCATCCGCCGCCTGTCCCCACTGCCGCCAGCTTCAACTCGTGCTGCGACAGCAAATCTCGCAGCTTCCGCCAATCCACTTCTTCCGCAGAACGCGGAAAAACCTCAATGCCATTGAACCCCAGTTGAGCGGCCTGCTCGCAAGCTTTCGTGAGTCCATCCCAGTACACAAATGGCCCTCCCCGTGCCTCGGGCACGAGCGATACGGTGACGGCGGATAGCATGGAGGCATGCTTAACACGGAAGGCGAGCCCGTCAACGCGATACGTTTGTGACGGAGCGCGGGCGTCCTCGGCTAAGGTTTGTTCAGGCGGTAAAACCGGCGCTGCGGTCCGACATTGTTCGTGACGTACCGAAGCGCGCCGATCGTCACGGGCGGCGTCGCAACAATTCCCCACGTTCCGTCAACACTGTCGCTGGATTGCAGTAAATAGCCGATGGAATTGGTCGTCCACGAAACAACAAACTGCGTCCCGCTGAGTGTGCTGCTGAGCTGCGGTCGCGTGTCAACATTCGTCACCGTAATCGACACGCCGCCCGGGTAGGGGCTCTCGTCCGCATCATCGGAAGCGACCAGCAGTCGTCGCGTCGTTACGCCAGCGGGGGCCAGTGCCGGGTCGATCGCCACGGCGACGATCTGCGCCGCGCCCGGCGCGACGGAGAACGGCGCTGGAGGCGTCAACGAAATCCACGGCGCGGAAGCGTCGGCGACAATCGACGTTACGTTCAAGTACGCGTTGCCCTCGTTGAAGATCGTAAACGACCGGCTTTGGCCGATGCTCTCGATCGCTCGGCCAAGATTCACGCGCGGCTTCCGGATCGACGTGTTCTTAATGTCGGTCACCAGGTCGCCTGTCGTCGCGAGGATCGTCCGCACCTCGGCGGGCGCCAGAAATCGGCCCTGCGTGGCCTGCGCCGCCGATTGTAGCGCGGCGACTGCCCCCGCCGCATACGGGCACGCCGCCGACGTGCCGCCGAACCCAGATTCATAATCGCCCGTGCTGTAACCGCCACCGCCAACGATGTCCGTCGTATACGCGCGATGCGACGGCGCAAGGATGTCCAGGAACCCTCCCGTGTTCGAGTAGCCCGTCACTCTGTCCGCCAGCGGCGTCTCAGTATGGCTCCACCCTTCGAAACAGCTGGTGTCCTGCACCTTCGACACGCACGAAATGGATTCAACGCAAAACGTCGTCGATGACGCGTAGCCAGCGTCGTAGACCGCGCCCACCGAGATCACGCTCGAAACGCATGCCGGCGAAGCGAGCGCGTTGCAATAGCCTTCGTTGCCAGATGACGCCAGCACCGTAATGCCCGCAGCAGCGGCATTGTTCGCCGCGGTGAAGTAGGCGCTCTGGTCCACATCACAGTTGCTCGTGTAACGTTCACCCCCAAAGCTGGTGCTGATGACGAGAATCGGGTTGGCAGGATCATCGTTCTTATGGGTCACGCACCAGTCCCATGCCGCGATGATGTCGGAATCGGATGCGCTGCCGCTCGAGCCGGACGTAATCTTGAGCGCGTATATCTTTGCATTCGGCGCCACGCCGCCAATGTAATCGCCCGTTGTGCCCAGGTCCCCAGCGGCAATGCCCGCGCACGCGGTGCCGTGCGCATTGCCCGTGGCCTGCGGATCGGCGTCGCCGCTCCCGAAATCGTAGCCGCCGATGACTTTTGCGTTGGGAAAACCTCCGCCTCCGAGCCGCGGATGCGTATAATCCACACCCGAATCGACGATGGCAATCGACACTCCCCTGCCATTGAACGTTGATCGGTAAATCGATCCGTTCATCAGGGGAATGCCCTGCGCCAGGTGCGCTTCACGCGGTCGCACTAATTCAATTGACGCCACGCGCGGATGCCGCGCCAGCTTGTCGAGCCCGCGGCGCGTAACGCGACCTGAAAACGCGCTCAGGTTCTCATACCGCCGGCGCACCTTGAAATCATCTGCTTCCAACGCCGCCAGCACCTCGTCCTGCCGCCCTTTCACCGCTTGATGCCACTGCTGCAGCCGCGGCTTCGAGTCCCATTGCTGGCGAACCGGCTTGCCCGCCGGCGAAGCGAGATTCACGATCACCTCCACCTCCCCTGCTCCGCCGTCCAGCAAGGCCGCGACTTCGTGCGCGGCTTGCAGCTTCGCCTCGGTGGAAAGCTGAACCGCGGACTGTTGCTCGGCGCTCTCTGCCGCCATGGCGCGCGCGGCAAAACCGCTGGCCCCATTCGTGACACTGAAGGCCAACTCCAGCGGTGCGATCCGAATATCCGGGTCGCCGCCAATGACGATTGTTTTCGTGTACTCATTGTCCGTCTCGCTGCTCTCAATGACCGCGTTCCCGGAATCCGCCACGATTTTCAGCGTGTGCGTGCCCGCGGACAACGTGCCCACGTTGTAATCGCTTATCGTCGTGAAAAAACTCTGCGCGAGCGGCCCTCCCGACCACGTATTGCGCAGCACGTCGTCCACAAACAGTTGGACCGAAAAGCTGCCAGCCTCCGCCGGTCCGTTGTTGATCACCGCCCAATCCACGTAAAGCGTGTCGCCCGCCTCCAGGTTCAAATCGTCCGTCCTCGTCCCCGTCACCTTCGAAACCACGACTTTGTCCGACCACGGCGGTGACGTCGGCTGATGCGGCGTAAGATTTGGCCGGTCACCGCCGCCTCCATCATCGCCCCCTGCCGTCAGTTCGATGTCATCAAGATAGATTCCCTCCCCCTCGAGTGAAAAATCACTATAGAATTCAAAGCGAATTGTCACCGGGCCGCCCACATAGGCCGCCAGGTTTGTCCTCACCTGCGTCCAGTTGGCCGGGAGGGTCGCGAACCAAAGGTCGTTTCCGTTGACCGTCAGCCTGCAGTAGTCCACCCCAGGTTCGATGGAGGGAATCGTGAACCAGAACGAGAGCGTCGCGTTGGTTTCGGCGGTCAAGTCCACCGTCCGCTCCATCACCGCCAGCATGTCCGGTTGATAATCCGGAAATTGAAACGTCCCTGCATATCCTTCTCCCGCGCAATAGCCCGCCCAACTTCCGGCACGAGGCGGTGGACTGCCGAAGAATGATAGATCGACGCGGCCCCAGTATGCCGGCTCCTCGCCTGTGCCAAGATCGCTCACCACCCAGTTCGTGCTCGGAAAGCCCTGTTCAAAATCTTCCAAAAAGATTGTCGTCTGCGCGCGCAAACTGCCCGCACAGATCAACAACAGCACGACGAGAATAAACGAGAGACGGCCGATCGCAGATAAAGCGCTGCGACAAAGATAGGCAACACTGGAGGGCTTCATTATGACTATGGGCATACCATAGCTCACACGAACACTGCGGGAAAGCAGAAACCGCGAAGAACGATCACTCCGCAGCGGTGAACCAGGCATGGCCCGCAGGCAACCCCCGCGGACCATGCCGGTCGCCCCAACCCGCCCTGAAACCCTGGCAAAATGAGGTCCGCCAGTTTGATCTGGCGGACCTCGCTCGATCAGGCGGACTTGCGAATCAATCGCGATCTTTTCTCCAGAAGGATCGCTGACGGAAGATTTCGTAGATGGTCCCGTGAGACAGGGAAACCACGAACAGATTACCATTGGGCCCGGTGTGAATGTCCGTGCCCACGCCGAAGCCGGTGCCGAACAACAGGCTTTCGCTTTCGGTGATTTCGAACTTGGCAAGGTTGTCGGCGACGCCATCGAACAAACGCGGATCGCTTACCACAATTTCGCGCCGGTTGCCGTGCCCTTTGCCTCGATTGTCCCCGTCATCATTACCGCGGTTATCCTCACCCTGGTCATCTTCATCGCCGTCGTGGCTGTTCTTGTCGCGACCGTGCCCGCGATTGTCGAGTTGGAAGCGGAAGAGAGTCCCGCCCTGGAGAAAGTCGCGTGCCGCGCCAACGATCATGTCGCCTTCGTACTTCTCGCCGAGGTCATCGCTGGCGATGAAGCCAATGCCTGCCGGCGCGACTTCAAATTTCCAACTGAACTCCGGATCGCTGTAGTGCGAAACCGGCTTCCGATCGACCACGCGAATCTGGCCGCGAATCTCCCCACCCTGATGGTTCGTCGTGTGAAGGTTCGCATAGGCCCGTCCCTGGCGCAGGCGCTGGACGAGATTGGAAATCGACGGCTCAAAGCCAGGCCTCGCGATGACGTTGGAATCCACGAGTGATCCTCGAGCGATCAGGTCGCCGCGCTCGAAATTGGTGCCCTCGGAATGCACCGGCAGCAGAAATGCGACGACCGGCCCATTTTGAATGTATGCGCCAAGATGAATGTGCGCTTGCACAACCCCTACAAGGGGGCCGGTCGCGCGCAACTCAAACGCGATCGAGCCGTCATCCCTCAACCTAAACACCGCGTTGGCGCTGCCGTCGGTTGTGACAGGAGGCACTTCTTCGCGGCCAGTCATAGTGGCGCGGAAGGCCTTGCCGCCGTCGAAGACCCAAAACAGGCGGTTGATCGCGTCCTGTTCCGAATCCGCAATGTTCTCGGGTGACCAACGGATTTGTTGCAGGCCAAAGAAGTTCGAACTCGTCTCGATCATCTTGAATTGATCGAGGCGTTCGAGCGGTCCCATTACCTGAATCCAGCCGAGGTTCGCTCCCTTCGTGACGCGATTGATTTCTGTGAAGCTGTCATCGCCGTTCTGCGCTTCCCAGAGATGGCCGGAGAAAGGATCGAACGCCATGCCGAACCCGTTGCGAATGCCAAACGCAAATACCTTTTGCAGATTGGCGCCCGCTTCACCGCCTCTCAGCTCGCCCGCCCGGAAGAATGGATTGTTCCTCGGCGTCGTGCCGTCATCGTTCAGACGAAGAATGACGCCGGTGAGATGCGCGTTATCCGGCTCCGGCCCGCCAAATTGATCGTCGGGCTGACCTCCCATCGGCCCGGGACCATCGGGCAGGTTCTGCATTTGCCCGCGCCGGCCGTTGTCGCCCATGTAAATGTACAACTTACGATCCTTGCCGAAGCGGATAATACCGCCATCGTGATTGCCCCGGGGCTGTTGGCCCGCGTCCGCCTGGAAGGCACGCAGTCGAATCACGTTCGTTTCGTGAATGAGCTCCGTGCCAGTCCAGCGGAAGCGGTCCACGCGATTACCGAGCAGTGGCACATCAGCGATGTCCGTGGAGTCGGTGCCAGTCGAGCTTTCAGTCCAGTAAAGGTAGACGCCCGGATTCTCCGGGAAGCGCGGATGCAAAGCGATGCCGAGCAGACCACGTTCCGACGCAGAATTGACGGCCAAATCGAGCACCGTCGAATCCAGACTTCCATTGACGAATCGCTTCACCTGACCCGAGGCTTTCTCGAGCACAAACAAATCGTTGTGCCGCAGGAAAGCCATGCTGGTCGGCTGCGCGAGGTTGGTTACGACTGCTCGCACCTGTAGTTTTGGATCCACAAGTTGCGGCATGTTTGTTATTTGGCCAAATGACGCCTGGGCGGCAAGCACCAGTACCCCCCACAAAATGACCTTCGTTCGTACACTGAACAGATGTAGGACATTATTGGTTTTCACGATGGGTAAGAGGTTTGTGGTTCCCTGCCTGTTCCTCCCTGTTCCATAGGGTCTTTGCCCCACTGAGAAGCTCAGAGATGTCACGCAGCGGTAACGCCATTGTCGCGAAAGGACTTCAACACCAGGGAAGAGTCTCGCTGTTTTAAGCGGCGACTTCGACGCGGTCCCAATCAGGCAGTTTCTGTTTCAGGGTCAGCACTGACTCAAACAGGTCGCCCATCTTTTGCACGCGGCGGAGGACATGATCCGCTTCGAAGGCGAGCATCTCCGGCTTGTTGGTCTTGAGCGCCTTTTGGAGTTCCTGCCATGTTACCGGCGTCGAGACGCTCGGGCGCTCCTTCGCCCGCAAGGAGTACACACACACCGTCGTCTTGTGGTCGTCGTTCTGGCTCCAGTCGATCAGGACCTTGCCCTTCCGAAGCGACTTCTTCATGTCATAGACCACGTGCCGGGCATGCTCGCGCGTGACGCGCTCGGCGAGAGAGCGCGCCAGTTGTTTCGTTTGGTCGAAGGTCACGCGTGGGACGTTGAGCGGCACATAGAGCTGAAGACCTTTTGACCCGGTGGTCTTGGCAAAGTTTTCGAGGGCCATGTTGTCGAGCAGTTCCTTCAGCCAAAACGCGACCTGCGCGCAATTAATGATATTGGCGGGTGGCCCGGGATCGAGATCGAACACCACCATCGTGGGGCGATTCGGGTTCTGTTTCTTCGAAAGGAAGGTGTGCAATTCCAAGTCAGCCAGGTTCGCCGCCCAGACGAGGGACGGCATGTCATTGGCGAGACAGAAGTTGATGTCCTCGTGATTGCCTTCGCTCCAAATCGCCGCGGTCTTGAGCCATGCCGGCCGGAAGGTGGGGCAGCGCTTCTCATAAAAGAACATTCCCTCGACGCCGTTCGGGTAACGCTTGAGTGTGAGCGGGCGGTCCTTCAAGTGCGGCAGCAACACTGGAGCGACGCGGATATAGTAGTTGATGACGTCGCCCTTGGTGAAACCCGCCTTCGGATAGAATATCTTGTCGAGGTTCGACACGGGCAGGCGCTTGCCGTCGACCAGCAACTCTGTCTCCTTTTTCATCGGCGCCAACCTACGCCATCACTCGGCGATCCGCACCTGGGGTGCTTCCGAACGCACCTTCTCCCCGCTCTCGACGCGCCGCTGCGCGCGCCCTATCCTGCCCCGGATGCGCACCGTTACTGTGCCGCTGGGCGAGCGGAGTTATTCGATTTCTATCGGGTCTAAATTGCTTGCCCAGCTCGGTTCTGAATGTCAAAAGCTCACCCTCGGCCGGCGTTGCGCAGTGATCACCGACACGAACGTAGCCCGCCACTACGCCAGGCACGCGTTGCGCTCCCTAACCGCCGCCGGTTTCGAACCGTTGCTCGTCAAAATTCCCGCCGGTGAACGCGCCAAGCGCATGCAGATAGTCGAGCGCTGCTACGAACAACTTGCCAAACATCGCCTCGAACGCAAATCGTTCATCGTCGCGCTCGGCGGCGGAGTCGTCGGGGACCTCGCGGGGTTTGTCGCCGCGTCGTATCTGCGCGGCATCGACTTTGTCCAGGTGCCCACCACGTTGCTGGCGCAGGTTGATTCTTCGGTCGGCGGCAAGGTCGGCGTCAATCTCAAGGCGGGCAAAAATCTCGTCGGCGCGTTCCACCAACCGCGCCTCGTCCTCTGCGATGTCGATACGCTCGCGACCCTCCCGCAACGAGAGCTGCGCGCCGGACTCGCCGAAGTCATCAAATACGGAATTATTTACGACCGCGCGTTCTTCGAACGCCTTGAAAGAGACCTTCCGCAGCTTCTCAAGCTCGAGTCCGAAGCGGTTGCTGACGTCGTCGCGCGCTGTTGCGAGATCAAGGCCGATGTCGTCGGCAAAGACGAACGCGAGTCCGGACTGCGCGCCATTCTCAACTTCGGCCACACGGTCGGCCATGCGCTCGAAGCGATCTCGGGCTACGGCAAATATCTGCACGGCGAAGCCATCTCGATCGGCCAAGTCGCCGCGGCACGGCTGTCCAACGCGTTCACTGGACTGCCCGCCACTGAGGCAATGCGCATTGAAGAGGCCTTCGCTCGCGCCGGATTGCCCGCGAGCGTGCGGCTGAAGCAGCCCGACCTCGCTCGATTGGCACGGGCTATGCAGCTTGACAAGAAAGTCAGCGGTGGTGACGTGCGTTTTGTCCTCGCCAGGCGCATCGGCGAAGTCGTGTGGGGTCAGAAGGTCCCCGTCGAAGACGTGATCAAGGCACTTCATGGCCGCGGTAAGTGAAATCATCGTCCGCGAGTTCTTCGAACTCAACGGATTCTTTGTGCGCCAACAAAGGAAGTACATCGCTATCGCCCGGCGGGACGACGACGAAATCGATTTCCTCATCTGGAACTCCCGCTATAACGCTGACGCCGGCCCCCTCCCGTTCGTGCTGTCGTCACTTGATCTCGCGGGCATTTCCCGCGCGGTCGTCGTCGTGAAAGGCTGGCACACGGAGACGTTCAGCCCTGGCGTCCTTGCGAATGCGCCCGAGATTTTCCGGTTCGTCGACCCTCCCGTGTTCCACCAGGCCGCGCGTGCCTTTCGAGAAGACGGTCCATTGGTGAAGATTCTGGTCGTTCCTGCCCTGCCGCATAATGAATCTGGCCGCGCCGCCAGCATTGAGCTGCTCCGCGCGAAGGGCGTCGACGCCGTTATTCCCTTCCGCACGATGCTTACGGACCTCATCGGGCAAACTGAAGTGAACCGCAATTACCAGAAGTCAGACCTCCTCCAGATCATCCGAATCCTGAAGAATTACGACTTTTTCCGCGAACCCCAGCTCGAGCTCTTCAAGCCGAAGCCGCGCGGAAAAAAGTCGCGCGCGCAATAAAAAGCCCGGACCGCATTGCGATCCGGGCCTCGTTCCATCCCTACCCTTTACTTTACTTCCCGTTCCAACTCCGACAACCGCTGCTCCTGCGTCCGAAGTTCCGCGCGCAAACGATCGATCTCGGCGCGGATTTCCTCGCGGCGTCGCTCGTTCTCTTCCCGCGCGAGAGCCGTCTCATGTTCCCGCTGCTGGCGGCGAAGCTCTTCAAGTCGCAGCTCGGTTTCGCGCCGGACATCGACGGTGCTTCGAGATTCCGGCACAACCACCGTTGTGCTGGACCGCGGTTCCGGAATCACCACGGTCGTCCGCTCCTGCGGTGCAGGCGTTACAACCGCCGTGTCTCCGGGCGTTACCACCGTCGTGTCTCGATAAATTTGCGTGCCAGTTCCCGCCGCGCCCACCGCGTCGCGCGTTACGTTCGCTGCCACCGCTCGAAGGATTTCGTTCTCCCAATTCTTGAGCCACATCACGGGCGGGCCGGCTTGCCGGCTTGCCACTTCGACTTGCGTTTGGGCTGGCCCGAGGCTGCGGATCCAAATCGCCACGTTCTCGCCAAACGTCTCAACCTGCACGCCGCGGCGCGCCGAGATAACTCCGCGCTCGCGATCGGCGTTCAGGACCTGCAATTCGCCCTGCTGCGCGGCATCTACCGCCGCTCGCCACACAGTGTCATAGGAATAATTGAAGGTTTGCTTCGTGCCCTTGCCCTCCAGGTTCGCGACCGTTTTCGGCGACGAACAACCGGTAGCCAACAGTCCAAGTACACAAGCCACTAGTAATATTGATTTCATGCGTTCACCTCATTGTTAACTGCACTCCCCTCGCTGGAATCCAGCGCTCACCATACAATCAACCTCACTCCAGATTCGCACGATTGGGGCATAATCCCCAGAGCCGCCAAACCCTACTTGCCGTTGCGCGGATGGCGGATCAGTTCCAGGAACTCCGATCGGGTCCGCGCGTCTTCGCGGAACGACCCCAGCATCGCGGACGTGATCGCGTACGAATTTTGTTTCTGCACTCCACGCATCATCATGCACAAATGCTGCGCCTCCACGACCACACCGACGCCTTCGGGCTGGATCAACTCCATCAGCGTCATCGCGATCTCCTGCGTCATCCGCTCCTGGATTTGCAACCGCCGCGCATACACATCCACCAGCCGCGGAATCTTCGACAGCCCCACCACTTTCTTCGTCGGCAGATATGCCACATGACACTTCCCGAAGAACGGCAGCATGTGATGCTCGCAAAGACTGTAAAAATCGATGTCCTTCACGATCACCATCTCGTCGGACGTCGACTCGAACAGCGCGTCGTTCAACACCTCCTTCGGATCCTCCGTGTAACCGCCCGCGAGGAACTTGAAGGCCTCCGCAACGCGCTGTGGCGTGCGCAGCAATCCCTCTCGATTTGGGTCCTCCCCGATCAACTCGATCTGCCGTCGTATCAATTCCTGGAGTTCGTCCATGCGAAAAAACGCACTTTAGCGCACGATTTCCGCGTGTAAAGACTCTCCGCAAGTTGCGTTTGGCGCAACGGGGCGTGGAGAACCCTGGTTGGTTCTCAGGTTGTGAGGCAAAGCGGCACAGGAGCGCCGCACTCCACGACGCTGCCGCGAATGAGCACGGCACCACGCAAATTCCGCGAGGTCTTGGAGTGCGGCGCTCCTGTGCCGCTTTCATCGCTCGTTGGCCCGTCCTGAGCCCTGCGGCGCGTGTGAATCGCTAAACCTGAGACGCAACAGGACAACTACGCTGCGGTAACCTTCCTGTAGGCTTCGCCTTCGTTGAGCGTCGGGCGTTCCGGGCGGCCCTTGTAGCGGTAGACCAATTGCATGTGGTCAATGCCCATGAGGTAAAGGATCGTCGCGTGCAGGTCGTGAACATGGAGACGGTCTTCAACAGCGTGTAACCCAACTTCGTCGGTAGTGCCGATGGCCTGGCCGCCCTTCACTCCGCCGCCAGCCATCCACATCGTGAAGCCCGTTGGGTTGTGGTCGCGCCCGTCGCCTTTTTCGGACATCGGGGTGCGGCCAAATTCACCGCCCCAAACGACGAGCGTTGAGTCGAGCAGGCCGCGCGCTTTCAAGTCCTTCAGCAGGCCCGCCACCGGCTTGTCCATCGAGCGGCAGAGTTCCGGATGACTTTTTTCGATCGCGCTGTGCGCGTCCCATTTGTTGCCCGCGCCGTGATAAATCTGCACAAAGCGCACGCCCCGCTCGACAAGGCGGCGCGCGAGCAGGCAGTTGCGGCCCATCGTGACGGTCTCGCGATTCTTCAGGCCGTAGAGGTCTTTGGTCGCTTCAGATTCCTTTGAGAGATCGACTGTCTCAGGCGCTTCGGCCTGCATGCGAAATGCCAGTTCGTAACTGGCGATGCGTGCGTCCAATTCGGTCTGTTGCTGGCGCGTGAGCGCGTGCTGTCGATTGAGGTGACTCAGGTAATCCAGTTTGCCGCGCTGCTGCGCGTCGCTGATCGAATCGGGCGTGTTGAGATTCGGGATTGGCTCCGAACCGAACGAGAGCCGCGTGCCCTGGTAAACCGCCGGCATGAAACCCGAACCCCAATTACGCGGGCCGTTCACGACCGTCGCGTTGTTGTCCTGCATCACGACGAACGCGGGGAGATTTTGGTTTTCCGTTCCAAGGCCGTATGAGACCCACGCGCCGAGTGAAGGGCGCCCCGCGAGAATCGAGCCCGTATTCATCTGGCAAATGCCGGAGGAATGATTGATGCCGTCGGCCCAGCAGGAGCGAATCACAGCGAGATCATCGGCGCACTCCGCGATGTGCGGCACCCACTCGGACATCCAAAGTCCGCCCTGGCCGTGTTGCTTCCACGTGCGCGGCGCGGCCAGCAACGGCGAGTGAAACTCGCCCATCGCCGTAATCACTTTTGCAAAACTGTCCGGCAACGGCTTGCCGGCCATCTCGTTCAGTTTCGGCTTCGGGTCGAACAAATCGATGTGGCTCGGTCCGCCTTCCATGAACAGAAAAATCACACTTTTGGCTTTCGGCGCAAAATGCGGCGTCTTTGGTTCCAGGGGCGAGGCCGCTTTCTTCATCGCGGCGAAAAGCGGATTGCCGCCGAGCAGGTAACTGAGCGCCAGCGTCCCGAATCCCGCCCCGCCGCGCAGGAGAAAATCACGACGTGTATGATGAGGAGGGCTAGTCGACATATAAAAACTCGTTCGCATTCAGGAGCACGTGACAGAAATCGACGAGCGCGGCACTGCGCGCATTCGTGGGCGCCGCAGCCGACGCAATCTTCGCGCGAATGTCGTTCGCGCGCGGCGACGCGTCCTTGTGATAACTCGTCGTCGACTCGAAACGCCAGAAGCCCATGGTGGTGTCGGTGATCGACTCGGAAGTAAGCAATAGCTGCTCGGGCTTCAGCACGGAATTTGAGAGCCGCACGTCGTCGATCAAACCATCCCAAACGTGATCGAGGCGCGTGTCGCGTCCGCCAATGGTGAAGTTGGCAGTCGCGCGGATCGGCTGAGTCGTGCGATGCGCGACGTGCGTGACCTGGAGCGGTTCGTCATCGTTCGAGAGATCCTTTGAGTAAAATGTGATACCGTTCTCGTTGGTGTTCGCGATATCGACGCTCACGGCGACGAAATAAGGCCTGTTGAGTTCAATGTTCAGGCCGGAGAAAACGGCCTCCACTCCAGTGCTCCCTTCCATCGGTTCCCCGGCCAATTGCAGCACGAGTGTTTGCGGGCGGCTCCTCGACTTCCGTCCGGTCACGCCGAGCGACCATCCCGGGCTGTTCTCTTTGCCATCCCAGGTCGCTGCAATCGTGCGCACCGACGCGTCTTCGTAAACCGACTTGAGGAGGACGAACGCCTCCACGGTGAATCGGTCCGCAACGAGCGACCCGCTGTTTGGCACCTCAAACTTGTTCTGCATCCCGTTGGGCTGCATAAGCGCCGCACGGCCTTCGCGGTACGGCATCCTTTCCGATTCAAACGCGATTTCGCGAGGCGGTCGCGGTTGCGTATCGACGCGCTCAGCCTGTTCGCGCAAAAACGCCAGGGCGTCCCGGCGTTCTGCCGACTCCGGTTCGCGACCAAACGAGAGACGATACGCGGCCGTGACCAGCACTTCGTCAGTGGCCAGGTTTTGCTTCTCCAAACGGTCCGCCATCGCGCGCGCGC
>Ga0105340_1000671_pt1 | contig 16115 bp, 42 predicted proteins | sample EasRivMeERMLT700_FD_89676 | JGI IMG/M metagenome (GOLD analysis project Ga0105340, IMG submission 89676) | Soil microbial communities from meander-bound floodplain in the East River, Colorado, USA - East River MetaG ERMLT700 | ecosystem: Environmental > Terrestrial > Soil > Floodplain | place...
AATTCCTTTTATATATTCGCAAGTATATTTAGCACCAAGTCTATCTGTACCATATAATAGAGTAAAAAGCCTTAACAATTCGTCAGGGCTTTTAAGAGCATAACTATTTTCGTTCATCTCTTTTAGCTTTATTAATTGCTCTTACTTCTTTTGCTTGTTCAATGAGTTTATCTGCATAAGCATAAAATTCATCATGATTAGATACATTAGGAATAGCAAATGCAGGACTCCACATACGTGTACCTTTATTAGATTCCCATACCATACTTTCAGGTGGATAAAGATAACCTATTCCACGAATAAAATAAGCTAACTTTTCCATAGACCAATAACCATAACCTTCAGTATCTTCATCTATATATTTAAGCTGTTCTTGTATGAACCGTTGAAATGATATATCACCCTCATGTTCTACTAAAGTTCTTAAATGAAAAGATAAATGAACATCTCGTATAGGTCTAACATTAAGAGCCACATCAAGTATAGCAATAGTTTTAGCTAATTGTTGACTGCCATAATCTTCCGGCTTATAGATAAGCATACCTAGTTTAATTGCTAATTGTATTTCGCTGCTCATTTTTACTTGATTTAAGTTCTTTAATAATTTTAATTGCTTGTTCTAAACCCTCTATTATACCAAAATCTCCATCATCATTAGTAGTTTCAGGAACTAATTTAGCAGCTAATAACTTTAGTTCTAGTTCTTCTAAAGCTCTCGTACGAAAATCACCAATACCTTTAATATAACTAGTTGAAAAATAACCTTTAATTATTAATTTAGCAGCTTTCTTATTCCAAGATTTATCTAGTCCTATCATTATTCAGATTCCTCATCTAAACTATCATCGAAACATCTGTCACACACATCAATAGTTTCTCCCTTAAAAGGCTTTACTATTGTTGTAGTAGCTTTACGTTTCTTACACATTTCGCATTTCTTTTCTTCTATTGGTTCTGCTTTCTTTGTAGGTGCATCATTTGGATGCCCACAATTTCCACACTCCAATATATGAGGATATGCAGGTGCTAATGATCTTAAATCATCAGAATTACATTCAACACAAATCTGTTTAGTTTTCATTATTTCTTTTCGTTTAAATAATTTTTATTAAACCATGTAACAAACTTACCCCATTTAGCTTGTATATGTTCAGCAATCTCATGATTACTGGCAGATATAGCATTAGGTAATTCAATATATTGAGCATATGCTTCTAGTATAGGTCTACGTAGTTTTCTACCTACATATCCTTTAGTATCAAGATATGTAGCAACTCCGTTAAACATAGAAGCACGATTTTTAAACTGTATTTTCTGTGTAATACCTAGTCTCTCACGAGTTCTAGGATAACCAGTAGGTTTACCTATATATTCTCCTGTAATATAATCACAAGAACCATCAATAAGACTTTCAGCTATTTCTCCCATTTTATTAAGATTTAGTTACAATAACTTCGTTATCTACTGTATTTTTTACAAGCTTAAATGCAGCTCTTAATTGTTTAGCAAAATCTTTAGCATCTTGTTCATTAGTAAAGAACTCAGCTTCAGGTTTAGTTCCACTGCTATAAACAGAATGTCTACTAGTATATCTAACAGACCAACTCTCATAGGCTTTTACTTTTTTAGTATCTCCCGTAGGAATACTTAACCATTTGAATATATTCATATTGATAGGTCTAATTAGTTGGATAAACTAAAGGGCATCCTTTCGGACACCCAATAGTTACGCTATCCAAACGTTAAATTGTTAATGATGATAATATCTTTTTGTTTGGATAACTAGATATTAATTTAAATGTATAAGTCCTAAGAAAGGGCTTACCACAAGACTTCTCTTTAATTGTTTCTTAATAATCTCGTGTTTAGATTCCTTACTAAATACCTTTGGTGAAGGTGTAGGATTGGAAGCATAAAAAATCATTTGTTGCAGGGTTATACACATAGGATTTCAGCTAGAAAATGAAGAGGGTTGTTCTGTTCTTTCAGTCTTAGTTACAAATCTCCATTCACCTTGACTAACAATCTTATGCTTTTCTTTAAACTCTTTACGTTCAGCTACTGAATCAAAAGTTACGACAATTATACCAAAATCTCCACCAGCTAAAGTTTTAGCTATCTTAATAGCTTCTTCAATAGTTTCGATCTTAGTATCTTTCCGGTGTTTTAATAGTTCTATTAGCATGAGATTAAAAGTTAATGGTTACAGTAAAATCTTCTATAGGTATAGCTGGAGCAACACCCCCTAAACCATGTTGATGCCCATTCTTTGAATTATACATAGAGAATAGTTTAGTTAATAAAGCATGATAATCTTCATTACAGGTATCTATCTCAACCTTTTCTCCATCTAATGTGCCCACTATATAACCACAATCTTGTAAACCTTCATAACCTGCTCGTTTTAAAGCACGACTAATAGGACAATTTCTGCTATCAAAATAGCTATTTTGTAAAATGTTTTCTTTCAGTATTGTAATTGTTATTTCTCTTTGCATTGTTTTGTTTTTAAAGGGTTTATAATTCCGCTAACATTTCAGTTAGCACTTTAATTCTTTGTATATCTTTTTTCTCTTCTGAACCATGAAAACTATTAATAGAATTTAATCTATATTGAGTAAATTCAGGAAACATTGTAATAGCATCACTAGAATCATAACCTCTACCATTAGGCGAATCATCTAAGAAACAATTTAGTTCCCATAGAATACAAGGTAAAGTAAGACATAAAGAAAAGCTATTTAATTGAGCAATAGGTTTACCCTTTTTAATCAACTTAATAGCTTTCTCATATATTTCTTTTCTTATCTCTTTAGGAACTATATCACCAGGTTTAATATTTCTGTTTTTCATTTCTTGCTTGTTTTCTTTCTTTTATGAATAATACTAACTTTATTATTCCTTTTACTATTTCTATTATGGCTATAATTAGTAACCATATCATTATTAATAGTGAACGTATTAGTGCCATATCTCTTCTTTTTCTAGCTATTATCAGTTAATGATTTAATAAATATAATAATCATGGCAGGAATAGTAATAAGATATTCAAGAACTAGTTTTTGTTCTTCTGTATATCCTATTAATTGTTTAACAATAGCGTGTACACTTACACCTATTATAATTACATAGCATAAAGATATAATAGTTCTTTTCATATCTTTTCTACTAAATGCCAACCATCTTCCCATTTTTGATACTTAGTCCAAAACTCATCAAACCATGTACCTTTAGGATAACCATCTTCAGTAATCAAAGTTCGACCGTTAAACTTGAGCCATTCATTATCTGAATAATACTCATGTCTAACGGTCTTACCTTCAATTAAAGCTTGTTTAGCTTCACTTTTTGTCATATTATTTAATATTTAACGAACATTGAGCAATTATAGCATTCATAACGCTATAATCATCTAATTCTGTCCAATCTAAATCAGATTCAATTTGTACTATCTCCCAATTAATCATGGTTTAACTCTATTATCAAAGTAAATTAATACTAGAAGCAGACCATAAGCGAAACATACAACTATTTCTAGTATATTATTCAGCTTAATATTGCCAGGATTAACCTGATCGGCGATAGTAAATAAAATGTGAGTTAATATCACACCAATTACGAACATTAGAACATACTCAGCTACTCTCATAGTTATATAATTAAAGGTTAAACATTAATCTTTGTCATTTTGATAAGCTTGTAGAAATACCATACCATCTTCTACTTCAAGAATCCAAGTACAGTTAGCTTCATGGTCTATCCAAACGTTTTTAGTCATTGGAACAAATTCAGCATTAAAGATTTTAGCATAATAATTAGCTTTATCTTCAACATCACTTATTACATATTTGACTACATAACCATTTTGAAAGAAACAGTGCATTCCGTACTCATCATCTTTATGAGTATAAGATATAAAAGGAACACCATTTTTAGTGATGCCTTCTTTTATATCAGTTAATTCATTATTATACTCTTTATAAGTTTCTTTTACTGTAGCATAATCAGCACCAAGCATATTTTGAGCATTGGTTGTGGTGGCAGCTAATAGTATAACTGCAATAATAGTTAAAAGTTTTTGCATTTTGGATAGCATTTAAAAGGTTTATTTATTTATTTAATTGTAGGAATAGGTGGATTTGAACCACCGACCTAGACTTAATCCACTTTCGTTTAGTCTCTGCTCTACCAACTGAGCTTATATTCCTCCTTGTACTTCCATTAATGTTTAGTACACAACCCTACAACCACATCTTTAGTGAGTAGCAATAGTTTCAGCGAACTGAACCTTATCCTTTTTCTTAAGATTAATACCTTTTTCTTCTTCACTAACATAAGCAAATATGTTAATATCAGTAGAAGGCATAATGATTTCATTAGCTATCGGAGACAATAGGTTATACATTGACTCTAATACTTGACCTGTCTTATTAACTAATTCATTAGGTCCTTCATTATCAGTCATTGCAGCTACTTCACTACGTAATAATTGCATATTCTTTTGCAATTCATCAAAAGCATGATGTAAAAATAGAGCATCTCTGTAGCTAATATCTACATTACCTCCATTAACAATATTACTATATTCTCTGGTAGTGTTTAAATTATTTAATTTCATTTCGTTTGGATATAAAATGGTTAATTGTTTAATGATTATTGTTGATATTCGGGTTCATAATTGAACGCCCGATGGTCTAATTCTTCATCAGACATTATCTCTTTCACTACATTATGAGCAGTAATAAGAGGTTCTGCTAAACTTGGTCTTGTTTTAACCTCATCAATAGCATTATTAAGCAGAAATAATAGAGTACTCTTGTCTTTTTCGGTCATTTTATTAGTAGTTTAATTAATAGATTATGTGGGAATAGTTGGACTCGAACCAACGTCTGCGAAACTATGTCAACCAACAACACCATATTCCCCAAGCAATACATTTGCAACTATATTGCGCCCATTAAATAGTATGGTTATTCAAATACCCTTTTATATACCCACATCCTGCTGAACTTATCCGAGTTTCTATCCGAAGATATACAAGGGTACAGGATTACCATTTTAATTACTTAATAGTTGCTATTGCTCTAGCAGCAGCACCTTGACCATTATCTCTATCATAAAGCCGCGGATCAAGTTCATCTTTAGATAACTCAACCTTCATAACTTTACCATAAAGGTAGTCAAAGTATGTTTGTTCTTCAAGTAATTCATTAGCTTGTTCAGCAGTCATAAGACCACCTTTAGCTTGAAATACTCCCATACCTTGTACTTGAGAGTGATTGTATAAAGCAGCTAATACAGCTCCCTTATCTAAATCTTTAATTGTAATCATAATAGTTATATGGTTTGGATTAATAAAAATGGTAGCAATTACTACCTAAGTGGAATTTATTTATTGTATGCGTTTGTGAATAGCAGTGGCTTAACTATTCGTGTACATAGACCAATCCGAAGATTATATACAATATCAACTTTTTATAGGGAGTTAATCAAACCTAGCATGAATCGGTCATGCGTAACCGTAATAATATACCTAGTACTTGTTTCACCCGTTAGACTAGAATAAGGTGTTGAACTTTAATCCCGAAAGATACTACGAATTGTTCGATACGTAGATTGAGTAAGAGTTACATTAGCATCATGGTTAATCTATACACCAAAAGATAAGGGTTAAAATTAGTTATAATTGCAATAGTAATAGTAATAATTCGTGTAGAAATCGGTGCTGTAGCAGTATAAACCGAACTATTCCAGGTCTTAAAATTAATGTGGAATTGTAGGGTATAAAGGCTTAAAACACAAGACGTGAACGAATAAGATTTTGTTTTAATGTGAGAGTGTGGTGGAAAATAAAGTGTTTAGATCAAGCCTAAACGGGATAGTACATAGAATGAGTACTAATTAAGTCTATAATATTAAGGGCAAAAGGTGTTAGAAAATCAATGCGAGTGGAAGGTGCAGTGGATGCCTGAGCATTAACCACATTATCAAGCCTAAACGTAGAGGTCTTATTTAAATTAGGAGTATCACTACCGATTTCTCAGTAGGATACTCCATAAATTTAAAGGAAATTATTTAGCTTTTTTAGGCTTTTTTTCAGCGGTTTTTTCTTCGGTAACTTCTACCTTTGTAGCTACAATAGAGGCAACGCATTCACCTTTGCCGTTTAATTTAGTGGTAATAGTAATAGGAGTACCAACACCAAAAGATTTCCATACTGCGAAATCTGTAGTGTTTACGCGTTCTTCTATGCCATTAAAGATAGCAACTACAGTGAGAATAGTACCTTTGCCGGAAGTATTTTCCCAGTTACGATACGGTTTTAAGCCTGTAGCTTTACCCGTAAAAGTTTTATTTGGTTCTAACTTGCAAGCAAACTGATTTGTAGCAAAACCCGCTTTAATCTTAGTTTCAATAGCAGTATAAACCGCTTCTAATTCAGCAGGAGTTAAATTAGCAGTAATTTTGTCGTTTAATAATGTGGTAGTTTCCATTTTTCTTAGGGTTTATGGATTTCGATTTGTGCCATAATTGACACCCCCGACACTTGCGGAGCAAAACCCGATAGGGGTTATCTTATTGTGGTAGGTTACGCCCTCATTTGTAGCTTCACAAAAAAATTAGTAGAAGAGGTAGGGGTCTTACTATTCGGATTACCATTATCGCCCTCATTCGTTTCCCCATAAAAAATTAGAAAAAATAAAATTTTTATATACACAGCAGCTTCGACAGTTAGGGCTTCAGAATGAACACTAGGGCTATAGGCATTAACGCCACGACTTCGATAATAAAAGGAATTAGGCTTTGGATAATCATTAGCTTCTTCATAAGTTTGTATATTAAAAGGTTTAGTGGTGGCTTCAGCAGCTTCAATAATAGGACTTTGGTTAGACCTAGAATTCTATCTATAGATGCAATAAAAACGTTCATTGCAGGATGTTATGATTATAAGTGCTTGATAGTCAGCGAGTTATGTATTAAATAATCAAATGATTTCAAGGCGTTATACAACTGTTTCACATATTGTGAGCAACTTCACCACCGTATTTAGTCCGTTTACGTAGTTTAGTTAGGAAGGGATAAACGAAAAGTCTATATTTAAGGTATAATCCGAAAAAGCAAGGGTTTCAGCATATTTATTTTATAAAAATGGGTAAGAGAACATATAACCATATTAGTATGGATTATACTGAGGTTATTGATAAGGGATCTTGGAAGGATATTAAAATGAGAAACGTAATGGTAGGAATAATACATACAAAAGTTTATACAGATGGTATAGTTAAAATGGTTGCTCTTAGTCCTTGCGCAAAACTGCTTCTCTTTTTTCTAGCTGACAGAATGGATGAAAAGGGTGTAATATATAGCAACAAAAGTGTTAGAGAAGATTTTATCGAACATAGTGCTAAGGCTCTTAAAAGTGATGGATATACAGATGGAACTATAGTTGTGGCTCTTACCGAATTGAGGAAAGAAGAATTTCTGATAGAGATGGGTAGGGGAGTTATGTGGATTAATCCTATATATCTTTGGAGAGGTGATGAAGAGAGTAGAGTAGTTGCGCTTCAAAGGATATTTAAGGATAAGTATCAGAACTTAAAAGTAACGTTAGAGAAATGAGTACACTTAAAGAAACTAGAAGTAGGTATGAAGTAATTGTTGACGGTAAAACTGTATTAAGATTCTATAGTAATGAACTAGTAGAAGATATGGTTTACAAAACTAGTAATGGTGATAAATATCTTTGTAAAGGAAATCAGTTTATTAAACTAAACAATAGAAATCATGATACATATAGAAACACTAATCAAGTTTAAAGAGAATTTACCTGATGCAGATATTTATAGAGAAAGGGTATTAAGGTTACATAGGAAAGAACCTACTGCTCCTGTTCAATGGGATGGGGAATATAAAGAGTGGGATACTGAAAGTAATTATAAGAGTCCGGATTATCCTAAGAAAACGCCTATAGTGTTTAGGTCGGACTTCGTACAGAATAGGTGGCAATGGGTATTTTTAGGGGAGGTTATATTATGAAAGAAGTACTTGATTTATTAAAACTGGGATTACTGATAGTATCTCCGTTTGCAGTGATAGGGATAATATGGTTTATTATAGCTAGGTTTATTAAGAAGGATAAGCCTAGTCCTGTAGTTGGACCTCTGCCTACAATTCCTTATGCGTATATAGCTAGAAGGGTTATGTATAAAGAAGAGTTAAAACATATACATGCTCTTAATGGTGAATTAGCTTATGTACTTAAAGAGAATCATGTGTATATGTATGATGGTAAAGAATGGTTAAAGGTAGAGAAACATGGAACAATGGGAAATTGATTTACGTGCTAGACTTGATGGAGAAGTTCCTCATGGTTCATATCAGATAGGTTCTGGTAAATGGATTGCTTGGACTGGTAAGTTAGGATATATTAATTATCTTGTAGAACTACAGAGGGCTATTAGAACTAATATAGAATGTGCAAAGAAAGATATAACTGAAGATAATTGTCATAGTTATCATCTTTTAAATGCCGATAAAATTAAAGATTTATTTAAAGATTTGTTTAAAGATGATGAACGGTAAAAGACCAGAGAGTTACTTTCCTAATGTAGCGGAAATGTATAAATCTCTTAAAGAAGATGAAAGGATTCTCTTTGATATAGAGAGTGGGTTTCCTTATAAGGTTACTAAAGAGTACTATGATACATACATGAATATGATAAAAGGCTTTATGTATTCGGCACCTAATAATAAGGGTGGTGGTATTATAGGTCAGATATTTATTACTGGTACTGGTGAAGGTTTTAGCAAGTGTAGTACCGATGCAAAAGAAATGTTTTATAACCCCGAGAAATATAATATAAAGCCCTATGGAGAATTTGATAGAGACAGTGAAACCTATTAATCTAATAGTATATGACTTTGAAACTACAGGTCTACTTGATAAACCGGATGTACAACCTATTGAACTTGCTGCTTATCATATAGATAAGGAAGGTACTAAGACAGTTCTACACAAGTATATTAAATGTCCTGAGTCTATTGAAGATACTCCTGTTACTAAAAGAGGGGAAACTATATCTGACCTTACTGGTATTACAGACCTTATGCTTTCTGAAGGGTTTGACCTGAAGGAGACAATGGAAGAATTCCAGGCATTATTGGTTGAAGCTAAGAAAGATAAACCTTATTGTGTAGTTGGTCATAATATACTTCGCTTTGATAATCTTCTTTATAAAAAGATGCAACAACGGTTTGGTAACAACCACTACATTGTAGATGCAGATTGCTTTGATACTGGTGGACAGTTTAAGGGAGAACTTCTTAAATGGAATAAGTTTGATTATCTTAAACATCATGAGTATCAGATAAAGTGTTTAGATGCTTACTCGCGTGTTAAGTGGAATCTTACTGCTGCCGGAGAATATTATGGTATTGCTTCTAATGGTATTGCTCACTCCGCTATTGGGGATATTGAAAATAACTTACAGGTGCTTATCAAACAGTTAAAGAAAATAGGTAAGATACCTGAGAACTTAATCGAATATGAACTATGCTAAACTTTATAAAAAAGATTCTATATAGAATTGATATGCTCGAAGGTAGAGCAAGTGCAATGGAACAACATCTAGGTATATATGATCCTACTCAGATGTTTAGAAGGGATACTTTAGAGAATTGGGTAACATATAATCCTGTCATTAAGAATAAGGAGATATGTCTAATTACTGATAAACCTGATATTTATAAACGAGGTGATGGTAAAAGTAAGTTTATGGATTTACCTACTAAACATAAAATCGAATAATGGAAATAGGGGATAGAATTAAGATAGTTAATTACGGTCATATTATACTATTCAGTAAGCAAGAAAGACATAGAGAAGATAGGGAACGTGTAGCTAAGAGTTTTCCTCTTATTAAAGAAACTGAAGATTTCTATTATTATGATATGCGACCTGAACTAATAGGTACAGAAGGTAAGATAGTTAATAAGATGCACTCTCAAGGTTCTAATAGATATAGTGTTCAGTTCGATGATGGTAATAGAATAAGTTGGTTCTCAGATAAACAAGTAGAAAAACTATGACAGAAGGAAATAGAATAAGAGTTATAACTACTTCTAAAGTAGAAATGAAGATAACTATAGAACTTTCTGAAGTTGAAGCTAGAGCATTAGAAGCTATTGCAGGTTATGGACCTAGTAAGTTTAAAGAATGGTTTTATAAGAATCTTGGTAAACATTATCTTGAACCACATAGTATAGGAGTTGATAGTTTATTTGCTACTGTTAAAAAAGAATTACCTTATCATTTAAATAAAATAGATGAGGTTCGTAAACTGTTAAAAGATAAATTATAATGGAAGCAGGATATAGAAAACCTAAAATAGAAGAGTTCGTACAAGGGTTCAAATTTGAGGTACTTATTACACATTCATTCGGATTTATATTTCTAGGTGAAGATAGGAGTAAAGACCTAAAAGAAACTAAGACTACTTGGGAAAAGGTTGAAGTGTGGTGGAAAAATGAACCGGATGCCCTAATTACTCAAACAACTGATGATGGAGAAACTATAACTGCTACTGGTGCTTTTATGAACTTCTTTGCTCCCTATTCAGATAAGCAATTAGAAAAATTATTAGAAGAAGATAAAGTAAGAGTTAAGATATGAGCATTATATATTGTGAAGTTAGATCGGTTCTTTGTACTTGTAAGAATGGTAATTGTCCTTATAGCGGTACTGCGGTAATTGAAGAGGTTGGAAAAGAACCTATAAAAGAAACTGTAAAAGAACGTAAAGTAAATAGAGACCCTGGTAATATTAAAAGACCTAAGAAATGAAGAATCAAGCTGTAGTAGATATTGAGGATTATTACTCACTGAGAAAAAGGGGTGAAGAAAATGAGGCTCATATAAAAGAGCTAAAAAAGAAAGAGGGTGAACTGTTGGAGCAAATGAAGATGTTAAAAGCTGGTATCATTACAATAATTACTAATCCTATTAATGCTTCATCAATGGAACCTCCTTTTCAGATTGAACATAAAGAAGATATTCTAATAATTAGAATAAAACATAATGCAGATATTACTAGATTTAGAGACGTTGTTGTATTAAAATAAAAACTATGGAACAGTACTATAATCACCTGACAGACCAGTTAGAGAATTTAGAATCATGGATGCCTAAGACTCTACCTAGAACTAAAGAAGAGTATTTAAAAAGAGAAGTTGAACGACATGGAACTTGTAAAGAGAATCCTATGAATGCAGAAAGACCTATGACTTATAAGGAAGCTTTTAATAGAGAGAATCCTTTAATTAAAGTTGCTAGGGATTATCTTAATGAGCATCCCGAAGAAGTTATTAAATTAAGAGATGAGAAACTCGTACAAGAATTGGTTGACTTTGCAGCTAAACAAAATGCAGAGGAACCTCCTCTTGCTTATAATAATGCTCCTACAGAAGAAGAAGCCTATCTCGAAAAAAGAAAGCGTGAAGGTAATCCTCTAATTATATTTGAAGAAGTAGGTGATTGGAAAGATGTAGATAAGCTTAAAGGTTCTGACTATGATATAGATAAGGCTATAGATAATGCAAAAACACCTATCGAACCTTCTCGTTATATGATGGGTACTGATCCTTATGGTGATGAATTTACAAAGATACACATATCTAAAAGAAACGAGGATGGTACAGTTGAGTATCTAAAAGCTCCTGAGGATATCATTGAAGATGATGAAGAAGATATTATCGAGTTTAATGCCGAGAAGATTTCTAAAGGTATTATTACTGGTTTAATTGTGGGCTTAATAATTGTAGCAATATGGCTTTCGCTAGTGTAGCAAGTGTCGAAGAAAAGTATGCTCACCTAGAGGAATACTTAGAGAACTATATAGAAAGTCTTGCTTATAATGCTAAGAGGAAACTTATATTCTTTTACTATTTTAGAAATCATGGTATTGTCCTTCCTAATGAGGATGTTTATGATGGTTTCCCTAGCTATAGTCATTGGCGTTTTCTTAGAGTACATAAAATAACTACCTTCTCTTTTTCTAGCTAAATTTATATGAGCAATCATTCTAACGATAAACAGGAACAAGGTGCTATATGTCATCACTATACTTATCATAAAGTACATACTTTTTATATAGGGAGTTTTGAAGAATATCTTCTTATGGAAGCTTTTATAGGAATATTCCCTAATGTAAAACTTATACTTAATAGGAGACTTCGTGACGGTGTACTCGATAGAATGATTGCGGAATATAAAGGGGGTGAGCCTACTAAACCTAAAAGGGATTATAAGGAGTATTATGATAGAATGAAGAAAAAGGATATTTATATGTGTTAACTATGAAAAGAGAAGATCAAGAAATACGGATATATACAAGTCCTGAAAATGCAAAGCTTTTTGAAGATGCTTTAGATAAAGAAGTTATTCGATTAACTAAAGGAAAGAAGGTTAAGCAATATACTCAAGAAGAATTAGAAGAGAAGAAAAGAAAAACTGATGAAGATTATAATAAGATGGCAAAAAAGCTTAATCATGATTATAAGAATCCAGGGCGTTATGTTGACAGGAAATATGGGAAGAAAGAGAAGTTTGGTAAAAGTATTGTTAAACGTTTAAATCAGAAGAAGAAATGAATAGTGAACAACAGAGATTATCGGAAGCGCAAATACTTCATTTGCAAAGAGAAGAAGAGTTTAATAAAAAGATGAAAGAAGCCGAAGAAGGTCTAAGGGCTACTGGCAGAACTACTAGATTGGTTGATCGTTATGTTCAAGAACTTTTTCATCACGGAGAAGTTATTTTAAGAGACCATCACGAAGGAGGAAGTAGTGCTGCGGCTAATGAATATCTTGCTAATAAATTTGAAGATAGAATGGCTCGTGAACATGAAGAAATTGTCGTTAAATATAATAATGCCGGTAGTATTACTACTGCTAGGATTATTAAAGATTAATCTAAAATATTTTTTAAATAAGGTTGGCGAAAGTCAACCTTTTTTTATTATATTGAGTTAGTTTTAAATAAAGGCATTATGATTAAGGTAATTAAGAAAGGCGTACATTATGCTCTTAAAAGTTTTACTGGTAAAACTGAACAAGAGATTATATTTACTCATAGAGACGAAAATAGAAATCCTGTAGAGGGTACTACTAGAGAAGCTCATTATCTTATGATGATTGATCATGTGAAGGAAGCTAATAAGAAACGTTGGAGTGCAGAGAATGAAATACAGATTAAACTTCTAGAACGATGTTTGCAGTCGCAGCGTGTAACTATAACCGCTAAAGTAAATGAATCTAAAGATAACTTACGCTAGGTTTAATGCTAGTAGCATATATAACCTGATTCGTATAATAGATGAGGTTAGTAATCTATACGAATTAACTAATGTTTCTTATGAATATGATATATTTCATACAGGAGAAAGTTACTTTGCTAAGTTTAAATTATATGGATAAGTATGTAAATGATGATGTGTATTTTACTGTTGCTCATAAAACCTCTTCCCCTATAGAAGAGGTTAGACTAGTTATGGCGCATGTAGGAAATACTATAAAAAAGGTTATTCTTGAGGATGACCCTAACGTTTCTGTTAAGTTGGATTATATAGGCAATGTCTATTCTAATCCTGAGAGGAGAAAAATTATTACAGTTAAGAAAGAAAAGAAAGATGGACTTACTGGTACTGGTGGATGAAGAACGGGTTCTTAATCCTCACTATTTAGGCATTAAAGTTATTGCTACTATTTGGAATAGAGATCATGGTGTAGTCAATAAAGATAAAGATAATAAAAGTATCCGAGTTAAGAAAGTGGCTCGTAGAGAACTTGATTGGATTTACTTTATGGAGCATTGGGCTAGTATCTATCAGAGTTATACTGTGATAGAGAATAGAGAAAAGAAAGTAAAAGATGTTTTGGGTTTAGACCCTGACTGGAAAGAAGATAAGGCTTTAGCTGCTGCTAGGGAATGGTATGCACAAACTCAGTTAGAAACTAGTCCAGATATTAAAGGACTTAATTCTTCGAGGAAGGCTATAGCATCTATTGAGGAATTTCTTGATACTATTGATTTAATTGGTCCTAAGAATAGAATGCCCACTGGTGCTGCTATTTATAAACCTAAAGATATTGCTAGTGCTATTAAAGAATTACAAGCGGCTAGGAAATCGGTTAAAGAACAAGAACTTGATATACGTAAAGCACAGGTTACTGTTAAGAGAATTCGTGGTGGTGGTGTTGCAGGTATGTATGAAGATTAGGGCAAAAAAAAGAGTACCTGAAGTACTCTTATTAAAAGGTAAAGATTTTCTTCCCAGAGAGGGCATCGCTAATCTCTTGTAAGGCTTTCCGTAATCGGATTTTACAAGTGGTGCTGCTAGGGGTGATAACTGATTGAGTTTGTTCGGTAGTGTTGGTTGTGTTAGTCGCTTTCATAATATTAGTGCTTTAGGTACATACAAATATAACGAAAGATTTTGAATATCGTTCTATATATGTGAAGTATTTTGAAAAAAAGATAGAGAGAAAATGTTAGTAAATACAAGAGAATTTCAAAGAATGGCTCAGTACCATACTAAGCATGGTAAATATACTGACATTCCGGTTTATCATCCTGAGTATAAAGATTTTTGGGATGCTGAAATAGATAAGTGTTTAAAAGGAGTTAAGATAGGAGATACGTATATTAGTGGGTATCATTATTTCTATTTAAACTATTGTAAAATCATGCGTACCGAAGAGACTTTTGGTACGGTTCACGATAATAGACCTACTTATACTATTACTGAGAAAGATGATTTCTTTCCTAGTTTTTGGGATGGAGATCATCAATACTTTAATGTTGTTGAAAGATGTGAGAATCCACATAATCCTTTAATTGATATACGTGGTATTAATGTACTTAATGATTTTAAACGTAAACATCTTATAGTACTTAAAGCTAGGGGTAAAGGATATTCGTTTAAGGGTGGTTCTATGTTTTCCCGTAACTATTATCTTATAAGAAAGAGTAAGAGTTATGCTATAGCTTCAGAAAACGAATTCTTAATTAAAGATGGTATATTAAGTAAAGCCTGGGATTATCTAGACCATATTGACCAGAATACTCCGTGGAGAAAAAGGAGATTGAAAAATGCTCCTATGCACAAGATTGCTGGGTATAAGAGTACTATTGGAGATATAGAGGTTGAACGGGGTTATAAATCCCAAATCATTGGAGTAACTTTAAAGAATGATATTCAAAAGGCTCGTGGTAAACGGGGTAAATTAATTGTATGGGAAGAAACTGGTAAGTTCCCTGGCTTTAAACGTGCATGGAATATTGCACGACCATCTGTAGAAGATAGAGATATTGTAACTGGGTTTATGATTGCTCAAGGTACAGGTGGTACAGAAGGAGGAAACTTTGAGGACATGGAGGAAATGTTCTATAATCCTAATGCTTACAATGCTGTATGTGTTGAGAACTTTTGGGATGAAGGTGGACATGGTACTTATGGTGGGCTTTTTATGCCCGATTATATGAATGCTGGTTCTTTCATGGATGAAAACGGTAACTCTCATATAGAAGAAGCAAAAGCATTTGAGTTAAATGAACGAGAGATTATTGCTGCTAATGCTACTTCTCCTAGTGAAGTTGATGAACATGCTGCTGAACATCCATTCAATCCTAGAGAAGCTTGTTTACAAACTAGTGGTAACATCTTCCCTAAAATATTATTACAGGCTCACCTAAATACTCTTAGAGTAAATAAGAATCTTAATATGGGTGTGCCTATTGATTTAGAATATTTCTATAATAATGCAATAGGTAGGGAAGATGTTAGGATTACTGATAATCCTGAAATCATAGAGAAGCTTAGTCCTATACTAAAGTTTCCTACTCCTAAAGATGCCGGTGAAGGTTGTATAATGATGTATGAACTACCTTTTAAAAAAGGTGGTGTAGTTCCCGAAGATTTATACTATATTGCGAATGACCCTTTTGCTCAAAGTGGTGGTAAGTCTTTAGGTTCTTGTGCTGTTTATAAAAGAACTAATAAGTGGTCGTCTCCTGATGATATTATTGTAGCTGAATATCATGCTCGTCCTGCATCTACT
>Ga0105340_1000672_pt1 | contig 16108 bp, 19 predicted proteins | sample EasRivMeERMLT700_FD_89676 | JGI IMG/M metagenome (GOLD analysis project Ga0105340, IMG submission 89676) | Soil microbial communities from meander-bound floodplain in the East River, Colorado, USA - East River MetaG ERMLT700 | ecosystem: Environmental > Terrestrial > Soil > Floodplain | place...
ACGCCGGCGACGGTGGTGCTGTGGCAGATGCGCGCCTGGTGGTCGGTGTTGTTCGAGCCCCAGAGCGACACCCACTTGCGCAGCAGCATCGCCTGCTCGTTGTTGTGCTTCGAGGAGCCGACGACCATCAGCGCGTCGGGACCGCCTTTTTCCTTGTCATTGCGGATCTCGAGCATCTTCTTCGAGATCTCCTCGTACGCCTGGTCCCAGGAGAGCCGCTTCCACTTGCCGCCCTCGAGCTTCATCGGGTACTTCAGGCGGTGCGAGTCGTGCGTGATGCCGTGCTCGCGCACCGAAGCGCCCTTCGCGCAATGCGCTCCGAGGTTGAGCGGCGAGTCGAACACCGGCTCCTGGCGGACCCACACGCCGTTCTGCACCACCGCGTCAATGGCACAACCTACGGAACAGTGCGTGCATACCGAGCGCTTCACCTCGAGCTTGCCGGTCTGCTCGTTCTTCGCCTCGGCCTCGCCGATCATGCTGAACGGCAGCTGCGAAGCCACGGCGCCGGCGCCGAGCGTCACGCCGGAACGCTTCAGGAAGGCGCGGCGATCCAGCGTTTTCAGGGGGATGCGGGCAAGGCGGGACTGCGGAACAGCCTGGCCGGCGGCTTTCCTGGTGAGAAGCATTGCGCCTCCTTAAACCTTGGCGGTGCGGTAGTAGTTGTTGACGTGCTCGGTGGCGTGGTAGCCGACCGTCGCGCGCTTGCCTTTTCCGGATGCTGCAGGGGTGGGCTTCTTTGCGGTCACGACCGCCGCGGCGGTCGCGGCGCCGCCGGCGCCTACGGTCAACAGGAACTTGCGACGGGACAAGCGCGGGCTGCGTTCGCTCATGAGTACGTCCTCCTTCGAAACTGTAGTTATCCTGCTACGCGTGCACGATTCTAGAGCATTTCAAATGCCATATGCTCGAGAGTGCAGAACCCCTTGGCGAAGCGCGCGACCGGTTTGTAGAACGCGGTCTTATCGCTGCGTTCTATTGCACTGCACAACGGGTCGATCGCAGGGTGGATCCACCGACTGAAAAAGCGGCGCTGTTCCTCGAGGTCTCTTTTTTGCTCTGCAACAAGGTGCCGCATGGTGTCGCAGAGCGCCGCAATATGGTCCTCCGGCTCGCGCACTTCGGTGCGGCGCGCGAGGCCCAGTCGCGCGAGCTCGCCGCGCAGCTCCGCAAGCGGCACTTCATTGGAAAAGCGGATCGTATAGGCGGTGCTGTAGAGCGTGACCGGCGCCTTTCCGGTGCCAACGAACGCCGTCTCGTACTCCTCGCGCAGCGCCTCGGGGTCTGCAACCGCCGCCGCGCGTTTCAGCTCTTCCCAGGGCTGGGCAAGCTCGCCTTCCAGTTTTTCAAGAGATATTGCCTGGAGAAGCGCGGCATCCGGGGGCGCATAAAACAGCCGCGCAAGCAGGCCGTAGAAGTTGGCGCGCGCCTGCTCCTCTGCGGCGATCATTTCTTGTAATCGAAAATCGTCGCCTCAGCCTTGTTTTCCACCATGTCGACGACGCGGCAGTCGCCGCACATCTGCAGCCTGCGCGTGCCGCCGGCGAACATCGAATGCCCGCCGAGCTTGCCGAGCATGTTCTCGACCATCTGGCGCGTGCCGAAAGGCTTGCCGCAGCGCACGCAGTTGAACGGCTCGGCCTCGTTCAGCGTCACGGGCTCCTTGGCTTGTCCTCCAATCAGCAATCTCGGAACCAGCGCGATGGCGTTCTCGGGGCAGGTATTCACGCACAGCCCGCACTGCACGCAGTTGCGCTCGATGAAGCGCAGGCTGGGAGATTCGGTCGAGTCGATGAGCGCCGACTCCGGGCAGGCGCCGATGCACGCCTTGCACAGCGTGCAGGTCTGCTTGTTGACCGTGATCGCGCCGAACGGCGCTCCCGAAGGAAGCGGGATGGCCTTTTCCGAGATCCTCCGGTCGCTGGCCAAATGATCAATCGCAAAATCCAGCGTGGTGCGCTTTTCAGGCGAAAGATTGAACGTCGCGGCCTTGGCGACCGTCGCGACCGGCTCGAGCTCCCACAGCTCGGCGGGGTTCTCGAGCACCGAGAAGTGCCGACCCTGGTAGCCGAGCGCATTGACGATGGTCTGCGCATAGCCCATCTGCTTCTTGAGCGCGGCGATATAGCCGTCGGCAGTTTTTCCAGTCCTCAAAATGCAAACCTGGCTCGCGCCATACGCCATCGCGCCCAGCATCAGGTCGATGCCAATGGACGCGACGTGGAAGCATTCCATCGGGATCACCCGCGCCGGCAGGCCCTTGCCTTTCCTGCCGTACGAAAGCAGGGCGGCGCGGCCCTCGGTCGCGTCGTGGAAACAAATGCAGGCGTCCTTGCCGCCGGCCTCGCGGTAGATCGCGAGCGCGGTCTTCAGCCGCAGGCCGAGGTCCGGGACCTTCGGATAGGCATAGGTCATGGCGCCCGACGGGCACACCGTGGCGCAGCCACCGCAGCCCGCGCACAGGTGCGGCTCGACCTTCACATGATCGCCGTCGGCGCGGATCGCGCCGCTCGAGCACACGTCGATGCAGGCGTTGCAGCCCTCTTTGCCCGACCGGCTATGAGCACAAATACGAGATGAATAAGAAAAAAATCTGGGCTTTTCGAACTCGCCAACGAGACCCGCGAGCTTCTGCGCGGCAAGCGCCTGCTCGAGCGGATCATCGCCGGGAGCGAAGTATCCCTGCGGCAGCTCGTGGACCCTGAGCAGCGGCTCGCGCGACAAGTCGAGCACCAGATCGAAGGCTTCTTTTCTCAACGCGTCACTTCTTGAAAAATCGATCGCCCCGATCTCGCCGCAAGCCTTGACGCACTCGCGGTGGTCCTTGCACTTCGCGAGATCGATCTGGTAGTCGAAGCCGATCGCGTCTTCCGGGCAGGCGCGCAGGCAGGCGTTGCAGCGCGTGCAGACCTCGAGGTCGATCGGGTTCTCCTGGCGCCACTCGACATTGAAGGCGCCCAGCCAGCCGCTCAAGCTCGTGACTTTCCCCGACCAGACGGGGTAGTTCCGTTCGAGGGGAAGCTCTCCCCCCGGGCCGCCCGAGATCAGAACGCTCACTTCCAGTTGCCCCGCAAGTCGTTCCGCCCAGTCGAGCGCGGCGGCGGCCGGGCCGATGACCAGGACCTGGCCCTGCGATTTGAACTCCACCGCGGGCGCCGGCTCGGGCTCGGGGAGCGCCGCCATCGCGATGAGCGCGGCGATCTTGGCGGTGGATTTTTCAGAAGACCATCCGCCGAGCTCGCGCACGTTCACGAACTTGATCGGCTTCTCGGACAGCTCGGAAAACAGCGCCGCTTCCTGCGTGCAGGCCACGATGACGTCGTCGCCGCTGCCCACCGCCGCCTGGAACGCGTTCGCGTCCTTGCGGCAAAGCTCGTGGTGCACTGTGAGCGGCTCGCCCGACTTGAGCGCGGCGGCGAGCGCCTTCGCATCGAGCGGCACCGTGCGGTTGCAGCTGCAGACCTTAAGTGTCTTGCCTTCCAGGCTCATCAGCTTTGGGGTTTTCCTCCGTGGAAGCCTCTTCCTTCGCTTCTTTTTCTTCCTTCTTCTCGCTGAAAAGCAGCCGCTGGGCCTGGTTGAGCGTCGCGAGCATTTCCTCGGGAATCGGCTCGCCGCCGGTCCAGTCGCCGGAGTAGGCCTCGTACGGATCGGGCAGGTTGAAATGCGGATCGCTGAACAGCTTCTTCAGCGCGACCCTGCGCAGCGCGTCCTCGACTTTCGGATGCATGAAGCCGGAAAAATCCGACTCCGGCGTCAGCTGGTCGACCGGCGGCAGCGTCGGCGCCGGCTGGTCTTCCGTTGCGGCTGGAACTTTCTTTTCTTCGTGCTTGAGCCGCGACCAGCGGTCCAGGAAGGCTTCCTTTTTTTCTTCCGCCATCGCTAGGCCCGGTCCCGGTCTTTCGGATGCTGGAACGAGCGCGGCTTGATGCGCTTCTTCGGTTCCGGCCGATAGTTGCTCTCCACGTAGCCGCCGACCCACGCAAAGACCTCCGCCGGAATCGCCACGCCGTCGACCGAGTGGCCGCCGTCGAGCCAGCGACCGGCTTCGTCGGAGCTCACGGTGACTTCGAGGGGCAGCGCCTGCTCGCCCTCCATGCGCCAGAGCACAAACACGCGCGGCTGCGGCGCTGAGACGTTGAGGTAATACCCCTCGATCTCGTCCCTGTGCAACACGAGCTGGAAGCCCGGATGCAGCCACTGCACGCTGGCGCCGTCTTCCCGCAGCAGCCGCGTCTCGCCGCCGGGATCAGGGAGCACGCCGTGCAGCTCCCAGATGCGATCGGCCCAACGGCTTTGCGCCGCACGGCGTTGCATGACGACCGCAATCCGGAAAGACGGCTTTTCCACGCCCGAACTATACGCGCTCTGCTATGATTTTCCGAGAGAAAACCCTTGATGAAGAAGGTCATTCCGATCCACCCGGGGCACGCCCCGGCCGCAGCGTTCGAGGGACAAAACCTCGCGGATACGCGCGGGCGCGAGATGCGCGACCTGCGCATCTCGGTCACCGATCGCTGCAACTTCCGCTGCGTGTACTGCATGCCGCGCGAAGTGTTCGATTCCGGCTATCGCTTTCTGCCGCACGAGGCAATCCTCAGCTTCGAGGAAATCGCGCGCCTCGCACGCGTCTTCGTCGGCCTTGGCGTGCAGAAGATCCGCCTCACCGGCGGCGAGCCGCTGGTGCGCCGGCATTTGCACCGCCTCGTCGAGATGCTCGCGGAACTCGCTGTAGAAATTACACTGACGACTAATGGCTCGCTCTTGGCAAAGCAGGTCCCTGAGCTGAAGAAGGCCGGGCTTGACCGCGTCACCGTCAGCCTCGACTCGCTCGACGAAGCCACCTTCCGCGCGATCAACGATGCCGACTTCCCGGTCGCCAAGGTGATCGAGGGCATCGAGGCCGCCGCCGACGCGGGGCTCGGCCCGCTCAAGATCAACATGGTCGTGAAGCGCGGCGTCAACGACCGCGGCATCGTGCAGATGGCCGAGCGCTGGCGCGGCACCGGTCACATCGTTCGTTTTATCGAATACATGGACGTCGGCAGCACCAACGGCTGGCGCATGGACGACGTCGTGCCGTCCGCCGAGGTGGTGCGGCGCATTTCGGAGCGCTGGCCGCTCGCGCCGGTCGGCGCGAACTATCCCGGCGAGGTCGCCGAGCGCTGGCGCTACGCCGACGGCGCCGGCGAGATCGGGGTCATCTCGTCGGTGACGCAGGCGTTCTGCTCGAGCTGCACGCGCATGCGCCTGTCCACGGAAGGCTCGCTGTATACCTGCCTCTTCGCGCAAACCGGCCACGACCTGAAGCAGCTCGTGCGCGGCGGCGCCTCGGACGACGCGCTGCGCAACGAGATCGCGGCGGTGTGGCAACGCCGGAGTGACAGGTATTCGGAGATTCGTACGGCCGAAACCGCAAAAGCACGCAAGGTCGAAATGTCCTATATCGGAGGATAGTCATGGGATCCTGGCGATTGCGAACGGACGTGATGCGCCGGTGGTTGTTCCTGGTTGCACTTGCTCTCCACTCAACGGCGCAGACACAGAACGCATCGTCGCTGCAGGAGTTCTCCGGATTCTGGTTTGCGAGCATCCCAACAATAAACAACGCATGGACGTTGCGCGCTTACCCAACTAACCGCTATTCGTCCGCACACCCCGATTCACCTCCCACCCTGGAGCTTGCGGTCGATTTCGGTCGTGCTGACGAAGGCCTGAAGCCCGCAAAGAAGGTAGCGCTGACCACCGATGTGGCCGGCTCGCCGCGGCTTGCTTTCCAGGCCGATAATGGTTCGAACGTCTCCCTCATCAAGACCCGACGCGATCAGCTCGACGGAGATCTGCTCGGTGCAAACGGTACACGGCATTCGTTGCAGCTCAAGCGCAGCACTAGGGCCGAGGTGCATCGTTGGCTCGCGGAAAATCCGGGCGCAAAGGTCCGAGCGACGCGAGACTCGCCCGTCGAATTGGTCTACGTCTCAGCGGCCGATTGCATATACTGCCGTCGGTGGGAAGGACAGTATCTTGAGAACGGCGCTTTCAAGACATCCCTCGGGTGGGCGGGCGTCAACTTTTCGACTGCGGACATCGGCTCCTACAAAGGCGCGTTTCAAGCCCGCCATGCGCCACCTCACTTGCAGGCGGCCGTCGAACGGTTGCTGGGGCGCATAGAACGCCAGTCGCTCAGAGGAACACCGTCGTTTCTTCTCTTTGTGAACGCAGAGGTGCGTAACTACGCATTCGGTACCAACGACTTCGAGACACTAATCAAGCCCAGTATTCGAGCCGCTGTCAGCGAAAAGGCGTTGGACGCCGGCTTCAAATGAAAGGCCAGCATTGGAACGCCATCGACGACCTCAACTAACGAACGCCGCGCGCCCGGCGACCTTCGAGGTGGAGGCGTACAACGAGCGCGGCGAGATGGTGCCGACGTCGATCGCGGGCGAGCACCCGCTCACGCTTTACCTGGACAAGCGCGAGATCGTGACCCTGATGACGCTCGGCCATGCGCCCGAGGCGCTCGCCATCGGCTACCTGCGTAACCAGCGCCTGGTTTCTTCCCTGGAAGAACTGACTGCTGTACAGGTGGATTGGGAGACCGAGTCGGTCGCGGTCACGACGCACTCGAAAAAACCGCCGCGCAATCTCGGCAAGAAAACCGTCACTTCCGGCTGCGGGCAAGGCACGATGTTCGGCGATCTCATGGAAGAGATCGATTCCATCAAGCTGAGGGAGGACGTGCGGCTGGCGGACGCCGACCTGTTCGTGCTGCTGGAGAAGGTGCGCAAGCACGAGACCATCTACAAGCAGGCCGGCGCGGTGCACGGCTGCGCGCTCGCGACGACCGCGGGGGACATTCTGATGTTCATCGAAGACGTCGGCCGACACAACGCCGTCGACGCGATCGCGGGCCGCATGTGGCTCGATTCGCTCGACGGCTCCGACAAGGTATTCTACACCACCGGCCGGCTGACCTCCGAGATGGTGATCAAGTGCGCGCAGATGCGCATTCCGTTCCTGGTGTCACGCTCGGGCCTCACCCAGATGGGCCACGCAATCGCAAAGAAAGTCGGCATCACCATGCTCGGCCGCGCGAGCGGCCGCCACTACCTCGCCTTCACCGGCAAGGAGCGACTCGTCAGGACGTCGCCGCAGCCGACTGCGCTTGCGTAATCGTCCTTCCTGAAGGGAAGAAGAGCGAGGCGATCAGCATCCCGGCGGCGAGCGCGGCGAGGACCAGGAACACGTTCCTGAAGCCGCCCTCGGTGCGGTGGAGCACCGCGATCAGCGGCACCGCCACGGCGGCGACGCCGAGCGACACCACGTAGCGCACCGAAAGCACCCGCGCGCGGTATTCGTCGGCGACGTACTTGCCGACGATCGAGTCGTTCAGCGGAATCTGGCCGAACACCGCGAGCATCATGGCGAGCGCCGCGACGAGCATCGCCCAGCCTTGGAGGTTCGCGGCGATGGCAAGCAGCGGGATCTGGATCAGCGCGATGCCGACCATCAGCCGGCGCAGCTCGAAGCGGTCGATGAGCGCGCCCATCGCGAGCTGCGCCAGCGCGGCGAGCGAGTAGACGAACGCGACCAGCGCGCCGACGCCGAAGTTGCTCTGCGTGAGGCTCGCCAGCCGCTCGTCGAACACCTTCGGCATCGCCACCGTGGTCGAGTTGAAGATCACCCCGCCGCAGGCCGTGGCGATCAGGAGAACGGCGAAGATCCGCGCCATCGTGCCCGCATCGACGTGCAGCCCGATGGTCTTCGACTTTTTTTGCACCGGCCCCGGATCCGGCACCAGAACGAGGAACGCGACTCCCACCGCGATCGCGATCAAGCCCGGAACGAAAAACGCGCTGCGCCAGCCCCAGAGGTCCATCACCGCGCCAGCGATCAGCGCGGCGGCGGCGAGGCCGAGGTTGCCCCACAGCCCGTTCCAGCCGAGCGCCCGGCCCATCTTCTCGGGCGCCGCGACCAGCATCGCGATGCCGACCGGGTGGTAGATCGCCGCGAACACGCCGATCAGCGTCAGGCCGGCGCCGATCTGCCACGGCGTCTGCGCGAAGCCGGTCAGCAGCATGGCGCCGCCGATCCCGAAGAAGAACACCGCCATCATCTTGTAGCGGCTCCAATGGTCGGCGAGCCATCCCGCGGGCAGCGCGAAGGCCCCGAAGGCGATAAAGCTGCCGAGTGCCAGGGGAAGAAGCTCGGAATAGGGGCGGCCCCATTCGCGTCCGAGAGCGACCACCACGGTCGGGAACACGAGCATCACCAGGTGATCGAGGAAATGCCCGAGGTTGATGAAAGGCACCAGATAGCCGCGATTCATGGCGCCATCGTAGCGGCAACCCTTGCGTCCGTCATTCGACTGCCGGACAATTCCTGTCGCGAATGAGACAACCTAAGCCAACTCGAGGCGAGGCCTACCAGAACGTGCCGCGGCCGGTCGGGGCGATGGCGCGCGACCTGCCGCCGGCCTACGAGATCGACTGGCACAGCCACCCCCGCTTCCAGCTGATCTTCGCCGTGCGCGGCGTGATGACCGTCGATACGCACGAAGCCACCTGGCTGGTGCCGCCGCAGCGCGCGGTATGGATGCCGCCGAAGACGCCGCACCGCGTGAGGACTTCCGGCGCGGTGCACATGCGCACGCTCTACATCGAGCCGGCGGCGGCGAAGCGCATGCCGCTCGGCTGCGAGGTGCTCGAGGTGACGCCGCTCCTGCGCGAGCTGATCCTGCGCGCCACCGAGCTGCCGCTGGAGTACGACGAGCGCGGCCCGGCCGGGCGCGTAATGCGCCTGCTGCTCGACGAGCTCGCCTCCCTGCCCCGCCTGCCCTACAACCTGCCGATGCCCAAGACCGCTCCGCTTGCCGCGATCTGCTCGCGGCTGATGGAGGCGCCCAACGACGCGGCGACGCTCGAGGACCTCGCGGCGCGCCACGGCACGACCGCGCGCACCCTGGCGCGGCATTTCCGCCGCCAGACCGGCATGAGCTTCGCCGAGTGGCGGCGGCGCGCGCGCCTGCTGCGCGCGCTCGGCTGGATCGCGGAAGGGCGCCCGATCCTCGCCGTCGCGCTCGACCTCGGCTACGACAGCCCGTCGGCGTTCAGCGCCATGTTCCGGCGCGAGCTCGGCGCGCCGCCCTCGCACTTCCGCAGCGGGCCCTCGGCATGAGCGTCACGGGCATCGTGCTCGCCGGCGGCAAAGGAAGCCGCATGGGTGGCGTCGACAAGGGACTGCAGCTCATGCGCGGCAAGCCAATGGTCGATTGGGTGCTCGCGCGTCTCGCGCCGCAGGTCTCCGAGATCATCGTCAACGCCAATCAGAACATTGAGGCTTATGAAAGCTACGGGCACCGCGTGGTGCGCGACGAGATCGGCGGCTTCGCCGGCCCGCTCGCCGGCCTGCATGCCGGCCTCAAGGCCGCCGCCTATGCGCTGGTCGTCACGGTGCCTTGCGATTCGCCTTTCCTGCCGGAAGATCTTGTAGAAAGACTTTCTGCTTCCCTCCAGAACAAGGATCTTGCCGTTGCCAAGACCGGCGAGCAGCCGCACCCGGTGTTCGCGCTCATGAAAAGACAGGTGCGCGAGAGCCTGGAAGCGTTTCTCGCCGCCGGCGGCAGGAAAATCGACGCCTGGTACGCCGCGCTCGAGGTGGTCGAGGTGAGCTTCGACGACGAGGCCGACGCGTTCCGCAACATCAACACGCTCGAGGAGCTAAAGCGCGAATGAGCATTGCGCAGACGGTCAGCTGCCTCGACGGCTACGACCCGGACGCGCTGCGGGTCGACAAGGCGCGCGAAGCGATCCTCGCGTGTCTTTCTCCCATCACGGAAACGGAAAAAGTCCCGGTGCGCGAGGCGCTGGGCCGCGTTCTAGCGCAAGACATCGTCCCGCAGATCAACGTCCCGTCGCACGACAACTCGGCGATGGATGGGTACGCGGTGCGCTTTTCCGATCTCGAAAAGCAGCCGTTGAAGGAGATCGGGGCCGCGCTCGCCGGCAAGCCCTTCCAGGGGAGGCTCGGCGCGGGCGAATGCGTGCGCATCATGACCGGCGCGGTCATGCCCCCCGGCGCCGACACCGTCGTCATCCAGGAGGTGGTGAAGAAAGACGGCGACCGCGTCACCATCCCGGCGGGACAGAAAAAAGCGCAGAACGTGCGCTATGCCGGCGAAGACCTGAAGGTCGGCGCCCCGGTCCTGAGAAGCGGAAAGCTGTTGAAGCCGGCCGAGATCGGCCTGATCGCGTCGCTCGGCATCGGCGAAGTCAAGGTCAGGCGAAAGCTGCGCGTGGCGTTCTTCGCCACCGGCGACGAGCTCGCCTCGATCGGCGCGCCGCTCAAGGAAGGCGAGGTCTACGACTCGAACCGCTACACGCTGCACGGCATGCTGGCGCGGCTCGGCGTCGAGCTCGTCGACATGGGTGTGGTGCGCGACGATCCGGCGGCGCTGGAGAAGGCTTTTCTCCTTGCTTCAAAGCAGGACGTGATCATCACCACGGGCGGCGTCTCGGTGGGCGAGGCGGATTTCGTCAAGCAGCTGATGGCGAAGCTCGGCGAGGTGCTGTTCTGGAAGATCGCCATGCGGCCGGGACGGCCGATGGCGTTCGGCAGGATCGGCAACGCGTTCCTCTTCGGGCTGCCGGGGAATCCGGTCGCGGTGATGGTCACGTTCTACCAGTTCGTGCGCGACGCGCTCATCCACCTCTCGGGAAGGAGCGACGACGCGTTGCCGCTGCTCAAGGCGGTGGCTTCCGAAAACCTGAGGAAAGTCCCCGGCCGCACCGAATATCAGCGCGGAATCCTGTTCCGGGACGAGGGCGAGTGGAAGGTGCGCACCACCGGCCAGCAGGGCTCCGGCGTGCTGCGCTCGATGTCGGAGGCGAACTGCTTCATCGTGATCGAGCACGAGCGCGCGGCGGTCAGGGCCGGCGAGCTGGTAAGCGTTCAGCTCTTCGAAGGCCTGGCGTGAATCCGATCCATCCGGCGCTGGCGGCGCTCGCCCGGGCGGCGAAGGAAATGCCCGGCAAGGACGTGGCGCCGGTTCTCAGGAAAGCGTTGAACGAAAGGCTCTGGCTGCGGCCCGAGCATCGCATCGGCGACCCGACCGGCTACATGCGCCACGTGCTCTACGTCGACGCCGAAGGCGCCTTCGTCATCACGGCGATCACCTGGCTGCCGGGCCAGGTCAGCCCGGTGCACGGCCACCAGGTCTGGTGCGCGTACGGCATCGCCGAGGGCGAGCTGACGGAGGAGCAGTTTCGCGAGTCTGGCGGGAAACTGGACCCCCTGAAACGCACGGTCTACCGGACGGGCGAGATCGCGGATCGAGACCTCGAGTGCAGGACGATCCACCGCGTGTCGAACCGCAGCCGCGGCACCATCGTCTCGCTGCACGTCTACGGCGTGAGCGCCGATCGGCTAACGACCGGTATCAACAGGATATTTCCCGCCTAGACCGGTCATTTCGTACTAATCCGACCCTTGAGCGGTGCTATTACAGGACGGTAGAGTACGCCTGAGGGGGGAGGATCATGGTGCACTTCATGGACGCCTTCCGCAGAAATGCGGATGGGTCCTGGACCTGCATTGCGCCGGTCACGCTGACCAATCCGGGCGGCCCGGTGCGCTTTACGGAAGGGGCCACCTTTCCCCAAGGCATGATGTTCATGGGCATCAAGGTCGCCACCCTGCTCGACGAGCTGGCAAAGTACCCGCGCCCCGGGCAGCGGTTATGACCTATCGGCCCCGGCCGGCGCTCACGAATTCCAGGGAGGCCTGGAACAGCTCGAGATCCTTCTCGTAGTCGGCTGCATCGGAACGGTTGATCTGGATCCACTCCCGCGAGCTCGCGATCCCGCCGGGCTGGAACGGGACCACGTTGTCCTTCGAGAACTGCAGCTCGGTCGCGGCCGCGACGGGGAGGCGCAGCCCGACCCCCTGGCCGCTGATGCAGGCGAACATCCGGTCGTTGACGAAATAGGCGTCGAGGCCGTTGATCTTGCGGGCGCTGACGCCGGGAAGCTTGAGGAGAACGGCGTCGATCTGCGCTTTGCGGGTCGGGTCGGCTGAGCGGGTTGCCATGGGAATCGCTTAAATTCTCGCATGGTGGACCATCAGGGCATCGTGGTAATCAGCTCGCTCGCGCTGAAAGGCGTGCTGGAGAAGTTCAAGCCGGCGTTCGAGCAATCCCTCGCGGCGCGGCTTGACCTGCGGTTCGATGCAACGCAGGCAATTCTGACGCAGCTCGAGGCCGGCTTCCAGGCGGATCTCCTGGTCCTGACGACCGAGGCGATGGAAGCGCTGCGCGGGAGCGGCAAGGTCACGCAGCTTCGCCGCCTCGGAAGCTCGGGCGTCGGCCTCGCGGTCCGCACCGGCGCCCCGAAGCCGGATATCAGCTCGGTCGACGCGCTCAAGCGCGCTCTACTCTCCGCGGGCTCGGTCGCGCACTCGAAGGTCGGTGCGAGCGGGATCTATTTCGCCGAGCTGCTCCAGCGCTTTGACATAAGACTGAAGAAGCGCGTGGTGGTTGAGAAGGGACCGGTCGGCCTGGTGGTGGCGGCGGGGGAAGCCGAGCTCGGCGTGCAGCAGCTTTGCGAGCTGGCGCCGGTTCCCGGCATCGAAATCGTCGGCCCGCTGCCCGAGCCGATCCAGAGACTCACGCACTTCTCCGCGGGTATTCCGTCGAACGCGGCGAATGGCAAAGGGGCTGCAGCGTTACTCGAGTTGCTGCTCTCGGACGCGGCTCGCGCCGCGATGCGCAAAGGCGGAATTCAACCCGCCTAGATCGCCATCCGCACCGTTATCGCAGTGTCCGATCCGCCGCGATCGCTCCCGGCGGTCCAGGTGCCGGCGTATATTCGTGGCGGGGAAGAAATCCGGGGGGCGCGGCATGACCGATCAGATTTCTCTGGACACGCAGGGGCTCGAGAGCGCGCTGGAGATCCTGCGGCGCGAGCAGACAGACTGCGTTCCCACGGAGCGCGAAAGGCGCCTCTACCGCTGGTTCAACATCTGCGTGTACTCGATGGCGGCCCTGTTCGTGCTGCTCAGCGTGGTAGGCGCGGTGGGCGGGGACCAGTCCAGCGCTTTCTACGCCGTGCTCGGGCTTCTCAGCCTCGTCTCCGGCGCTCTGATGCTCGGTACGATCGTCCTCTTCTTCCTGAACTGGGGGCTCATCCGCAAGCTCTACCGCCATGCGCAGCTGCGCAAGCGCCTGAGGCTCGCAGACTACTTCGCGAGCGCGTTCTCCGCCGAGCGCAAGTCCACGGCCGTCGGAAATGTCATCGCGCTGCTGATGTTCATCGCCGGCTGGTTGCTGATCCTCTTCAGCTTCTTCGGCGCCGTCGCTATCGTCATCCAGGACATCCGCCTGAAGGAAATGGGGGCGGTCGCCGTGGGCTCGGTGTACCTGGTGATGTTCCTCGTCGGAGTGAGCTTCATCTCGTTTCGCTACATGCGGCGCGGCAAGCAGCGGCTCGAGGTGGTGCTGCGGCTCCAGAAAACGCTGAACGAGCAGGCCGGGCAAGGCGACGAAGCAAAAGAAGTCAAGCTGTCGGCGGAGGAGTACAACGCCATCGCCACGCTCGAGCGCCAGCACATCATGCGCGACCGGGCGAACAGCATCGCGTCGGCGCGCAAGCAGGCCGATGCGTCGGGGTACCTCTGCCAGTCGAGCCGCCAGATGCACCTCGCGAAGAGCCAGCTGCCGGCCGAGCTGCTGGTGAAGGTGGAAGGCGCCATCGCCGAGCTGCTCGTCGACCCGCCGGCGGCCGCCGCGGCGAACGACCCGCAGACGGGAAAATTCAGCATGCCGGTCGCCGGCACGGGATTGCGGATCGAGTACGACGTCGACCGGCATCGGCACCTCGTGCGGCTGTACGACCTTCGGACGGAGCACGGGACCCCGGTCAGCGCGGCGGGAGGCGCCCATGGACTTTCCTGAATACGCCATCAAGTACTCGAAGCAGGCCACCGAGTCCAAGGCCGCGCTCCCGCCCGAGCTGCTCGCCGTCGTCGACGACATCGTGAACAATACGCTCGCCTACGACCCGGTGACGGCCCGGCCGGAAATCGTCCCAGCCTCGCGCGACGGCAAGACCTTCATCTACATGAACCGCCGGCCGCAGATCCAGATCACCTACGAAGTCGACGTGCAGAACAAGGTGATTTTCCTGTTCCATTTCGTCGCGCCGTCGTTCAGCGTCAAGAAGTCGCTCTTCATCAGCTACAGCCACCGGGACGGCGAATGGCTCGGCCGCCTGAAGGCGAACCTCTCCGCGCTGGTGCAGGAGGGAGTGATCGATTTCTGGGTCGACGAAGACCTGCAGAAAGGCCTACGGTGGAAGCCGCAGATCGAAAAGGCGCTGTCTGACTGCATCGGCGGAGTGCTGCTCGTCAGCCCGGATTTCCTGCAGTCGGCGTTCATCACCGACGTCGAGCTGCCAACGCTGCTCAAGGACGCGGCCATGACGAAGAACAAGAAGATCTTCTGGCTCCAGCTGCGCAAGTGCGATCCGAACGACGAGAAGCTCAAGGCGATCATGGAGTACCAGTCGCTGCTGTCGAATCCGGCCACGCCGCTTTCGGAGTACAACGACGACGACAAGACCAAAGCGCTCGCCAAGATCGCCAGTGACCTGCGCGCAGCGGTCATGAACTGATCCCAGTTTTCGAACCGCCCGGGAATGGCGATCGTCGCCTGAGCCGATCAGGGTGCCCGCTCGCCGCACTGGCGGCCGGCCCGGATCTGCTCGATCTTCAGCAGGCCGCACGCTTGCTCGGACTCGGTCGAGGCATAGATCTGAATGAGCTTGGGGTCCGGCTGTGTCTGCGCCGGCGCGATGCGCTTGAGCGGAAACCCTGCCTGCACGAGCGCGACCGCGATGTCGCGCAGGTCCTCCGGGGCGACATCCCGGCCGTAAGCGATCGTATTCGGCGCAAGGTTGATCAGCCGCGATTGGCCGAGCGTCGAATCAATCTTGAACCCGAGATTGACCAGCGCCTTCTCGACGACCGCGCGATCCGATTCGCGGTAAAAGCGGATGCGGATGCCGGCGTAGTCGCGGTAATGCTTGGTGGCACTGCGCTGCGCCTCGAGCTTGTCGGTGAGCTGCGCGATTTCCGTGTTCAAGCGGATCTTGGTTTCGTCCAGCTCTTTGAGCTCGGTGCGCGACTTGTCCGCTTGGTGTTTGAGCTCCACCAGTTCGTGTTTGAGCTCCACCGACTGGAACGTGAGGTAGCCGAACGCGAGAAGCGGCAGCAGCGTGGCGGCCCACGCGACGACAAACAGACGCTTCTGGCGGCGATCGAAGCGCGCGGGATCTAGGTTAGCGGAGGCTTTCAAGGCCGTTACGCCGGCCTCGCTCGCACGGGACGCATCGATTCGCCGAGCCAGTACAGCCACCACAAGAAGGCCGCGCCGGTCATCGAGCAGGGAAAGAGCCAGAAGGTCTGCGGCAGCGCGGGCACGAAGCTCGGTGCTACCGCGACACCTCCGGTGACGAGGGAAAGTACGATCCAGATCAGGAGCAACTGGCGCAGGAATCCGCTAGCGGCTGCGCCCTGTGGAGCGGGGGCGCGGCGCGCGTCGGCAGCGACGAGGCTGGCTTCGAGTCTGCGCGCGAGGTCGTCCGCATCGCGATCGAAATAGTTCGCGCTGATCTCGTAGCATTGCTTCGTGCCGAGCGGTGCAAGGTCCGCAGGAAGCTCCTCCACGGCCGGCATGCTGGCGGAGTCGAAAAGCACCGGTATGACCGGCAATCCGAGCGTCAATGCCAGCGCCACCTCGCGCCGCACCCAGTCGCTCGGATCGTCCAGCCTGCGGCGGCCGCCGTCGTCCCGCGCGTGCACCCAGGTCTTGCCAATCAGTACCAGTACCGCGGCCGATTGCGACAGGCTCGTACGGATCCGCTGCGCGTAGTCTTCGCCCAGGGCAATGCCGTCGCGGTCCAGGAAGACGGTATCGAACTGGAACGCGCGCAGGCGTTGCGCCAGGCGGTCGGCGTAGGCTCCGCTGTCGTTGCGGCGATAGCTCAGAAAGAGCCTAGCCATGACTGCGTTCAGGAAGCGCTTACCAGGTTGCGCTGAATCATGCAGTCTCGGGGCG
>Ga0105340_1000674_pt1 | contig 16094 bp, 15 predicted proteins | sample EasRivMeERMLT700_FD_89676 | JGI IMG/M metagenome (GOLD analysis project Ga0105340, IMG submission 89676) | Soil microbial communities from meander-bound floodplain in the East River, Colorado, USA - East River MetaG ERMLT700 | ecosystem: Environmental > Terrestrial > Soil > Floodplain | place...
AGGGAAGAGGCAACAACGCCGGCCAACACAACGGATGCTCTGCAGCCGACTACGGATTGCCCGGTCCGACAACCGCGTTACTTCGTGCTCAAAAAGTATGAAGCTTGGCTCAAGGACACCGGCCTAGCATTCGTCGCCGTGGAGGACGTCCAGGGCACGACGCCAGCGGTCGCCCCGCACGTGACCGGGCTCGACTTCATCGTCCTGCGCTGCGAAGAAAAGCTGCTCGTTACCGTGCGACCACATCTCCAGGCAAAGCATATCCAGGCCATCCACGAGCTGCACGAACTGTTCGGCGCTGAATACAAGCCACTCCGCGTTTGGCCCTGCGAAGGCCCGGCCGGCTGGGTTTGGCACGACCACACCGTAGACGCGCCAAAGACCGAACCAGCGCCGAAAGCAGCACAGCGCCGGCCAAGTCGTTCGCGTTCCAAGCAAACCAAGTAACCCTCTCTGTTCTCGAAAGGAGACCTATGGACCCGCAGGCTTGCTGGGACCAGTTGCTTGCTGCCTATGGAGCCGGCGAGTGGGACCAGATCGAAGAACGGGCCACTGACTTGCTCATGTGGCTCGATCGCGGCGGCTTTCGACCCAACAGGCTGGCACGCTTATTCAGGCCATGGCCCTGATTCAGCCCCATGCAAGCTGGAGAGGACCTGAAGCGGCACTATCGGCTTGATAGTCACGGCGTCAGCAATTCAGTATTTACTAAAGTGCGGCGTAACACGAGCCTGGTGCGGTACTGTTTGCTGCGGACGATGGAGAGCATTAACAGCTCATCGACGACTTGTTGAGCGAGGCTGGATCGTCATGTCGAAATCACCAACTTCAGAATTCAAGAGTTCCGCCGGTGTCGTGATGCTCAGGGCGCCTGCCGGTTTTTTCACCCTGGGGAGCCCGGAGTCCGAGGACGGCCGTCGGGCTTGGGAACAGCAGCGCGAACTCACGTTCGTGAACGACTTCTATGTGGGGAAAACGCCGGTTACGCAGGCCCAGTATGAAGCGGTCACCGGCACGAATCCAACGGTCCACGAGAAGATTGGGGATGCACCGGTTGATTCGGTGACCTGGGACCAGGCGAAGGAGTACTGTCAGAAGCTCACCCAACTCGACCGCAAAGCCGGAGTGCTCGCTCACGACTGGGAATATCGGTTGCCGACGGAAGCGGAGTGGGAATACGCCTGCCGGGCGGGAAGCTCGGCGCCACGGCGTGGCGAGCCGCAGGATGTTGCGTGGTATCAGGACAATGCGGACGGAAAGCCGCACGCCGTCGGTCAGAAGACGCCCAACCCGTGGGGGTTCCATGACATGCTCGGCAATGTCTGGGAGTGGTGTGAGGATTGTTTCTTTGTGAGCTGTTGCCCTGTGGGCTGCCGGTCCGTGCGCGGCGGGAGCTGCCGCAGCAGTGCCCGCTTCTGCCGCTGTGCCCAGCGCTGGGGCTTTGGTCCGAATGGTCGCTCACGCTATTGCGGCTTTCGCTTGCTCGCTGCCAAGACCGGTTCGTTTTTCGAGCTGAGTCCCCCGGTTGGTTTTCCGGCGCAGGAACAAGCGCCGATCTACCATGCCATCGACCCGAACGATTTCGATTTGGCCCTGCGCGTCGTCACCGCCGATCCCGACGAGATCGACCCCGTGTATGTCGTGCCGCCGCCGCTTCACTGTTGCGTCTACGACGACAAACCGGAATGGGTGGAGTGGCTTCTGGATCACGGCGCCGACATTGAAGGCCGCGAACAGGACTACGGCTCGCCGCCGCTGACCGCCGCGGTCATCCACCGGCAGAAGCGGGTCATTCCGATTCTTGTTCGTCGCGGCGCCAACACGGAAGGGCAGCTGAAACGCGCCCGCAACGGACTGGCGGGGGCCTACGACGAGTTCTTTGACCGCGAAGGCTACCGGGAAATCGTTGAACTGCTGCAGGCGCTTGGTGTCGAGGAATAAGTCGCGCAGGCTGAAGGCCGGAATCTCGGTCGCTGCGGGGTGTGAGGGGTTGCAAATGTCACCCAGGTCACTTGAGTTGATGGAAGCCGTGGCAGCCGGTGACCTTGACAGGGTGCGCTCACTCGTCGAGTCAGGCGCCGACGTCAACGCGGCCGACGAACACGATTCGGGCACGCTTCTGAACTTCCATCCGGAAATCACTGCATATCTCTTGTCCAAGGGCGCCAACCCCAACACACAAACGAACGAAAATGGCGTGGCGGTTTTGGCGGGGCTTTGCTTCGTCAACGAAGCGGAATGCGCCAAGCTGTTGCTCGCCCACGGTGCAGACGTAAACCGTGGCCGTGACGAGTCGATGGAAACGCCGTTGCACCATGCTCTCGCGGGAGGCGCGGGCATCGAAGTGATCCGCCTTTTGGTCGATCACGGCGCGGATGTGAACGCCAAGACCGTGCCTGGGGTCTGCAGTTACAATTTCTACGGCAGTACGCCAACGCGTGGCGAGACCCCGCTACATCGGGCGGCCGCGTTCGCGTCCATTGAGATCGTGCAGTTATTGCTGCAGGCAGGCGCTGACCGAGCGATCCCAGACGTCCACGGCGAGACGCCGCACGTTTGGGCGGGTTGGCATCGCCGAGACCAAGAACTGGTCGAGCTATTGCGGCCGTCGTGACATCACCGCCGAATGAGGCAGGCACTTTCCGCGATCGACCACCCGCACGGTGAATTAATGAGCGGCATGGCACTGCGCTCCATCGAATCAGAAGTAGCTCCATTCTTCGGAAGCGGACAGAACTCAACGTTCCAGTTTCAGGGATTCGTCTGGTAGCTCCGAAAGGAGCTGGACGGTGAGCGACGCGGCCCCTCCCACCGACGCGGTCCCGGGTCCCCTGGCTCCTAGCAGTTCAGCTCGGCAGGCCGCATTTGCACCCTTCCCGAAGGATACGTCATCTCCAAACGGCTTCACGATTCGTCGCCGCAGTGGCAGAACCTCGATCGGCAGCACTTGAAAGCCGGCCCGGCGGCGAACAGCGTTCACTTCCCGAAGTAGCATCAGGAGCTGCCGCCGCACTGGCGCATAGGGTTCGAATGGGAAATCGTAAAACGCCAGCGCCAGATTTTCCGGTGACCGATGCACGGCCAGGTGCAGGAAATGGGCCTTGATTTCGAGGAACCGCCCCCGCTCGATCTCGACATGGGAATGCCTGCGATGATCCCGTTCACCGTCACGTTCGAGGACGGCACGATCAAGGACGCGTTCCTGTCGTGGAAGGCATTTCGCCAGCTCCTGAATCTCAAGACGGGCCAGGCCAACCTCACCGGCGCCAAGCCGGCCGCGAACGGCACCGTGGAAAAGACCAGGTGACTCGTGACCAAAGGAGATTCACATGATCGACCTGACAAACAACAACGGCGACATCATTTCGCAGTTGCTCGTAGCCCATCGCATGCTGTCCGACGTTGCCGCTCGCCTGGTCAGGGAGGCAGATGACTCGGGCCGCCCCATGAATCAACGAGATGACCCGACACCGCGTGTATTCGGCTACACGAACTCGCTGGAGAAGTTGATCGAGGAGGATCGTCAGTTCAGCACAATCTACGCCGAACCGCCGTGGCCGACCGACGGCTTGCAACGCCGCGGTTCCAAGTTCGATCGGCAGAGATTCACGGTCGAAGCACTCGCCGCGCTGCCAATTACCAAGCTTGCGGCTTCGTCATCCCACCTTCACATCTGGACGCCGGATCGGTTTCTTCGCGAGGCGATGCACGTTATCGAATCATGGGGATTCATCTACGCGGCGAGTCTCGTTGTAGTCTCACCGGAACACGGCGATGGCAGCTATTGGGGTATCGGTCATCAACACCTTCTGCTCGGTGTCCGCGGCGACGCCCCATTTTCGGGCTATCGCCCACGCAGTTGGTTTTTCGAGCCGGATCGTTCCGTTCAGTCGGATTGGAAGCCCTACCTCGCCAAGACGCTTGTCGAACTCGTTAGCCCGTATCCACGCCTTCACCTTTTTGACGAGTCCGTTTCGGACGGATGGATCAGTTGGGGCCAACGCGTTCCCAGTTGCTCGAACGATGACGAGGAAGATGATTGGGCAGCGGATTCGGATATCGATTGGCAACAGGTTGATTCTGAACCCAGCGAAGAAGCCGACGCTCCCTTGGTGTTCGATGCCTCAACCGACATGCCAATGCCACCGATGGATCCTGATGACCTGAGAATTGACGCACGTGGGCCATCGCAAGAAGCAAACGGGAGTAAGAACGATGTCAACCGAATTGGACATCTCCGAACGCCTTGAACGGATCGAGAGCTTGCTTGAGTCTCTCGTTGAGCAGCGAACCGTTAAGGATTGGTACTCGACGACCGAAGTCGCTCGGATTCTTGGCAAGGCCGAGTTCACCGTTCGCGAATGGTGCCGACTCGGCCGCGTCCGGGCCCAGAAGAAACAATGCGGTCGTGGGATCTCCAGTGAGTGGATCATCTCCCACGAGGAGCTGACCCGCGTCCGCAACGAGGGTTTGCTGCCCGACCCCAATCCATACCGGCACGTCAACTGATGCGGCATTCATCCTTGGCGAGCTGCCTTGTCTCATCGCCGGCGCCGAACATCACGATCTGCCATTTCATTTTTTTCAAAGAAACCGCCACGGCAGTTGCCGCTGACCGAACGGGTTGTGTACAATTCGGCAGAGCCCACTTTGGGAACATTTTGGGAACATCATTGGCCATTCAGAGCCAATGTTGGTGCGAGATAGACGCAAGGTCGTGTCGGTGCATCTGCGAATTACATAAGACCTTGCAACGCAGATTCGAGGAAAAAGCGATGTAAACGAAATGGTGCCCTTACAGCTTCAGGAGCTGGTTCCCGTTAGGGAGTGGAGGTTCGAGTCCTCTCTTCGGCATTCCTTGAGCTTTCAGGGGTTGCGTTAAATCGACGCAACCCCTTTTGCTTTCGGTCAATTCTCGGATCGCGTTTTGGGAACATTGTTGGCTTTGCGTTTCTAAAATGAAAAGGACAGGCTCTCGTGTGACAAGACGTTTTGTGTCCGAATCGTGCAACGCCGAGCGAGTGACCAAAGATGCTCGACGCTCCGCAGCGCGATGCAGATTGCGTATTGCCGCGCTTGAGAAACTCTACCGTTTGATTGTGTTAACGTCCCATCCCATCATTCCGCACGCCCAATGATGGCCAAGAGGTTCGCATGAAGAAAGCGATTTGGGGCGGTGCGGCAATCGCGGCTGTTGTTTGTCTACTGTTGATTGTTTGGTTAACGCGTAATCGCGAACCGACGCATCATGGCAAGCCGGCCCGGTACTGGCGTGAAGTTTTGAAAAGTGGTGATCCGGCCGCAAAACGCGAAGCCATCACCGCACTGGGTGCGCTCAAAGTCAAAGACATCTTTCCCGACATGCTCGCGGCGCTTTCGGACCAAGACAGCCAAACGCGGGCCAAGGCGGCGGAAGCAATCTGGAGCATGGGTGGGGCTCACGCGAAAGATGCAGTCCCCGAGCTGGCGAAGCTCTTGAAAGACAGTGAAACCAACGTTCGCTTGAGCGCGGCAGGGGCACTGGGACAAATCGGCCCCGAGGCCGCCGGGGCAATCGTAGAACTCAGGAACACGTTAAAAGATCGCGACCCATATGTACGCGCACAGGCCGCAACCTCGCTCGGCTTGATCCGGCAGGATGCAAGCAGCGTCGTGCCGCTTTTGACGCAAGCGCTCAGCGATCGTGAGAAACCCGTGCGCGTGGCCGCCGCATACGCTCTTGGCGAGTTCGGCTCGGAGGCGCGCGCCGCGACAGTCGTGTTGCAAGCAATGGCGCGTGAAAAGGATGGAGATGTCAAGACGGCAGCCGCGTTCAGTTTGAAAGCGATTGAAAAGTAATACTAAGTCGCTGAAAGAGGCAACCGTCGCGAAAGCCAAAGAAAACGTTCTTCCGTTGGATCAAGCGCCGGCCGAAGCGCCGCAAGAAACCCCGGCTGCCGAAAAGCTTCGTGATAGTGAATATGCACGAGGCTATCCAAGTTAATATTGCGATCCGTTTCAACGACGAACTCGTGCCGGCGGGCGATGTTGTAATTGTAAATGCTTGGGAGCAGTTGGACGCGCCCAGGGATTCCCGCGGCAATGAGCGCGAGTGCGAACTGGTCCATATTGTAACGCACATCTCCCGGAATGGTCGGCCCAATCCGCCTGAGGTATTTGAGCCAACGCCGTCCCAATCCCGCTTCGCGTCGAAATACCGCAAGTCCGCCGTTGTAGTAGCCTCGAATCCGCACCCGGTCAAGCATCGTCGAGACGTACGGCGGCTCAGGGACTTCGCACATCTGGTACAGCTTCAACCAAAACGAATCGCTCGCATCGCCGGGCCCCGTGCTGCCTCGAAACTGCCTTAGCGTCGGCTGCACCGCCAGATCAACTCCATCGCGGAGGACAAACTCAACCGGTTCGTTGACGATGATTGAGTCTGTATCCAAGAATACAACGAACTGGGTTGTCGCGACGCTTTCGATATCGGCGACGGCATAGACTTTATTGTTGGTCGGCCAGGGCGCGTACTCCTTGTTGAGGTTGGCCGCGCGATGAATAACGCCGGCGCGCTCAAACAACGCGATCGTCTCCGGCCGCAGGGGGTCGATGCCGCGCGGCTGAATTGCGTAAATGACGGCATTGGCGAATCGGCCGCCGAATTGGCGGATGGACTCAACCAAAAGACGCGCTTCCCATTCCAGGCGGCCTGGTTCAACGCAAAAAGTGAAGGCAACCGATGGCTCTCGAGCGCCGAGATTCGATAATTGGTCCATGATGTTGACTCACGATACGGTGCTACCCCAGCCCATGATGACGTCTTTTTCCAGGTCTTCAAGCACATGGGCTCCCAACGATTGCATATACTCGACGCAACTGCGCGTTTCGCCAAACGTTCTCACATCGTGGCCCTTCCGCTCAAATATGACAACGGGCCTGGAGCGAAGCATCGTTTCTTTGGCTCCACACAACACGCCGTACTCACTTCCCTCGACGTCGACTTTGATAAAGTCAACTTCTGCAAGTTTGTAGTCGTCAAGGCGCGCCGTTTGTATTGGTTTCCCTTTCCCATTCGACTTTTTTGCAATATGCGTCGCGCCGCTGTTGCTCTTCACAATTTCCATTTCCACGCTGCCGGATTGATTCGACAAGGCGACGTGATGCACGGCCACATTGGCAAACCCCTCCAGGTTGCGGCGCAAGCACTCAACAAATACAGGTTCAAAGGCAACCACCTGGGAAAAATGATCGCACAAATGCATCGACCACAGGCCGACATGGGCGCCGATATCAACGGCGACACGACGATTTTCACAATGATTCAAACATGCTTGAAGCTCGTGATACTGGTAGGTGGCCTTGCCCTTGACCTTTGGATACTGGGGAAACATTTTTTCAAAATGCGTATCGGATTCGGGAAGCCAAATGCCTTCGATTTGCTTCATGCCCTCTTCCCTTGGCTCGACCGGCACGAACATGAGAGTCGCCGCCGTCGCACGCCGCAAGTCGAAAACGACGAGCCGTTCATTTCGGCGCACGCAATCGAAGTTTGAGCCGAGGTACCGTTGAAAACCGGCATAATGCTCCAGCCACCAGAACGACGGCCAGGCAAACGCGATGAAATGCGCACCGGCGCGGCGAAGCCGTTCGAGTTCGCGCACCGCAGTTTCATCATCGGCGGGAGGCCCCCAGTAGCACCCGTCCCGCTCGAGGAACGGCAAGGCCTTTCGGCCGTCGATCAAGCTGCTGCCGCCCCAGCGATCGGCGCACTGGTCGTCATCCACGAACAGAAACGTCTCGCCGGCCGGAATGAGTGCCGTTAGTTCCTCGGTCGTCTGGTGGAGACGTTGCATCCACGTGTAATAGCGATTGTCTTGCTTCCAGCGATCGAGATTCACTGCGATGTTCTGACGCGCCAAGCATTCATTGAGCGATTCGCAGCGGCGATCGTAAATGAGCAAGTTGCGATGGTTCTTCTCTGCCGTCGAGCGCGACGCGTAGTCGTTGTTGCCGTGAATCCGATAAAGCGATTGTGGTTCATCGACGCGGCCGACGAGGCCGAAAAGGGGAGCGAGCGTCGCCAGGTAAGTGTCTGCGTGTTGCCGGTAATCGGATTCGGACGCGGGCAGCACTTTTTTGAGAAATGCCCGCGACCATGCGTTGCCGCTGGTCGGCGGGCTCACATAACAATCGGGGCCTCGCAGCAGAGTGCTTTCGCGAAAGTCGCCGTCGAGCAACGGCTGCCCCGGTATGACGTTGCCGGTTTTTTCGCCTCGCTCGTCCGCTTCCCACAAGGGCCAGTGCACCTTGGCGACGCCAGGATCCCGAAATCCTGGGACTACCTTCGCCAACGCGGAAGGCAACAGCAGATCGTCGGCATCCAGGAAAACGATGATATCGCCTCGACATGCTGAAAAGCCCGAATTGTACGCGGACATCATGCCGCCATTTTTCTTGAAAACCGGCTTGATATGCTGTCCATAGGACTCAATCACTTCGCGGGAGCGATCCGTCGATCCATCGTCAACGACAATCACCTCGGCGTTGGCGAAAGTTTGACTGAGCGCGCTATCGATCGCCTGCGTCAGAAAGCGCTCATAGTTGAAGTTGCTGATAACAATGCTGGCCAGGGGTCGGTCCATATGCGGTCCTCATTGTTGCAGATCGAAGACGACCAGACGTTCATTCTCGAGCACACAACGGTACTTCGACCGCAAATGCCGCGTCAGGCCGGCATAATGATCGAGCCACCAAAACGCCGGCCAGGCGAAGATCAAAAACTTCGCTTGATCGGAAAGGCGCGACTGTTCCAGGGCGTGAATGGCCGCCTCATCGTTCGCGGGCGGCCCGGCGTATTGCCCTTCAGCTTCAGGAAACGAAATCACGCGCGACTGCACCGGCAACGCGGCGCCGAACTGCGCCTCATCCACAAGAAGAAACGTGTCCGTCCCTGTCGTCAATGCCGATATCTCGTGCATCGCCGTCGAAAATCGCTCCTTCGATTCCCATTGTGCCGGTGCCGCCGCAGTCGCCGAGCGATAGTCCGTCTCGCCGGCTCGACGCCACAAGTGGAGCAGAAGATTGATGTGTTCGAAGGCGTCCGACTTTTTCGCCTGTTCAAATCCGAGCTCGCGCAACTCCGGCGCGTACGGCCTCGCAATAATGTCGGCAACTTCGTTGATGGAGTCGTACAGATACCCGGCCCGCCCGACGTAATCGCGCAGGTCCGGACGCAGATTCGGCATGCACACGCCGACGCCGGACGCTTGCGCCTCCGCGATCGCCATCGGCCACCCGACCGTATTGAACGCGGGCGCCGCGGTGTAGACGAGCCAGCGATGCTTCTTGTATTCCGCCGGCATTGCCTCGGGCTCGACAGGCGGAACAATCGTGACCGGCGCGCCGGTGTTCTTGTTCAGCCGCTCCATCTCGGCGACGTTGTAGCCCATCGCGTACAGGTCAAAGCGCTTGGTGGGAGACGACGACGCCAATTTGAGAAAGTCATCCATTTGCTTCTTGGGCAAACAGGCGCCGACATTCATCACCGCGTCGCCGTTCGGTGAGCGGTCGAGGAATCGTCGATAATGAACGACCGGGAAGCAATCATGCAGCTTGTCGCCGCGAAAGCCGGCCTTTTCGAGATAGGGCCGCGCGAATGGAAAATTGAGTACGCCCAGGCACAGATCGCTATTGACGATCGGCGCCGCTTCTCGCGCGTATTGTCCGTCCGCATCCAGCACATCGAAGGAGTGCGAGCGAACGGTGAACGGTATCGACCGCTTCATCGGACTCTTCGCGTAGAATCCTGCGAAGTAGGCCAACGTCGGAACCAGGCCGAGCCAATGCGTATGCAAGACGTGCGGGCGGAATGCGTCGATCGTCGCGCGGATCAAGGCGGGATCGTCCGAAAGGAGATAGGGCACGTGATTGCAATACGGAGCATTCGCTCGATTCAGGCTGATGACCTTGACGTCGCACTTGCCTTCGAGCGCCTCGAGTTCGGTGCGGATGTACGTTTCCGATATCTGCGGGAAGTGATGCACGATGTATAAGACGCGCAGCTTGTCCATGTCGTCACCTCACGCGGGCGTTTTCAAAGCGAAGACAATCAGGCGATCGTTTTCCACGACGCGCCGGAATCGCGCATCCAGATGGCGACCTAGCCCAACGTAGTGATCGCGCCCCCAGAACGCCGGCCAGCCGAACACCATGTACCGCGGGCCAGCGCTCCGCAGCCGTTCGAATGCTCGAAGCGCGGCGTCGTCGTCCGCCGGCGCTCCTGCGTAAAGTCCGTCCTGCTCGGGAAAAGGAATCGCACGCCGGCCGGTCAGCAATTCCGTGCCCCATTGATTATCATCGACCAAGAGAAAACTCTCGCCGTCGGCGATCATCCCTTTCAATTCCTCAATCGCCTGCTGCAGCCGGTTCATCCATTGATAATAAGGATTGCGGCTCTTCCAATCGTTCACATCAACATCAATCCCCATGGAAGTCAACCGTTGCTTCAATGTGGCCGCGCGGTGTTCATAGCGAAGCAACGAGCGAGTGTTTCGTTCGTCGAGCGACGCGGTCCAAAAGTGATTTCGCTCGTGGACGCGGTAGAACCCCTGTGGTTCGTTGATCGCACGCATCTTGCCAAACAACGGCGCCAGCGTGATCAAATATCCGTCCGCGCCGTTGCGATAGTCCACCTCCGGCGCCGGCAACACGCGCGACAGAAACGGCCGCGACCACGCATTGCCGCTCGTCGGCGCGCCCTGATAGCAGTCAGGACCATCGCGCATCACGGTTTCGCGCAGGTCTCCTTCCGCCAATGTTTGTCGCGGCAAAACGTCGCCCGTGCGCTTCCCGTCGCGATCGACCAGCCACAACGGCCAATGCACATTCACCACGGCGGGATCCTCGAAGTACTTCGCCGCCGCGCCGGTCGCACCAGGCAGCAAAACGTCGTCGGCGTCGAGGTACACAATCACGTCTCCCTCGCAACGTGTGAAGCCGAGATTGAACGTCGATGCCTGCCCGCCATTTTCTTTGAAGATCGGCGTGATTCGATTGTCATAGCTTTCAATGACTTCGCGCGAACGGTCCGTAGAGCCATCGTCCACGACAATCACTTCGAGCGGCCGATACGTTTGGTGCAAGGCGCTATCGATCGCGTCGCGCAGGAAGGCGTCATAATTGAAATTATTGACGATGACGCTCACTCGTCGCGCGCCGTTCATCGCGCCTCCTCAACGACATCGGTCAGTAGACGAAACACTTCGGCGAATTGGCAACGGCCCGCCATCGCGCCGCGATACTCATTGAGCCCACGCACAGCGCGCTCGTACTGATAATATCCAAGCTGGGACCGGTAAAGCTTGACTGCTTCCAGCTTGCGCTCCATCGCGCCGCTGATGTCTTTTACCTCGTCGTACTCCGCGAGCGGTGTCCAAACCTCATACCCAAGGAGGCGTCGCGAATTTCCGCGTAGCGCCCGGCGCACGATCGGGAGAGTCGCCTGATGATCGGGATGGGCGTCGCCCGCGTGCGGCAAATAGAGCAACTCCGGATTTTCGTCGCGCAGGACCGTTTGCAATTTCTCTGCCGTTTCCCCGATATGGTCGCCAAGCGTCCAGTCGGGAGAACGCAAGAACGTCAAGCTCGACAGCCCGAGCACCTCGGCCGCGCCCCGTGCTTCCGATTCGCGCACGCGCCAAGCCTCGTCGCGCGGCAGATGCTTCAGACCGAGTTCGCCGGACGTCAAGAACACGGCGGTCACCCGGTCGCCGCGCGCGACGTGCAAGCAAATCGCGCCGCCGCAGCCGATCGCTTCGTCATCCGGATGTGGGGCGACCACCAGCACTTTCATCAGACGCCCTTCCGCAGGAGCTGCTCGTAAACCGCAAGATAGCTCTGTGCCATGCGCTCCGCCGAAAACCGGGCCGCGGCTCGGTCGCGCACGCGTTTTCGATTCAGCGTCATGGCCCGTTCGGCCGCGGCGACAAAATCGCCGCCCGGTTCCGCACAATGTCCGGTGATGCCATCCTCAACAATTTCGGCAACCGCGCCGCGCCGAATCGCCGCGACGGGCGTGCCGCACATCATCGCTTCGACGGGAACCAGGCCGAACGGTTCCGGTTCTTGCAGAGGATAAAGGAGCGCCCGCGCCCCGCCGAGCAGCCGATCGCGTGCCACGCCGCTAACTGGACCGATGTAATCCACCGTCTGTCCGTCCACGAGCGGCGCGATTTTTTTCGCGAAGTATTCATTACGCGGCCCCGCCAGCAGCAAACGGAGTCCGAGGTCGCGCGCCGCCGTGATCGCCGCCTGAGGCCCCTTGCCAATGGTAAAGCGGCCGAAGTAGCAAACGTAATCCTCCGGCGCCTCGCGAAAACTGAATTGGGCCGCATTCACGCCATGATGAATGACCGCGGCCGGCTTCAGGTCCGGAAATTCAGTCCATTGATATTCGGAAATCGCCGTCACGCAAACCCCGCCGATCATCCTCCAATGCCGCGCCGCACTCTCGTCCGGGCAAACGTGCAAGGTGTGGACCATCGGCGCCTTGCTGAACGATTGCAATGGCATGCCCCAAAGGTAAGCGTGGCTGTGCAAGACGTCGAATCGCCCCGACTGCTCCACGGCGCGGCAAAGATTGATCCACTCGCAAAGCTGCCAATCGTCCGGCGCTCCATTGACGCCATACGCGCCTGGCAACGTCGTGACGAGTTCGCACGGCACATCCGAACCGGCGCACGCGAACACGGTCACCTGATGCCCGAGCCGCGTGAATTCGGACGCCAACAGCCAGACGAGCGACTCGACGCTGCCGCTGCCACGCGGCCGTACGCGCGTCGCCAACGTGGAGATCAGTGCGATTCGCATAACACCTCTGGCGCTCGCTGTGCCACGAGAGTTTCTCTCAAGTCGAACACTAACAGATCGTCGCTACGAACGATGCAACGGTAATTCATCATCAAGTTCTGATGCCAATCTCGATAGTGCGAGAGCCACCAGAAGGCCGGCCAGGCGACGACGAGAAAATCCGCCCCGACCGCGCGCAGGCGCATGAGTTCTTCGGTCGCCGCGCGGTCGTTCGGAGGCGGACCCCAGTATGCACCGTCTTTCTCGACAAACGGCAGGCACGCTCGTCCCGCCAACGAATGTTGCACGCCCCACTGGTCGTCATCCACGAGTATGAACATGCTGCTCGGCGGAATCACTGCACGAATTGTGGCGATCGCTTCACCAAGCCTGCAGAACCATTGCTTGCGTTTCCATCGTTCGGGCGCCGCGTCATGGCCCAGCGAGCGCAGATGCGCCGCCACCAGATCACACTGCAAATCTTGGATTCGCCGGCCGAAGGCAGTTTTCTCGTCGAGCGTTTTACCCTGATAGCCGTTGTGGCCGTGCATGCGGTACGTCCCTTGCGGCTTTTCGACGCGCTTGACGATTCCGAACGCCGGCGCCAGTGCGTACAAATACTCATCGGCGCACAGCCGATAATCGGCGGGGATCGGCATCACTTTTTGGAGAAACCCCCGCGTCCACGCATTCCCGCTGGTGGGCGGCGTCGCCGTCGTCAACGGGCCGTCGCGAAGCAAAACCTCCTTGAGATCGCCATCAGGCAGCGGCGCGCTGGGCGTCACCTTCCCGGTTCGCTCGCCACGTTCGTTCACAATCCATAACGGCCAATGCGCCTTGACAACATCGCTGGCTTTGCAAGTACGCACGGCGTTATCCACGGCAGAGGGCAATAGCGTGTCGTCAGCGTCTAAAAAGAGAATTACATCGCCGTGACTCATTTCAAAACCAGCATTGAGCGCCGATGCTTGCCCGCCGTTTTCTTTGAACACCGTTTTGATGCGCGCACCGTACGACGCAAGAACGTCGCGCGAGTTGTCCGTCGAGCCGTCGTCAACGACAATCACTTCCGTGCAGGCATGTGTTTGCGCAAGGGCGCTGTCGATCGCGGCGCCGACGAAGCGGCCGTAGTTGTAATTGTTGATGATCACGCTGGCCAAGCTTGGTTGTGCCATGCGTTCTCCAATCCTGCGTGACACGGACTTACCCGGTCCCTAATTTAATGGGACTCGGCTCGCCTTGAGTACGTCGCCTAGTACCTTGTCCGAATCGAAATACGCCTCCGCGATCTGCCGCGCCGCCTTGCAATGGTGCGCATAATCTCGCTGTACATTTTCAATGGCCGCGGCTGCCTCGTCGAGTGTCGTAAACGCCAACAAACCTTCGCCGCACGGCAACGACTCCGAGAAGCCTGTATCCTGCACGATTACCGGTTTTCCCGAAGCCAGGTACGCCGCCGTGCGATCGCTGAACCAACCGTTGCGGCTTCTTACACAAAGATTGACGGCAACGCTGAACTCGCCCTTCGATTGCGCGATGTACTCGCGATACGCCCAGATCGTCGCCGTCACCTCACGCGGATCGACGATGTGCCAGCCGGCCGCGGCGATCTCCTCGCGAGGGACGTTATCGCCGGCCAGGGCGATTTCGAAAATCGGGCCCAGCCCGCTCGGCAGTTTCGCGACGCGCCAGAACTCAACATTCTTCTGGCCGTATTCGACCCCCTCGTACACGATCGGCTTGCGATTGCTCCAGCTCATGACCGTGCTGAAATAAGGCGCATCCGGAGTATAGCGTACGGGCAACAATTCCAGCGCAATCGGCGGCCGCGTCGGCAGCCAGTCGAGACCATGCGTCGGGATCGGACAATCCGCCTTGCCGATGCGCGTGCCATAAGAAAATCGCACGTCATAGTCGAGCGGCGACGCATACCATGGCGTCGATCGCGACGGCGTCGGCAGCATGGCGAACTGCGTGAAGCCGGGATCGAGATCGATGAAGATGCGCTTCTTGCACTCCATGAACTCTTCAAGCCACGTCACCGTCCACAGGCTCATGAGAAACGCCGACTCACCGCAAAGCCGGGTCATCTCAGGTTGACTGACGCCGCGATATTCGCCGTTCATGTCAACGTAGCACAACCGGCCCAGTCCGAGTTCGCGGAAGTACCCGGTAATCTCGGCGATGCCGTCCGAGGGATCGTCGCTGCGAACCCCCGTGCGTGGATTGTAGCAGCGGTTGGACCACTCGAAGCGCTCGACGAACACGACGTCGTAGCCCAGCTTCTTCAGGCCCGCGAGGTAGTGCAGAATGGACAGCACATGGCCGCCCACCGGGTTGCCGACCAGATAACCCGACACGATTGCAATCGGCTTCATCATTTCTGATGCACTCTACAGGCCCGCCCGCTCCATCAGGCTGCCGACGACTTTATCCGCGTCGAAATATTCTGCCGCGATGTCGCGCGCCGCGCGGCAATGCCCCGCATAATCGCTTTCAATCGCATGGACGGCCGTGAGGATGTCGTCCATCGTGCGAAAGCCGAACAGGCCTTTCCCGGTTGGCAGAAACTTGCTGAAACCGGTTTCCTGCGTGATCACCGGTCGGCCGGCCGCGAGGTAGCAAGCGCTACGGTCGCTGAACCAGCCGGTGTTGGGCCGCACGTACTGATCGCGGGCGACGGTGAACTCGCCGCGCGACTGCTGAATGTAATCGCGATAGCACGCCGGGTCCTTCGAGATTTCAATGCAATTGACCTGCCGCCAGCCTTGGCTGCCCAGTTGGTGCTTGACGTCGTCCGGCACTTGCACGGCGAGTTCGAACTTTGCGTCCGTGCGGCGTGGCAAATCGAGAAACTTGAGGAACTCGCGATCTTTCGTCCAGTAATAGGTCTCGCCTCGATACGTGACGTTCTTGCCTTTGTTGTGCCAGGTCGTGATCGTCGAATAAGCCGTGCCGGGCTTGCTCGCGTGGTCCCACAATTCGAGCGCGACGGGCTGCCGCGTCGGCAGCCAGCAAAATGGCTCGACCGGCACGTCACAATCCGGCGCGCCGAGGTTCTCGCCGAAGCTGAAATGCGTGTCGTGAGCGCGCAAGGCCGCAAGCGTGGATGCGTCGCCCGAGGCGGCTTTCACTTGCATCGCAAACGGATCGGACTCGACGTAAATGCGGCGCGGACACGCGAGATGCTCCTCGCGAATTTCCTGAGCGCCGGTCACGTTGAGAAACGCATCCGCCTCGCGATAGAGCGTGAGAATCGCGCTTTC
>Ga0105340_1000679_pt1 | contig 16049 bp, 29 predicted proteins | sample EasRivMeERMLT700_FD_89676 | JGI IMG/M metagenome (GOLD analysis project Ga0105340, IMG submission 89676) | Soil microbial communities from meander-bound floodplain in the East River, Colorado, USA - East River MetaG ERMLT700 | ecosystem: Environmental > Terrestrial > Soil > Floodplain | place...
CGCGCGACGCAGAACGAGTTGAACGGTGCCAAGGTTGCGCGCATGGCCACCTCCATCCAGCGCGACGGCAAGCTGCGCGGCGGCAATCCGATTTTCACGTCGCGCGACAACTACATCCTCGACGGTCATCACCGCTGGGCGGCGGAAGTCGGCGTCGATGCCGCCAACAACGTGCTGGCCGACAGCAAGAAGATGGCGATCTGGCGCGTCGATGCGTCGATCACGCAGTTGCTGGTTGAGGCCGACCTGTTCACCGAAGGCAAGGGCAAGCTGTCAGTCGAGGACGAGCGCAGGCGCAGGTTGCTCATGTTCCTGTTAAGGCGCTTCGACCCCGCGCAGGAGCGCGACGAGTACGGACGCTGGACCGATGGTGGCGGCAGCGATGCGCCGAGCGGCGGCTACACCGACGAGCAGATCGCCGTGGCGATGTCGGCGGCGCTGGTCAAGCCGATGGCCGAGGCGACTGCGACCAAGCTCGACTTCAATCCCGAGCTGATCGAGTACAGCGACGAGGACAAGGCGTTCACGGTTGGCGACGCGACCTACAAATACGCTGGCAGCTACACCTTCGGCAGCAACAAGATCACGCTGTACAAGCCGCACCTTGGCGCGAGCAATGTCAGGGGCGTCACCGCGCACGAGATTGGCCACCGCAAATTCGATCTGCTGCTCAAGGCGCGGCTGGTCGAAGCCGCTGCGGTCATGAAAGAACCCGGCCCGCCGCCCGACCCTGACCATCGCTATTGGTGGGGCAGGAAGGGCGGCTCCGATGCGGTGATGAAACCAGACGGCACGCTGCGCGAGCCCTACGACAAGAAGTATCCGCTGTACGAAGAGTGGACGCAAATCCAGAACATGCGTCCGTCGCTGGAGCAGGATGACGGCATCACCGACTACAGCAAGGCCTACTGGAAGGAGTGGGAGGCAGGCAAACTGAACACCGACATCGCTTACCACGAGACCATGGCCGAGATCGCGCGGGCGCAGGCGATAGGCGGCAAGCATGCGAAGGGCACCGGCAAAGGCTGGCAGCGTTTGTTCGCGCTGCAGGAGAAAGTCTGGGCCGAAACCGATAAGGTCGAGCGCGACACGCCACGCGGTCCGCTCAAGGCGATCTGGGTTCTCGACGGCGTTCGATGGGAAATCCGATGACGATCACGCGCGAGACAATCGAGGGCCGCACCGCGACCGTCACGTTCATCAACGATGACTTCGTGCCGGTGGAGCCCGACGACGCGACGCTGATCAAGATCATTTTTGATGACGGCGAAATCCGCTTCGGCGTCAAGTCAGCGCAGGACCGGCTGAAGAGCCAATTCAGAAGCGAGAAGCGCCGCGCGCAGGCGTTGCTGGAGAAGCACGGCGACCACGATCAAAGCACGCACGGAAATTGGGCGCATGGCGGCGGCGGTGGCGAGGAGTCGAGCGGCGGTGGCGATAGCGCCAGACGTAAAGGCGAGACCGACAAGGAGTTTGCCAAGCGCGTCGTTGACAAGCGGCCAGTGCCGAAAGAGATGCCGGAAAAACATTCCGATTATTTTAAGAACATGGACGGTCCGAAGACCGAGACCATCCCGCTCGACAAGCTGGTGTCCAGCAAGACGGCTGCAGAAAACAAGAAGGGTGCCGAGAACGGTGCCAAGCGAATGGTCGCTGGCAAGAACGGCGAGATAGCCAAGCGCGATCCGATCAATGCCGAGCCGATTGGGAACGGCAAATATCTGATCACCGATGGCAACGGCACTTACAGCGCCGTGAAGATGTACGACTGGAAGGCCATCCCGGTTAATGTCGATGCGAGCGGCACCGCCGAATCGCTGGCGAACTTGGCTTCGCTGAAGACCGACGTTGGCGGCGGCGGCGACATGGGCAGGGTTGGTCTGAAGGCCAAGGGCAAGGAAGACGCCGAGGTTCACCGCGACAAGGTGTGGGTGGCGAACTCGCCGATCAAGACCGAGCAGCAAGCCATCGAGGCGGCGCTCGTGGCCCAGCTCAATTTTCAAGCGAAGGCTGGAGAGATTGCCAAGCGTCTTGGCGTCAAGTTTGAAAACCCCGGCTCCAAGGTTCACCGGGTCAAGACGGAGTTGGTAAACGGCGAGCGCGAAACTGTCCGCGATGCGAACGGCGATCCGATCTACGTCAAGGACGCTAACGGCAATGCGCACTTAAGGCTATCGGGCGTTGAGCGTCTCACGGAGAAAGCGGAGAAATACGCCAAGAAGGGCATGGGCCCGGCGCGTGTCACCGACCTCGCGCGCGGCGGGTTCGTGCCGGAACGTCCAGAGGACGCTCAGAAGATTATGAATGAGCTGGCCAAACACTTTGAGCTGGTGGACGAGGGCTGGGCCACGAAGCCCAGCACATACTACACCGACCGCGTCGCGCTATTCCGCGATCCGGCGACCGGGATGATTGGTGAAATTCAGATTTCGCAACCAGCTATGTTGCGCGCCAAACAGGAAGGCGGCGGCCACAAGATTTACAAGAAGTCGGAGGACGTGGCAGCGGCGATGACGGATGCGCGCAACGCTGGCGACACTGCCGCTGTCAAGGCGCATCAGGCCGAGTATGACCGGCTCAACGCGCAGATGCGTGATCTTTACGGTCGCGCGCTAGACGGGCTCTCGCCCGAATGGCGAAAGTTGATCGACAAGCGCTAGTCGGTGAAGGCGTCAGGCGGGAGCGGCGGTGCGCCGGGGAATCGCTTCTCCCACTTTTCCTTGGTCAGCTCGACAGATTCAACCTCATGGTCGAAGGGGGAAATAAACTCCCACTTCGTGCGCTCAGGGTTGAGCACCCAAGCCTCCGAAGGTAGATCGGGGAATACTTTGTACCGGCTACCGCAGCCGAGGTAGCTTCCATATTTTGGCTCAGCCATGATGGGCACTCACATCGCATGGACCGCCTGCTTGGCCTGAAACGTCCAGACATGGCGCTCACCCTGATCTGGGATGTTCAGCTCCATCTCCAGCTTTTTCTCGACCATCAGGTTGAGCAGCATCTCTACTAGATGCGGCACGGGTGCGCCACCGAGCGCCCAGCGCCGGGAGGTGCGGGCGTCCACGGAGAATAGCTGACTGGCCGCGACCTGAGTGAGATCGAGCCGGGTGAGAGCGTCACGATATTGCTTTGCGTTCATGGCTTTAACATAGGGCGTCCTGTCCAATTAATCAACTTCATCCGGCACCTCGTTGGTGATCTGCTCGACGTAAAGGAATGCCTCGTAGCCAGCGTGTTCGTTGCCTTCGGGGTCAAACCACGACTTGTCCTGACCGGCCTGCAGCCGTGCCATGGCGTCCTTGGCTTCTTGTTCCGTGCCGTAGAGAACCACCCACCCATCCACGAGGCGGTCGCTGAATCCGTCCTTGCTGTAGTCCTTCTGGACGATCCAGTAGGTTTCGCGTTTGCCCATGTCAGTCCATCCTTGCGGCTGAAAACGTGCCATCCGGCTGGATGATCGCGACGATGGCGTGTTCGTAGATCAGGATCAGCTCCTGCCGAAACTTGATGCGGGCGATGGGGCGCAGGGGCGGGTCGCCCGGATAGCTCAGCACGTTGGTCTGAGGATTGCGCTTGAAGCCCTTCATCGGAAACCAGCCGCCGCCATACGAGTAGCGTTCGTGGAATTGCTCGTGGGCCGGTCGCGGGTCGCTCTCGACTAGGAAGCTGGGGATAAGCCCGACGTGTTCCGGGGTCGCGCGCGGGTGAAGAAATTCGACAAGCATCATCCCAGCTCCCTCTCGTCGCACGGTTCGTAGGCGTCGGGGTATACGACATGCGGCGGCATCCCGATCTTGGCGCGCTGGACGTTGGCGCGGGCGATGCAGGCGGCGCACACCGGCTCTTTCGATCCGGTATCTGGATCGCGGATGCTAGGCACCCGCATCGGGTTGTAGCTGAAGATGCGCTTGCAGCCGTAGCAGGCGGAAGTGCCCATGCAGTAGCCCATCACGCGGCCTCCTTCTCTTTCAGAATGTCGGTGACGATCTCGTAGCCGCGCACCGAAATCAGGAAGGCGTTGAAGGTTACCGACTGGGCTTCGTCCTTGTCCCCGGCGGCGTCGAGTGCGGCAGCGGCACCGCAGAAGAACTCCAGTGCTGCGCGGTCGCGGGCTTTGCCTTTGAGGCCTTGGTTTTTGGCACGGGTCTCGAATGTCCCGGCCAGTTTTTTAAGAATGATCATGCTTTTCTCCTTTCGGTTTTAATTGTTCGATGATCGAACAATTCAGGCGTACCAAGAGTAGCGGTCCTCCTTGCCGTCCCACGGCGAGGCGCTGGCGTAGCTGGCGATCCGAACGCTGTTGCTGGAGTTGGCTCGCTTGATCATCGGCTTGCCGATGAACTTGCCGGGAGCTGCCCAGCACCGGGCTGTCATGAAGCCCTCCTCGGCGCTGGAGTTTGCCGCGATCTGTCTGATCTCGACCGACATCGGACCGGGCACCCGCGTCACCTCGTAGTAGTCCACGTTGGTCTGGTCGTAGCCCCATGTGCTCGACAGGATGTCGCCGACCTTGAGCGTGTGCGGCTTGACCGTCTCGGCCTTGCACTTGGCTCTGTACTCGGCGTGGCTCTTGCGACCGGCGATGAACTGGGCGATCCGCTCGTCGCGGGACGCCTCGCTGCGGAAGCTGTAGTGCCAATCGGGTTTGCTGGCCTTGCCGTGGAAAGCGATGGCGTAGGGTTTGCCAGCCGTCTCGTAGACGTAGATGCTGGCGTCGGTGCCGCCGTTGTCCACCAGCCGAGCGCCGCTCTTCGGGATGTAGAACTCTCGCGGCATCACCATTCGCATCAGTCGCTCCTCTCAGAAGGGCACGTCCTTGAACGTCCGTGTCGCCCAGCGATCATTCTCGGCTTCGCTGCTTTCGCCGTTTTCGTTCCACTTGCTGGTGTCACCGTCCGTGTCCCACGGCTCGATCTCCAGAACGACCGGGCCAAACGCTGCGGCCATCTCGGCCTCGCGCTCCAGCATCTCGTCTTCGTACATCGCCATCTCGGGATGCATGACCGGCGGTCCGACGTAGTGCGGGTTCGCCACCCACACATCCCAATCGTGCAGCAACCAAGCGCGGTCAGGGTACTCGCCGCCGATGTTGCGCGCGTATTCCGCGACCGCTTCGGCTGGCGTGGCCAGATGATCGTCTTCGTAGCGACCCATCGTTCCTCCTAGTAGATCAAGTAGAGCAGGGCGGCCAAGGCGGGCACACCGAAAGCGAACTCGACCATGACCGCTTTCTTCTTCATCACGGCGACCTTCATCCCGGCGACCATTGGTGCCTCCTTCCTTCCAAAGGATAGATAGGGCACCGTGCCCTATATGTCAAGTGGGTAGAGAGGCTAAACCGTCGGAAATGTTGGCTTTGGCCTTGGCGACCAGATCGGGGTGCCCGTGGCTCACTGCCGCCACCTTGTCCACCAGCTCAGGCAGGTAGACCTTGGCGAAGGATGGCACCGCCAAGCAGCCAACAGCGTTGTCGGCGATGTCCGCCAGCTTCAGGGAGGCCCCGTTGTAGCCCGTCTTGGCGACGTGCTCAGCCTCGATGGCCTTCCGCCATGCGCGGTTCCCGGGCGTCTTCGGCAGCTTCGGCTTGGTGACCTCCGCGACCAGCGCAGCGACCTCCGGGCCGAACTCCCTGACCAGATCAGCGTTGCTGACCGGGCAGTCCTCGACCACATCGTGCAGGTAACCGGCGGCAACCACCTCATCCGGGAAGCCGTGCGCAGCAAGCGCCAGCGCAACCCGTTCGACGTGGTTGAAATAGGGCTCACCGGAACCCTTCCGTAACACCCCCGCATGCGCCTCCATGGCGAACGCGCGGGCCTTCTTGACCAGTCCCACTGGGACCACCTCCTTTCACACTCTATATAGGGCATAGCGCCCTATGTGTCAATAGTCTTATCCGGCGTCTTGTCTGGGATTAGATGCCTAAGACCGGACAGCCGCAGGCAGCGGTCGAGCCACTTGCCCATGGCGGCGTATTGGTTGACGGCTCGCGCTTCGGCGGGGAGCTGCCGCGCCTTCTCGATGTCGTTGAACATGAAGATCGCATCGCTGATCGCATCGACCAGCGGCTGCAGCTCGCGCGCGGCCTCGCGCCTGCCAGCGTCGTATCCGTCGTCGTAGCTCATGGCTTGAACGCTCCCAGCGCGGTGGCGGCCTCGATCAGCTTCTTGCTCTGCGCGGTGCCCAGCTCGATTGCGCCGTGATCGACCAGATGGTTGAGGACTTCGCGCAACGCGGCTCTGGCTTGCTCTTGGCTCACTTCGCGCCCTCCATCAAACGCTGCGCCGCATGTAACTCGGTCAGAGCCCTGCGAAGGTGGTTGACGGTTTCGTCGGTGAGGGTGAGGGACTGGGATGGTGATCGTGCGTTAACGACCACGGCTCTCAGACGCTCTGCGGTGTCGAGTAGTATCGTGTATGCGACCTTCTGATCTTTATTCACGTTGCGCCCTCCTTCAGCTTGGCGACGATGTCGGCGTGGACACCAGCGACCAGATACTTCTTCTTGTTCTTCAGCGTGATCATCGAACCGGGCTCGATCTTGCCGCAGTAGTCTTCGATGTCTGACACTTCCGTCGCGTTGACGGTGACCGGCGTGGAGCCACCCAGCTCGTTGCGCCATGTCATGAACGTGACCAATCTTGCTTCCTTCACTTCAGCCTCCCTCAGTTTGCGCTCATGCGCTTGACGGTGTCGACGACCAGCGCGTCGTGCTCGACTTTGCTCATGCCGGGTTTCTCGGCGGCCTCGACCGCGAGATATATCCGCACCACTTCGCTGATGTTGATCCACTTGCCAGAGAGCAGGCGGAAGTACTCTTCGCCGCCGACCCACTTGGTTTTTCTGCTACGGCTCATCAGTAAGCCTCCAGCGTTCTGACGAATTGTTTTGCTTCGGCGAATGTCGGCACCTTGGTGAGCGTTCGCCCATCTGCTGGCCACGGCGTGACGTAGTAGAGGTTCTGGCCGAACTTCATGCTCCACTCTTTCGAGATGTGGACGGACTGCTCAGCGTTGATGCGGTAGACGCGCGTGGTCTTCCGTCTCGTTTTCATGCCGTCACCCGCATGCTGGCGATGTAGGCCTCGGTGGCCTCCTCGTCGGTTTCGTAAATCTTCATGTCGTCGGGCAGCTCGAAAACCTCGTAGCGCTTGTGGCGGGTTTCGAACGAGACAACGTACTTGCCATTCCACTCGTAGACCGCACGGCATGGCGAGTAGGCGTAGGGCGAGGGGATGTGTGCGACTTGCGAGCGCGCGATATAGCCGACCGGCTCGTCCATGCACTCGGCCATCCAGCGACCGTAGCCAGCGTGGCTGGTGATGGTCTTGACCTTTTTCATATCGCGCTCTCCTTCACGCCGGGGAATCCGGCAACCACTGCCCGCAGCTCCTCCTGCGTCTTGCCTGCCGCGACCGCCGCTTCCATCGCGCGGTACAGCGGTGGGATCGACATCATCGGGATTTGATACCCGTAGATCGCACTCTGAATCCGAGCCGTCGCGATCTTGTCCGCTTTGGTCTTGCGCTTCTTCATCCGTGCCTCCGTTCTATCATCCTCAATATAGGGCGCGGTGCCCTATATGTCAATCATCCTCGATGGGCTCGTCCGCCTCGTAGTTCGCATTCGTTAGAACCTCCGGGCGATAGCGCGCCATGCGCTCGCGGTGGCACTTGCTGCAGGTACGGCACAGCTCGATCCCGCGCGCGTCGAATTGCCAACGGCTGTCGCGGCCCGATCCGCACGGGCATGGGCGCACGTCGTTTCGCAGGCTCATGATCCAATCCTTTCGAGGTAGGCTCCCCATCGCGCGAGCAGATACTCGCGGGTCTGCTTGACGTAGTTGGCGATGTCGGCATCGCTGGCGTCACGGTCGATCAGATCGAACATCGTTCGCAGCGTGATGGCGCATTGCGTCACCTGAGACACTGTCATCGTTTCCGGGTTGAATGGGATGGGGTTTGTCATTTCACCGCCTCCAGCTTGCCGTTGACGTAGCTGTAGTTGACGGGGTCCGTGGACTCCGCAGCGCGGGAGTCAGTCGGGACAGTCCAGCGCATCAAGAGGTCGCGCGCGTTGTCCGCCGCTTCCTTCTCGGTGGCGAAGACAAGTCCGTTTGCGAGCCACTTGTTTTCGCCGGGGATGTACATTTCTGGTTTCCAGCTCATGCTGCCATCTCCTTTTTTCGCATCGCCGCAATTTTGATCTCGATTACTTCGGCGTCGAGCAACTCAACTCTGGTCTTCGTCTGGGCATCGATCAGCATTCGACCCCAGACAACGATGCTGTTGGCGTTGTCGTTCTTGTCGGTGGCCTCGCAGTAGGCCTGATAGGCGACCGCGAGTTTCTTGGCGTTCTTTTTGGAAATGCTCATGCTGCCTCCTTTTTTGCTTTCACTTTCCGAACCGTGCCCGTCTTCGTCAGCGTCTCCTGAAACGCCAGCGCTTCCTTCGCCAACTCGACGTTCCGGGCTTTGCCCAGCGACATCCGCATCTCCATCGATGCGCCGACGAAACCGTGCCGCTCGCCCTTCTTGTCCAGTCCGCTGATCTTGCGCTCGTTGCCTTCGCCTTCGACCGTGTCGATCTTGACCCACAACGAAGCCGAGAAGCCGGGGACGCCTTCGCTCAGAACCCATTCGCCAACCACGACCTCGCCCAAGGGCTTGCGTTTCTTGGCGTTGAGCCAGACCTGAGCAGCACGACCGCGCTTGGTCAGGACGACACCGTCGCCATTGCAGCCGAAGCACATATCGCCGTGCATCTGGCACCACGAGAACTTGCCCGAGCCGCCGCAGCGACCGCACGTCTTGCTTTCGAGCAGCAGCTTCCGGGCCATGGTGTCCTCCTTCCTTCAACCTCCATGTAGGGCGTTATGCCCTATATGTCAAGACCTGTCTCTTCAAAATCAGTGGCGGCTTCTCACCCGCCTCGCCCCTCTGTCACGATTGAACGTAGTGGGGATCAGGTCACCCGATTGTCCGATCAGGCTGGGGAGCCGGTTATCGGCGGCGTCTTGTCAGGCGCTTTAGTTCCTGTCCGCCGCCGAACCTTCTCCCCGGTCATCCGGGTCCGCCGGAAACTGCCGTGGGTCAGGAGGCATTCTTGCGCCCCTCATCCATCCAGTGCCTCCCGCCTTATCCGTTGGTGAGGCCGCAGTCCTTGCCGTCTCGTTGAGGCCCCTAGTCTCGCTGCCACTCCCGAGGGCGGGGGAGGCGCTCCTTCCAAACAATAGATAGGGCAGGGTGCCCTATATGTCAAGGGTCATATCAACTTTTTCTGCTGTGGTAAAGTCAATGAAAACACGGAGCTTTTAGACATGAAACGCAAACACTCGCCCGACGACTTCGATGACCGTGCAGAATTTATCGCCGCCTGCGTCTCTGACGGCGGCGACGAAGATGATTGCGCGCTGGAGTGGGAGGAGCGGTCCCTCAAGCGGGTCGTGCGCAAGACGCATGTGTCGGAGGGCGAGGGCCTGACGTTCATCCTGTCGGACGCGAGCCCGGACCGGATGGGCGACGTGATCGAGGCCGGTGGCTGGGACTTGGTCAACTTCAAGCGCAACCCGGTCGCGCTGTTCAATCACGATCCGAACTTCCCGATTGGCAAGTGGCATAGCCTGCGCGTCGAAGGCGACGAGCTGCGCGGCGAGCTGCGGCTCGCGCCACTGGGCACGTCCGCGCGCATCGATGAAATCCACAAGCTGGTCGCGGCGGACATTCTCAAAGCAGTCAGCGTTGGCTTCCTGCCACGGCAGTCCGAGCCGCTGACCAAGAACGGCGACGGCGGGGTGCGCTTCAAACGCGCCGAGCTGGTCGAAACTTCGCTGGTGGCAATCCCGGCGAATCCAAATGCGTTGGCGGTTGCAAAATCGCTCAACATTTCCCGCGAAACTCTCGCAACGGTCTTTGCCGAGCAAGGCAACAAAAAAGATCAGAGCGTCGAGCGTCGCGGTTCACCCGGCGGGCAAGCCGACAAGACACCGAAACGAAGGAACCCCACCATGAGTGGACCTCTCGCGAAACGAATCGAAGCTGCCCAACAGCGCATCATTGCGCTGGGGGATCAACTGACTGCGCATCTCGACAAGGTCGATGACGAAAACGTCACCGAGGCCGACCTCGCGACCACGCAGGAGTTCAACAAGCGGATCGCCGATCAGAAGGCGATGCTCAAGAGCTTCGAAGACTCCGAGGCGCTTGCGGCCAAGAGCAGCGACGACACGACGGCTGCGCGCAAGGTCGAGGTCACCACCAAGGTTGAGACCGGCGGTCGTCGTCCGTTCTCTGTCGGGGTGAAGAAGCTCGACCCGATTGAGTTCTTGGTTCGTGCAGGCACCATCACAGTCCTGCAGAAGAGCCCGAACTTCGTCGGCATGTCGCTCGACGCCATTCGCCAGAAAATCTATGGCGACGACGAAGCCACCAAGGTCATCTCCGACCTGACGACCAAGGCCGGTGTCAACCCGGCGATGACGACGGTTGCCGGTTGGGCCGCCGAACTCGTGCAACAGATGGTGGTCGATCTGATGCCGACCTTGCTGCCCGCGTCGGTCTATCCGTCGCTGAGCGGCATGGGCCTCAAGCTGTCCTTCGGGCGCAACGGACGGATCGTCATTCCGACCCGCAACGTGACGCCGAGTATCGCCGGATCGTTCGTCGGCGAAGGCGCGCCGATCCCCGTGCGTATCGCTGGCTTCACCAGCCAGACACTGACGCCGAAAAAGATGGCCGTGATCACGACGTGGACCCGCGAGATGGACGAGCATTCTGTGCCCGCCATCGAAGGTCTGCTGCGTGAGTCGATCCAGCAGGACACGGCGATCTCCATCGACGCGGTGCTGCTCGACAGCGGCGCGGCGACGGCGATCCGTCCCGCCGGTCTGCTCAACGGACTCTCCACCCTCGGTGCCACGGCGGGCGGCGGCTTCGCGGCGCTCGTCGGCGACTTGCAGAAGTTGCAGGCCGCGATCCTGACGGCAACCAACGGCAACATCAGGAACATGGTGTTCCTCATGAACCCGAGCCAAGCGCTGTCGATCTCGTTCATCCAGCCTACAGTCCCCGGCGGCTTGTTCCCGTTCGCTGCCGAGATCAACTCTGGGAAGCTGAACGGCCATCCGGTGATCCAGTCGGGCACGGTCCCCGACAAGACCATCATCTGCATGGACGCTGCCGACTTCGTTTCGGTCACGGGCGATACCCCGCGCTTCGAAGTCAGCGATCAGGCAACCCTCCACATGGAGGACACAACTCCGTTGCACATCGGCACGGCTGGCACCCCCGGCACCGTTGCGGCACCGGCCCGGTCGATGTTCCAGACCGACAGCCTCGCGCTTCGCTTGATCCTGCCGATGAACTGGATCATGCGCCGCAGTGGCGTCGTCTCGTTCATCTCCAATGTGACTTGGTGAGTCACGTTTGATGCAAATGATGGGCGGTGCCGAGTTCGCGGATCAGTACCTAGATCGCGGCATCGCCCATTTCCAACAGAACCGTTTCCGCGAGGCGCTGATGTTTTTCGACGCCTCGCTGCAATTCAATCCGCGCGACCCGCATGCATTGTGGAATCGCGCGACCGCCTTGCTCTCGATGGGCGACTACGAGCGCGGCTTTGCCGAGTACGATGCGGCGTGGGAAGCGTTCCCGGTGGTTGGGCAAATCCAAGACGCGCGGCTGACCCGCTTGCCGATCTGGCGCGGTGAGACCGGCGCTCGCGTTCTGGTCTATCACGAGCACGGCTTCGGCGACGCCATCATGGCGTTCCGGTTTTTGCCAGAGATGAAGCGCCGCGCCGAGTTGACGTTGCTGGCGGAATGGCCACTGGCCCGTTTGGCGGGAAGGCTAGGCGTCAAGGCCATCGACAAGATCATGCCGAATGAAATTGCCGGGTTCGATTTTCGGGTCCAGTTGTTCTGCGTGATGTCGGTGCTCAAGACCATCCCGAGCGCGCCTTACATCGCAACGGATTGGCGGCGGACCGGCGGCAAGGTTGGCATCGCGTGGTCAGGCAAGACGCAGGATATGTTCACGCAAGCAGACTTCCTGCAGCTCCTGCAGCTCGACGGCTTTGAGTTGTACAGCCTGCAAGCAGCGGGACCGACCGACACCAGCGTCGTGCCGATGAAGCCGGGTTGCGACTTCGCCGACGTAGCCGACCGCATCGCCGAGATGGATCACGTCGTCACGGTGGACACCGCGTCGATCCACCTCGCGGGCGCGATGGGGCACCCGAGCGCGCATCTGGTGCTGCCGTTTTCTGGCGACTGGCGCTGGTGGCACACCGAGCGTTGGTATCCGAATGTCAAAACGTACCGGCAGGAAAATGCTAAGGACTGGGCCGGTCCGTTTGCTCGACTCAACAAGGCCTTAACCCAAGGAGTGAACCATGGCTGACGTAGAGAAAGAGACCAAAGAGACCGAGATCGACATGACCCCGGTTCCGACGCAGGAACAGCTTGACGAAATTAAGGGTGGCAAGGACCACAAGAAGGCCGAGAAGCGCGAGACCAAGGCGGTGGAAGAGCTGCCGCCGACGCCGACGCAGGACGAGGCCAACAAGCAGAAGGCTGCGCTCTTCGGGGTCAAGCCCGACAAGGATGCGAAAGCAGAAGTGAGAGCTGAGCCGCCGGAAGAGCTGCCGCCGACGCCGACGCAATTCGAAAACGATCTGTTCAAGACTGCCGCGATGAATCTCGGCAAGGTGCCAGAGGGCGGCGGCGATCCGCAGAGGGCGTCCGCCGAGAAGAAGAAGACCGTCGAGCCTGCAAGGCCGAGCGGTCAGTACCAGACCCGCCAAGCCACGCCCGCGAGGAGTTAAAGCTGGTGGCTTCCGTGCCAAATAAATTCGGCTTCCTCTCAAGGATAGCTTCGGCCTTCGTCAGCAAAGCCGCTGGCGAAGGCGAGGTTCGTCAGGGCCCGTACTATCTTCCGGTGACCGGCGGCTGGTTGCCGGATGGTGCGCCGTGGAATTTTTGGCAAAGCGGCATCGACCCGGCGGGCGGTGCTTCATCGGCAATGGTGGAAGCATGTTTATCCGCATACAGCCAGACCATCGCAATGTGCGCTGGCGACCACTGGAAGGCAAACGACAAGAACGGCAGGGACCGCGTCACCACTTCGGCGCTGTCGCGCATTCTGCGCACTCCGAACAGCTATCAATCGCCCAGCGACTTCATGTTGAACCTGACCCGCTCGCTCTACGCGGACGGCAACGCCTACGCGCTGGCGTTAAGGAATGACCGCTACGAGATTGAAGAGCTGCACTTGATGGACCCGCGCCAGAGCGCGCCGCAGATCGCGGTGACCGGCGACATCTTCTACCGGCTGGCTGGCAACGACATCATCGACCAACAGATCGAGGGCTCGCTGCTCGTGCCCGCGCGCGACGTGCTGCACGTCAGGCTCAACGCAACACGGCGTCGGCATCCGTTCCCGCTCGTCGGTGACAGTCCAATCGCGGCGGCACTGCAGGACATCGCCACATCGAATGCGATGACGGCGCAGCAAATCCAGTTCTACCAGAACCAAGCGCGCCCGAGCACGGTGCTGGTCACCGATCTATTGCTCGACAAGGACCAAGTGCAGTTCGTGCGCGACAGATGGAATGAGCAATCGAAGGGACTGAACGCTGGCGGCACACCGATCTTGACGGCTGGCTTGAAGCCATACGTCTTGTCCACGCCGTCGAAAGATGCCGAGCTGGCCGAGATGATGAAGCTCACCGACCAGAAGATCGCGCTGGCCTTCAGGGTGCCGCTTGCAATTCTCGGCATCGGCGGCACCGCCTACTCCTCGACCGAGCTGTTGATGCAAAGCTGGATCGCGAGCGGTCTTGGCTTTGCGATCAACCACATCGAAGACGCATTCGGTGTGCTGTTTCAGCTCAAGGGCCAACCGCAGGAGTACGTCGAGTTCGACACCAAGGCGTTGCTGCGGTCCGCGTTCAACGTCCGCATCGCGGCGCTGGCTCAGGCGGTGCAAGGCGGCATCTTCTCGCCGAACGAAGCACGCGCCGAGGAGAGCTTGGAGGAAGTTGAGTTTGGTGAGGAGCCGCGCGTCCAGCAACAGGTCGTGCCGCTCAGCGCCGCCGCAGCGATCCCACCCGCTCCCGGTCCGGGCGCACCTCCGGGGGCACCTCCTCCCGGTGGTCTTCCCGGCGCAGCCGCCGCGCCACCGAAGGCGGAAGACAAGCCCGAGCCCGACGAACCGCCAGTGAAAAAATTCATCACGGCAAAGGACTTTGACGATGCCATCGCCACAGAGATCAGAGCCCTCAACAGTTACGCCGATGCACATGCCAGAAGCGACGTTGGAAGCCCTCCGTAGCGCTCTCGGTCACGTCATCGCTGAGCACCGCAAGCAGTGGACGCGCGAGCGCGAACTGATCGAGGCGCAGGCGCGTGCGACCGTTGCGGAACTGACGGCCAAGGTGATTGAGCTGGAGACGAAGGTGAACCTTGCCATCAGCGAGAAGCTGGCAGCGATCAAGAGTGGCGACCCCGGCATTCAGGGACCGGCTGGCGAACTGGGTCCGCATGGGCCCGCTGGCCCCGCAGGCGAGCGCGGTGAACCGGGCAAGGACGGCATCAACGGCGAGCCCGGACCGCAGGGCGAGCAGGGGCTGCAAGGCGCGAGCGGTCTGCAAGGCAAGGCGGGTGACCGTGGCGAAAAAGGTGACAGGGGCGAGCCGGGGCTGTCGATCAAGGGCGAGCGCGGCGACCGTGGCGAGGCTGGGCCTGCAGGTATCATGGGCAAGGCGGGGCCATCCGGTCTGAGGGGCGAGCGCGGTGAGCGCGGCGAACCCGGTCTAGCGATCAAGGGTGATCCCGGAATCCAAGGGCCTGCCGGTGCCGCAGGCAAGGCTGGAGAGCGTGGCGAGAAGGGCGAGCAGGGTCTGCCCGGAATGTCCGTCAAAGGCGATACCGGACTGCAGGGCGCAGCGGGCGAGCGCGGCGAGAAGGGCGACCGGGGCGAGCAGGGTCTGCCCGGTCTTTCGATCAAGGGCGAGCGGGGCGAGCAAGGTCCGCCCGGACTATCCGTCAAAGGCGATCCCGGATTGCGGGGCGAGAAAGGTGACCGGGGCGAGCAGGGTCTCTCGATCAAGGGCGAACGCGGTGAGCGCGGACCCAGCGGCGAGATTGGTAAGATTGGCTTGCGTGGCGAATCGGGGTTACCCGGCGCACGCGGGGAGCCCGGACTTCCCGGTGAGCGCGGCGAGAAGGGCCCCGAGGGCATGCTGCCGCGCGTCAAGGTCTGGGAGCCGGGTGTCCATTACGCTGGCGTCGTCGTCACCAAGGATGGTGCGACTTATCAGGCGGTCAAGGACACGGCTGAGCTGCCCGAGGGCGGCAAGGACTGGGTCTGTCTCGCGCGCGGTGGCGTCGATGGACGTTCTCTGACCGTTCGCGGGCTGTTCTCTGATTCGGAAAATTACCAAAAGCTCGACATCGCCACAGTCAATGGGTCGAGCTTCGTTGCTAAACAAGATAATCCGGGACCGTGTCCGGGTCCGGGATGGAAGCTCCTCGTCAGCCAAGGCAAGCAGGGCGACAAGGGCAAGCCCGGTGACAAGGGCGAGCGCGGCGAGCGCGGGCCCGCAGCGATGATCCAGAAGTGGCAGCTCGACCGCGTCAACTACGTCGCGGTGCCGATCATGTCGGACGGCAAGGAAGGGCCGCCGCTGATGCTGCGCGACTTCTTCGAACAGTTCCAGATCGAGGCACACTGATGGCCGATGTCACCCAGAAAATTTTGATCGAGGCGGAAAGCCACGCACTGATCTCGCTTGAGGAACTGAAGGTCGCGACCGGCATTCCCCCGGCGGACGTTTCCGCCGATCCGCAACTGCAGTGGTTGATCGACGCGCAGTCGGCGGTGGTCGCGCGGCTGTGCAACCGCATCTTCGCCAAGGAGACGCTGGTCGAGTCGTGGCGCGACCTTGGCGACCGGCGGCTGTACCTGACACACTGGCCGGTCAAGCAGGACGACATCGTCAGCGTCATGACCGACAGCAACGTGCGGCTCGACTGGGAGCTGGACGAGCGTGAG
>Ga0105340_1000680_pt1 | contig 16027 bp, 13 predicted proteins | sample EasRivMeERMLT700_FD_89676 | JGI IMG/M metagenome (GOLD analysis project Ga0105340, IMG submission 89676) | Soil microbial communities from meander-bound floodplain in the East River, Colorado, USA - East River MetaG ERMLT700 | ecosystem: Environmental > Terrestrial > Soil > Floodplain | place...
CTTCCATCCCCTTCTTGAATGACTCAACGATGTTCTTTCTCAAGGCCGCATCCTTGACCACGGTTTTGCCGAGCACGGTGTAGTTGTGAAAGTGGTCCTTTGGCTTTACCTTTTCCGGCTCTGGATTCAACGAGAGCAATTCGAATTTCTCCGCCTTGAGCAAGACGTTCAGCACATTCTCAGGCAGCGCATTGCCTTGGCCTGCGACCGGCAATGTCCAAAATCCAATCGCGAACAGGGAGACGGCGATTGCGATGAATGGCTTCATGAGATGCTTACCTCCGAGTACGGGTGCAAGATCAGGGCGATACGTCTATCGTGAATTTCTGCGTGGCGACGCCGACTTGATGGGTGCTCGTGGACAAGACTTTCTCCTGACCCCAGCTCAGCGCGCGGGTATCGAAGGTCCGAACCTCGCGATCGATCGTGGCGGTCACCGCGATAACGGCCTTCCCGGAACGGTCCGGGACACCGGAGACGACGCCGGTATTCGCATCGATCTTGAGCCACGGCGGCCCCTGCTCGATGGCGAAGCGCGGCGTCTCCACGTCCCAATAGTTCATCGTCTCTTTGCCGGCGACGACACGGGTGCGAAGATCGCCGAGCGAGCGAATGGCGGCCAGCGAGTAGCGATACGGCGAGCCGACTTTCGCGTCGATCACCGGCGATGAATAGATGATTGGCCGCGGCGCTTGCGCGAAATCCGACGGTCCGCTGCGGTTCCCTTTCTCGTCCACGGCGACGACTCGGTAGAAAGCTCGATTCGCGTTTGTCAGTTTGACATTCGCGCCGATCACTTCGGCTTCCGTCGCCGAGATTTCGGCGACAAAGTTCGCTGGACGCGTTGACGGAACGAGCTTCGACGTTCCGACGACGGCCTTGAACAGTTCATCGCTCGCCGAGAAACCCTTTTCGTCGCTGCCGTAGATGCGGTACTTCGCCGGTTTGCGTCCCGTCGCACTGGGTTTCCATCGCAGCGTGCCGATGTTCTTTTCCGCATCGAAAACGAGCATCACATCAATGGGAGAGGACGGTCCGCGCGGCGTGAAGCTCCATGTCGAACTCCACGGGCCCCAGACGCCCTTATCATTTTGGGCGCGGACGCGCCAATAATACTTCTGATCCGCGGCCAACAGTCCGCGATGAGGTAGCGTGTACTGGCTCTTGCCGCGGTCGGGCGTGTTCGAGATCAGCTTGTAGAAGTTGGTGGAGAGCGGCCACTTTATGTCGGGCCGTTCCGAGAGTTCAAAGTGATAATCGACGATCCGGTCGCCGTCCGGGTTTTTGGCAGGCTGCCAGCGGAACACGAGGTCCGTGCCTTCAACGTCGCCTCCGTCTGCGGGGACGACCGGCGCCGGCGGAGCTTCGGGCGGGCGGGCGGCGGATCGCTCGACCCAGGAGTGCGTGATGCGCACCTTGCGTTCGCCGGCGGATTGGTCGGTGTAAACGAATGCGTTTTCGCCGACCGTCATCGCCGGCAAGGCGAGCGGCGCCATCTGCAAGTCGTTCACGATGGCGAGCCGCTTGAGTCGGCTGCCGGCGCTCAGCTCGCAGCGGAGCCGATATTCGTAGCGCGCCGGCCCCTTCGATGGGAAGAATGGATCCAGGTCCTGCCCGGCTTCCGTCCAGGACTTGCCGTCCCAGGAAATCGCGAACTTGGCGCCGCTGCCTTCCACCTCGAGTCGACCGCCGACGAGAACGTACGGGCTGCGCACGATCCACGTGATCGCGCCCGCTTTGCCGTCCGCGGCCGTCAACTCGCCGCGATTCGCCTGGATGTTCTCGACCGCGGCGGCGCCCTTCTTCCAGATATCACTGGCGAAGTCGGGCCGATATTCCCAGAGGCCGTTGCAAATCAGGTCGGGATATCTCGGTTTGTTGTCGCCGTGAAACTTGAGGGGATCGGCATGTCCCCATTGCCACGTGATCGCCTCGCCGGGCCGCAGCACCATGTTCATGTTGGTTCCGGTGGCGCTGTTGCGATCGCCTTCGGGTTTCCCTTCGAAAACAAATATGGACGCCTCCCACTCGTCGTTGGCGCGCTTGTCGGGGTTCAGGATGCCCTGCGTGTGCGAGCGCTTGATGAGGTCGTGGTCGCGCACCAGATCTTGTTCACTGGCGACGGTCCGATTGTCGCGCAGCAAGTACATCGAGTGCATGTCGCCGTCGAACAGGTTCCAGCGATCGTCGAAAAAGCACTGCGTCACACAATGGCCGACGACGCGAGCGGGCGTCACCTTCAACCCCGCGCGTTTCCAGAGGCCCGCGAGGCAGATGGAGTCGTTGCCACAGGTATTGTGTCCGTAGATATTGAAGACCTTGACGGGATCGCCCAGCTCGTTGTTGTCGCCGGCCCAGTGATACCGATGGCGAATCTCTTGAAAATAGAGCGCGAAGGCTTTCTCGCGATCCGTCATGCCCGCGGTAACGGCCGAGGAGACGATTTCATCGATCGAGCGAAACGAATTGCGGCCGTTGGACAGCCATGGATTGACCACATCCGTTGCGCCGACATTCTCGAGCCGAACGGCGCGATTGGATTCCCAGGTCTGCTTGATCGCCGGCCCGTCCATCATGCCGACGCCGATCGGCGAGCGGCAATTCGTGCCGTCCATCGTGCCGCCGTGTTGGACTGTGTAGGCGTGCCGTCCCGCGGAAACCGGTTCAACATGACGTTTCGGCACGTCGGTCGGGTGATGGTTTGTCCCCCACGGCGCGTGCGGCTGGACCGGAAGCTGAGCGAGGGCAAATACAGGCAGGATCAATAACATTCCACGCATCTTTCAACTCCTGAACCCCATACAGCCAAAGATTCTACCTCAACGTGCTCTTCATAGTAAAGGAACTGAACTTAAATTGCGTTTTTTTTGTTGACACTTAAGTAAATCAGGCCTTAAACTCACCGTCCTCCGCGATTTCGATCAAGCAACCCACCTTTTTTTTAGGAGTCCTCCGATGCATCGTCTGTCGACGTTCTGCGGTTTGGGAATTCTCGGTCTGGCACTGATCGTAGGCGTAAGCGCCTCGCAGGACGCGAAAAAAGACAAGGATGCCAAGGAGAAAAAGGAAGGCAAGACCAAAGGAATGTTGCCGCAGGGATTCAAGGAACTTGGCCTGAGTGCCGAGCAAATCTCCAAAATTTACGCGGTGCAGTCGGACTTCAACACGAAGGTTGCGGAGCTGACCAAACAAATCAACGAGTTGAAGGGCAAACGATTCCAGGAAGAGTTCAAGGTGCTCACGCAGGAACAGCGTGACAAATACCTCAAAAACAAAGGGCTGGACGCCAAGGACAAGAAAACCGACGATAAGAAGTAGTTCGCATCAGTTACCGGACGCGAGCCGAGCGGCGCGAGCGGCCCAGTGCGGTCGATCGCGCGGCTCGGCTCGCCTTTTTTCGTGAATCCGATATGGGCAAAATCATCCTCACCCTCAAAGAGCAGCCCAATGTTCCCCTGGAGACGGAGAACATCTCGCCCGACGTGACCGCGACGCTCGCGCACGATTCGGTTCGCGGGTTGCCCATTTTCCTCGGCAAACGCCAGTGCCGGCTCGACGAGTTCTTCAACGTCGAGGGCGAAGCGAGCGACGAGATCGAACTCCACGGCGACGCGCGCAAAGTCAAATGGATCGGCCGAGGCATGTCGCGCGGACGCATCAAGATCGTTGGCAACGCGGGCATGCACCTCGGAGCGTACATGAAAGGCGGCGCGATCGAGGTGGTCGGCAACGCATCGGACTGGATCGGCGCTGAAATGACGGGCGGACTCATTCGCGTTTCCGGCAACGCCGGCGGTCAGATCGGCGCCGCGTATCGCGGCAGTTTGCGCGGCATGACCGGCGGGACCATTATCGTCGGTGGGACAGCAGGCCTGGAGGTCGGCATGCGCATGAAGCGCGGCATCATCGTCGTCGGCGGTCTCGTGCGCGATTTCGCCGGCTTGCAGATGAAGGGCGGCACCCTCTTTCTCATGAGCGGGGCCGAGATTCGCACCGGCGCCTGGATGTTTCGCGGCACGATCGTTTCCTTGAAGCCGTTGCCGCTCTTGCCGACGTTCGCGGCGGCGTGCGCCTATCAGCCGGCGTTCTTGCGCATTTACGCCAAGCATCTGGCGACGCTTGGTATTTCGATTCCGATCGACGGCGGCGCGTATGTGCGCTACTCGGGCGACTCGTCGGTGCCGGGCAAGGGCGAGTTGCTCGTATGGCAACCGAATGCGTAGTCGGTGAATTAAGAGGCGTCTGGCATTGTTTTGGTCGTCCGCTGGCGATAAAAAGGAACCAAACGCCTCCTTCCAATACAAAAGGAGATTCCAATGAAGGCAGCAGTCGTGATGGTCGGATTAGTTCTCGCAATTACAGGCTTGGTGTATTTAACCATGGACAATATCGAAGGCCGGGACAAAAAGAAGAACGACAACACCTTTGATCCAAGCCTCATCTCGACCTCCGGCAACAGCGAGGCCGAGCAAGGCGACAAGAAGGATGGAAAACCCGACGAGAAAATCATCAAGACGAAATCGGGTCTCCAGTACATCGACGTGAAAGTCGGCACCGGCAAGGAAGCCAAAGCCGGAACTCAGGTCTTCGTTCATTACACGGGCCGGCTCAGGAACGGTAAGAAATTCGATTCGAGCCTTGATCGCAACGAACCGTTCGATTTTGCGCTCGGCAAAGGCGAGGTCATCAAGGGCTGGGACGAGGGCGTCGCCGGCATGAAAGAAGGCGGTAAACGCAAGCTGATCATTCCGTCCGACCTCGGCTACGGACCACGAGGGGCGGGCAAGGATATCCCGCCGAACGCGGAGTTGCACTTCGACGTGGAGCTGCTAAAAGTTAAGTAATCGACTTGTAGGGCCAACCATGAAAGTAGTCGCGCTAATCCAGTTCTTGGTCGCGGCAACGGTCATGGTGCCGGATCGACCGGTGCCGGGTAAGGAAGAGAATAGGATTATCATGACTGGTTCCGGGCTTCGATACCAAGATTCGAAGGTCGGCAATGGCAGGGAAGCCAAGCCGGGGGACGTCTTGACCGTCCATTACACGGGCACCCTTCCGGACGGGAAGAAGGTCGATTCGAGCGTCGATCGCAACGAGCCTTTCACGTTTCATCTGGGCAAAGGCCAAGTCATTAAAGGCTGGGACGAAGGCGTCGCCGGGATGAAGGAAGGCGGCAAACGTAAGCTGATTATTCCGCCCGACCTCGGCTATGGGGCGCGCGGCGCGGGCAATATCATTCCGCCGAACGCGGAGTTGCATTTCGACGTGGAATTGCTGAAGGTAAAATAGCCCGAACAGACGGCAAAAAAATCGATGGCAGAAAAATGGGCGAGCGAACGCCGCGCCTGTTTTTCTGCCATTTTTGTCTACAAGAGCAATCCATCGATCTTGCGGCCGACCACCAGCGAATGCGGCCGATTCGTTTGATCATGAACGAGCGTATCGTCCGGCACGCCCAGCAGATGATAAACCGTCGCGGCGAGGTCTCGCGGATCGTGCGGATTCGCGGTGGGATGAGCGGCGATGCCGTCGGACGCGCCGTAGACCACGCCGGGCCGCGCGCCGGCGCCGGCCATCGCGATGGAGTAGACCCATGGCCAGTGATCGCGGCCCGCGCTCGTGTTGACGCGCGGCGTGCGGCCGAATTCGGCGGTTGCCAGCACCAGCGTTTGTTCGAGGGAGCCGCGCTGGGAAAGATCGTCCACCAGCGCGGAGAAGGCCTGGTCGAAAACGGGGCACAAGCTGTTCTTCATTTGATTGAAGTGTTGACTGTGCGTGTCCCAGGAGCCGGCAGGCGTGTGACAGAAGTGCACGTTGATGATCGGCACGCCCGCTTCCGCCAGGCGCCGCGCCAAGAGACAGCGTTGCCCGAATTCGCTGGCACCATAACGTGCTCGCACGGCCGGCGGTTCCGCGGCGAGGTCGAACGCCCGCGCCGTTTCCGGTGCACTGAGAATGTTAAAGGCCTGCCGATGAAACGCGTCGAAGTTGTTTACTTCCGCGGCGCGATCCATCTGCCGCCGCTGCTCCTCGACTTGCTCCAGCAGCCGGCCGCGATCGTTCAAACGCAGGATCGGCACGGTCGCGTCGGTGGCGACGGCTTCGACACGCACGTTCGCGGGCAGCAATTCTTGATCGATGGCAAGCGGACTATGACGGGCGCCGAGAAAGCCGGGCAACTGGCCGTGCAGCACCGTGCCGTTGTTGCGTCGCATGAGCGGGCCGATCTGCACCCACGTCGGCAGGCGAGCCGATCGGCTCGATTCGCGCAGCTTGCTCACCACGGCGCCGAAGGGCGGAAAGTCACTTGACGTTGGCGGGAAATCGCCGCGCGCCTCGGCTTGCGGCGGATGGCCGTGCCCCGTCATTGCGTTGAGGCTTGCTTGCACGTGGTTGGCGTTCGCGTGGCTCAGCGAGCGAATGACGGTCAGCTTGTGCGCCAGTTGAGCGGAGCGAGGCAACAATTCGCTGAAGCGCACGCCGGGGACGCTGGTGTCGATCGCGCCGAATTCGCCGCGCTCGGGCGACGGGCCGTCCGGCTTCGGGTCCCACGTTTCTTGTTGAGCGTGGCCGCCGTGCAGGTAAAGAACGATGACGGAGCGCGCTCGGCCGAAGGTGCGCGAGGATGAAGGCGGCGCCTGCGTTTGGGCGCGCAGTAAATCGGGGAGCGTGAGCGCGAAACCGCAAGCGGCGCCCAGACGCAAGACTTCGCGGCGAGAAACGACTTGGTCCATGTTGGCTCCGAAAAGCCCGCAGGATGGCTGCCTGCGGGCCCTGGATATTCTATCGCCTTTCCGGTTGTCGCGAAATAACCGATTGCGCCGTCTTTTGGTCGAGCGCCAGACGCAACTGAATCAGCGGGCCGTTTTCACCGACTTTGAGGTCCGCGAATGTGGCGTCTTTGCCATCGATGTTGATGCGGCCATCCTTGCTGAGAAGGTACGTCTTCTCTTCGACCTCTTCGCGGCTCTTTGCAATGGCGATCGTGATAGCGTGCTTGTCGGTATCCAGGCTTTTCAGGATGCCGGAAACCGTCGGGCCTTCCGCTTTCAACATCATCACGAAGCCCTGGTCCGCGGACAACCGGGCCATCACGATGGCGCCGACCGGGACATCGGCGAGCTTGCCTTCCTTGACGGACAATCGCCGGCCCTTGCCGTCATCGACGAGGACCAGCGCGTCTCGTGAAACGGACAGAACGCGTTCTTCGCCGGCATCGTCGCCGCGGCCTGAACGTGTGGTGACGGTCATCGATCGCTTGGCTGGATCAATCTCTTTGAGTACGCCGAATACCGTGGCGCCTTCGGCCAGCACGCTCGTGACGTTCTTCTTGTCGAGCGTGAGCCGTAACGTGACGGTCGCCCCTTGTGCGAGGTCTTCCAGTTTGCCTTCCTGGATCGAAAAGCGGCGGCCGCGGCCATCGTCAATCGCGATTTCCGTGTCGGCGTTGACCGTGTAGGTGGCCACGTTCTCGCCGGCCGGCTGTTCGCGTCCACCGGAGACGATCATGCCGACGCTGAGGGTTTTCTTTTGCGCGTCCACCGATTTCAGGATGCCGCGAACAACTGCTTCCTCGGCGATGATGGCATCGACAAGCTTCTGATCGGCAGTCAATACCAGACCGACCGTCGTGCCGGTCGTCACGTCGGCGAGCTTTGCTTCCTTGAAGAACGCGCCGCCTCGGAAGCCGGCGAAACCGGCGGTGTTGATGCACACTTCGACATTCTTGGCGAGCGAATACGTTTTCTCGTCCGGCGCCGTCTCGCGCCCGCCGCCCGAGGCGAGCGTGATCGTGCCGGCCTTGGCGTCCACGGCTTTGACGACGCCGCGGATGTTGGGTTGACCGCCGCCATCCCGCTGGGCAAATGCCGGGGCTGCGATGGCCAAAATAACGACGCCGACGATCAAAGGCCTTTTCATGACGTTCTCCAGCGTTGACACCAATCAGTTTGTTACGCTGATAGTTAATGCCTCGCGATCGCTGTTGAGGCACTCGGCGGGTTTGTTTTTTTGCCTGAGTCAAGTGTTGAGGATAACCGAGCGAACTGCTGTGTGCAAGCGGCGAAATTCCGCAATTGTTGTTGCGAATCGCCGTGTCGGTCGCGACAATAACCAATCTGCCGAGTCCGAATCCACTATTCACGCACGCAAGGAACAAATCCATGACTCGTCTGCTTTCCGGTTTTGCGATCCTGCTCTTGAGCACCATGACTTTCGCCGACGATTGGCCCGCATGGCGTGGTCCGACGGGACAAGGCCAATGCTTCGAAAAGAACTTGCCGCTCAAATGGAGCGACAAAGAAAACGTCAAATGGAAAATCAAGCTCGAATACCCCGGCAACTCGACACCGATCGTCTGGAAGGACAAGATCTTTCTGACGCTGGCCAACAAGGACGGTTCGGTTCGCAGCCTGATGTGTTTTGATCGCGCCGACGGCAAAAAGCATTGGCAAAAGGATGTCGCCTACAAGGACAAGGAAATCAACTGGGGCGGCATCACGTTCACCAACTCGTCACCGGTCACCGACGGCGAACGCGTCGTCGCTTGTTTCGCCTCCGCGGGTTTGTATTGCTATGATCTCGACGGCAAGGAGCTTTGGAAGCGCACCGATCTAGGTAAATGGCAACACCGATTCGGCACCGGCTCCTCGCCCATCTTCTACGGGGACTTCTGTATTCTCTACCTCGGTCCCGATGAATCCAAGGGACCCAACGGATTGCTCGCCGTGAACAAGAAAACGGGCGAGACGGTGTGGGAAAAGAAGCAAACGGCCCTGTGGAAAAAACGGGTTGACTCAGGCTCCTGGGGTACTCCGGTCATCGTTCAAATCGACGGTCAGGACCAACTTCTTTACTGTCCTGGCTTCAGCCTCGAAAGCGTCGATCCGAAAACCGGCAAGGAACTTTGGACGTGCGAAGGCCTGATGGAATACGTTTACAATTCACCGCTCTACAGCCCCGAACACAAGATCGCCGTCGCCATGTCGGGCTATCAGAAATCCGCACTCGCTGTCAAAATCACCGGCTCCGCCCAGTACACGAAGAAAGATTTGCTCTGGCATCACCCGCGCAACGATCAACGCGTCGGCTCAGGCGTTATTGTCGGCGACCATTTCTACATCTATGAGGAAGGCGGAACTGCTATTCCAGACGCCATCGGTCCGAAGTGCTTCGAATTGAAAACCGGCAATGAGGTTTGGCAACTGCCCAAGAAAATCGGCGGTGTCAACTGGGGCTCGATGGTCCACGCGGACGGCAGGCTTTACGTCTTGACGCGCGACGGTACGACGTTCGTCATGAAGGCGAGCCCCAAGTTCGAATTGCTCGCGACGAATCGTCTTGAGAAGGGCGAATCGACAAACTCCTCGCCGGCCATGTCCAACGGTGAGATCTTCTTGCGAACCAATCGTCATCTGTGGTGCATCAGCGAGAAGAAGTAAGTAGTTTCTGGCGAGCCGAGCCGCGTAAGCGGCCGGTTGAGCGTGCCGAAATCCACTCAACCGGCCCCTCACGGGGCTCGGCTCGCTAATGGAGACCGCACATGAAGTCCATCGTCTTCTCAACATCATTAATGATGGCCAGCGCAATCGCTCTATTGGCGCAGCCGCACGGCGAGAAAGAACCGCCGGCCGTGCTTTTCAAGGGCTTGAGCGATCTTCATCACAAGGTCACAACCAAGAACACCGAGGCGCAAGCGTTTTTCGATCAGGGCCTTCGCCTCTTGTATGCGTTCAATCACGACGAATCGCGGCGATCGTTCCAACGTGCGGCCGACCTCGATCCGGATTTGGCCATGGCACACTGGGGCATCGCGCTGGCGGTTGGCCCGAACTACAACGCCGACGCGGACGCCGAGCAACGCAAGATGGCGTATCACGCGATTCAAAAAGCGATCAAGCTCAACGCCAAGGCGAGTGAGTCGGAGAAACAATACATCGCCGCGCTGGCGCGTCGCTATTCAGAAGATCCCAAGGCAGACAAGGCCAAGCTTGGCCTTGCTTACAAGGAAGCCATGGGCGCGTTGAGCAAGCGTTATCCCGACGATCTCGACGCCGCGACGCTTTACGCGGAGAGTGCGATGAATCTTCGGCCATGGGAATTGTGGAGCCTGGACGGCAAACCGCGCGAGGGGACGGAGGAGCTGGTCGCGGTGCTTGAATCCGTATTGCGGCGAAATCCGGATCACATCGGCGCCAACCATTACTACATTCACGCGGTGGAAGCGTCGCGGATGCCCGAGCGCGGCCTGGAAGCGGCGCGCCGGCTCGGCACGCTGGCGCCGGGCGCGGGCCATCTGGTGCATATGCCTGCGCACATTTATCACCGCGTCGGCGATTACGCGGCTGCCGCGGAGGCGAACGAGAAGGCCGCCGCCGTCGATCGCGAGTACATCCACAAGCACAAGGTGCATGGCATCTATCCGATGATGTACTACAGCCACAATCTCCATTTTTTAGCGGTCGCGAATGCGATGCAGGGCCGTCATACCGAAGCAAAGAAGGCCGCGGAACAATTGACGGCGCACGTCGGTCCGCACGTCAAGGACATGCCGATGCTCGAAGGCTTCATGCCGACGCCGACGTTGATCGCGGTTCGGTTTCGCCGATGGGACGACATCATGAAGTTGCCGGAACCGGACAAGGGTCAGGCGATCCATCGCGGCATCTGGCACTTTGCGCGCGGCCTGGCGCTCGCGAATCGCGCGGACGACGTCGCCGCGCGAAAAGAGCTGCTCTCGTTCAACGAGCTGCTCGGCACACTGCCCAAGGAAGCGATGCCCGGCGAACGCAACGCCGCGCGCACCGTCTTCGTGATCCCGCAAAAAATCCTGGGTGCGCAGATCGATCTGGCGCGCGATCCCAAGGATAATGCTCCGCTTGCATTTCTCAAGGCGGCCATAGCGGCGGAGGATGCCCTCAATTACATGGAGCCGGCCGATTGGTACCTCCACGTTCGCGAAACGCTGGGCGGTGTCTTGCTTCGCGCCGGACAAGCGGCAGAAGCGGAAAAAGTATTTCGTGCCGACCTCGAACGCAATCGCCGCAATGGCCGCTCGCTGTTTGGATTGATGAAGAGCCTGGAGGCGCAGGGCAAAATGTACGAGGCACAAATGGTCCGCCAGCAATTCGAAGCCGCCTGGCGGAACGCGGACGCGGAGTTCAAGAAACTTCGCGTCGAAGATCTGTGAGAGGTCTTATTTGGTGAGTAACCCGAATCGATCGTTGGGCGTTTCTTTACCGACTCCAATCGCGCCGATGAAGGAGCCCTTGCCGTCGGCCAGATCGCCCGCGTCGATCAACGGGCTGCCGGCCTCCGGCGTGTAAACATCGCGGTAATGAGCGAGAATCTTGCCGACCGTCACTTTGCTTGCGCGAATATCGTCGTCAGAGAACGGGAACGCCGTCGGCAGCGGGCCCTTGAACTTGGGATGCGCTTGCGCGTTCTTCGCGCCGCCGGCAGGCACATCATGTTTGCCAAAGCCGGGATCGATGCGCTCCGTTTTGTTCGCGACGCTCAAGGCGTAGTTTTGTATCACCTTCGCGTCCGGATTGTAGAAGAGGTTGTAATCGGCAAAACCCAGACGCGCCGGGCCGGGGTCGGTTTTCTTCTCCGTAAAGCCGGGTCGGATCGTCGCGGTGCCGCTCGCGAAATTCGTCGGATGGTTGAAGAACACGTTGTTCCGCAGGCTCGCCAGAAAAGCGCTCGGGCCGACTTCGATGGCGGGGACGTGCCATGGCCGGGCGAGAGTTTTCCCGCCGGCGTCGAAGGTGTTGTTGTAAATCTGGATGTCATCTCCCTTGTAGATCACGGCAATCGATGAATTCAAATTCGGATCGACCGTACAATAGCGCGCGAAAATGTTGTGATGAATGCGCGTGCCGCCTTGTGGCCCGACGATGAAATGATGCCCGTCGGCGTCGAGCACGAGATTGTAGCGGAACTCGCCGGCGAGGCCGCGCACCACCCACTGGCCGTGCCGCAAGATATTGTGCTCGACCAATAGATTCGGACACGGCGATCCGACCGCGAGCGTGTGCACCTGGCTCCAGCGAAAACTCGGAATCTCGGTGTGCACATAGTTGCCGCGGATGGTCATTTTCGAGGAGCGCATGATCGACAGCGATGCGCGCATGCCGATGAGGATGTTCGAATCCTCGTCGCGATCGCCGCCGATGAGCCAATTGTTCGTGCCATCGAACAGGACAACGGATTTGGCGACATGATTGCCCTGGAAGACCTTTCGCGCCGCCGATTTGCCGGTCACGCGAAACCCGGGCGGCGATTGATCGGGCAAATTCGTCACCGGCACCATCGAATTCGCGTGCAGCGTGTTGTGACGAAAGATCGTGCCGGAGTTGCCTTCATTCGTCAGATGCACGGCGCCGCATGCCAAGAAATTCGAATGCTCGACGATGATGCGATCGCCGTCGCCGGCCGCCGTCAAATCGAGAGCGGGTTTCTTGGCGCTGCCGAGGCTGCGGAATTCGCAATGTGCGACCTTGACGTGGCCGCGCCAATCGGGGGCGCTGCGAATCTGTTGCGTGTTGGCGTCGAGCCGGCAAGGCTTTTCGGCGGTCCCGTGCACTTCGAGCACATCATCGCCGGAGAGAACGATGTCCTCGCTGACGCCGAGCACCTGGCCGGCCTTGAGAATGCGCGACGCCGACCAAACGACGACTGGAACCGACAGAACGTACAGAAATGTCCCAAGGAGAACGGTGCACGCAAATCGCATTTCATTTCCCACTCAGCGCGGCATTTCCTTCTCCGACGGCGCCCGAATGTGCTGCCAACCTTCGCCGCTCAAGGCCTTCATGAACGCGACCAGATCTGACTTGTCCTGCTTGGTGAGATTCAACGGCTTCACTTGCTTGTCGAGCCATTGATTCTTGACGCCGCCCTTGTCGTAATGCTCGACGACTTCTTCAAGCGTCTTCATGCTGCCGTCGTGCATGTACGGGCCAGTGTTCTCGATCTCACGCAACGTCGGCGTCTTGAAAGCGCCCTTGTCCGAATCCTTTTTCGTGACGTTGAATCGGCCCAGATCAGGGTTGAGCTTGTCCATGCCGATGCCGATGTTCATGTACGATCCGTCCGTGAAGTTGAAGCCGATATGGCAACGATCGCACTGCGCTTTCTGGAAGAATACCGCCATGCCGCGAACTTGCGATTCGTTCATCGCATTCTTGTCGCCCGCCTTGTACTTGTCGAACGGAGCGTTGCCGGAGAGGACGGTGCGTTCGAACGTGGCAATGGCCTGGGCGACATGATCAATGGTGAATTCCTTGGTGCCGAATACTTTTTGAAAGCGTTGAACGTACCCGGGAATGCCGCGGAGACAATCGACGCAGGTCTTGTGAGCAGCCGCGGCGTCCGTCGAGGCAGTCATTTCGATGGGATTGGCGATCGGCCCCTTGGCCTGATCTTCGAGCGACGCGGCTCGGCCATCCCAGAATTGCGACGTGCTGTAAGCGCGGTTGATGACCGTTGGCGCACTGCGGCCGCCCTTCTGTCCCTTGATGCCGGTCGAAACGGGAGCGCCGTCCGTGTAGGCGTGCTTGGGACTGTGGCATGAGGCGCAGGAAACGGTGTGGTCGGATGACAGTCGCTTGTCGAAATAAAGCAGCCGGCCCAGTTCGGCCTTCTCGGGCGTATACGGATTGTCGTCAGGCCAAAAGATCTCCGGCAACCCGAGCGGCGCCTTGGGCGGCTCCGGTTCGCCGATTGCGAACGCTGAACGCAAAGACGCGCCCAGCCCGATGCAAACGACAAAAACAACGACGCCTGTACGGATACCGTTCATACCCATCCTCAGAATCCCAGGGGTTCGGTGCACCTCGCCCCTGGGATTGTTGACAACAATTGAGCCTATTTCTTGATCGAGCCCTGCACGAAGATCGCCTTCTGGCCGCCGACTTCGGTGTAGGTGCCGTTGACCGTGACGATTTGCGCCATCAAATCGATCGCTTGTTGACGGAACTCGGTCAGGCCGTCGCGGCGCGGGTCGTGTTCTTCGTCGCAAAGCAGATAAACCGTGCCGTCTTCCGCGAGCAGACCGACGGGCTGGCCGTTCTTGATGCACTTGCGGCCGCAGTCGATGTGCTTTTCGCCGCGTTTGCCGACTTGCAAATAGCACGACAGATCGACGATTTCGCCGACGACGCTGACAGCCTTGCCCTTGACGGGCTTGCCGTCGATGGACGACGCGACGGTGGTGATGCTCCACGGCTGCTTATCGGTGACCTTTTTGCCGACGGCGCCGGCCGGGTCCTTGTAGGTGCCCTTGACCGCCTTGGACCAATCCGGGAACAGGATGCCGCCGCCGGTCTGCAGCGCCCAGGCCGTGCCGAGCGCGAACACCAGCACCACGGCGACGGCCGCCGGCTGCGCGAGATTCTTGCGAATGGTTTGCCACATCGGAGAAACCCCCTATGGTTGGATGACCGTTGGTTTGAATGGGAAGCAGAGCCTATTGTATGGACGCGTCCAGCCCGTGGGCATTCGAAAACTCCATGCCCCCGATTGCTTTTCCGCCTCACACACAATCGGCTTTGCAAGTCGCACGCCGACACTCTTACCATACTAACGGCGATGCGTTTCATCTCATTGCATTGCACGGCCGATGTGCACGCGCACGCCGCGCCGGCCGGGCCGCGAGCGGGGATCAAGCCATTTCGATGGAAGCGTTAACTCTCCTCATTTGCCTCCAGACAATTTCTGAAGTATTCTTTAACAACTCCATACAAGTTGGGTATCCCAATCATGGCCGCCTTCCGTCTCACCAAAGAACAATTGGCCCTGCTGCCCACCGACGCCGACGTCGCCCACTACGAGGAACGCGGCTATTACATTTCCCGCGAAAATGCGATTCCCGAACGGCTCCTCGAACAGGCGATTCGCGGCTCGGAGCGGTTTTATCGCGGCGAACGCGACCATCCGCTTCCGGTCGCCACCGGCTTTTCCGATACCATCCCGATCGATGACAAGACGCCGCGAAACAACGAGTTCGTGTCGCTGCAAATCGACGAGTTCAAGCAACTGGCGCTGTATCCCTTGATCGGCGCGATTGCCGCCCGCTTGACGCGCAGTTCCAGCATTCGGCTCCTCGACGACCAGCTCATCTGGAAGCCCGGCGATCCAACGAACGCCACCGACACGATTACCGGCTGGCACGCCGATCGCGCCTACTGGGGAACCTGCACCTCCGACAAACTGACGACGACGTGGATTCCGCTGCACGACATTGAGATCAACCGCGCTCCGCTGGTGGTCATGGCGGGGAGCCATCGCTGGTCGGGCCTGCAAGACATGAGGCACTTCAACAACAAGAACCTCACCGACTTGCAAGAGCAATTTCGCGCGGAGGCCAAGCAGGTCGAGATCGTGCCCATGACGCTCAAGCGGGGCCAGATGAGCTTCCACCATTGCTGGACGATGCACGCCAGCTTCGCGAACACGAGCGCCAAACCGCGATTGGCTTTCGCGGTCCACCTGCAAGATGGGGACAATCGTTATCGGCCGTATCGCAACGCCCAGGGGCGGGAAATCCATATTGCCGACGAGCAACTGTGCCGAAAACTCCCCAGCGGCGATCCCGACTTCAGCGACCCCGCGGTGTTCCCGGTAATCTGGTCCAGCAACGAGTGACAAGTGACCAGTGACAAGTGACAAGCGACCAGCGGACTTTCTCTCATCACTCGTCACTCGTCACTCGTCACTATTCCGAGGGTCCGTGATGCGAGTCGATGTATTATCCATCTACGATTCGCGTTGGCCCAGCGTGCTGAGCCAGCTTCGTCATGATTTTTACCATCGCCGGGACTACGTCGGTCTCGACGCGGCGCGTCTGGACGCGCAGCCGGAAGCCTTCCTGGCTGAGGAGGGGGATCGACGTTTCTTCGTCCCTTACCTGCTGCGTTCCTGCGCTGGCCTGGCGACCGCTGGCAGCGAAGCGGTCCTGGATGCGATATCGCCCTACGGCTACACCGGAATTCTTCTGAATGACGCCGGCAGCGAAACCGGGGTC
>Ga0105340_1000682_pt1 | contig 15986 bp, 16 predicted proteins | sample EasRivMeERMLT700_FD_89676 | JGI IMG/M metagenome (GOLD analysis project Ga0105340, IMG submission 89676) | Soil microbial communities from meander-bound floodplain in the East River, Colorado, USA - East River MetaG ERMLT700 | ecosystem: Environmental > Terrestrial > Soil > Floodplain | place...
AGCTTTGGTATTCGATCAACAGTTGATGTCCTTCGCCATGGGCAACGCCATCACCTTGGAAGATACAAACGGTAACCGGAAGCTTCTTAAGAAGCGAATGGAAGAGAAGATCGACAACGTGTCTGCCCTCATGGACGCATACGTTGCATACAAGGTGAACAAGGAGGCGCTTGAATGATAGTTGACGAACAGTCATATTTGATGCATTACGGAATTAAAGGACAAAAATGGGGAATCCGGAAACAACAAGCTACAGCTAGTGACAACTCGTCAAAACCAAAGAAACCTCCGCTCACTCGTGAACAAAAATTGAAGCGTGTCGAAATTGGTCTTAAGGTTATTGGTGGCGCGTTGGCAGTAGCATCGATATTGGCTAAAGCTCATGGTAATTCTAAAATTCGAGCCTCCAATGATCCTCTAAAAAATCCACAACTTCGTAAGGTTATTGACGATCAAAATCGAGTCAAACGATCTCGAGAATCAGAAAAGTGGCTTCGACAAAATGTCTTCGATAAGAAGATAAAAGTGAGTGATGTTCGTCCTCCTCCTGCTGCCAAGAAAAAAATCGCCGAGATGAGTCCGGACACGAAGAAATTTCTGGCCGATTTTTCCGCGAAACAGAATGTGATCAATACACATGCCAACTCTGATCTTAAAAGTTTGTATGAGAAGGGGCAAGTTCCACTTCATGCGCGAGAGTATTTAGACGCGTGGACCATACCTGAGATACAACTATAGGAGGTGATGCAGTTTGGCACTACTTGAACGCTTCCGAAACATGTGGAACGCATTCGTTAATCAACCTCCCGTTCAATCGTACGGATACGGCGGATCGTATGGTTCCCATCGTCAATCCGTCCGTTTCACTTACAATGATCGATCCGTTGTCTCATCCGTCTATACAAGGATCAGCATGGATGTTGCAGGTGTGCTTATCAAGCATATTCTGACAGATGAGAAGGGTCGATACAAAGAAGACGCAAAGAGCGATCTTAATTACTGTCTTACTGGTCAGACGAATATTGACCAGGCGCCAAAAGACTTCAGACAAGACATTTGCATGACGATGTTTGATAAATCGTGTGCAGCAATAGTTCCGATTCAATCCGAACGCGATCCATTAGGCGTGAGAATCGTTGACATCTCTGACATGCGTGTTGGAGAAATTTCACAGTTCTATCCACAACACATTCGAGTTAATGTGTGGAATGAGGCGATTGGTCAACGCCAAGAAATCACAGTGGAAAAGCGAATGACCGCGATTGTTTACAATCCGCTCGCAACTATTATGAACGAACCAAACTCTACCATGCAGAGATTGATTCGGAAATTGAGACTTCTGGACACTGTTGATGATGCAGCAAGTTCAGGAAAACTCGATCTTATTATTCAGCTGCCATACGTCGTTAAGTCTGAGACTAGAAAGAATCAGGCTGAAGACCGTAGACGAGCGATCGAGACCCAACTCACGGGGAGTACCTACGGTATTGCTTACGTAGATGCAACCGAGAAGATCACCCAACTCAATCGCCCTGCGGAGAATCAGCTTCTCGCTCAGGTGCAGTACTTGGTTGGAATGGTATATGGAGAACTCGGTGTTACTCCAGAAGTAATGAACGGTACAGCTGACGAAGCCACGATGATTAATTACTACGCGAGGACAGTCTACCCAATTGTGGAGGCTATCGTTCAAGCCATGCGTCGATCCTTCCTTGGAAGGACACGCATTGAAAACGGGGAAGAGATTCGTTTCTTCCGTAACCCGTTCATGTTTGTCACTTTGGAGAAAGCGGCAGAGGCTGGCGACAAGTTCCGACGTAACGAGATTATGACGTCGAACGAGATTCGCGACTGGATGCTTGGCCTTCCGCCAAACGATGCACCAGAAGCAGATAAGTTGTCTAACCCCAACATGCCGCAGCCAATCGAATTGTCCACATCCAACCGAAGATCAGGAGCCAAAGATTCTGAAAGGAACAGTCAAAATGGAAGCTGATTTCCATGGGTATGCGTCCAAAGCGGACGTGAAGTGCATTGATGGGGTGACAATTGTTCCGGGTGCGTTCCAGCATCAAGACAAGGAACAAGTTCCTCTCGTCTGGCAACACAGTCACAACACTCCAGCGAACGTCCTTGGCCATGCGATTCTGGAGAATCGCCCTGACGGGACTTATGCCTATTGCTTCTTCAACGAGAGCAAGGCAGCCAATGAAGCCAAAGAGCTTCTCAAGCATGGCGACATCAAGCAGATGTCGATTTGGGCGAATGAGCTCACAAAGCGAGCATCACGAGTGATTCATGGAATGATCTGTGAAGTCAGTCTGGTGCTGAAGGGCGCCAATCCAGGCGCAATGATCGACCCGATTTCTATTCGACATGGTGACATGGTCGAGGAGATCGAGGGCGAAGCAATCATCACCACGGGTCTCGAATTTGAATTGGCCCATGCCGCTGATGACGACTCCCAATCAAACAGTAATGATGAGATCCAACACGCTAGTGGCGACGATGAAATCGATGTTGAGGCCGTTTACAACAACTGGTCCGATGAAGATAAGGACGTCGTTCATTACATGATTGGTGCAGCCCTCGAGGCGCAAGCTGCTGCTCTTGCTGTAGAGCACAGCGCAATCCCCGTAATTCCAACAACCCCCGTAATTCCAACACCAACAGAGGAAGGTCAAGACACCGTGTCACACAACGTTTTCGAAGGTAAGCTGAAGGACAAGGACGGTAACTCCGCGACTCTCTCGCATGATGCGATGAAAGAGATCGTGAAGAACGCTCAGCGTCCCGGCGAAACATTCCAGTCCGCGCTCAAGGTCTGGGCGGAAGAGCACCTGGAGCATGGCATTACTGACATCGAGACGTTGTTCCCGGATGCGGTCGCCATCGACGGTGCAACTCCCGAATGGTATAAGCGCGATACCGAGTGGGTCGCCCCGTTCCTGAGCTCGGTTCGCAAGAGCCCGTTCGCTCGGGTCAAGACTCACTGGGCGGACCTGACATTCGAAGAGGCTCGTGCCAAGGGGTACATCAAGGGAACTCTGAAGAAGGAACAGTTCTTCAAGGTTTCTCGGCGTATCACGACTCCGAAGACTGTCTACAAGAAGCAGAAGCTCGATCGTGACGATATTCTCGATGTTGATGAGTTCGATCTCGTTGCTTGGCTCAAGCCCGAGATGCGATTCATGCTCGAAGAGGAAATCGCTCGTGCAGCTCTGATCGGTGATGGTCGCGATGCCGACGATGAAGACAAGATTGATGAAGAGCATATTCGTCCGATCCTTTCGGATGATGACTTCTTCACCACAACTGTCTACACCAGCGTCGACTTCTCGAGCGCCGCCAACCTCCGTGCTGACCTGTTGGAAACGATTAACAATCTGATCCTCAACCGGTACAAGTACAAGGGTAGCGGTACGCCGAATGCCTACATGTCGGAGCTCTGGATTGGTCGATTCCTGACGATTCGTAACGGCACGACTGATGAGCGTATGTTCAAGTCGCTCAATGATTTGGCAACCGAAATGCGTGTTGCTAACATCATTCCGGTCGAAGTCATGAGCGATGTTCCGGATGTTGTGGCGATTCTCGTCAATCCTCGCGACTATGTGATGGGTGCCACTCGTGGCGGTCAAATCACGACGTTCGAGGACTTCGATATCGACTACAACCAGAACAAGTATCTGATCGAGACCCGTTTGTGCGGCGCTCTGACCAAGCCGAAGTCGGCACTGGTTCTGCGTGCACCGGGTTCGAGCGCGACTCTTGTTAGCCCGGCCGTTCCGACGTTCGATCCGGAAACCGGTGAACTCACGATCACCGACACCACTGGTGTGGTCTACAAGCATGGTGCAACCACAATCAACGCCGCTGGTTCGCCCTACACGGTTGATCCTGGTGATACTTGGACGGTCACGGCCACGCCGTCTTCGTCTAGCTACTACTTCGCCACCAGCGACGACGACGAGTGGGATTTCACGGCTGACAACTGACCGAAGAAGGAGTGATCATGAAATTCCGTGGCAATGTCGGTTATACCGCAGATCAGGTAGAGACAGCGCCAGGTGTCTGGGACGATCAGATCGTGGAATTTCCATATTCCGGCGATGTGAAACGGAATACCAGAAAACTGGAATCAGGCGAATCGGCGAACGTGAATGTGATCGTAAACAACACGATCGAAATCATGTGCGATCAATACGCCATTGATCACTTCTTCAATATTCGGTACGTAGTGTGGGAGGGGGTGCGTTGGACAGTGACTAACGTCGAAGTTCAGCGCCCCCGTCTCATCCTCAGTCTGGGGAGTGTGTACAATGGGCCAACGGGCTGACTTCCAACAAATCCTGGAAGACATTCTTGGCACTAACAAGGTGTACTTCAAACCTCCCACCGATCCACTCGATTATTCGTCGCCAATAATCATGTACAAACGTGATTGGGCTAAGTCCATATTTGCGACGAATAGGGCGTATAGACATGTCCTACGTTATCAGGTTACGTTGATCAGTCGCGATGTGGATACCGACAGTATCCGGGAAGCGCTTATTCTTCTACCAATGAGTACGTACGACAGGTTTTTTACAACCGACAACCTGCACCACGATGTTTTCAAAATCTTCTTCTAGAAAGGAAGAAACCACACTATGACTGCACTCCATTGGGATGGCACTGGCGAAAAGGTCTTTGAGACCGGAGTAGACCACGGTGTCCTTTATATTCCGGACGAGGACGGTGAGTACGTCAACGGTGTTGCCTGGAATGGTCTTGTGACCGTGACCCAGTCTCCAACCGGTGCCGAATCCAACAAGACATACGCCGACAACATCGTCTATGGAAACTTGATTTCCGTGGAAGAGTTCGAGGCCACCCTCGAGGCGTACACGTGTCCCGCAGAGTTCTACGAATTCGACGGTATGACAACGGTCGCCACTGGGGTTCGTGTTGGGCAACAGCTGCGTAGGCCGTTTGGCCTGTCGTGGCGTACGCTCATCGGCAACGATGTACTCGGTACGACGTACGGCTACAAGATCCATCTCGGTTACGGTCTCACTGCGAGCCCGTCTGAGAAGGCTCATAGCACCGTCAACGACTCGCCGGAGATGACCAACTTCAGTTGGGATCTGACCTCAGTGCCGACTTCGTTCCTCGATTATCCGGATCTGAAGCCGACTTCCGTGCTTGAGATCGATTCCACCACGGTCGATCCGACCGCTCTGGCGGCACTCGAGCTCATTCTGTACGGCACCACCGGCGTTGATCCAAGACTCCCAACCGTCGATGAAGTGGCCAACCTGTTCGCAGGTACTGCCACTGCAACCAACATTACCGTGGTTGCCGCTGTGGACGCGGTTGCCATCGGTGGTACTACAACCAACGTGTTGTTTACCATCCGTCATTGGACTGGTTCGGCATGGGTCGTTGACGGTGCAGATCTCACCGAAGCTGCTGCCGAAGCGTTGGTTCTCGTTACCGGTACTGTTTACGAAGTTACTTTGTCGGCAGCCGCAAACTTCTACATCCCAGCGGCTCAGACGCAACTATTCTACGTCGTTCCGACCTGATTTGCAGGAGGCCAGAGAATGCTCACTATTACTATTCCAGGAAAGGAATTATTCGACGAAGCTACCAGTCACTTCATTACGACTGAAGGAACTACGATCGAACTCGAGCATTCTCTGGCCGCACTGTCAAAATGGGAGTCAAAACACGAAAAACCTTTCTTGTCTGGAAAGGAAAAAACTTCCGATGAGTTTTGGGATTACATTCTATTCATGGTAATTACCCCGGGGGTAAATTCCGAAATACTTTCCAGAATGTCGAAAGTCAATTTTGATTCAATCAACGATTACGTCAACTCAAAAGAAACTGCCACAACTTTCAGTCTTCTTCCACAACGCAAGGGACGTTCTGAGATAGTAACTGCAGAAGTGATTTATCACTGGATGGTTGCTTACAACATTCCAGAATCGTGGGAGCATCGACATCTCAATCAGTTGTTTACAATGATTCGAGTATGCAACGCCAAGAATCCTAACAACAAGCAGAACAAATTATCTGCGTCTGAACGTTCAGCACAGATGCGAGAGTTGAATGCACAACGACTCAAGGAACACAACACGACTGGATAGGTAAATCATGACAACTCTAGTTTGGGATGCTCCGGGTCAAAAAGTTCTTGAGACCGGATTGGATCGTGGGGTACTATACCTCTCCGATGGTCGAGCTGTTCCGTGGAATGGTCTTACCAGTGTTGATCCAAAGCCGGTTGGTTTCACCACTCAACCATTGTACTTTGAAGGCATCAAGTACAATGAGATTGTCACCGTTGGTGATTGGAGTGCCTCTCTAAAGGCGTACACCTACCCTGAAGAATTCATGGAAGTCGAGGGTGTGGTTGCTATTGATAATGGTTTGTACGTTGCAGGTCAAGATTTCGAATTGTTCGGGTTGTCTTACCGAACATTGATCTCAACTGATCTAAATCCATCAGCTGGATACAAGATCCACATTCTCACAAATCTTACTGCCATTCCTGGGAATAGTAGTAATAAGACAACTGCTCAATCTCCGAATGCAGTGGAATTTGAGTGGACAATCACCGCTATCCCACAGCAGATTGATGGTTTTCGTCCAACAGCAGAGCTTATATTTGACACGACGAAGTCGATACCTGAATTTATTGCCGAATTTGAGGCGATCCTTTATGGTAGTGACAGTACTTCGGCACGACTTCCATATTTGGAAGAACTAGTCAACTTCGCAGACGCTTGGAGTTAACATGAGCATGAGTATCAGCAGTTCGGGGTCGTTCAAGAACCTGGACGGCTGGTTCGCTCGTATGCGAAGGATGCATCGCATAAATGAAGCTTTAGAAAAGTGGGGAGTCAGAGGAGTTGACGCACTGTCTAACGCAACTCCTGAAGATACTGGGGAAACTGCCAAATCATGGCGTTATCGAATTCGAGTAGACAGAGTCGGCTATACCATTGAATGGTACAACACCAACATCGTAAATGGTAAACCGATCGCCATTCTTATTCAGTATGGACATGCCACTGGAACAGGTGGTTATGTGGTCGGTAGAGATTACATCAATCCTGCTATGCGACCTATATTTGATGAGATGGCTGATGAACTGTGGAAAGAGGTGACTAAATGAGTAGCGTTGACAACAGAGCCGTTCACATGACCTTCGATAACGCGTCTTTTGAGAAGAATCTCGCCGAGACGATGAAGAGCATGGATACGCTCAAGAAGAGTCTTGATTTCACCAATGCGAAGAAGGGGTTCGCCGATCTCGACTCTGCATCCAGAGGCTTCAATCTCAATCATTTGTCAGCGAGTCTCGACGGAGTTAGTGGGAAGTTCATTGCGCTTGGTACTATTGCAATTACCACGTTGTCGAACATCGTCAACAGAGCGGTAGATGCCGGAATCAATGTTGCCAAATCTTTGACCATTGCTCCAATTTCCGAAGGTTTCTCGGATTACAATGCCAAATTGACATCGGTGCAAACGATTACAAACGCAACTGGCGAAACAGCAGAAGTTGTTAATGGTTTCTTCAAAGAACTCGATACATACGCTGATAAGACGGTCTTCAATCTCAGCGATATGACAAGTGCTCTTTCCAAGTTCACCAATGCTGGTGTTAGCTTGGATGTTGCAGTACCAGCGATCAAGGGTATCGCCAATATGACCGCTCTGGCGGGTCAGGGTGCCGGCGAAGCCGCAATCGCAATGTACAACCTTTCGCAGTCGTTGGCTGGTGGATTCCTCACCACAACTGACTACAAGTCACTGAATCTGGCCAATGTGGCTACGAAACAGTGGAAAGATTACATGATTGAGGCTGCTATTGCAGCAGGTACTCTTCGCCGTACTGGTGACGACGCGTTCGAGGTCCTTATTGATGGTAGTAATACGGCAGCCAATACTGGTCAGCTCTTCAACAACGAATTGTCGCGAGGATGGGCAACCGCTGATATTCTGATCGACGTACTTGGTGACTACGGCGATGTCACCACCGAAATCGGTAAGAAAGCGCAATCAGCAGCACAGGACGTCAAGTCTTTGCCGATGATGTTTGACACGCTCAAGGCGTCTGTCGGTACTGGCTGGACCGATACGTTCGAAATTGTTCTTGGTAATCTGGAAGAATCCAAAGCGCTGTTTACAGATTTGACCACATCAGTAAGTGGATTTCTGGAACAAGGCGCCACAGCTCGCAATGAATTGCTTCAGGGTTGGAAGGATCTTGGTGGTCGCACCAAGTTGATTGAAGGCATCAAGGATGCATTTGGTGCACTTCATAACATACTAAAAACGATTAGTATTCAATTCGGACGTTTCTTCGGAACGTTGGATTCGAAGTCTCTATATGATATCACCGCTGGATTTGCTAGTCTCATGGATCGTATCCGAAATTCGGATGATCTATTAGATCGACTGGGTGTCGTGTTTGGTGGTATATTTGCTGGGCTCAAGATTGGAGTCGAGGTTGTCAAGGGTCTAGTTGGGGTGTTTACCGATCTGTTTAACCATTTTGGTGGTGGAGCAGGTGGTCAAAAGGCGCTCGACTTCATCGATCGTATAGCATTAGGCATGATCACTCTTCACAATACTCTTGTGGAGGGCGGAGGTCTAGACGCTATATTTGCTGCAATCACGGACAAGTTGATTGCATTTGGCGAAGCGTTGAAGCATCCAGGAGAACTTCTTGACACGATCAAAGAAGCTATCAGTGGATTCTTTAAGGGGATTGACTTTGGTAGCTTCACTGGAATCATTGAAGCGATTGATCGAGTTAAGACTTATATTCTCGATCTATTGGATCTCGAGAACCTCAACTTCGATTTCGGTTTTGATTTTGAAATTCCAGAAGGCCTAATTAAGTTCTTTGACAACCTATTTGGAAATGTTGATGATACAACCAGCAATTCGATTGAAATTTCTGGTGGACTTGATCGAATCAGCAATGCTCTCTCGTTCCTTTGGGACATAGTCAAGGGGATTGGCGATGGTATCGGCGCGTTCTTCGATATTTTAGGAGACATTGGCAGCTGGGTTGCAGGGGTTGGAGGTAACGTCCTTGACTTCTTCGAGAATCTCGGACCCAACCTCCAGAAAGCGATCATGTCGGAGGAATTCGACAAGGTCCTCGAGTTCATGCAATCACTTGGCATTCTACTCGGTGGTGCTGGAGTAGGTAAGATAGCCAAGGATGGTCTGTCGATCAATGCAGATCTTTCTGGGGGTCTTCTCTCCGAGCTTGCTAAGGCATTCAAAAAGGGTGGTTTGATTGACGTCGCTAAGAAGAATCTTGAAGGCTTGACTGGCGTACTGGATTCGATGCAGACTGCTATCAAGGCGGGCGCTCTGTTGAAGATTGCCCAAGCAGTTGCACTTTTGACGGCGTCCGTTGTGGTGTTGTCATTTGTTGACCCAGACGCCCTGGCAAAAGCATTGACAGCAATGAGTGTTGGCTTTGGCCAGTTGCTCGGAGCATTCGCCATCCTCAATACTATTGCGACTGGACCGAGGGGAGCAGTGAACTTCGCTGCCGTTTCGACTGGTCTGATTGCACTTTCAACAGCGATTCTTATTCTGTCAGGTGCAATGGTCGTACTCTCTACGTTGTCATGGGAAGAAATCGGAAAGGGTCTTACAGGACTCGCCGGTGCTCTCGTGATTCTGGTTGGCGCTACGAAGTTGATCAGTGGTGGTGGAGGCCTAAGTCTCATTGCCACAGGTGTTGGTCTTTCTGCAATTGCCATTTCCATGAGCATCTTGGCTGGAGCAGTGAAACTGTTCTCATTGATGTCCTGGGAAGAAATCGGAAAGGGATTGGCTACAATAGCCGGCGCTCTTCTGATCATGGCCGGAACACTACAGTTGATGCCTGCCACAACAATTCTAATTGGGCCAGGACTACTCGCAGTTGCGTTTGCTCTCGTTGAACTGGGTGCAGCGTTGCTTATATTTGCGACGATGTCCTGGGAGGAAATTGGTAAGGGAATGGCGGTGCTTGCCGGTGGTCTATTGATCATTGCTGCTGCCATGAACCTGATGCCAGTTTCAACAATTCTGTCCGGGCCAGGTCTTGTTGCAATCGCCACGGGTCTCGTGATCCTTGGCAAAGCACTCAAGGTTTTCGGATCGATGTCATGGGAAGAAATTGGCAAGGCGATGACCGTCTTGGCCGGTTCACTTCTTATTCTTGCCGGTGCCATGGCACTCATGCAGGGTGGAATTCCAGGAGCAATTGCTGTCGGAGTAATGGCAGCGTCGTTGCTGATTCTCAACAAGGCACTGAAAGAATTCGCCAAGTTGAGTTGGAAGGAACTCGGTAAGGGTTTGGCAGCAATTGCAGCATCGCTTGGTACGCTTGGTCTTGTTGCACTTGTGCTTGGTCCGGTGATTGGAAATATATTCTTGCTTGGAATTGCACTTCTGGCACTCGGTGCCGGCTTCGCTCTGATCGGCGTAGGTGCGAGTCTCTTGGCAGAAGCATTCCAAATCATTGCTGCCGCAGGTACTGCCGGTATCGATGTGTTGATGTATGCGATTGATCAATTGTTGTTGCGTCTCCCCGAGATGGCTCAGCAGTTCGCTACGTCAATTCTCGATATGGTGGATATTCTTCTCACCGCTGCACCTGGATTGATCGAGAAACTTGGTGCAGTGATTGGAGAATTGCTGCAACTTATCGCAGACAACGCAGATGAATTCGGAGTTGCTGCTACAGCGTGGATTCTTTCCATGCTCAAGGTGATTCGTGATTCGTCTCCAGATTTCATCGAGACTGCGTTCCAATTGATAATGGATTTCCTACATGGTCTTGAACGAAATGCTCAGCAATATGCTGCGGCAGGACTGGGGATCATCACGGAACTGATAAAGGGATTGACACAGGGAATTCCAAACTTTGTCGATGCCGCTGTCGAATTGATCGCGACATTCCTGCTAGAGCTCGCAGCTCACGCTGGAGAACTAGTCACTGCTGGTTTGGCGCTTCTATTGTCATTGTTGGATGGTATTACCGATAACCTCGATGAAATCGAAGATTCTGTTGCTGAATTGATTGGGCGTCTCATTCAAGAGATTGCCAATCTTGCTGGTGATATTGTCGACGCTGGCATCGATGCTTTGATCAGTTTCGTTAAGGGACTGGCAGAGGATATTCCTGAAATTGCTAGGAATGTTGGTATCATGGTGACTAATATCATCGATGCTCTTGCTGATGAATTCGTAGCTGCGGTCGATAGAACTGCGCGAATCATTATCGACTTCCTCAATGATCTTGCGGAGGTTATTCGTAAGAATGATGACGACTTGTCCGACGCATTTGCAAATCTGGGTGCTGCCATTATCGAGGGTATCATCGTTGGTTTGGTTGCAGCTTATCCAAAACTAGCAAAGAAAATCGGCAGTTTGATGGCAGATGCGGTCAAAGAGGCTGGAAAGCCGTGGGAATGGTTCTCACCTTCTCACGTTATGATGCGCATGGGCAACGATATTATCGAGGGTCTCATCGTCGGACTTGATGGAAATGCCAATAATTTGAATCACAAGTTGATTCGAATTGGTGATAGCGCAGTTAGCACATTCCAGAACGCTCTCGACATTGCATCTAATTCTCTACAAGAGACTAGCAACTTCAATCCTACAATCACGCCAGTTCTTGATCTCAGTGGAGTACAAGCAACTGCTACAGGGATTCAAGGCATGCTTGGCACTAAGCCGTTCACCACGGATGTGTCGTATCAGCAAGCGAATCAACTGTTGGCTGAGACATCACAGACCGATAATGGGCAAGACAAGGAAGAGAACGTTCGTTCGATCACATTCATTCAGACGAATCATTCGCCAGAGTCACTTAACGTGGCTCGAATCTACAAGAATACCAACGGCCAGATTGAGCGAGCGAAACGAGAATTGGAGAAGCTGTGAAGACAACCGAAATTGGTTTTTGGTCTAACGACTCCGAAGTAATTCGATTCAATCTAATCGGTCCAGACGTCCAGAACCCGTATACGATCAAAAGTATTACGGGTTTGGACGCTGATGAAATCGTGCCGCAGTACTACTCGTCGGGTTTGGTGTCAGGGAACAAGTTTAACGAACTGGCACTAAGCCCACGAGAAATTACTGTACGCATCGATATGAAGCCGAACTATCGAGCCAACCAACATCCGGCAGATTTGCGTGGAAAGATACTCAAGGCGATTGCTTCGTCTCGTACAGGAACTGTGCAGATGCGGTTCTATGATGGTGGAATTTGTTGGGGTGCGATCACAGGCTTCATTACGAAGTTTGAAAACCCAGTAACGACTCGAGATACCGAAGTTCAATTTACTATACGGTGTCCTGATCCGATTCTTCGATCACTCACAATTACTTCTCAAATTGTAAGTGAGTTGGACCTTGATTATCCAATACTAACCGACCCAGTCTCCACTTCTCCTCACGGATTCAAATTAAAACTAACATTTACTGGATCCGTAAATCCGTTCATTATTCAAGATGATGAATTGGATTGGCTGTTCAAGATCAATTATGCGTTTCTCTCTGGCGATGAGTTGTATTTCTCCAGTGAGTTTGGTGATAAGTATCTCTATCGTGTTCGCAGCGCAGTAACTTTGAATCTAATGGATGTGTTGGATCCAGATTCTATCTGGCCGATGCTGTTCCCTGGAGAAAACACGTTCAATGTGAACACGACGTCGTTCAATTGGAACGATGTATATTGGTACGAGACGCATTGGGGGATCTAAATGGATTTCTTCAAGTTCATTCCAGGAGCCGATCCTAGTTATTTAACTGATGGTGAAGCCATCAATGGAATCAAGAAAGCAATGTGGGCAGAACGCTATAGAGATCTTGGGGAATTTGAATTCAGAGCCCCGGAAAGTTCTCTTTTGAATCTAAATCTTCCAGTCGGTACGATCGTGTCTCACGTGGCCTCACAGGAGCCAATGATGGTCACTCGAATCGAACTTGACGATGAAGTCAAGGATTCTGAGAACGAATGGGTAATTGCCGGCAATAGTCTTGAATCGTATTTCAAGCATCGTGTCATTGGTGATGACATTGAATCGACCATCTTTCTTGGGGAACGTTCATATTCAACCATGGATGTGTACACATTGGCGTTCGATACATCCTGGGCGCAAACAGTACAAATGATCAAAGATCATCTTACTGACACGTTCAACATTCCGGATGATGAAGTTGCTGGATGGGACATTATCTCTAATGAGCAACATACAGTGACTAGCCCAATCACTGAAGCACGTACGATCAGACCGCAAACGTTATATTCTGCAGTACAAGAACTTCTGGCAATTGACGATTTCGGTATTAAGGTAGTTCGACCAAACGCAGGAAATGTGGATCCAACCAAAACCGAGTTCAGGATTCATAACGGATTGGACTTGCGCAATAGCGTCATATTCTCTCATGCTTTCGGAGATCTAGAAAAGACCAGATATTTCTGGAGCGAAGAAGCATTGAAGACCGAATACTACTGCGTCTCGACCTATTACAGATTGCGTAGTGATGATGGACCAGCAGGTTTTCCAAGACGAGTAGTGTTAGTGGATTGCACCGACATGGATGGTCACTTGGACGATGTTGAAGCTGTCGATGGTCCGACTGTTGCAACTCTCACCCATCTGATGGATATTCGAGGACAACAAGCATTACGTGCTTGGAATGCAGCCGACATTATCACCACCAATATCTCTAGAACAACACAACACAAGTATCGAACAGATTACAATGTTGGGGATATTGTGTCGGTTAGAGCTAACTACGGTGCAGAAGCAGTTAAGAGAGTTATCGAATACGTTGAATTTCAGGACGAAAACGGTGAAAGTGGGTATCCAACTTTATCGATCGAAGGCGGTTTCGCCCCATATATTGCTCCACGTAACTAAGGAAGAGGTGAGTATTTGGTGGGCCCTTTACCTGTTGCTGCACTTGGAGCGTTAGGGGTAATAGTAACAGCAATTATCACTCTAATAGGAGTTAAACTCAAGCTTTCTGGACGTATTGATACAACGGAAGCAAATGTACTCTGGTCTGCTACTGAATCGTTACGTCAAGATCTCGCCGAACAACTCAGAGAACGAGAAGCTGTAATAATTCGACAAACTGCTCGAATGCTTGCTTGTGAACAAAAACTTAATCGGCTAAGAGAAGAGTGTCAAGAAGTGAAGAACAAACTTTTCATATCTGAGAAACGTCGAGAACGGACTGAAGAAAGACTTCATAAAGCAGAAGAGAAAATCAAGGAACTAAAGGGAGGTGATTATGGCGAACAGCGAAAATCTGATTGAGAGGTCTCAAGACTTCGATCGAGAAGCACAACAAATTCGTAATGCTAATAGAAAACCAGAAATCATCGTCTATATTCTTTTGATTTTGGTAATCATCGGAGGATTAATAACTTTATTTTTCGTACTCAAGGTCAACGATACATCCAACGATAGAGCAGCAGATGTTGATATTTTGGCAGGAGACGTACAAACATTACAAGACCAGTTGAGAGCTCTTGGTGAAACTCCTGATTTATCGCCAGAGGGTCAACAAGTGATTGCGGAACGTGGAGAAAAAGGTGATACTGGTCCACAAGGAGTTTCAGGTCCTCAAGGTCCTCAAGGAGTCTCAGGTCCTCAAGGAGCTACTGGGGAAACCGGAGCGATAGGTAGTCGTGGTCCACAGGGTGAAACTGGATCTACCGGTGAAACAGGCCTAACAGGCCCACAAGGCGCTCAGGGTCCGATTGGACCCCCAGGACCCACAGGTCCTAGAGGTGCTACTGGGGAAACTGGCGAAACCGGTGCTATTGGACCTATCGGATCCCCAGGCCCAGCTGGTGCTGATGGTATAGATGGTTCAGAAGGACCTCAGGGAGAAACAGGACCAGCAGGACCAACTGGGCCTCAAGGTGAACCCGGAATAGTTGCTTCCTTTACATTCACTCTCAACAACAGAACATTCAATTGTACACCAACCGCAAATCCAAGTGTTTTGGAATGCGTCCAACTGTAAAGGAACTACATGACCGGATTTACTCTACCAACAAAGGTATACAACTTCATCAAGTATTTGGTGTTGATTTTTATGCCAAGCTTAACCACGTTGTACGTACTATTGGCTACTCAATGGGGTTGGGACAACATCACCAAGATTTCTACGTCATTGACAGCAGTCACAGCATTCCTCGGCGGCTTGGTTGGTATTGCATCAAAGAACTACAACAATAGCGACGAGAGATTTTTCGGCGAGATTCACGTTTCTGGCGATGACGAAGGCGCACAGATCAGCCATCAGGTCTTTAACGAGGATCCGAACGGAAAGACTATCGCTGACAAGAAAGAGGTCACCTTCAAGGTAGTCCATTCGTAGTCGCATTACAAACATCGCTTGTAATGAAAGACTACCGAAAGGATATTCATGTTTGGATGGCGAAAGAACGATCCAGCACTTGAAGAAGCCATTACGGAATGTCTCGCAGAAATGAAAGGATGCAACGCAGACTCAGAAGAGTACAAGTTGCTGTTAGAGAGTTTGGAGCGACTTCACGCGCTTAGGCCAGAAAAGGGGCAGAAGAGTGTGAGTCGTGACACGCTTGCGACAGTTATGGGTAACTTGCTGGGGATACTGATCATCGTTTCGTACGAGCGGGGCCATGTGATGGTTTCAAAGGCGAAGGATTACGTCATGAGACCGCATTAACAACGTATCCACACGTGGTGTGAGAAGCGTGGGAGTCGTGTACAGTTCGAAAGTACATGGCTTCTACGCTTTCGCATTGAATACATCTATTATCATTTTTCTATTGCCGAAAATCCCCGGGGGGAAGGTTCCAAAAAAAGCTCGCATCATAAACATCGATTGTAATGAGAGGACATCGTGAGATGTGAGGAGTTCGAGCATGGACGAGCAGAACCCAACACCCATCCTCTTAT
>Ga0105340_1000684_pt1 | contig 15958 bp, 12 predicted proteins | sample EasRivMeERMLT700_FD_89676 | JGI IMG/M metagenome (GOLD analysis project Ga0105340, IMG submission 89676) | Soil microbial communities from meander-bound floodplain in the East River, Colorado, USA - East River MetaG ERMLT700 | ecosystem: Environmental > Terrestrial > Soil > Floodplain | place...
CGAGATGTTGATGCGATCCAGATCCTTGGCCAGGGCATCGCCGCGTTCGCGCGTCTCGGCGACGAATTTCTCGAGCGGCCCGACCTCGGACTGCAGGTTCGCAATCGTCGCGTCGATCTCGCCTTCTTGTTTCTGGCGAAGTTTCTGCATGATCTGCAACTTCGTCTGCGCCATGCGGTCGTCCGCTTTCTTCTTGGCCTTCTCCAGCTCGATCTTGGCCTGCCGCATCGAGGCGTCGGTCGGCGGATGGCCTTCCTTGACCATGCGTTCGATGTATTTTTCAATGCGTTCGACCAGATCGATCTCCTTGCGCAAGTTTTGATCGTAGTCCTGCAAATCCTTGAGCGCGATTTCCGTGCCGAGCTTGTCGAGGCTCTTTCTCGCGGTCTGCAAATTCGCGAGCTGGGCGAGCCTGCGTTCCAGATCGAAGCGAAAGCGCGAGCCGTCGGTCTGGGCTTGCCGCAGCTCGGCTTGCAGGTTCGTCAACAGGTTCATCATCGCCCACGGGTCCTTGACGCCCTGGCTCTTGAGCAGGTTCTCCTTGGCGTTCACCTTCTCCGCGAGCTTTTCCTTGCCCGATTCGTAGAGGAACTTCGCCTTGTCGAAGCGTTCCTTGCGCCGGCTCTTGTCCTCATTGCCGACGATGGTCATGAAGGATTTGACCATGTTGTTGACGATGGTTCGCAAATCGTCCGGCTCCTCGCCCGTGAGCGAGACGGTCAACAGCTCGGAGCTGTCCTGAATTTCGATCTTCATGTACTCTTCGAGCCAGGTCAGCGTGCTCAGCGTGTCGGGATGTTTCTTGATGAGGCCGAGGTTGCGCACGGGATCCTGGCTCAGCGTGCGCATCAACACATCGCGGCTCTTCAGACGCGCGGCCGTGGTTTTCATGACGATGGTGAACTCATCGCGATTGCTGACGCGATCGACGAGCTGATGGGGCTTGGACGAGATTTGCAAAAGGGCGAACGCGGTGTAACGCGCCGGCAAGATCATATAGGCGGCGGCGCCGGCGATGGTTGCGAGCAACAGGCCCAGTGTGCCGGCGAGGATCCAGCGGCGTTTCAGCGCTTTGAGGAGCGCGAACGCGTCGGGCGTCGCGGACGGCATCGGCGGCGTGACGGCGGGCTTGATCGGGTCGCGGTCTTGTGGGGTCATGATGCGTCTCCAGTCGTTACATGAAAGCTCGGCGAGCCACGGGTTTTTCCCCGTGGTATTAACTTCCATTCCACGGGGATAAACCCCGTGGCTCGCCACTCAGGCGCTGGCTTCAATGGGCTCGGGTTCGGCCTTCGCACGGCGCGGCTTCGTGCCGCCGTCATAAAGGGCGAGCGCCGGCGTTTCGACGCGCTGCGATTGGACCGTGTTCGCAATCGGCGCGCTCGGACGTTCGATCAACAGGCTTTTCAAGATCCACAACTCAAGCGCCAGAAAAACCAGGCCGAGCGGCATCATCAGCCAGCCCGCCAGATCGTGAAGGAACGCGCCGCCGAAGTTGCTGCCGAAGGCGTCGTAGAAAAGACCCGTGATGACGATGCGGAGAATGTTCGAAACCAGCGCGATCGGAATCGCGCTGAAGGCGATCAAAAGTCGTTCCCACATCGGCTTCTTGATGAGCATCGCCACCGCGGTCGAAAGCGCGAAGAAAACGACGAGCATGCGCAGGCCGCTGCACGCCTCGACGATGCCCAGCTCGATTTCATTGAGCAAGATGACGTTGCCTTCCGCGAGCGCCGGCTTGCCGATTGTTTGCAAGACGACCGTGCTGCACGTCGTCGCCAGGCCCTGCATCGGCCCGGACATGGCGAGGGCGACGCGGTCCGGCAGCGGAATCATGAAGATCAAGAACGCGACCGCCGGCAAGGACCAGAAGAACGCCGGCCAGCTTCCCGCGAGCAGAAACAGCCCCGCCAGGCACGGCACGAGGGAGATTTGATCGAAGTAAGGATAGTAAAAATAAGCTCCCGCGAGGCGCAATCCAATCGCGCCGCAAACCAATCCGAGCCCCAAGACATTGACACTTAGCGCTCGCGGAGTCCGTCGATCGAAACGAAGCCACAACAAATACACTGCGAACGCAGGCACGAGGTACCCGTGCGAATACTGCGGGTCCCACGACCAGCGGTCGGCGAGGTTGGCAAGCGTGGTCCAGTACGACCAGAGAACGGCGACGCCCAGCAGCGCGGCGATGGAAATGGCGGCGGAAGAGACTTTCGGTGCGTGGTCGGTCTGCGCGGTCATGGTGTCCCTCCGTGGTGACCGAGTGCGTCCTGGTGCGATCGCAGTTGTTGTCTGACGCCGTCACCCCCGCGACGACGCCATCGGTTCGAGTCGGCGTCCCTCAATGGTGCGAATCATCATGATGCGGCAAAGGACTACCGAGCCGAGGGCGTATCTTACAAGCGAGCGGCTTTTTGAGTCAACCCGGAAAAGCTCACGCCAAGACGCCGAGCGCAAAGTCCATGCAATTCGTTCCTTGCGGCGTAGCGACAAGCTGCCAGCTTGTCTGCTTTAGTTTCCGCTCGCAAGCTGGCAGCTTGCGGCTACGGAAAGTCAGGCAATCGGTTTGAAGAATCGAAATCCGGCGGCGCCATAGGGCGAACCCGGCGGCGACTTGTCACCGGCCCAGGCGATCATTTTCAGCATGGTCTTGGCAGCATCTTCCGGCGACAGGTGTTTGCTCAGCATCAGATCGAAGTAGTTGAACTCGAGGATCGCGCTGCCGCCCCAGTCAACGCTCGTCGTGTAGCCGGAGATCGGGAACGGCGCCGTCGTGCCGATGCGTTTGACGAAATCGCCCGATTTGTCTTCCTTGAGCACGAGACACGTCGCGAAGTGCAATAGCTGGACGCTGCTCGCCTCGCGCAAATGGTCCACCACGCGTTTCGGCTCGATCGTATGATGGTGCACGCCGACGCCCGCTTGCGTGCCGTGACTGGAGATCAAGACGACCGCCGGCTCCGGCACGTAGATCAATTCGCGGCACCAGCGTTCCAGGCTCGGACCGTCGTTGAAATAACGTTGGCGGACGGCGACGGTCGGCACGCGCGCGAAAAACGTGCGGAGCATTTCGCCGTACGAATACTCCGCGTCGCCGAGCGAGCGTTGCCAATGCGCTTCAATGACGACGAGCCAGGTGAGGTTCGGCCGCGCGACGACGCGTTGGCCCGTCCAGTCGCCCCACTTGACGGTCCCTTCCGGACGCCAGGCGCCGCGGAAGTTCATCGCCCCGTCGTCCAGCTCAAACCAGCCCTCGCCCTTCGCGTTTGCTTCGACGTATTTGAAGACGAATCGCTTGCCATCGGTCCGGCCATCGACGCGGCCCGATGTCGCGCCGTCGTAGCAGCCATGGATGCGGTCGCCGTCGTGGTTTAGACGCATTCGGCCGAAGGACGTGTCCCAGATGCCGTTCCATTCGCGTTGGCCGTTCCAGGGGAACCATTGCTCGGCGCCGTTGAGGCGATATTGTCCTTGAAATTGGCCGCCCTTGGTCAATTCGAACCAGCCTTCGCCGGGACCGTGTGCGTCCTGATAGAGAAAGACGAGTCGGCCTTTCTTCAGCTTGCCCTCGATGCGGTTCGCCACGCCTTGATACCAGTACGCGCCCTGGATAACGTCGTTGGTTTCCTGTAGCTCCATCGGGCCGAACGTGGTGAGCCAGCGGCCGGCGAAAGTGGTCATGGAAGGTCCTTTTGAAACGGTATTCGATCGGGAACGTTCCATTATACGCGCAACGATTGGCCGATAATGCTGCGGACGTGTCGTCCTATTCTTCGTTTAGCGCCCGCGCGGCGCCATGCGTGCGCTACTGATCATCAGGAATGAATAACGCTTGCTTCGGGAGGGCGAGGCTCCTGCCGAGCCGTTTGGGCTCCGTGTTTTCGAGGTTCGCGGCTCGGCGGGAGCCTCGCCCTCCCGGCACGTCGCGCTTTCATGCGCGAAGACGAGCAAACGAAGAAAGGAGATCAATAGCCTTCAAGTTTCAGCAACACCGTCGCGCCGCCGCGAACGCTGTCGCCGACTTTGACCCAAATTTCGCTGGCAGCGCCGGCGGGGATGAGGAGGTCGGTGCGCGAGCCGAGCTTGATCATGCCGATGCGTTCGCCCTTGTCGAGCTTGTCGCCGGCTTTGAGCCAGCAGACGATGCGCCGCGCGATGGCGCCCGAGATTTGCTTGACGCGCATCGGCTTCATCGTGATCGGCTCGATCAGGTCGATCCAGAGCTGTTCGTTGCGCACCGCGCTCTCGGCATTACGTGCGTCGAGATACTCACCGGGGAAATAACGCACGTCCACCACTTCACCCGCGAACGGGCAGCGATTGACGTGCACGTTGAATACCGACAGGAAGATGCTGATGCGCAGCGCCTTGCCGAACTCCGGCTCATCGACTTCCTCGATGTGGGTCACGGTGCCATCGGCGGGGCTGACGACCACGTTCGCGTCGGGCGGAATGTCGCGCTCCGGATCGCGGAAGAACGTGACGATCTCCAGTTCCAGAAGTGACAACGCGACGAGAGGTATCCAGAACAACCAGTGCACGGCGAGCGCGGCCCAGACGCACGCGCCGCCGAGGATCAAGTAAGCGAGCGTGAAGAGGAACATCTCTGCGAAGCCATGCCGTGCGAAGCCCAGGCGATTGCGATAAGCGTGGGCATCGTCTTCGGGGAGGAAAGAGTAGCCGCAGACGTTGCGCGTGTATTTGAGATCGCGGCCATCGATGATGTCGTGCGGGCAATTCGGGCATTCGCCCTGGCGCTTGGCTTGCATTCGCGCAACGTAACCGGGGCGGAGCTTGCGAAGCCAGAATTTGCGGAAGCGGGCCCAGCACAGTTCGATGGCCATGCAGGTGCCGCCGCCGGGCTGGACGCTTGCGGGTTTTTGCGGAGTGGTCGGAAGAGGCATGAAGTTGATTCAATCCCAAGTATTATTGAGGGCGTCCGAGGTGTTTTTGAAAGAACGTCGCGATCCGGCCGTGCAAGCGTTCCATCACGAGCGGGTCCGGCACCATGTGCGTCAGGCCCGACAGCGGCACCATTTCGAAATCCTTGCCGTTGCGGAACAACGAATCGACAAGCTTCAGTGAATGACGAAAGTAAACGTTGTCGTCCGCCGTGCCGTGCAGGATCATGAGCGGGCGTTTGAGGTCCGGTGCGTACGTCAGCAAGTTGCCTTCCTTGTAGGCATCGGCATCCTTCGGCGGAATGCCGAGGTAACGTTCCGTGTAGTGCGTGTCATAGTCGTGCCAATCGCAAACCGGGGCGCCGGCGACGCCCGCGTGAAAGACGTCCGGCCGACGCATCGCTGCGAGGGCCGACATGTAGCCGCCGAACGACCAGCCGTAGACGCCGACGCGTTTCAGATCCATGATCGGATACTTGGCGGCGACCTTTTTCAATCCATTCACCTGATCGTCGAGCGGCACCGAGCCGAACTTTTGATAGATCGCGCGTTCCCAGGCCGCGCCGCGCCCCGGCGTGCCGCGGCCATCGATCGCGACGACGACAAAACCCTGATCCGCGTACCATTGACCGAGCAGCCAGCGCGTCTGCGTGGCTTGCACGTGAATGTGATGCGGTCCGCCGTACACATCGACGATCACCGGATATTGCTTGCGCACATCGTAATCTTGCGGCAACACGACGGCGGCGTGAAACTGGTTTTTCTTGTCGCCGACCTGGAACAACTCGACCACCGGCGCCCGTTTCGGGTTCTCCGCGACCGACGGCAATTCCCCTGCCGGTTGGCTGTTCTTGCCAAAGACCATCGACTGCGGCATTGCGTTCAGCGTTCGGCTCGTAATCACAAAGGCGCCGTGATCGCGCGTGAACACCGCCGCGTGCTGTCCGGGCTCCTTGGTCAATGGATACGGCTCCGCGAACGGATCGGTGAGCGAGAGGCGATAGACATGCGCCTGCGTCGGGTTTGTGCTCGCGGTGAAGACGATTTCTTCGCCCTTTTTGTCCACGCTGACGAGGCTTTGATAGCCGACTTCCGCCGGCACGATGACGCGGCGAAACTTGCCGTTGCGCATCCGCTGCTCCAGGCGCGGCATGTCGTCGATCTCGGACACCCAGAAAAAACCGTCGCCCGACGGCAGCCAACGCGGCACTTCTTGACGCAGGTTGACCCACGTCGAGCTTTTGTCAACAAGGAGCGTCGTCGTCTTGCCGGTGCGCGGATCGGCTTCCAGGAGGGCCATTTCACGCTGATCGCGCGATTGCACCGTCAGGCACAACGGCGCTTTCTTCGACCAGCGCACCGTCGCCAGGTACGGATAGCGCTCAAAATCCCAGACGATCCAGTCCGTCTTGCCGCCTTCGATGTCGATGATGCCGACGCGCACCCGCGCGTTGTTCTTGCCGGGCCGCGGATAGTAGAACGGCTGCGGCGTCGCTTCGGGCCGGATCGGATCGGCGACGTGCCAGACTTCGACGCCGTTGTGATCCGTCTCTTGATAGAGGATGCGTTCGCTGTCCGGCGCCCACCAGTAGCCGGTGAAGCGAGCCATTTCTTCTTGTGCGACAAACTCCGCGACGCCGTGCTCGACGAGAGCGGTGCCGCCGGTGGTGACCTGCGTTTCCTTCAGCGTTTCGAGGTTGAGCACGTAGACGTCGTGACTGCGAACGTAGGAGATTTTCTTGCCGTCGGGCGAGAAATTCGGATCGAGCAGGAAGCCCTTGCCCGTCGGCAGCTCGCGCACCTTTTTGGCGCCCCGTTCGACGGTGTAGAGCCGGCCCGACAGGCTGAGGAGGATCAAGTCGCCGTCGTCGTTGAGTTGAAAGTTCGTGAACCCACCGGCCGACACACGCATACGTTCACGAGCGGCTTTCTCTTCCGGCGACAGTTTTTCCTCGGCGCCCTTGAGCACGTCTGCCGGCGAAATCAGTTCACGCGTCTTGCCGGTTGCCAAATCGAATTCAAACAGGCTCAACTTCGCCGAGCGGGCCTCGGATCGCAAGAACAGCACCGCCTTGCCGTCGGGCGTCGGCAGCGGCTTCAGCGGTCTGCCGTTCTGAAAGCTGCGCGTCTCGGCCAGCGTGCGGAGATACGTCGTGTCCACGGCGATGTCCTTCCCCTGCGCTGCTGCGAACGGCGTCAACGTCAACAAAGCCAGGCAAGCGCCAAGAGATCGCGTCATGGGTTTGATCCTGGAGTGGGGCGGGCGATGGATGAAGTGTAAGCGGCGAGCCAGACTTCGACAACGAAATAACCACAGATGAACACGGATAGACACAGATAAGAATGAATCAAAGGCCGTCCCATTGACGCTGTTCAAGGCTCTGAATTGTCAACCGTCTCGTCAGAGCTACCGCACGTATTATCCGTGTTCATCTGTGTTCATCTGTGGTTTCATCATCCTCCGGCGGCTGCAGCAACTCCGGCTTGGCCATGAATTCGCTCAAGTCCACCTTGCCGCGTTGCTCGCCCTCGACGAGTTTGAGCCGAGTTTCGAGTTCCTTGACCTTCGCTTGCAGTGCGAGCAGCTTCGTCGTCGGATCGTCCTTGCCCTTGATGCGCGGCACCTCGGGATAGCCGAGCTGACGTTGCAGGGCCGCGAAAAGAAAGAGCGGATCGCGGCCACGATTCGCCTTGGCGATGCGGCCTTCCTTCTCGGCAAAGAGCGGCGGCAACGGCGGGTCGTAATCCGGTTTCTGACGGCGCTGATCCGTGACGTACCAGTCGGAACGCAGATACACGAGGTCCGCGAAATCGACGCCGCCGATTTGCCGACGCACGAAATCGACGTAGCCACGCCAGTTCTCGTCGTACATCGAATCCGCCTGCATGCGCCGCAGGCCTTCCTCGTAGCCCAGGCGATTACGGCTCAACGTCTCGAACTGGTAGACGAACAACCCCTGCGGCGTCGGCGTGCCGCTGCGATATTGCGATTCGCGTTCGAGGACGAGCAGGCTGACATCGATGCTGAAGCGATTGCGATCGTCCTCCGACTGCTCGATGACGTACGTTTGAAACGCGGTGAAGTAATGGGCGAGCCTTGCGAACCCGGAGCCGAGCATGCCGGAGTGTTTGAGTTCGGTCGAGAGAAACTGGATCGCCATCGGCAGCCGCGTGATCGCAAGAATCTCTTCGTGGATGCGATCGAGCACGATCTGCGTCGGGATTTGTTCCTCGAACATCCGTTCGCGCAGAGTGCGGAAGAAGTAGGCTTGCTCGATGTACTCTTCGCGATCGAGGATGGGGGGCATTTCGAATTCCAATCAACAAGCTGAATGTCTCGCTCTTGAATCATACTTGTTCCAATGTTACGATGCAACCAAAGGAGGCACCGATGATTGAACTCACTCCCGAGCAGGCCAAGGCTGTCGCTCAGCAGAAGGAGCCAATTCATCTCGTTCATCCCGGGACCAAGGAAGTGTTCGTTCTGATTCGCCAGGAAGTCTACGAACTTACCAGCAAGATCCTGAGGAAATGGGACGACCCGGAGGACGATGACTTGATCGAGGCGCCCCATGCAGCGCGGTGACGTTGTTCAACTTCATTGGCCATTCAGCGATCAGTCTGGAAGCAAATTTCGACCAGCCGTTGTCGTACGGGCGGATTATCTTGACCCGCTCATTGACGACACGATTCTTGTGCGAATCACCAGTAAGATTCATGGCATAACCGGAACCGAGGCAATTCTTGATCCAGCGCAAGAGCTTGCATCTGGTCTGAAGAAGAAATGCGTCGCTGCGTGCTCGGACATCCTCACCATTGACAAAACGCTAATTCATGGAAGGATCGGCGTGATTTCGGATGCGACCATGCAAGTGATTGACGAATGCCTGAAATCAGCTCTTGGGTTGAAGTGACAGACAACAAGTTGTTCACCGATATTGTCACTCGACTCCATCGCTCGCTTGCTGATTCGGCAACAACACTTCGACGCCGTGAATCTCGATCATCAGGTTCAACCAGACGCGGAACGGAATCATCATGAGCGCGATTAGGGTCGCCGCCGTGGCCACGACGGGACTGGGCATGAGTGCGAGCCCCCAAATGAGTCCGACGACAATCACCGCGGGGCGAAGCAGTGTCAACGGACCAAAACCCATGACGCTCGTCACGGAGCGCACGTCAACGGACGGAATGGCTCGGACCGCGAAGGTGAAAAGCACCACGGCCGCGTAGATGGAGTAGACGGCTGCCATGCGTTGCCCGACGGACACCATCTCGTCGATGGCATGTTGTCGATCGTCGGCGATGGCTGCGGCGCCGAGCAGAATGACGAACGCCAACAGGCAAGCGGCCTGGCCCCAGGCGAAGCCGTAACACATCGAGCGGGCGAAGTAGGCGCGCTTTTCGATCAACGCATTTCGGCCCGATGCCGCGCAGATGCCGCTGAACATCGAATCCAGGCCGGCGAGCACGTACAGCACGATGATCGTCTCGATCATTGCAAGGCCTCCAATCGGCTCGCGCGCGAACCGAGGGCGTCGCGAAACGCCGGGACGAGTTCGGGGCGCATGCCCAGGAGCGTGTGGAAGACGCGGGGAATCGGCAAGTTCCACACGCGCGTGCTGTACATCGCACACGTGAAGGACGTTTGCCGGGCCGCCGCAAGCAAGGTCGCAGCCGAGTGCGCACGGCGGGCCGATATAACGCCGTCGTGCTGCGACAACGGCTCACGCATGCGAATGTAATGAAACAGCCAGGCGCCGGGGCGGGCGAGAAGGTTTGGCTGAAAGTCGAAGTGAGCGAAGGCGCGGGCATTGGCGCGGTCGTGTTGGCGAAAGAACTCCGTCAAGCCCTCGCCGCGAAAATGGTGGACGACGCCCGTGGACAAGAACAACGTCGCCGGCTGTTCGAGCGCGAACGCGTTGGCGACTTCGAATTGGCAGGCGAGACGTTCGCGCGCCGCCAAGCGCCGAGCCTCGGCCATGAGCGCGTGATTGAGATCCACGCCGATGAGTTGCACGTCCGGTCCGAGGTTTCCGTGCGCCGCCAGCCAGCGTATCACGAAGCCGGTGCCCGAGCCGATATCGACGATCCGATACGGCGCCGGCGCCCCGCCGTTTTTCAATGCGGTCAGCATGGGCGTGATCAATTCGAGGACGCGCCGGCCGTGCTGGAACTCCTCGGACAGCCGTTGCATCTCGCAATGAACGCGGACGAGCAGCCGGTCAATATAATCGGAATCGAGCACGCCATGGTTCGCCGGCATGGCGTCGACGATGTGCGCCGCTCGCAGGTCGCCGGCGGCCCGAAGTTTTTCGATCACCGCACCCTTGTCAACCGGCCGGCGCTGCAACGTCGCCACGTCGTAATCGACAATCAAATCCGAGATCTCCAGCAACTCATCGTTATTCATGGATGAGGCCCCAATGGCAGCGTCACGGCGGTCCAGATCATGACCACCGAACGTAGCGTCCACAAAATCGCACGCGGCAGATTGCGCCGAACGAGGCTAAGGTGCGCCTCGCGATCGTAGCCGCGCTTCAGCTTCAGGTGCGCTGGGATCACCCAAAAGGTCGTGAAAATCCAGACCGCGCTCAGCGTCGCCAAGCCCAAGACGCTTTGCAGCGATGGCCAAAGCCAGATGAGGAGAATCGCCGTGCCGATTTCGCCCGCCAGCGCCGGCGTCACGACCCACAGCGTTCGCCTTTGATAATCGCGTGCGAAGGCGGCGAAACCACTGGGATCGCCGCGATCGAGATACGGGTAATGCACCAGTTGCGCAAACCACACGATGCCCGTCATGTATAGCGAACACGCCAATCCCAAATAGGCACAGACTTCAAGCATGTTGCAACCTATCCAGCAGAAATCCGCCAACGTTACGTCAACGGCGCATGCTTGGCAATCACCGCCAGCGCCGACCGTAATCCATCCACCGCGGCGCTGACGATGCCCCCCGCGTAACCCGCGCCTTCGCCGACCGGATACAGCCCCGCGATGTCCGGCGATTCGCGCGTACGATCATCGCGCACGATGCGGACCGGCGAGCTGCCGCGCGATTCGGGGCCGACGAGATACGCGTCCTGCAAATACTTGCCATGCCAGCGGCGATCGAGGATGGGCAAGCCATGCAGCAACGCGTCGCGAATCATCGGCGGCACGAGTTCGGCGACGTTCGCAAGGACGAGGCCGCGTGGATAGCTGCACGGCGGCAGGCTTGCGGTCGGTCGATTGGCGAGAAAATCCTTCGCGTTCTGAATCGGACATAGGTAATCGCCCCGACCCAGCTCGAAGGCGCGTTTCTCGTAAATCTGCTGCAAGCGCATGCCGGCGAGCACGTCGGCGCCGCCGAATTGCTCGATTGGAACCGTCACGACCAGGCCGCTGTTGGCGAACGGCGAATCGCGTTTGGACAGGCTCATGCCGTTGGTCGCGAAAAAACCGTTCTCGGAGACGCTGGGAATGACGTGCCCGCCGGCGCACATGCAAAACGAGAACAGATCGTGCTTGCCGCGCGCGACCACGTTGTAGTCCGCGGAACCGAGCTTCGTTTCCAGGTGCGTCGGGCCGTACTTGACGCGATTGACAATCTCTTGAGGTTGTTCGATGCGCAGGCCCATCTGAAACGGCTTCTGCACCATGGGCACGGCGCGGCGCACGAGCATCTCGATCGTGTCGCGGGCGCTGTGGCCGATGGCGAGCAAGACGACGTCGGCGGGCAAATAGCCAGACGATGTCGCAACGCCGCGCAGCCCCCTCACACCCGCCGACGCAGCAAAATCGAGATCCTCAACGCGGCAATGGAAGCGCACTTCGCCGCCGAGCGCTTCGATCTTGCGGCGAATCGCCTTGACGACGGCGGGTAAGCGATTGCTGCCCAGGTGTGGCCGATAATCGTAAAGGATGGACGGCTTGCCCTTGCATTCCGCGAACAACTTCAGGACTCGGCGCACGTCCGGCCCGCTCGATCGACACGTCAGCTTGCCGTCGCTGAACGTGCCGGCGCCGCCTTCGCCGAAGAGATAGTTGCTCTCCGGCTCGAACGCTCCGCCGGTGTCGAAGCGGTGCACGTCGCGGATGCGTTGCCGCACGGCCGGGCCGCGTTCGAGCACGATCGGCCGATAGCCTTGTTCCGCGAGAATGTAGCCCGCGACGAGGCCGGCGGGCCCGGAACCGATCACGATGGGTCGATGCTTTAGCGGCAACGTTCCGTGTGGCGGCATCTCGAACGCGGGTTCGGCGTGGCGATCGAAGACGATGTCGCGATGCTTGCGTTGTGCGAGCGTCATCAGGCGATCTTCATCTTCCTGCGTCGAAACTTCCGCGGTGTACACGAATTGGAAGGCATCCTTGACGCGCGCGTCGAGGCTTTTGCGCAGGATTCGCCATTGCGTGATTGCAGCGGGCGCGATGCCGAGCGCGCGGGCCAAGTGCGCCGGCAATGCGGCTTCCGGCTCGTCGATGCTCAGACGCAGATTGGCGATGCGCAGCGTCATGGATGTGCAGTTCGTGAAAGTTTCGTGGATTCTTGCTTCCCTTGTTGTATTTCGTTGACAAGCCGTTACGATATCTCCGTTTGTGGGATCCTGCGATTGATGCTTCTCTGCGGGCGCTAAACGGGGACTGTCATGAAACGAATTCTCCTGGCAAGTTTGGTCGTCCTCGCCGTCGGCGGCGCCGTCGTTTTGTCAAGCGTCGTCGGCGGCGGCTTGCGAACGTTCTTCCCGCAGGAAGCGCGCAACCCCGTCACGCACTTGCGCTGGAATGACGCGCCCGAAGAGTTTCGCTTTGCTATCGTCAGCGATCGCACCGGAGCGCATCGCGCGAACATCTTCTCGCAGGCGGTTGAAAAGCTCAACCTGATGCAGCCGGAATTCGTTCTCTCCGTCGGCGATCTCATCGAGGGCGGCAACAAGACGCAAGACGTACTCGGCAAGGAATGGCAGGAATTCGACAGCTACGCCAACAAGCTGTCCATGCCGTTTTTCTACGTCCCCGGCAATCACGACGCCGCGGCCAAGGAAGCCGCCAAGCTTTGGGAAACGAAGCTCGGCCGGCGCTATTACCACTTCGTCTATCAGAACGTGTTGTTCTTGATCCTCAACACGAATGACCCGCCCGGCTCCGTCGCGATCGGCAACGAACAAATCGCCTACGCCAAGAAAGTGCTCGGCGACAACGCCAATGTCCGCTGGACCATCGTCGCCTTGCACCATCCGGTCTGGACCGCGAACAACGGCGCCAAGAACGGCTGGGGCGAAGTTGAAAAGCTGCTCAAGGGCCGCGACTACACCGTCTTCTGCGGCCACGTGCATCGCTATGAAAAGTTCGTTCGCCAGGGCATGAACTATTACCAGCTCGCGACGACCGGCGGCGGCAGCAAGCTGCGCGGCGTTGATTATGGCGAGTTCGATCACATCATGTGGGTGACGATGAAAAAGGAAGGGCCCGTCTTCGCCAACATCCTTCTCGATTCGATTCACAATGAGAATTTGACGAAGGTCATCACCAAGGAATCGGGCGTCTCGACCGCCAATCGCAAGCCGACCTATCCGGTGCGCGGCTTCGCGTACTTCGAAGGGGCGCCGATGGCGGGCGCCGTCGTCACGTTCGCCGGCGATCCGGGGAAAGCGAAGGTCGGCGTCAACGCGGTCGGCATCGTCGAGGCGGACGGCTCGTTCAAATTGTCCACGTACACCGCCTTCGACGGAGCGCCCGCCGCCGCCAACTACAAGATCAGCATTTCCTGGCGCGACGGCGGCAAAGGCGGACCGAGTCTGATTCCCGCCCGTTTCAATTCGGCCGCGACATCGGGTTTGCAAGCGACCGTCACGAAGGGCGCCAATGACATTGTGCTGGAGTTGAAGAAGTAACCAGGTTGCGAGCCACGGGGTTTATCCCCGTGGTAGGAAATCCCAAACCACGGGGATAAACCCCGTGGCTCGCCGATGCTATGACTTGCCTTCGCGAACAATTTCCTTGCTCGAAAAATCGACGCCGATCACCGTCGTCGCGGACACATCTTTGTTATCCACACGCACGAAGCCGCGCCGCACCTGGACGCGCCAGGTGAATTCATCGTTCTTGGCGCCAGCAATGACGGAAACGTATTTGGCGCGATACCGGTCCTCCGTTTGCAAGACGATGGTGACCTCCTCTTTGGGCGAAAGCACCGGAAAGCTCTCTGGCTCCCCCGTCGCGTCCGCATTTTTGTAATAGGCAAGGTAACCACCGTAGATGTGATCGAGCGTGAGCGAACGCGATTCCAGGAACGTATATGGCTTGACCGGGTGCTTCCGCTCATTGACGTAGCTGTCATGCATCGGCTCAAAGGCGGACGAGGTGGATTCGTTGCGGACACGAAGCATGAGCTTGAGATCCCCTTCGGCCGTCAACACCACGCGCTCCGGCGTCACCAGCAAATCGCCGGCCTTCACCGACTTGCCGAGCGTCGTCTTGCGCCGCTCCGCAATTGGCAACGTGTGGTCCGGCTGCTTGCGTTGCACCTTGCGCGGCCCGCCTTTTTCCTGCGCCGGCATGGGATCGCGCAAGTATTCGAGCGGGTCGCCCTGCGCGGAGCCCCGCGCCCACATGAAAAACACGAAGAACGTCATCGTCACCGCGTACGGCACCAGGAAGATGAGCGCGATGATCAGCAAGACGCTGCTGTCCTTGCGCGGCTTCGGCTTGAACTCGGCGAAATTCGTGTCGCCCGCCTGCAACGGCGCGTCGTCCATCGCGACCGTCACGTCTTGCGACGGCGACGACGGCCGATCCGTCGGAATGGGCGCCAAGTTCGGATCCAAGAAGGTCGGCTCATCCGCGGGCGACACGTTTTGCGGCGTCGGCAGCGGCAATGTCGGATCGGCCGGCGCGGGCGCCGGCGTCTGCACGACCGAATTGCAATGGGGACATTGCACTCGCTGGCCGAGATGGGCGGCGCTGATGGCCATGATTTTTTGACAATTACCACACTGCAATTGAACCGTTTCCATTGGTCGCGATACTCCGTCGGGTGCGTTTGAAGCATTCAGGTTAACAAATATCCTCGCCAAAGCAAAGGGGCCAATGTACTCATCACGCTCCGCGTGATGGCGTTCGGCTTGCTCGCAGACGGATGTAGTCGTCCGTGAATTTTACCCAACTTCATCACGCGGAGCGTGATGACTACATTGGCGCCGACAAAAAATCACATGCTCTCCGCGTGATGGTGTTCGGCTAACGCACCGACGACTTTGGTCGTCTGTGAATCCTGTCGAACTTCATCACGCGGAGCGTGATGACTACATTGCCGTCTCATACTTCATCAGCAGCACATATTCAATGAGCCACATCAACGTTCCCAGGCAGCGGTCATTGACGTCGGCCGCCGGGTCGAATTCGGAGATCGACAGGCCCGCGAGACGCTTCGCGCCAATCTCCGCAAGCAATTGCAGCACGACATCCGGCGCCAGTCCGAACGGTCGCGGTTCCTTGACGGCGGGGAAGAACGCGGGGTCGAATGCGTCGCAATCGAGATCGAGGAAAATGCGCTCGGCGTCGGCGCATAGCGTCCGCAGCTTCGCGAAAACGCCGGTGCGATCGGTCGCCACATCGACGGCGGAGAACGTCGCGTGATAATACTTGTCAATGTGCTCGCGGCGCAGCAACAATTCGCGATGGCCGAGGTTGACGATCGGCGGCAATGGCCCGCTTGCGCGCATCAAAAAATTGCCGTGCGTCAATTCCTTCGCGCAATCGCTGAGATTGTAGATATCGAGGTGGGCGTCGAGCTGGATGACAACGGTTTTCACCGGCGCTTCCGCCAGTTCCTCATAGATCGGCAGCGCGCCCAGATGGTTGCCGGTGACCCAGAGAAGAAACTCTTTTTTGTCAAGTGCTCGACGGATGCGCGTGCGAGCCTGATCTTGCCAATCGGCGTAGTCGGCGATCGTTTCGAAAACGATTTCCTCGAAACGCACCTTGCCGGCGTACGCGCGGGCGCGGGTGGCGCCTTTCTCGCGACGATTGTCGGCGAGCATTTCTTCAAACGCGTCGGCGAGGAGTTCCGCGCCGGC
>Ga0105340_1000685_pt1 | contig 15956 bp, 26 predicted proteins | sample EasRivMeERMLT700_FD_89676 | JGI IMG/M metagenome (GOLD analysis project Ga0105340, IMG submission 89676) | Soil microbial communities from meander-bound floodplain in the East River, Colorado, USA - East River MetaG ERMLT700 | ecosystem: Environmental > Terrestrial > Soil > Floodplain | place...
GATCTATGCCCACATGACCCCCGCTGAGGCTCTGGCCCTCGCTGCCGAGATTACGCGCACGGCTAAGGCCTGCCAGAAGGCAGCACGGAACGGCCAGCGCGAGGCCTACGGCTACGTTAGCACCAGCATCATGGCAAAGCGCAATGAGTTCAAGGTCCGGTTGCGCGTGAGCGATAGCACCGACTAACCGACGAACGGTAGTTGACAGGGGGGCGCATCCCCCCTAGACTGTACCTACACCCCGACCACCACAAGGAACCGCCCAAATGCTGAACCCGAACCCCGCCACCATCATGGACGCGCAGAACTGGGACGAACTGGAAGCCGATATGCTCGCCTCAGACGACTATGATTTGTGGCTGCTGTCCCTCGCCCCGGACGATGAGGCAATGGACGCCTTCTGGTAAGCGCCTTCGCTCTAGCCCTCCTAGGGGGGCTAGACCTAAGCCTCTAACCCGCCACACACCCACACAAGGAACCGCCCCAATGGGAGCTTTCATTCTCAAGGTTGCAGCCGTCCCCCGTATCATTGACGGCCAGCGCATCTATCCCGCCAGCTACGCATACAAGCCTTGGGGACGTTCGGATATGGACGATGCCATTTGGGCTAGGCTCAAGCTGGCAGCCCTTGAGGCCAAATGGGCCAAGAAGCCACAGAACGAGCGCACAGACGTTCTAGTATCCTACCACGGGGAGGTATATTGCCTGCCCTGCTGCTACGGCACAGTGAGCGATATGAGCGTATGCGCGCGGCCTATGGTTGGCCGCATTGTAAAGCGCCGGAACCGGCTGCACCTTGACCGGGTAGCCGTAGTCTCAGAGGTCAACGAGCCGACGAACGGTAGTTGACAGGGGAGGCCAACCCCCCTAATCTATACATACCGGGACGCAATCACGCAGCCCGGAACCCGCCAAAGGAAAAGCCCAAATGTCCAGCCACCTCGCCGCCCGCTTCGCCAACCCGACCCAGATTCGTTCCGAGTCCCCGCTGTCCGATGCACAGATTATGCGGGTCGCCCCCTCCATTTTCGCCACTGACGCGCACCACAGCCGCAGCGAGCGTTACTCCTTCGTCCCGACCGTTGACGTTTTGGCAGGCCTCCGCAAGGAGGGATTCAGCCCCTTCATGGTGGGCCAGTCCAAGACCCGCATTGCCGACAAGCGCGAGTTCACCAAGCATATGATTCGCCTGCGCCATGAGTCCCAGATCAACGCGGAAGAAGCGAACGAAATCATCCTGATTAACAGCCACGATGGGACCAGTTCGTACCAGATGCTTTCCGGTATGTTCCGCTTCGTCTGCATGAACGGGCTGGTATGTGGCGACGTTTCCTCCGATATCCGGGTGCGCCACAAGGGCGACATTGTTGGGGACGTTATCGAAGGCGCGTTCAGCGTGGTCGAATCGTTCAAGGAAATCGAACAGCACCGCGACACCATGAAGGCTATCACCCTCACCGACCGCGAACAGGCCGCGTTTGCTGGCGCTGCCCTGCTGACCAAATACGACCCGGACCAGAATGGAAACTTCCCCATCCTCCCGGCTCAGGTACTCCGCCCCCGCCGTTACGACGATAACGGGTCCGACCTTTGGAGCACGTTTAACCGGACGCAGGAAAACCTGATTCGGGGCGGTCTGCGGGGCCGTGCTGCCACGGGTCGCCGGACCACCAGCCGCGAAGTCACCGGCATTGACCAGAACGTCAAGGTGAACCGCGCCCTCTGGACCCTCGCTGAGAGCATGGCGGCTCTCAAAGCGGCCTGAGCCGACGAACGGTAGTCTAGGGGGGTTGCAATCCTCCCTAGACTATGGGACTATAGATCACCGGGGCAAGTCGCCCCGGCCAACCAAGGAAACCGCCAATGCGCTACTCTCACGAAATCGTCACCCGCGTCGAAGCCAATTCGATTGACGAACTCATGAACGCCACCCACCCCGCAATCCCCACCCTTCCCGAAGTGCTGGAAAGCCTCAAGACTCTGGCCCTGATTGTTGCCCTCAACCCCGCGTTTCAGGCCAATGCGCTGGCTCAGGCCGAAACGGATAACGCGGCGGCTATCATCAAAGCGTTGCAGCCGGTGGAGGGCTGACACATGGCAAAGACCACCACCGTCGCCCCGAAGCCCGACACCACCACCAGCCACGTTTACGGGACCACCTGTTATGGGTGGGTAGTCGGCCAGTCGGTTGACGAAGTAGTCAAGCGCCTAGCGACTGACGTTAGCCCCGAGGGGTACAAGCGAGGCATTGCCAAGCATATTGGCCTAGAGGTCTGGACCTACACCGTTCCCCTGCCCCAGACTGCCGCGTATGAGATAAACGGATTTATCCCTACCGTTACCCCGGACGGCGCAAAGATCGAACTCAGCGACACCGCGCGCCATGTAATCATCAACGCCAAAGGGGACTACATTACCCCCCGCGCAGTTCCCTCCACCCGCTGACCCTTTCGCCGGGGGGCATCCCGCCCCCCGGCCACCATCCTGGAATCTGAACATGCCAACGCATACCCTGATTGTAGCCGTCCGGCACCTACGCGCAGCCCGTCCCGCAGGCGAGCGCCATAAGGTCTATGTGCCGGGGTTTCGCCCCGTGCTGCTGGACTACCACCAACCCGACCGGACAGCCCGACCCACATGGAGGGCCGCTTACTTCGGGATTGAATTTGCCCACCCGCAAGCTACCGATATCGTGGTCATGCCTGCCGCCAATCCCTACCCCGAACACCTACGCAAGAATGACGATACCCTTTGGCTAGTGACGTTTGACACCCCGGACGCATACAAGCCATGATTACCGCCCTCCTTGTCCTTATCCTTGTTGCCCTGCTGCTGGTAGTTGTGGCGCTTGTCTCCCCGGAGGCCGCAGGGATGATTCTTTACCTTGGCATTGTGGCGGTCTGGTATGCCTTCTGCCTTGCGGTTTTCGTCGCCGTAGTTGGCGGCATCATTTTTCTCGTTAAGGTATGAGCCGACGAACGGTAGCTTAGGGGGGTTGACTCCCCTCCCGAAGTCGGTATAATGGACACATACCAACAAGGGACCGCCCCAATGAGCTATGAATTTGACGTAGTAACCGAGTTCACCTTAGCCGATGGTCGCTCCCTCCTTTGTGAGTATAAGCTGACCGGCGAGCATGACACTTGGAACGATATGGGCTGGACCGAACATGGCGAGCCGACATATACTCTAGATGGGGTCGAAGTCACCGAAGCGCAGATGCCAAAGGGACTTGCCCACATTGCCGAACAGATGCACGATTGCCCTTACTGGACCCCCCGTGAGGAAACCGAAACAGATAACCGGGATTATGAGCCATGAACACAGCCGCCACCGTTGCCGCCCTCTGTATCTTTAACGGACTGGGGCTTTCCCCAGTCTCCGCCTCCCCCTCGCACCGTTTCAAGCTGGCCGGTCCTGCTGTGTCACCCCGGTTCCAGCAGATTGAGCGTTACATGAGCCGGTTTTTTACCCCGGATTCAACGGGCGCTGATTTCATGCCCCTTGAGGTATTCGATGGGTATATGGCTTTCGCCCCGTGGATTCGGGGAGCCGTTGGCACCCTCCAGTATTCGCTGAAACAGGAGCATGACATTTCTGTACCGGACGCGCATGACCTTGGCCCCGGCGATTTCTTCGATGATCTGGAAGGGCTGGCGCTGCTGTATATCGAACATGCCGCGCCCAAGTCCCCGGAGCTACTGCGAGCCGTTGCCCGGAAGGTCGAATCTATCTGGACCGAGGATGAGCCGACCGCGACCGACCCGGACAGCCAGCAGGCCTATGTGCAAAAGCTGTATGCCATTTGCCATGCCATGCAGGAGCGTGACCAACTGCTGACCTCATCCCCCGGCATCATCCGGGCGCGTAATGCCAACCCCCCGAAGGAGGGCCAGAAATATCCAATTTAATTGCACAAAGGTATTGACACCCCGTAAAACCCGTGTATAGTTAGACCTGTTCCAACCAACCGCGCATCCCGCGCACCATCTGACCCAAGGAGATACACCATGAGCCGTAACAAGACCCGCGCCCAAATCCTCGCAGCCGCCAAGCTGTCCGTTTTCACCGCCAACCCCGGCCTGCCCCCGAAGGCATACGCCGCCGACCAGATGAAGGACCGTGGCAACGCTTTCAGCATCGGCCCCTTTGGCGAGACTGGCCGCAAGCTGGTAGCCGCTGAGGCTATCAATGGTGTGGCTTTCGTGACCCTCTCCCGCGTCAAGCTGACCGAGGCCGCGAAGCTGGACGTTATGGGCTATCAGGTAGTGGCTTACGACCTGACCGGCGCTGTCCTTTCCGCGACCCCGTTGGACGATGATGCCCCGAAGGGCGAGAGCCGTGGCTGGACCGTGTACCGGGAAGTCAAGGCCGCAATCGAAGCGCAGGGCGATAGCCTGATCTATGCCGCCGTGAAGGGCAAGCATGACGCGCTGATTGCCGAGGCTGCCGAGCTTTACGAACTGGTCGAACTGCTGGCCCCGGAAGTCGCCCCGAGCGATGCCCCGGAAGCCGTCGCGGAACAGGCCTAATTCGGCCAGCCTGCACGGCAGCCGAAACGATACGCTGCCGTAGCAGGATGCGTCCTGAACTACCGGCCAAACGAGGGGGCGGCACCAGTCGCCCCCTCACCCTAAAACGCCGCTGAGGGGCTACAGCGAGCTTCTAGGAACCTCTGAGGTTCCAGTTGACAGGCGACCAACGCCGCCGTATTCTGAACTTGCCTTGAACGGAAGCCGCACCCCGCGACCCCGGCTCAAGCAAGAACCGTGCCAACCGCCAACCATGCAAGAAACGTGCCAACCCCTTTCCTTACCCGGAGCCGTACCCGTGGACGAAAAATTTGACCCCACCTTTTACATCGTGCAAGTCATTAGCAATATTGGCCTGTCCCCGAAACAGCGTTTCAGCCTTGGCGTTTCCCTCATCGCGCAAGTGACCGAGGAAATGAAACCCGACCCCCATCCGCAGAACCCGTTCAGGGACGTTTTCATGGACCGGAATTACCCCTTTGAAACGGCAGCGGCAGGACTGGCCGGTTTCCTCCAGAACATGAAGGATACGGGAGTCAGCACCAAAGCCGGGGAGGGTTTGGTACAGTTGCAGACCGAGCCGACCCCGCCCCCGGTACAGACCGAATGAGCAAGTCCCGGCCAGCAGTAAACGAGGGGCTAATTGTAGAGAGCATTTTCCAGTTAGCCGCGCAGCTTAATCCGGGGCAGCGTACAGCCGTCGCCTATGCCATAATGCAGGAGGCCACAATCACCGAGTTTGCCGCACAGATTCACGCATCTAAGTTTCCCAACGAAAAATTGCCCTTGATTCTTGCCGTTGTTCGTGCTACGCTTAACACCGTAATCCCACCAACCTAGGAACCGCCCGCATGACCGACACCATTATCCCCAATCCCGCCCCGCCTGCCGTGGCTATCGCTATCCTGCACTTCATCGAATCCGCTGCACGGTTCGCAATGGAACTCCGGGCCACCACCGAAAACACCGGCCAGCCGATTAGCGTTCCCTCGGAAGCCATGACCGGGTTTCTCATGATGCTTGATTTCATTCACAGCAAGCCAAAGGGCATCGTGGTAAACGAACAGGCGCAGCTTCTCGGAATCAAGCCCATCGTTTTTGATATTCGGCTGGTTGAACTGCTGGTCGAATACATCGCATCCGAGGCAGGCCAGAACAATACCTGTGACTGTCCCGTTTGCACGGCGCACCGAGCCGCGCAGGCGATTGACGAAGCCTCCGCCGTTGCCGTGAAGCATTGACCCCGGATTTACCCATGTTCACCCCGCAGCAAGTGACCGAGGCTCTAGACCGCCTCCAATCCATCACCGGCAGGGACGATTTAATCGTCCCCGTTCGGAACCACATTGATTTCTTGCGGAACGAAAACATGGCGTTACACTATGATGCCATGCAGGGAATCCGCACCCGACCCAAGAGGGGAAAAGATATGCCCAGTCTATCGCCCGTAGTCATTCGGGAAAACGTGCGGAAAACCACCCTCGGCGCAATGAGGAACACCCGGTATATCAAACGCGCACGGCGGGAACGCTGGCTTGACCTGAGCCAACAATACGCGGTCGAAATCGGCAGCTTCATTGGCCTGCTGATTCTGATTGCCTTGTACTGGGCCGCTGCTATCTGGCTGATCGCCCCGGTAGCGCCATGAACAGCGTTATCGAAATTGATATGCGGATAAAGCTGATCTGTTCCGCATGTGGCGAGCCGGTGGAATCCGTGAACCGTAAATGGTCACTGGCAGACGGCGACCCGAAGCATACTTACTTCGTGGCCCCCTGTTCCACCTGTTTCAAGTTCGTGCCGCCCGAGGAACGAAGCCATGCCGCCTAAGCATAGCTGCCGCCAGTGTGGCAAGCCGTTTCGCTTGCGTACCGTGGACGGTTTGCGGTATGCTAGGAGTCTGGTCCTTTCCCGCATGGACCGGGAGGGGCTATTCTGCACCCTCGCCTGTGCTGCCACTTTCGGCATACTCGCCGCCACCGTCAAGGACAAGGAACGCCCCAGTGAGCAACCCTCTATTCATTAACGGGGTACAATTTACCCCTGATTTAGCAATGGCCCGAGTTTCAGAAAGGGGAATTGCAAAGCTGACCCAGAACGGCGCTGCCTTGCCATTTGGCACAAAGCTGTACGTCAGGGAGGAACCGAGCCTAGCCCAGTTGACCGAGCTAGTCCGGGCGCTGTTAGCCAAAGGGGCTGAACCGGAGTTTCTGAAAAGCCTTGTGGCTTTCGCGGTGTCCGGCATCAAACTGGATACGCCTGTGGACGCAGATGGACACCCGTGAACGTCTGTGGACGGTACTGTATGCCTTAATCACAATAGTCGTTATGGCTATTGTGTGGGTAGTGGTAGCTATGCTACTATTAACCGAAGGAACCCTAGAACTGGAAACCATCATTATCGGTTCGTCAATCATCGCCGTTTGCACGGGCGCAGCAATGTGGACAAATGACCCTTGACACGTTGATATAACCTGTGTTAGAATGGCTAACCCGCCCCCGGAAACCCGCCATGATAACCGTTCTAAAAGACCAGTTTATCGTCCCCGGTAAATGGACTGCCCGAGTCAGGGGCGCACCGGAACGCAGATACATCGGTACAAAGAAACACTGGCAGCTAGGCATAAATGCTGCCAATAAACAATATCTCCGAGCTAACTTTAGTCAGACCGAATTTGACCAGTTAGCTTGGGACCGCGCACGGCCAGTAGGGCTAGCACCCTTGGGCGGGAATGGAACCGGGCGGTTTCCGGCGAATCCTACTGGCCTGCTTCTACATCAAGGGGAAGGGCTTGACAAGGCCTATGGCAAACATGCCTTTGCCCTGTTTCATGAAATGGGGTCCGGCAAGAGCCGGACCCTACTGGAACTCTGGAAGCAGTATTTCAAGGAAGGCCGTATTGTAGAGGCATGGGTTTTCTGCCCCAATACGCTGACCGGCAACTGGCACGAACAGATAGACCTCTGGGCACCCGAGCTAAAGCCCTATATCGAAGTCTATGGCATCGCATCCCTCCAGTCTGGGGGGTTGCCTGACCGGCTCATGAAACGGGCGCACAACGCCCTAGCGGTGGCTGTGGACGAATCCCAGACCATCAAGAACTTCAAGGCTCGCCGTTCCGAGGTAGCCCAAATCATCGGGGCTAAGGCCGCGTTTAACACCATCCTGACCGGCACAGCTATCACCAAAGGCGTTGGCGATCTGTATTCGCAGTTCCAGTTTCTTGACCCGAAGATTCTGGGGTTCCGGTCATACTACTCATTCCGCAATCGCTACTGTGTTATGGGGGGCTTTGAGAACAAGCAAATCCTGGGGTATCAGAACCTAAACGAACTGCTGGCAACGCTTGAGCCGTTTACCCATGTAGTATCCAACCCCGTACAGTTGCCGCCGCAGGCGCACGAAACGCGGGATATCAAAGTCTCCGCCGAGCAGAAGCGTTTGCTCAGGGAGCTAAAGGTACTCATGGCGACCGAGTTGGACAGCAAGCAACTGACCGTAGAAAACGCCCTGTCATTCTTTACCCGTGGCGCACAGATTATCGGGGGACACTTCGCCACTGATTCGGGTATAATAGTTCCGCTAGAGCAGAACCCGAAGCTAAACGAACTGGTAGAGATTGCCGAAGCCACCGAGAAAAAGATTGTAGTCTTTTGCCGGTTCGTGCCAGAGGTTAAACTGATTCATTCTACCCTAGCCGATTACGGAGCCGTGAGAATTGACCCCGAAATCGAAGAACCCATTGAAACCGTAAACCGTTTCCAGAAAGACCCCAACTGCCGTATAGTCGTTTCAACCTACGCGCGGGGAAGCCGGGGCTTTACAATGACAGCCGGTAAAATCCTTGTTCGGTACTCAGGGACGTTTGAGTATGAGCATTTGGTACAGTCCGAGAAAAGAATACACCGTATCGGGCAGGATGAGAATACCCTAGTAATTGACCTGCTGGCAAACGTGATGCTTGACCACCACATGAGGGATATTGCCGAGGGTAAGAAATCACTTGCCAGTTTTGTGACCGATTCGCTAGAAAATCCGAAGAAACTACTTGCAATGTTTGACAGTATGTTTTAAGATGCTCCCACACCCCACCAAGGAACCGCCCCAATGAGTGACCTGACTGACCTGATCGAAGAAATGAAGGAACTGGGTAACGAGATTGACGCGCTGGACGAACAGAAGAAGCCCCTCCAAAAGCGTTACGACGAACTCCGCCTTGAACTCATCCCCTCCAGCATGGCCGAGGAAGATATCACTTCCATGACCGGCGGGTTCGGGCGCTGCACCCTGACCAGTGATCTGTATGTGTCGGCCCCCAACAAACCAGCCCTGCACGAATGGCTGGAAAGCTCCGGTAACGGCGACCTGATTCAGCCGACCGTGAACGCCCAGACTTTGAAGGCGTTTGTGAAGGAGCAGATGAAGAACGAAAACGAATTGCCGGACGGCCTCTTGAAGGTTACGCCGTTCAGCCGTGCTGTGATCTATGTAAAGTAACCTTCCTGACTGACGGAGAACTGAAATGAGCAAGTCAAAAGAACTGGAAACGGCAAACGGAATTGCCCTGAGCAATGAACGCCCCTCCTACATGGACCCCGAAAAGGGCCGTGGCTCCGAGGACGTTACCAGCGAAGATATCACCCTCCCGCGAGTGGAGGTTTTTCAGGCGCTTTCCCCGCAACTGAAAAAGAACGACGCGAAGTTCATCGAAGGGGCGGAACAGGGTATGATTTTCAATACCCTTTCCGGGGAACTGTACGGGGATAACATCACGTTCATTCCCATCGTATTCCGCAAGGAATACATTGTGTGGCAGACCCGCGCTGCTGGCGGTGGCTTCATGGGTACGTTCCCGACCGAGGAAGCCGCAGAAGCCGAAAGGCAGGCGCTTGACAGCCCGGACGATCATGAAGTGAACCTCCATGCCGTGAACTTCGTCTATGTGGTCAAGGCAAACGGCGAGCTTGAGGAAGCCGTTTTCTCATGGTCCCGGTCCAAGCTCAAGGTTAGCCGGAAGCTCAACGCTTTGGTACAGTCCTGCCGTGGCGACCGATTTGCCCGTGCCTACAAGCTGAAAGTGGTGGAGGAAAAGGGCAAGAAGGGAGAGTATTTCTCCTATGACGTAAAATCGGCAGGCTTCGTCCCCGAGGAAGTATATACCCGCTGTGAGAACCTTTACAAGCTCATCAAGGCGGGTGAACGTGCCGTGGCATACGGCAGCAACGACGATAGCGAAGTCGAACCCGAATCCGCTGTCATGTAACCGCCCGGTTCCCGGCTCTGTAACAGGGGCCGGGAGCCTCACCTTGGGGAAAGTCAATGTCAATGTCTGCAACGCTCACCGCCTACCGTCCCCTTTATGCCGATGGAATCGGCCCGAATGGAACGCCCACGAAACACAACGGCGACTATGTTGCCAAGAAATTGCTCAGGAAAACAGTGGAGGAAATCCATTGCTTTATCATGGGCCGCACGGGCAAGTGCTACAGTCACCTGAATAACGGCCATATCCGTATGTGCTGTGGCAACGTGATTCGGGGCTTGTATGCAGCGAAAGACCCCGCCACAATGGTATTCCTGAAATCGAAATAAAATGCCTGACATTCTCGCCGTTGACACCGAAGCAACGGGGCTAGGTCCGAAAGACCGAGCCGTAGGCATATCATGGCAAGTAACGGGAATGGAATCCCGTTACATTGATTTGCGGGTGGACGGAGCCAACGATTTTCTAGAAGTCCTAGACCGGACTGGGGGAATCCCGCTTGTCTGCCACAATGCGAGCTATGACTTTCGCATGAGCTATAATGCGGGTATCAGGCTGCCGCTGGAACGGTTGCAAGATACCGTCATTCGTGCTACGCTTCTGGATGAGCATGAGATAAGCTACTCCCTAGACAATCAGGGAGCGAAATACCTTGACCGAAAGAAAGAGTCCGAGATATGGCAGCAGCTAGCCGATATGTTCGGGGGGAAGCCCACCCGATCTGCACAAGCAGGCCGCATATGGCAAGCTCCAAAGGCGATGGTAGAGCCATACGCGCGACCTGACGCGGAACTGTGCCATGACCTTTGGCAGAACCAAGAGGAAAGGATTGCCAAGCAGGGCATAGAAAAGATTATAGCATTTGAACAGTCGGTTATGCCTACCATCATCCGGGCAGAAATGCGGGGTATCCGGGTAGATGAAGAAGCCGCACAGCGAGCCGTTGACCGACTGACGCTAGAGATTGACAGGCACAAGGAACGGCTGTTTGAGGAAGCCGGTTGTGTATTCAATCTGGATAGCCCCAAGCAGGTTGCAGCCCTATACAAGCCCCGCCAGATTGACGGCACATGGTTTACCAGTGATGGTACGCCCCTCCCGGCTACGCCCGGTGGGGAGCCGAGCTTTGGCGCTGAGAGCCTACGCAAGATTAACGATTCGCTGGCCCTCGGCATACTGGAAACCCGTAGCCTGACAAAGACCCGTGACACGTTCCTCAGAGGGCATATCCTGAGCAACGCGCACAATGGCCGAGTGTACCCGAAAATCCACCAGACAAAGGGTGAAGATGGAGGTACGGGAACGGGACGGTTTTCATATACTGAACCGGCGCTCCAGCAGATACCCTCACGCAACATAGACATTGCCAGTGTCATTAAACCCATCTTTCTACCGGAGGAAGGGCAAGTCTGGATGGATGCAGATATGCACTCCTTTGAGGTACGCACGTTTGCCCATCTGCTGAACAATACGGATTTGCTGGATGCGTTTAAGGCCAATCCGCTACTAGACTTTCACCAGTACGTTGCAGACTTGACAGGCCTGCCGCGCAAGGCGCATTATGCGGGACAGCCTAATGCCAAAGAGTTGAATCTGTCTATGATTATGGGATGCGGGGACGGTCTAGTAGCTATGAAACTAGGCCTGCCGTGGGAGTGGGATGAGTTTAAGAAAGGCAAAGAGGTTTTCCGCTATCGGAAAGCTGGCAAAGAGGCTACAGATATCATAGCGCGTTATCATAAGATACTTCCCGGTGTGCGGGAATTTGCTAGACGCGCCCGTGCGACAACCAACAAATTCGGACATATTGAAACCCATATGGGCAGGCGCTTGCGCTTCCCGCGTAATATCAGCAATCACAAGGCACAAGCGATAGTCGTACAGGCTACTGCTGCCGACATTAATAAGCGTAACTGGGTCTTGATCGAACAGGCGCTAGGCGATGATGGAACGCTACTCCTTAACACGCATGATAGCTATGGTATGTCAGTCCCCCGAGACTGGCAGCCGGTATGGAAGCGCGTAGAAGAAGCCGTCCGTGATGGGTTTCCGTGGTGCCGGGTTCCCCTCATTCTGGAGCTATCTGGAGTGGGCAACAACTGGGGAGAGGCAATCGGGCTATGAATAACATCAATGTTGACCTAATTTTCTTTAAGTCCCTAGACCAGATGGAGCAAGACCGCGCCATATATGAGGCGGCGCTAACGTATGTCAGAATGGGCTTTAAGATTCTCCCGCAAAAGCCGAACGTAAAGGGCTTCGTAAAGCACCTAGGAATTGACAATGCTACGGATAGCCCGGAGGTTATCAAGCATTGGTTTGGCCCCAATGGGGTTTACGAGGGTTATAACATCCTCGGCATTTGCCCCGATGGAATCGGCGTTATAGACGTTGACAAGCACGGCAACGTAGATGGGTTTGAGAACTCCGGTTTAACCCTGCATGATCTTACCGGCCTTCGGGTAATCACTCCGGGCGGCGGTTGCCACTTCTACACAAGTGACAAAATCTCCTTCCTGAAAAAGATACCGGGCATTGACAAGAAAACCGCCTGCCTGCTGCCCCCGTCAACGGCTAACGGAATACGCTATCAGTGGGATACGGGCGGAGAGCCGGGTTCCATTCCTGAGAAGATGCTGGAAGCCTTGGGCGGTCAACTGCCGAAGCCGAAGGGCGAGCCGATGGAGTTTGCAGGCATCGCCCCGGATGAGTTTTTGCAGGAGCTACTGACCTACTTTGACCCCGGTGGACCGTATGATGAATGGTGTAACGTGGGTATGGCACTCCACGATAATGACCCCGGACAGGGGCATTTAGACATATGGATTGCATGGAGCGAGAACAGCGAGAAGTTTAAGGTAGGAGAGTGCGAGCGCCGATGGGAGACATTCTCAGGCGACCGGAATCGCAAGATATCTTTGGCATGGATGCTTTATCAGGCTCGCCAAAGGGGTAGAGTCAACACACCCGCAGACACTAAGTATTCTGGTATCAATCAGGATGCCTATGAAACCGTCATGAAAATGAATGAGGATTTCATGGTAACGGTACAGGGCGGCAACCGCATCATTCAAGTTAAGAATGACTATACACCGACAAGCCTAGGAGACTTTAAGGGACTGGTAGCGGCTAACTTGCCCCCGATTCTGGTAGGCGAAAGGTACGTCCCCGCCGCCGAATACTGGCTGAAAAGTAAGTACCGGCGACAAGGCCGAATGGTCATGGAATACCCCGGTAAGGAACAGCTAGGAGATATTAACCTGTTTCAAGGCTTTGCGATACAGCCTGTCCAGAGCGAGCCGAGCGAGATACAATTCTTCCTAGACCACACCCTAAACGTGATCTGTAACGGCAACAAAGAGCATTGCGAATTTCTGTTTGATCTGATAGCTGCAAAGTTGCAGAAGCCGCTTGATCTGGTAGGTATTGCTCTGGTACTCAAAGGCCGAGAGGGAACGGGTAAATCCTCCTTCGGTGAAATCATCCGTATGATTATCGGCAAGAAACATGCCGAGAAAGTCTCTAGCCGGGACGGCCTGTTAGGGCAGTATTCCGGGCGTATGTCAGACAAGATTTTCGTATCTGGTGAGGAAGCCATATTCTCCGCCCATAAAGGCGAGGCAGAACGGCTAAAGGCGCTTATCACCGAGTCACCCCTAGACTGGAACGAAAAGAACGTCAAGCAATGGTCACAACGGAACTGCCTGTTTCTCATGTTCACAGCTAACGAGAACTGGGCCATTCCGGCAGGCATGGATAGCCGCCGTTTCCTAGTGTTGAAAGTCAGTGACAGGTACATGGCGCAAGATACTTACTGGCATGATGAGTTTATGCCCCTCATGGGCAAGGACTATAACAATGAGCCGCGCAACCCCGAATATCTCGGAAGGATTTTGTACTTTTTCCTCTCCAGAAAAATTACGCACAGCCTTTCCCGTGCGCTGGTCACAGACGAACTTGTGGAACAGCGGAAACTGACCAATGCCGATTCAATGGACGCTGCCTTTGTGGAATGGGTGCGCCGCACGTTCGTTCGGGCTATGGAGGATGCTACGGATTTTCTGGGGGCTGGAAAGGAGTTTACTTTCAACGTAGTCACCTACCAGAAAGAACGATGGGTAGAGTCGGCGGATTGCTATGCAGATTTCCGACACTATTACAATCGGCATCACTCCAAAGGTCGGGGCTGTGGCACGGCAGAGGATTTCAAGTCACGCATGGTTAACATAGGTATGTCAAGCCAGCGGGTAAAGAAACGTGCATTGAAAGTGGGGGCAGGACGATACCCCGGAGAGCCTGAGTCAAAGATAAGGATATCACGAATCGTTAGACCTGATATACTGGAAGAAACCCTAGCTAAACTGTACCCCCTATTCTTGGAGCTTGACCCCGATGAAGAAGCCGAAGAAGATTAAGGATGAAAATGACTTCCGCCGTTTGATTCATGCGACGGCACTAGAGGAAGGCTGGCACGTTGACCATGTGGAATCCCCCTTGACAAGCCCCGGCATTGTTGATCTAATCCTGTCACGCAACGGCCTGACCCTTTGGCTGGAGTGCAAGATATGGAGGGATGGTATTCATATGCTGCCGTCGCAGCGCCGTTGGCACTTGTCGAAAGCTAAGGCCGGTTGCCTTGCCTCGGTTATCTGTTATATTGACGGCGGTATCTACGTCACTCCGGGCGATACAGCGGCAGACCTAACGCCCTGTGACCCGATCTGGAAAAGCGGGTTCAGGTTTGAGTTGAATTTGCTGCCCCAAATGCTCGCCGGGGTCGAAATGATACGAGAACCATACGGTCCCCCCCTTCAAATTACGGACTGTGGTGAATCTCTGGCGGTCGAACTGGCCTGTGACCCCCGAAACGGCACCCGATAGACGGCGTTCAGGGGGCTTGACAGAACAGAAAGGTTCGGTTAAGCTCTCACAACGATCTGGCAGCGCCTTGGGGGCGACCATGCCAGCATCATCCTCCCGCCCCCTCCCGAGGAACCATCCCATGCACAAGTCACTTCTGGCACTCTCCCTGCTGGCCCTGTCCGGCCTTGCCAACGCTCAGGACGTTGGGGCAGACGTTTCCATCCCCATCACCGTTGTCCCCGCAGTCGAAAACAACGTCAATACCAACGCCAATTCCGAGGCTGACGCAGACTCAGCCAGCCAGAGCAGCGCAGGGGCTTTCTCCGACCAAGGCCAGAGCCAGTCGCAGGGCCAGTCGGCCACACAGGGCAACGCCCAGTCCACTTCCCTGACCTTTCAGGGTACGCAAATCCCCAGAGAAACCAACACCACTGTACGCACGAATACTGCTGTGCCGTTGGCTGCTGCCGTCAGCTTTTCAAGTGACTACTGTGGCGGCACCGTTGCGGCGGGTGCAAGTGGCTTCGGTGTGAGCCTCGGTGCAAGTGGCCCGAAGATGGACGGAAACTGCCAGTCTTTGCGCCGGGCTGAAAAGTTCGGTGTGGCGGCTGTGACGGCCCGCAATCTCGGCAGCATTGAGGCCAGTGAAAAGCTCATGGCAATGATGGTCTGGGAGCTATGCACTTCGGAGAGCAATGCTCGCCGGGGCGATAACCCGCCGTCCAGCCAACACGCTTGCGAGGCTTTGGGCCTTGTCGGAGCCGAGCCAATCCGGTCAGAGTTTGCTGCCGCCAGTGTCCAGCAGGCACAGCGCGCAGAACAGTCGGTTCAGTACCCCCCGGAAGCTATCATCACTGGTAGCGATGGGAAGTCGGCAAAAGTGTTCAAGAACTGACCGAGATTTTCCACCGATTTCCTTTCCAGAAAATTCCTATCGGGCTTGGGGGCACCGATGGGGATAAATCCCGCCCCCCATTCAAGGAGATTCACCATGAAGCGTTTCCTTCTCGCGGTTGCTCTGTCCGTCCTGTCCCTGTCTGCCGCTGCCGTTGACCTCGGCGTTGCCAGTGGCAGTTTCGGTTCCGCTGCACAGTCGCAGGTTGGTTCCCAGTCGGCGGGTGCGTCCAGCGCCGCCCTCATCGGCATTACCGGCCAGCAGTCCTCGGCTGTGGCTGGCAATACCAGCTTCGGCGCTACCCAGTTGTCCGGCAATGACAGCGCCGCCCAGTCGGGTTCCATCGGCTTCACGCAGCAGCAGGGTTCGGCGGGTGCGCTTGGCTTGGCTGCTTCGGCCAAC
>Ga0105340_1000688_pt1 | contig 15917 bp, 8 predicted proteins | sample EasRivMeERMLT700_FD_89676 | JGI IMG/M metagenome (GOLD analysis project Ga0105340, IMG submission 89676) | Soil microbial communities from meander-bound floodplain in the East River, Colorado, USA - East River MetaG ERMLT700 | ecosystem: Environmental > Terrestrial > Soil > Floodplain | place...
CGCCCGCCTTGGCCGTGACGTCGGCGAAGACGCCGTGGCCGTCGTTCTGGAACAGGTGGTTGCCGCCGCGGTAGGTCGTGACGTAGAGGTCGGCGTCGCCATTCTTGTCGTAGTCGCCGAACGCGGCGCTGACCTTGAGTGCCCGATCGATGCCGAGGCCCGACTTCGCGGTGACGTCCTCGAACTTCATCCCGCCGAGGTTGCGGTAGAGCTGCGCGGAGCCGAGGAAGTCGAGGAAGTAGAGGTCGTCCTTTCCGTCGCCGTCGACGTCGGCGATGCAGATGCCGCTGCCGTGGTCGTAGGGGTTGATCTGGTACCCGCTGCCGCTCTCGCTGTCGATGAAGTGGTGGCGGAAGGTGATGCCCGACGCGTCGAGGACGTCGGTGAAGACCGGCACGCGGCCTTGCGCGCGCGCGGCCCCCGCGACGGACCGGTCGCACGCCCCGAGCGGGACGGCGGCGGCGGCGACTGCGGCGAGGAGGGCGACCGACGGGAGCGCGACCGACGCGGAGTGGCTCATCGTTTCTCGCAGCGCGGAGGAATCGACCAGGATCGGCGTCAACGCTCGCGATGATTCACGATGGACTTCAGCGGCGAGGTCGCCTTCTCGCACCTCTCGAGTGCGCCGCCACCGTACCGGCGACCTCGTCCGCTGCAAGTCCCGCCCCCCGTCCCCCTCATTTCGGCCGTCCGCCAGGGAGCTGGAGGAACTTCTGCAGCGCGCTCCAGTTGTCCTGGACCACCTGCTCCCAGCGGTCGTCGTAGAGGTTGGCGTTCTGGTCCTCGGTCGGCAGCGCGGGGAGCCAGAGGTCGGGCTTCACGCCGCGCAGCGCGCTGAGCGACGCGAGGTAGTCGGTCGCGTTCGCCGGCGCCGCGCGCAGGTCGTCGAAGAGGCGCGCGCCGCGGTCGGGCGTGATCGCGACCGGGATCCTTCCCGAGATCAGGACCGTGCGCCCCTCCCACGCGAGGCGGTACGCGACCGGCGCGCGGCCGCGCCCGCGCAGCGCGATCGCCGTCGCCTCGATCCCGAGCTTCGACGCGAGGTCGGCGGCGTCGAGCAGCTCGGTCCCGGCGGGCAGCAGCGTCTTCAGGAACGCGAGCCCTTCGGTCGCGGCGACCACCTTCGGATGCCAGCGCGCGACCGCCTCGGCGAGGCCGGCCGTCGCCTCCGGGTCGCACGACGTGAGCAGCAGCGCAACCGGCGCGGCGTCGCCCGCGCCGAGCGCCTTCGACCGCTCCGCGACGAAGTCGGCGAAGCCGCTCCCGCCCGGCGCGTCGACGACGAAGAGCCGCTCCTTCTGGCGCAGCGCGTAGCAGGCGGTCCCGTCGCGATCGCCGAGGTAGTGCAGGCCGGGCAGCAGCGTCTTCGCGTTCCCGTCGAGGAAGTCGGCGCCATCCTTCTCGTAACGGGCGAGGAGCGCCTCCATCTCGCGCACGCCGCCGTCGAGGAGCTTCTCCCAGTCGGCCTGCGCGAGGCGCGGCGACCGCGGCTCGGGCTCCATTCCGGGATGGCCCGGCAGCACGAGGTCGGGCACCGGCAGCGCGCGCAGCTTGCGTAGCGACGCGAGGAATGTCTTCGCGTCGCCGCGGTAGCGCGGCGAGAGATAGGCCGAGTAGGTGCCGAGCGGCCGCCCGCGGTCGTCCTTCGCCGTCGCGTCGCCGTGCAGCATCATGATCACGTCGCCGGCGAAGAGCGCTCTCCGGCCGGCGCGCTCGACGAGGTAGCAGGTGCTGCCCGGCGTGTGTCCCGGCGTCGCGAGCGCACGCACCGTCACGTCGCCGAACGCGAGCGTCGTGTCGCCCTTCAACACGACGTCGACCGGCGTCGGGTGGGGCACGTAGTCGGGCATGTAGAACGTGCTGGTGAACGCCTCGCGCGGCCGGCCCGCCTCGAGCACCGCCGCATCGCCCTCGCCGGCGTGGATCTTCGCGCCCGTGAGCGCGCGCAGCTTCGCCGCGCCGCCGCAGTGGTCGCCGTGCACGTGCGTCACCAAGACTGCGCGCAGCTTCGACCCGTCGAGGCCGAGCTCTCCCATCTCCGCGAGCACCGTCGCGGCGTCGTCGGCGAGCCCCGAGTCGATCGCGATCGGCCCCTCCGGCGTCTCGACGACATAGGCCGCCGCCGGCGAGACGCCGCCGAGCAGGTGGATCCCCGGCGCGATCGTGAGCGCGGCGGGGCGCAGCGGCGGCGCCTCCTGGCGCGGCGCCGCGGCGCCTGAAGCCGACTCGGGACGCGGGCCGCAGACGCCGAACAGGAGCAGGGCGCCGGCGAGACCGGCGGGGAGGACGAGACGGGCGGAAAAGCCGAGACGGAACGGCGGCCGCGGCCGCGGCGCGCGCGCGTCAGGTCTTGGCGAAGGCCGGCTCATGCACCGGCGACTCTACGCTCCCGAACAGGCGCGAGCGCACGAGTCCGAAGCGGTGGAGCCGGTAGCGCAGCGCGATCGAGAGGCAGCCGAGCCCGTATTCGACGCTGCGCAGGAAATCGATCGAAGAGGCCGCCGGGAAATAGCTCGTGGGGCAGGAGATCTCGCCGACCCGGAAGCCCTTCATGGCGAGCTGCGCCAGCATCTCGTTGTCGAAGACGAAGCCGTCGGAGTTGGCGTGGAACGGGACCGCGTCGAGCACGCGCCGCGAGTAGGCGCGATACCCGGTGTGGTACTCGGAGACCTTCTGCCCCATCAGCAGGTTCTGGACGAAGGTCAGCAACCGGTTGCAGACGTACTTCCACGGCGGCATCCCGCCCTGCAGCGCGCGCCCGCCGAGGATGCGCGACGCGATCGCGTAGTCGTAGGGACCGTGCACGATCATCGCGCAGAGCGCGGTCACGAGGCGCGGGTCGTACTGGTAGTCGGGGTGGACCATCACGACGACGTCGGCGCCGCGCGCGAGCGCCTCGCGGTAGCACGTCTTCTGGTTGGCGCCATAGCCGCGGTTGCGGTCGTGCACGATCGTCGTGATGCCGAGGCGCCGAGCCGTCTCGACCGTGCGGTCGCCACTGGCGTCGTCGACGAGGATCACGTCGTCGACGATGCCGAAGGGCAGGTCGCGATAGGTCGCTTCGAGCGTGGCCTCGGCGTTGTACGCCGGGAGCACGACAACGATCTTCTGGCTGTTCAACATCTTCTTGGAGCCCGGGCGGAGAGGCGTTGGGGGGGAGCCCGTTCCAGCTGTGCGGAGAATGTAGCGAGAAGATTGGCGGGAGCCAACGCGCCTGTCGCCGGGGCGTCGCATTCCCCGCACCGATACACTCGCCGTCCTTGTTCCGACCAAATCCGGCCGGACCGTGCGCATTCGGGCCGCTTCGTCGCGAGGGATCGCCGTGGACCAAGGGCCGAAGGTCGCGTCGCGCAGGCTCGCGCAGGCGCACCGGGCGATCCTCGTGCTCGCCGCGACGACGGCCGGGGCGGCCGCGCTCGCCGGCTGGAGCCTCTTGCGGGGCCGCGGCGGCGCCGACGGTGCGCTGTTCGACGAATCGGTGCGGCGCGCGGCTCTCGACGAACTGGTGGCGCGCGGCAGCGGTGTCTGGGACACCTTCCCCGACGCGACCGTCGCGCGCGTCCTGCAGCCCAACCTCAAGGGTCGTGCATTCGACACCTTCACCGTCGACAGCAACGAGCTCGGTCTGCGCGAGCGCCCCTTCGAGCTGCGCAAGCCCGACGGCGTGACGCGCGTCGTGATCCTGGGCGACTCCTACGTGATGGGGTACGGCGTCGCCGCCGACGAGCGCGTCGGCGCCCACCTCGAGCGGTTGCTGCAAGCTCACGCGCACGGCGCGAAGGGGCCGATCGAGTGCCTCCATTTCGGCGTCATGACCTGGAACGTCGTCGCCGAGTGCGCCTTCCTCCGCCGCCAGCTCTCGCTGGTCCGGCCCGACCTCGTGGTGCAGGTCGCCGTGCGCAACGACCTCGAGGACAACCCGGGGGCGCGTGGCATGGGGTCGCTCGCGAGCTTCTGGCCGCGCTGGCCCGAGCGCGGCGACGGGCTGCTCTTCGTCGAGGGGCCGCGCATCGCCTTCGGCACGCGCGAGAACAGCTGGCTCCACTTCGCGCTGGACGGCGAGGGGCGCGCGCGCATGGAGGAGGGGGGGCGCGCGATCGCGGAGCTGGCGCGCAAGGTCGAGGGGGTCGGCGGGAGGTACCTCCTCCTCGACCACTGCTGCGGGATGCTCGCCGAGTCGCAGCGCGTCTACGCGGCGGGCCTGCGCGCCGAGCAGTCGCTGCCCCTCCCGACCTCGATCTCGCGCGACGACCGCTACCGCAACTCCGAGCGCGACGCCCACTGGAACCGGGCCGGCCACGAGCTCGCGGCCCTCTACATCTATGAGGCGGTGCGCACGCGCGGCCTCCTCCCGGGGCGGACGCTCGACGAGGTCCCGGAGGCGAAGGAGGCCGCCGCGCGCCTCCTCCCCGAGGCCCAGGAGGAGATCGACCGGCCACCCTCCCTGAAGAAGCTGTTCGAGCGGCACCGGATCGACCCAGAGCTACGCTTCGACCGCATCGACGACGACGCGACGGCGCAGGTGACAAGCAGCATAGTGCGCGGCGGCTTCGTCTCGCCCTACGCGTCGCTGCTGCTCCGCTGCGAGGGGCGCCGCCGCCTGCTGGTCGCCGGCCACGGCCTCGGCCGCGGCGAGATCGACGGCGTCCACGTGACCGTCAGCGTCGACGAGGCGACCGTCGGAACGCTCACCATCGCCGCCGACGGCCGCTTCGCGACCCCGTTCGACCTCCCCGACGCGATCGCAGCGCGGCCCTTCGTCGCCGTCCGCTTCCAGGCGGACGACTTCTGCTACGCGCCGCCCGACCTGCGCCACGACATCGTCTTCGCGCTCGAGAGGGTCGCGCTCGTCGAGCGGTGAGCGGCGGTCCCCGGAACCGGGTCGAGCCGCGGGCGCACGCTGCGCGTGCGAATGGTTTTCCCACCCGAGAAGCGGCTGCGAAGTCGGCGGCGTCGCCGTGCGAAGAGGGGGGGAGAGACCGCTCGAGGAAAATGATGGACGCAGCCACCTTCGCGATCTGCCATTGCGACGGCCCCGCCGTCGAACAGCCGACCCTTTGCGTGCGCTGCGGATTCACCCGCTTCCCGCCGCAGGAGGCTGCCGCGGCCGAGGTCGCCGCGGCGCCTGCCGCCGCCGCCGCCGCTCCCGAGAAAGCGAGCGAACCGGAGCAACCGATCGGCTGGGCCTTCGCGAAGCAGGTCGAGGAGGCCGAGCGCGCTGCCGGCGAAACGGCCGCACCGGTCGCACCGACTGCGCCGGCTGCGCTGGTCGCACCGGTGGCGCCGGCAGCACCTGCGGCACCGGTGGCGCGGGCCGCTCCCGTCGCTCCGGCGAGGCGAGCCGCTCCCGTCGCACCTGCGAAGCGGGCGGTGCGCGCAGCACCGGCCGCACCGGTGGCACCGCAGGAGCCGGTCGCGGCGCCCGTCGCTCCCGCGGCGCCCGCCGACGGCACGCGCACGCGCGTCGTCGGCCATTCCGTCGGAACGCGCTCGCTCTGGCAGAGCCTCCACCTGAGCGGCCGCGACGGCGCCCACTGCGCCTTCGTGCTCGGCGCCTACGTCCTCCTCTCGATGGTGTTCCTCGCCATCGGGTATCGGCCGATGGGGCCGAAGGCGTGGGCGATCTCGACCTTCGTCGTGCTCCAGGGTCTCGCGGCGCTGCTGGTCGGCGCCGCGCACTACGTGAATCGACGCGGCCTGGTCGCCGAGACGGAGCGCGCGCTGCTCTGGATCGCGGCGCCGCTGCTCACCTGCGTCGCCTTCAACGCCAGCGTCGTCACGATGCACACGACCGTCGGCGGCGTCGTCGCGACGCTGTTCGTGGTGGCGAGCGGGTTCCTGCTCCATCGCAAGCTCGCGCTCGAGCTCGGCCCCGGGCCGGGACGAGCGCTGCTCGTCGCGGCGACCGGCCTCCTCGCGACGACAGGGCTCGCGCCGCTGCTCAGCGCCTTCCCACCGCTGGTCGCGTGCGCCGTCGCGGTCCTGCTCTGGACCGGCCGCGTCTTCGTCACGAAGCGCGCCGACGCGACGGCCGGCGAGGAGGAGGACGCGTCGTCGCGCAACGGCATGGTCCTCGAGATCTCCGCGCTGCTCCTGCTCGCCGCCTTCACGGCCACCCTCAGCCTCACGCGCGGTGCGCGCTACTACGGTGCGGCGGCGCTCCCGGTCTGGGGCATGTTCCTCTCCTCGCTGGTGCTGGTCTGCAAGGGCTGGTGCGCGAGCGAGGAGGCGGTGCTGCCCGACCGCGTGCGGCGCTACCTCGACCTCTCGGTCGACCTCGGGCTGCTCGCCGGCTTCGCGCTCACCTGCGGCGATCCGGTCGGGATGCTCGTGACGGGCGCGCTGTCCGGCGCGACGCTGCTGCGCGGCTCGCTGCGGCGGCAGAAGCCGCTGCTCGTCCTGCCCGCGCTCGCGGTCTTCGTCGCGATCTACTCGTGGCTGCCCGACCCGTTCACGGTCGGCGCGCATACGCTGCGCAGCGTCCTCCCGACGCGCATCGCGGCGGCGACCGGCGCGTCGCAGTGGTCCGCCTACGCGCTCTACTTCGCGCCGTGGGCGATCGCGATGGTCGGCGCCTACACGTGGCTCGCGCGGCGCGGCCACTCGACGCACGCGCTCTTCACGGGGATCTGGGCGGCGCTCGCGAGCGGCGCGACCTGCGCCGGGCTGATCCTCGGCGCGAACCGCCACCCGGCGATGGGGGTGGCGCTCGCCGTCGTCGGCGCGGCGATCGGGGCGAGCGGCGTCCTCACGGGCCGCCTGCTCGTCGTCGCGGCCGGCTCGGCGGGCCTCCTCTACGGCGTCGGGGCCGCGGTGCTCGCGGCCGGGCTGCCCTACGTCGCGGCCCAGGCCGCGCTCGCGCTCACCGTCGTCGTTGCGCTCGTCGCGCTCGGCGTCGTCGCGCGCTCCGCGTCGGCGTCCGTCGCGACCGCGGTGCGCCGCTGGGTCGACGCCGCCACGCTCTTCGCGCTCACCGCGATCCCGGTCGGGCTCATGCCCTACCGCTTCCATCTGCCGACGGAGCCGCTCGCGATCGCGAACGAGCTCGTGCTCGGCGTGCTGGTCTTCGTGCTCGCCGCCGCGTGGCGCCGGCGCGAGCTGACGCTCGGCGCCGCGGCGCTCTTCGGGCGCAGCTGCCTCGCCCTGATCGCGCTTCGAGCGCCCGGGATCTCGACCGCGCACGCGCTCCAGTCGTTCGCCGCGGCCTCGGCGCTGCCGATCGTCCTATGGATGGCGCTCGCCTCGCTGCGCCTCGAGCGGCGCGTCGACCCCGGCTTCCGTCCGGGCGTGATCGGGACGCTGCTGCCGGTGCTGGCGATCCAGGGGTTCGGCGCGGCGGAGTTCGGCCGCGGCCTGATCGGCCTCCAGCACGACGTCCCGGCGCTCGTGATCACCGGTGTCGCCATCCTCACCCCGATCGCCGCGGCGATCGTCGCGGGGATCAAGCTCGGCGTGGTCCGCCGCTCCGGCTTCGCCCCGGCCGGCTCGTAGTCCGCCGCCCCTCGACCCGCTCTCGCCCGTCGCGCGCTCGACCCGCGACCAGCCCGGGTTGTTCACGAGCCCCGTCGCGAGGCGACGGGATGTTCGTCCAGGGCGAGGAGGGAACGCGCGGCTCCGACGATGCGGGTCTGAAGACCCGCTGAGGAAGGAACGCGTGTTTCCGACGTCGGGCAGGCTGCGAAGCGGGCCTGCCCGCGTCTGTCGGCATGGGCGAACCGACCTGGCCGCAGTAGGGGCTCGTGAATGATCCGGGCTAGCGGCCGCGCCGCCCGAGCTTCGCCTGCAGGTCGTCGATGCGGCGCTGCACGCCGAGGAAGGAGGTGAGCGTCCAGGGGTGGCGCGTCGCGACGTCGCGGAATTCGCGGAGCGCCTGGTCGTAGAGATGGAGCTCGATCAGTTCGTCGTGCGCGACGGCGCTCGACGTCTCGGCCAGGTCGGCCTGCGCCACGAATTCACGCACCAGGAGCGCGGCGAGCGCGGTCGCGACCAGCGTCCCGATCGCGAAGCGGCGCACGCGGCGCGCGCGCGCGCGGCGGCGCTGGTAGATCTGCTGGTCGATCATCTCGAGCGCGCGGCGCGCGTCCTTCTGCGTCGGGCGGATCGCGAGGATCTCCTCGAACGCCTGGCGCGCCTCGACGTAGCGCTCGTGCGAGACGAGCTTGCGGCCGTGGCGGGTGAGCCCCTCGACCGCCTCGTCGGGGTCGCCGCTGTCGACCTCCGAGCGCGCCCACTCGAGGCGCAGCGGGAGCGACTGCGGCTCCGCCTCGACGAGCCGCTCGAGGACCTCGCGTGCCTTGGAGTGGAGGCCGGGCTTGCGGTAGAGCGCGACGAGCTGCATGCCGACCTCGACCGCCTCGTGGAAGCGCCCCTCCTCGAGGTCGAGCTCGAGGATGCGCTCGCCGGTCGCGGCGTCGGACGGATCGTGGGTGCGCGCCTGCACCAGCGCCCGGCGCGCCCGCTCGGTGTCGCCCGACTCCGAGAAGACGTGGGCCATCAGCTTGAAGGTCGCGGCCGCCGCCTTGGGGTCGCCGCTGCGCTTGGCGAGGCGCGCCCCGAGCGCGAGCAGGCCGAGGTGGTGGGGCTCCGCCTCGAGCCCGCGCTCGACCAGCGGGCGCGCGCGCTGCGGCCACGACTTCTCGAGCGAGGAGGCGAGCGCGAAGAGGTCCTCGGCCGAGGCGATGCGCACCAGGCGGTCGCGCACGAAGCGCAGCAGGCAGTCGTAGGCGGCGAGGCGGTCGCGCGCGCAGTCCTGCGTCGCCTCCTTCACGGTGCGCGTGCCGTCGAGCGAGGCGAAGAGGCGCGCGGCGAGCTCGGGGTCCTCGAAATCGGCGGGCAGCGCGACGTTCTCGCGCGCGACGTAGGTCGCGGTGTCGGACGGGATCGACTTGCGGACGCGCGACCAGTGGTCGCTGCGGCGGGCCGCCTCGAGCAGCGTCGCGCCGATCGGGACCGCCAGCGCGAGCGCACGCTCGTCGGGGTCGAAGGTGGGCGCCGCGTCGGAGCGCTCCTCGGCCTCTTCCTCGAGCACCTCGTCCGCGTCGGCCGGGCGCGCGTCGGCGCCGTCCTCGCGCAGCTCGAAGGAGCTCGCGCCGTTCGCGATCAGGTCGCACAGGTCCTCGACGAGCGACTGCTGCCCCGCCTCGCGCAGCTGCTCGGCGGTGATTGCGCCGCTCTCGACGAGGAACGTGCCCACGGCGCGGCGCGAGCGGCCGCGCCGGCGGCGGGCGTTCTCGACCTGGCGCGCGGTGACGAGCTTCCACGCCACGAGGCGGTCGACGAGGCGCGGCCGCCCGCCGATCGCGAGCGCCGCGAAGGCGCCGGAGCGGATGCGCAGGCGCGCCGGCCCCGTTTCGGTCACGAGGTCGAGCGTGCAGCTCTTCTGGTGCGACTCGAAGGTCTGCAGCAGGTCGGAGAGGTCGAGGCTCTTGGTGTCGCCGGTGACTGGCATGGGAATCCGCGGTGGCACGGAGGGGGCGACGCCGTCCCGCCGTCGAGACGGCGCCACTCGTTTGTCGGCCGGCCGCCGCCGCTTCGTGAGGTGATTCCCCGTTCACCGGGACGGTCGAACCTATGGACGGATCCGGAGGGGCGCACTACGCTCGCCCGGTCGGACTTGGAAGAGCCGTGCGTTCGACCGGCAGGCCGGTCCCATCTTCGCGGCGCGCGCTACTGAATGTCGGGCACCCGGGAAATGCGAAGTCCACGGAGAGGAAGGCCATGCAGCGTCATTCGAAGTCGGAAGGGGTCGTCCGCATTGCAGCGGTCCTGGCGGCGGGCGCCGTCCTCGGCGCCGCGGCGTCGGGACAGACCGCGCTCCTCCACCTGAAGGGGACCGCGGCCGGCGAGATGTACGGCGCGATCTCCGAGGAGGTCTCGGCCGGCTTCGTCTTCTCGCCCAACTACGAGCTCGTGGTCGGCGTGCCGGAGGACGACACCAACGGCGCCGACGCGGGGCGCGTCGACGTGCGCAGCGCGACGAACGGGACGCTGCTCTACTCGCTCTACGGCGCGAACGCCGGCGACCGCTTCGGCGCGCGCGTCACGCAGGCCGACCTGAACGGCGACGGCCGCATCGACTACCTGCTGGTGGGCGCCGACCAGCGCGGCACGGGGAGCCCCGGCTACCTCTCGCTCTTCGATCCGCTGACCGGCTTCGCGCTCGCGTCGGTGCCGGGGACGGTCCCCAACGCGGAGTTCGGCGCGAGCGTGGCGGTGGTGCGCGATCTCGACGGCGACGCGGTCAACGACTATTTGGTCGGCGCGCCCAACGAGGACGTCGGCGTGCTGGTCGGCGCCGGCGTCGTCCACGTCATCTCCGGAGTGAACAACCTCGAGATCACGACGCTCGACGGCGTCACCGCGGGCGGGCGCTTCGGCTGGAACGTGCTCACGCTCGGCGACGTCGACGGCGACGCGACGCCCGACTTCGCGGTCGCGGCTCCCTCGGAGGGAGGGGCGGGCACGCTCACCGCGTACAGCGAGACGATCCCGCCGGTCCAGGTGTGGCAGTCGGCCGGCGCCAATGCGCTCGAGGACTTCGGCGAGACGGTCCAGATCGTGAGCGACATCGACGGCGACGCGATCGCCGACCTGCTGGTGGGAGCGCCGGCGATCCACAATCCGGCGCTGCCCGGCCGCGTGGCGCTGCTCTCGGGCGCGACCGGAATCCAGATCACGAGCGTGGCCGGCCCCGCGCCCGCGGACCGCTTCGGCGTCGCGATCCAGATCGGCGACGCAGACGGCGACGGCGTGGCCGACGTCTACGTCGGCGCTCCGGGCGTGAACGGTCCCGGCACCGACCGCGGCGCGATGGTCGTCGAGTCGCTCACCGCGCCCGGCGCGTTCTCCTTCATGGGCGTGATCGTCGGCGACGTCGACGGCGACCTGTTCGGCAGCTCGCTCGCGTTGCTGCCGATCAGCCCGCGGCCGATCGCCGGCGACTACGTCGCGGTCGGCGTTCCCGGCCACGACGAGCCCGGCCTCGCCGACTGCGGGCTCACCATCGTCTACTCGACGACCAACAGCCCCGCGTCGGTGCAGGGCTACGGAGCGGGCTGGCCGGGCACGAACGGGATCCCCAACCTCGTCGCGAGCGCGATCCCGGCGTTCGAGACCACGATCACCCTGACGATCGACAACTCGGCGGGCGCCCCGACCGTCGCGCTCATGATCGCGGGCTTCGCGCAGGCGTCGATCCCGACGCGGGCGCAGGGCACGATCCTCGTCTCGCCGCCCTGGATCCTGATCGCGCTGGCGCTGCCGGCCGGGCAGCTGCTGTTCCCTGCGATCGTGCCGACCGACGTGCGCTACTGCGGACTGAAGGTCGACCTGCAGGTGCTCGAGCAGGACTTCGGCGCGTCGCGCAACATCTCGTTCACGCCGGGGCTCGAGCTCACGCTGGGAGGCTGATGCAGCGCGGCTGCGCCGGCGGCGCGCGGCCGGATTGCAGGAAAAGCCACGAAAAGCGTGCACGGAACGGCGCTCCGCGCCCGGGAGTCGGACCGCGTCCGATTGCCGTTCGAGGCCGCGCCGCTACCCTTTCCAGCCGCGAAGGATCGGTCGCCCGAGACGGGCGATCGGGCTGGACGGCCGCCGACACCGTCCGGGAATCGGGACGCTCGGGGAGCACGACTCCCGCGTAATGGCGGAGCGTCGCTCCTCGTGCGACACGGTTCACTTCGAGGAGCCCCACCGATGCCAGCGCATTGCATCTCCTCCGCTTCCAGTCCGGATGCGCACGCCCGGAAGCGTGGAAGGCTCCTCGCCCTGCTCGCGCTCGGAGGTCTCGCCGGATGCGGCGGCGGAGGCGGCTCGTCGGGCGGCGCGTACGATTCGCACGGCAAGCTGCTCTCCATCGAGTTCCCCGACCCCTCCGACGTGAATCCGGAGCCGACCGACACGCCGCCCGGCACGGCGCCGCTGCTCCAGCAGGTCGTCTTCACGTTCGACCACCGGCCCGACCCGAACAACGTCGGCAGCAGCACGCTGCAGATCCGCGACGAGAGCGGCTTCCCGGTGCCGGGCACCTTCGACGTCGAAGCCGAGGTGGTGACCTTCACGCCGCAGCTGCCGACGCGGCCGATCACGATTTCGCCGAACGGGACGGTCGATGCGGGCGGCGCGGGGCTGCAGCCGGGCGGCGGCTTCACGATCCGCGTCAGCAACGCGACCTTCAAGTTCATCTCGAAGATCGACTCGAGCCTGCTCACTCGCTTCCGCGACCCGACCAACAGCGCCGGCCTCCTGATCGGCTTCCGGACCGGGATCGACCCGGCGTTCTTCTTCGCCGGGCCGCCGATCGTCGCGCCGATCTTCGTCGAGTCCGACCCGGTCGACGGCGTGACGGGCATCTCGCCCGACCTCTACACCGACCCCGACCACGTCTTCCCGCCGGCCCGCAGCTTCCTGCTGCGCTTCGACGCCGCGGTCAATCCCGACCTCGCGAACGTGAGCGGCGACACCTTCCAGCTGGTCGACCTCGACGACCGGCCGGGCGGCTTCCCGAACGGGCTGCCGCTCGGGATCGACGTCTCGGTCCTCGAGAACGCGCTCGACCACAGCGTGGTCGAGATCGTGCCGGCGGGCATCCTGCCGTTCGGCCACCAGCTCGCGCTCGAGTACCCCTCGGACCTGCACGGCATCGCGCAGTCGGGGACGCTCACCGGGACCACGACGATCGCGGCGACCTTCACGACCGCGACCACGAACGCCGGCTCGGTGAACGACACGCTGGCCGAGGACTTCGACGGCAACGAACGCCAGGAGACCGACCCGGAGCAGACCGGCACCGGCGTCCTCCCCGCCAACTGGAACGTGCGCAATTCGGGGATCCTGCAGGCGAACTTCGCGTTCCAGGGCGACGGGCTGCTCGGCCGCTTCGCGCCGCCGCCGCCAGGCTCCGGCGACACGTCGGTGATCGTGCTCGACACGACGTAGCAGGCCTTTCCGTTCTTCGACGGCTCGACGCCCGACGCGCCGGTCTACACGGTGATCGGCGGCGTCTTCCCGTTCACCGACATCGACATCCCGGCCGGCGTCGTGATCCAGCCGCTCGGCAACAATCCCCTCGTGCTCACGGCGACCGGCTCGGTGCGGCTGGCGGGGCAGATCGCCATCGGCGGCCAGAACGGGAACGGCGACTACGCCTTCGACTCGGCGGTGACGTCGGTGCCCGGCGGCGCCGCGGTCGCGGGCGGCGGGCGCGGCGGTGAAGGCCACCCGATCCTCTTCTTCCCGCCCGACCAGATCTCCTACGCCAACCTCGTCTCGCCGCCGTTCGGCGGCCAGGGCTTCGGCATCGACCCGATCGACGGCGTGATGAAGCGCCTCGGCGGCACCGGCGGCCAGTGCGGGATGATCGACCACGCCGACAGCCAGGGGGACCTCTCCACCGACGGGGAACTCGACTGCAGTCCGTTCCGCTCGTTCAGCCCCGGCCACAAGGTGCCGGGCGGCGGCGGCGGCTCGATGTGGCTCCTGGGCTTCCGGCCAGGCAAGACCGACGGCGGCTACGGGGGAGATGTCCGCAACGGCGTCGGCAACGTCCTGCCCGACGGCCAGGGCACCTACGTGATCCGCGAGTTCTCGAAGCGGGCGCTGCTCGCGGGCTTCGCCGGCAGCTGGCCGTACTACGACGACGGCAACACGCAGAACGACTTCTACGGGACGCAGGGACAGCTCAAGCGGCTGATCGGCGGCCAGGGCGGCGGCTCGGGCGCCTCCGCGACCGAGGGGTACTACTGCGGCAACTGGTGCAAGAACGACAGCGATTCGAGCAACGACCTGGTCTGCAACCAGTACGTCGGCGCGAACGGCCAGTACGGCGACAGCGTCGTCGACGCGCGCGGCGGGGGCGGCGGCGGCGGCGGCGGCGCGGTGCTGATCCAGGCGCTCGGCGCGATCCAGTTCGACTCGAGCGCGCGCATCGACGCGCACGGCGGCAACGGCCTCGGCGGCGAAGCGATCAACTGCTCGAATTTCGGCGGCAGCGGCGCCGGCGGCTCCGGCGGGATGGTCGTCATCCAGTCGGCGACCAGCATCGTGGTCAGCTCCGGCGCGATCTTCGACGTGCGCGAGGGCAGCGGCATGGCCGCGTCCCAGGGCGACATCTACGGCTCGTGCGACCTCTCCGGCGCGCCCGGCGACGGCGGCCACGGCGGCGAGGGCTTCGTGCAGCTGCAGGTCCCGGCCGGCCAGACGGCGAACGTCGTCGACCCGAACAGCGCCTTCCCGCGCAAGAACTCGAAGTACGACCCGCGCCCCTGGATCGACCCGACCAACACGCAGAACCCGGTCGAGTTCACGCCGATCAGCATCGCGATGTCGACCTGGTTCGACCTCGGCCGCATGACCGAGCGCGCGCCCGGCTCGACGCCCGCCTTCACCTTCGGCGGACTCGACGCCAACGGCCTGGTGCAGACCGACGCCGACGGCAACGTCCTCGACCCGGCCGGCACCGACATCGAGTGCGACTACCTCGGTCAGTACGACGTGATCCGCCACCGCTACGTGCCGGGGCAGGAGCCGAAGGCCGACTTCATCCCGCCCAATGCGTCGGTGAAGGTCGAGTTCCAGGGCGCGTCCCCGATCGTGCCGGGCAGCAAGGAGATCGACCCGGCGAGCGTCACGTCGTGGTCGACGTCGCCGACGGTCGCCGACGGGCGGCAGTTCATCCGCTGGCGCATCACGTTCGACCTGACGGCGCACACCGACGACCCGCTCTCGCCCGAGACGCCCCGTCCGACGATCCAGGCGATCCAGATCCACTCGCAGTTCTGACCCTGACGGAGGTGCGCGACGCCGTGCAGCCGACCTGTCCGAACGGCCACCGGACCGCGCTCGAGCACGTCGAGCGGCGCCGCTTCCACGGAGCCATCGTCGCCCTCGGCTTCACGGTCTTCGTCGCCTCGCTGCTCGGCCTCGTCCTCGGGTCGGTGATGCTGCTCGCCGGGAAGCTGCTCGAGCAGGAGCCGGCGCGCACGCCCGACCAGATCCGCGCCGACCTGCAGAAGGAGTCGGTGCCTGAGCCGGTCATCGCCATGGTCCTCGGCGAGGCCGACGCCAAGACGCTTCCCGACGAGCTGCACAACCTCACGCCGCAGCAGACCGAGGCGGTCAGCAAGGCGCTTCTCGCTCACGCGCGCAACGAGTACGAGGCGGAGGAGCTCCGCATCGCGGCGTGGACGGTGATCGGAGCGGCGCTCGCCGGCGCGGTGATCGGCTGGTTCCTGCGCGCGAAGCGGTCGGCCCTCCAGTGCGGGGAGTGCGGAGCGGCCGTCCCGATCTGACCCGGGGCGGGAGCACGGTCGGCGTTACGGGACAGGCGCGCCCCGATACCCGGCCACGGTCGCAACGCCCGCGTCGGAGCCTCCCATGCGCCTCGCCCGCATCGGCACGTGTGCGTCGTCGCTCCTCTGCTTCGTCGCGCCGGCGCTGCTCGGCGGCTGCGCCGGTCCGGCCGTCGAGCGCTACGAGCCGGTCGCGGTGCTGCGCTCCATTCCGGTCATCTGCAATGGCGAAGTGGGAACGCTGCGCGACCGGCTCGTCGAGCGCGATGATCCCGACGACGGCGCGTTCGTGGCGGCCGATCGAGAGACCGCGTCCGTCCACGTCGGTGTCGTCGCCGCCGCGAACGTCGCCGCCTGGACCGAGGGACACGGCGGCCCGCTCGCGCTGATCGTCGCGCGCGGCGCGGCGAAGGAGGCGCTGCGGCGCCACGACGAGCTCGGTCGCGAAGGGACGCTCGCGGTCGCGTCGGGACGGGTCGCGATGATCTCGAACGAGCACGAGGTCTCGTTCCTCGAGCGCTTCGATCTCAAGACGGCGCCCGACGCCGCCATCCTCGATCCGGTGGTCGGCACGTTCGTCGTCGGCAACCGCGTCGTGGTGACCGCTCTCCGCGACGCGGCGGGCGAGGC
>Ga0105340_1000689_pt1 | contig 15916 bp, 13 predicted proteins | sample EasRivMeERMLT700_FD_89676 | JGI IMG/M metagenome (GOLD analysis project Ga0105340, IMG submission 89676) | Soil microbial communities from meander-bound floodplain in the East River, Colorado, USA - East River MetaG ERMLT700 | ecosystem: Environmental > Terrestrial > Soil > Floodplain | place...
AGACATCGGCTGGGAGGCGGGGAAGAAGTTCAATTTTGAATTTGCGGAAAAATGGGAGCCCGGCGAACACGAGCTTCATTTCGAGGTGCAGCCGCTGACCGCCATCGAGCAGAAGAAAACTTTCGTAAACCTGCGCATTGACACCGTGCGCGTCCAGGGGCCGTTGGATCGAAAGCACTGGACGCGGCCAAAGAATTTCGACCGCTTTTTTACGAAGGACGATCCAAAAACACCGAAGGAACGCAAACAATATGCGCGCGAGATACTGGCGAGCTTTACGAAGAAGGCGTATCGGCGCCCGGTGGATGACCGCACCATCGACAAGCTGGTGAGCATTGCCGAGCCAGCCTACACCAAAGGTGGCAAAACGTTTCAAGAGGGCATCGGACGCGCGATGGTCGCGGTGCTGGCGTCGCCACGGTTTATCTTCCGCGTCGAAGATGCGGGGGTCTCGCCGACCAAACAGACCTACGCGAATGTTGACGAATGGGCCCTCGCTTCGCGTTTGTCTTATTTCCTCTGGTCGACCACGCCCGACGACGAACTGTTGAAGTTGGCCGAGCAGGGGCAACTTCGAAAAAATCTCCGCGCGCAAGTGGATCGCATGCTCGCCGACCGGCGCTCCAACGCCCTGGTCGAGAATTTCGTCGGTCAATGGCTGCAGGTGCGGGACGTGGATGGCATCGACATCAACGTGCGAGCGGTGCTTTTCCGCGACAACCCTGGCGATCCGGAATCACGCCGGCGTCGCGAACGCCTACAGGAACTTCGGCAGAAACGGGACAACTCGAAGCTCACGGAGGAAGAGAATCGCGAGCTGGAGGAGTTGGGTGCGCAATTTCGGCAGCGGGGGCGAAACAACCGCCCGATGATCGAGTTGGACGGTGAACTGCGTCGCGCCATGCGCCGCGAAACGGAAATGGCCTTTGCGCACGTCATGCGGGAAAACCAAAGCGTGCTGGAATTGATCGACGCCGATTACACCTTTTTGAACGAGCGGCTGGCGACGCATTACGCGTTGACCAACCTTGGCGTGAAAGGCGGCGAAATGCGGAAGGTCGATCTCCCGGATGACAGCCCGCGCGGCGGCGTGCTCACACACGGATCAACGTTGATCGTCACCTCGAATCCCACGCGCACTTCACCCGTCAAGCGCGGCCTCTTCATCCTGGAAAACATCGTCGGCACACCGCCACCGCCACCGCCACCCACGGTGCCGGATCTCGAGTCGGCGGCTAAGCAATTCAAAGACAAGGATCCGACCCTGCGCGAGATGCTCGAGTTGCATCGCAACGAACCGCTGTGCAGTTCGTGTCACAGCCGCATGGACCCGCTGGGTCTCGCTCTGGAGAACTTTAACGCCCTCGGGATGTGGCGCGACAAAGAGCGCGGCCAGCCGATTGATACCACGGGCAAGCTCATTACCGGCGAGAACTTTTCTGACATCAGGGAACTCAAGCGGATCATCACGAACGATCGTCGCCACGATTATTATCATTGCCTCACCGATAAACTGCTCACATACGCTCTGGGGCGCGGGTTGGAGTATTATGATATCGAAACCATGGACCAGATCGTGGAGCGGATGGAGGCTGAGAAAGGCAGGTTTTCTGCTTTGTTAATGGGGGTGATCGAATCTGCCCCCTTCCAAAAACGTCGAAACTCTGCTTTAGTAGCGGGGCAGCCGGGGCAGTAGACATTTAGGGTTATGAACATGAACGAACTGATCAGTGGGGACGCGGCGAATGCGCAACAGATGGCGACGGTTAATCGTCGTCGATTTTTGAAGGGTCTGGGGGCCTGTCTCGCCTTGCCGGCCCTGGAATCAGTGCGGCCATTCACGGCGCTCGCCTCCAAAGCCGCAGCCGCCCCGCGCCGCATGGCCTTCATGTATTTCCCGAATGGCGCTCTCCATGGCAATTGGTGGCCCACTGGCGAAGGCAAAGATTTCGTGTTCAACCGCACGATGGAGCCGCTCGAAAGCCTGAAGAGCAAAATCCAGGTCATTGGCGGCCTCGATCATCGTCATGCCACGGCTGGACCTGACGGCGCAGGCGATCATGCGCGCGCGAACGGAACATTCCTCACGGGCGTGCGCGTCAAGAAGACAGCCGGGGGCGACATCCGCGCCGGCGTCTCGATTGACCAGGTCGTCGCCCAGCAAATCGGGCACCTGACACGATTTCCTTCGCTCGAGCTTTCCTGCGACGCTGTTCGCAAATCCGGTTCGTGCGACTCGGGCTATTCCTGCGCATATCAATTCAACCTCGCGTGGCGTTCGCCTTCGACGCCGGTCGCGCCGGAGCCCAATCCGCGCCTGGTCTTTGAGCGTTTGTTCGGGTCAGGTCCGCAGGGTCTTCGCAACCAGCACCTTAAGATGCGCCAGGAACAACAGCGATCCATTTTGGATTTCGTAATGGAGGATGCGCAGAGCTTGCAGCGGCAAATGACGGCGCGCGATAAGCAGAAGCTCGACGAATATCTGACGAGTGTGCGTGAGATTGAAAAGCGCATCCAGAGCGCGGAACGATTCGGCGCGCCGCCGGATCCCGCCGTCGATACGCCGGCGGGCATTCCCACAAGCTACCAGGAGCATATGCGCATCATGTTTGACATGCTCGCGCTGGCGTTCCAGACCGACTCGACTCGCGTCGCGACGTTGTTGCTGGCGCACGATGGCAGCAATCGCTCGTTCCCGGATGTCGGCATTCCCGAAGGGCATCACCACCTGTCGCATCACTCCAACAACAAGGAGATGATGGAGAAGATTGGTCGGATCGATCTTTGGTACATGGAGCAGTTCGCGGCGTTCCTGCAGAAGCTCGACCAGACCAAAGATATCGACGGCAGATCTCTGCTCGACAATTCGATGATCGTTTACGGCTGCGGAAATTCCGACGGCAATCGCCACACGCATGCCAACCTGCCGATCATTTTGGCGGGCGGCGGCGGTGGCTCGTTGCAGACAGGCCGCTATCTCAAGCTCGACGGCGTGCCGATGTCCAACATGCTGATGAGCCTCGCGGACCGCATGGGCGCGAAAGGCGTGCAGAACTTCGGCGACGCGACGGGGCGGCTCGACACGATCTGACAGCCCGGCCAACTGCCGAAAGTGGTTGAAAATAGCGGGCGCTGTCGTAGCCTCGGCAAAACCTTGAGGCAATATGAAAGCTCTTCTGAAGCTCTGCGTTGGCGCTCTTCTGGCAATTCCGTTTTGTCTCTCCGCGCAAACCTACAAGATCGATTGGTACACGATTGATGGCGGTGGCGGTACGAGCAGCGGAGGCGCCTACACCTTGAGCGGGACGATTGGCCAGCCTGATGCGGGCACGCTGGCCGGCGGGAACTACGTTCTCGAGGGCGGCTTTTGGGGCGGAGCGTTCGCAGTGCAGCAAGTCGGCTCGCCGACGCTGTTCATCAATCGCGTTGGCGCGGAAGTGCAGCTGACCTGGAATCCCAATACTGCCGGATTTATCCTCGAACAATCGTTGAGCCTTTCGCCCACCGCATGGTCCGCCGTCGCCGGCGGAGCCAATGGCGTGGTCCTGCCCGCGACCGGCCCAACAAAGTTCTATCGACTTCGCCGGCCTTAACCGCTGAGTGACGTCAGCACCCGGCACAGACTCGCGAGGCGCGGCGTCTCCACGCCTGCGGCGCGCGCCTGCCGAAGTGGTTCGCGAAACAATGTCTGCAATTCCAACGCAAGACCGTTTTCGAAATCCAACACTGTAGACGGCTTGTACGCTCCCATCGTGAGCGTGCGTTGAATTTGCGTTTCCACGAGCGAATCCTGCAGCTTGTGACCCAGCGCGCGGCCCGCGCGGATGACTTCCATCATCAACTCGCGGGCGATGCCCGACCACTGAGGGTGGGCCAGCAAATTGTCCGTGGTAAGGCATTCGCTGATCCGACGAACGGGAGTTTTTCCGGTGAATGCGTCGTATCCCGCGGAGCTCGCCACGCCAAGGCCGTTAAAAGGAATGTTCCAGGCCAGCTTGTCCCAATGGGCGCAACCCAGGTTTTCGGTCACGCTGCATGGCACGCCAGCGTGCCGGAACATCGTGGCGATGTCATGCGTGCGCGGCTCCGGCCACCTTTGGAATTCGCCGATGACGATATTGCCGTGATCGATGTGATGCACGACCCCGGGCGCGGTGCGGTTCAGGCACACGAACGCCAGCCCGCCCATGATTTGCTCGACAGAAAATAATTTCGCCAGTGCCTCTTCGTTGCCGAGGCCGTTTTGCAATGTGAGCAACGCTGTCTGCGGACCAACCAGCGGCGGCAGGAGTTTTGAAAACTGATCGTTCGCAGTCGTTTTGAGTCCGATCAGGACAAAGTCGCACACGCCGATTTCATCCGGCGTGCGCGCGCACCTGGGCCGGACGTTGAAATCGCCTTCCTTGCTGTGGATCATGACGCCTTTGCGGCGGACCACGTCGTAGTCAGACCGCAACAGGAAGTGAACATCCCGATTGTCCCTGCAAAGTTTTGCGCCGTAGTAGCTGCCCAGCGCTCCGCAACCGACCACGCCGATTTTCATGCGCCCAATAAAAAAGGCACTCTGAGTGCATTCAGAGTGCCTCCGAAAAAATCGCGGAGATTACTTCGCGCCGAGGATCGCGTCCTTCGCCGCCTTCGCCACGCGGAACTTCACCACGCGCTTGGCCGGGATCTGGATCTGTTCGCCGGTCGCGGGGTTGCGGCCGATGCGGGCCTTGCGGTTAACAAGGACGAGCTTGCCGAGGCCAGGAAGCGTGAAAGTGTTCTTGGCGTTCTTGTAAGCCAACTGGGCGATGTATTCCAGGATTGCCGCTGCCTGCTTCTTGGTGATTCCGTTCTTGTCCGCGATTTCGGCTGCGATTTGCGATTTCGAGAGTGCTTTTGCCATATGTCGTTTCGTTCGTGCTAGGTTTTGGTTGTTACCTGAAGTCTTGCGACTTCGGCCGTATTAAAACCTCTGGAGCGCGCCCTGCAAGAGAAATTTTGACTTTTTTCTAGGGAAATCGCGGTTTTTGACTAGTCCAGCTGGACCACGCGATAGAATCGCTGCGTCGCGAAACGCGCCTGGCTCCAACTCATCGTCGTCCCAAATGCGCCCATGGGATCGCTCGCGGGCTGCCAGTTCGGTTGCTCCAGCGAGTCGATGTAATCAACCCTGTAGGTTTTCCCCACCGTCGCTTCCCACGCAACCACCACGTCCAGGCCGATGTTGAACACATCAGCGACAATCAACACGGCATCCGACGGCAGCACGTGAATGGAATACGTGAACTGAGAAGTCAACGGCGGTTCACCATCGTCCGTCGCTTGCACCGTCACGCGATACGCGTTCGTGCTCGCCTGGTCTTCGGTCGGTGTCCACATCACCAGGCCGGTCCCGGGATCGACCTCCAGCCCGGTGGGCGCGGTCCCGGCGATGCTAAAGTCAACGAACTGGGGTGGCACGTCTTCATCCCGTCCGGTCAGGAACACAAGCGTGTTGAGCGCCTTCACCCACCGTTCCCGAATATTGAACGTCGGCGGGCGATTCACCTCGTTCACGTTAATTCGGAACGTCTGCGTGCTGCTTTGCGAGGGCAGGCCGCTGTCCGTCACACGCACGCTGATCGAGTACGTTCCGGGGCCTTGTTCCTCGGAAGGTCGCCAGCGAAATACTCCGTTCGAGGAAATTGTCGCGCCCACCGGCGGCCCGAGCAGGCTGTAGCTGAGCGTCTGCGCGGGCAGGTTTGTGTCCGTTGCGTTGATGGTGAAAACGATGCGCTGCATCTCGTTGCTCGTCATGTCTGATATCGGGAAAATGAAAGGCGGCGTATTCGGAATAAACACCGTCCCCGGCGTGGCGGCCGAGGCCACCCAGTTTGTTGGATCGTTTCCGTAACCGAACACGTGCAGCCGCTGCAACGACGGTCCGTTGCCGTCGGGCTGCGCCGGCCACGGCGCTTCATCCTCGTACTGCACACGATCGATGCGGATGTAGGGCACGAGCCCTTCATCGACTCGGCCGGGCGGCTGGGGTACATCGGGCCGATACAATTCCACGCTGCCGCCGCCGTTGCCCAGTTCGCTGCTGTACGGGCCGAAGATCTGGATGCCTTGCGGCACGCCGAACTTCGTGCGGAATGCGTCGAGCTGCGTGACGTTGGTTCTCGGATCGAAGTTCACGACGAGAAGATAATTGCTCGATCCGAGTGTGACGTTCGCAGGAAAATCGAAATCCACGACACCGCGCAAACGCCACGTGTTCGTGCGCCCATCCGCGAACGGATAAACGATCGGATCGACTAGCTGCACGGCCGAGGGGCTGATGTTGTAAATCACGATATAATCGTCCAGGTTGTTGTCGACGTTCGTGCCCTGGTTATCAATGTCCGGCGGGTGATACATGATCTCGTTGATCACCAGCGGACCCACCAGCGGATACGCGTTCGGCAAACCTGTGCCCGTCCGGAAATCGGCCAGCGAACCTGGGTTGTCGGAGCCAAACGTGCGCTGGCTCATCGCGACAAAGTCCGTGTTGTTGTCGCTCCTCACGTAACGCCCGAACGACACACCGTTTGCCGCTGGTCCGAAGTCCCGGCTGGTCCGGAAATACGTCAGGTTCCCATTAGAGTCCGCCGTGTGCAGATATACCTGATCGCCACGCGCCGAGTTGAGTGTGAAGCTCATGTTTGTTCCAAAACTGTTGGAATTGAAACCGCGCCGGTCGAAAGGCCACTCGTAAAATACAATGTATCCGCCCGGCGGCACGACCGTGTTCGCCGGGATCTGATATTTTTGAGGATTATCTCGCGAGTTGCTCAACCACCAGTAACTAATGTCCACCGCGTTCGTCGTCGGGTTGTAAAGCTCGATCGCGTCCTCCAGCGGCGGGTCGGTGTGCGTGACCACCTCGTTGACGACGATCTCGGTGATCGACTGGAAATTGCTTTCACCGGGTGTGGAACGGCCCGCCGCAAATGTCACGATGTTTGTCGATCCGTCAGGCAGTCGCCCGAAAGAGACGCCGTTCGCCTGCGGCGTGGTGTAAGTCACCCGTTCGACCACGTTGCTCCGGTCCGGTGCGTAAAGAATCACGTTGTCCCCGCTGCTGCTGAGCCGGAACGACGTGTGATCGGACGGCACATCACGGTCGTCAGCGATGAATTGAATGAACCCTCCCGGCGCGATGAACGACAAGCTCGCAATCGCCCGGTTTGTCGCCGGGATCGTTGTGCGGTCGCTCCAGACCAAACCGTCCAGTTGCACGTGGTTGGTTTCGGGATTGAATAATTCAAACCAGTCGTCACCACCATTGGGGTTCGCCATCACTTCGTTGACTTTGAGGTTCGTGGGAGGAGCTATCGAAAGTTCCCCGCCGTTCGCCGCGCCCGGAGTTGGCGCCGTCAGCCGCCAATTGTTCGGCGCGCCGTCGGGAATGCGGCTGACCGATGCGTCCGAAACCTGCAGCCCAAAATCGACGCTGTCCTGCCGAATGCCTCCGGCCGAGGGCGGACCGTACAGCGACACATTCTCGCCTGATCGGCCCAGCCGAAAATTGGCGTGGAGCCCGGGTGCGTTCGTCAGCAGATCACAGTAAACCAGCAGGTAACCCGAGCCGGGAATGGAGGTCCCAGCTGGAAAAATATACTGCCGCGGAGTGGCGGTCGACTGGCTCAAACTCCAGTCGCTCAGATCCACAGCGACCGTGCTGGTATTGTGCAGTTCGATCCAATCCGGGTAAATGCCTTCGTTGAGCAGGGTTGTTTGATTGTCCGCCAGCACTTCGTTGATCACGACCTGCGTCCTGGCGACCGCGGGGATCAGCAACACGAGCGTAACCAGCGATGCCCTTACCAGGCGATCGGGAAGGAAGATGTTCATAGCGTTTCGACACGATCCCCGGAAGGGAAACGCGTGGTTTCCATTCACTAAAGCAGGGCTGCGCAAGCGTTTCAAGCCGCTGCCGCCGGATGTTGCGCCGTTGTCACAGGGGCTTAAACGCGCTCTTGGCATGGTTTTTTCTGTGAAAATGCCGGATGACCGAGCCTCAGCCCCTGTACGAGCGCCGCACGCCAGTGCGAGCGCGCCGCAAGAATGCTGCCTACGACCAGCTTTTGAGGCTCTACTATGCATTTTTGGTGCCCGCAGGGATGCGCGTGCTCGACCTCGGTTGCGGTGACGGCGACTTGCTGGCTTCGCTCAAACCCGGGCGCGGCGTTGGCGTCGAAACGGACACGGCGCTGGTGGATGAAGGCCGAAAGAACCATCCCGAACTCGAATTTCACCACGCCAGCGACCCGCTCTCCACCCAGGACAAATTCGATTACATCCTGCTTTCCGATCTCGTGAACTACCTGCCCGACGTGCAGGCAGTCCTCCAACGGTTGCAACGGCATTCGTACCAGCACACACGCATCGTCCTCAACGTCTTCAATCACCTCTGGAGGCCGTTGGTGTCCGCTGCCCAGAAACTCACTGGCCGATCATCCACCCTGCCGGAGAACTGGCTTTCGGTTTGGGACATCGAAAACCTGCTGCACCTCGCGGGCTGGGAAGTGGTCAAACGCGACTCGCGCATTCTGTGGCCGTTCAAGACGCCGCTGCTCGAACGCCTCTTCAATCGCTGGCTCGCGCCCGTCCTCAAGCACCTCTGCCTCACCGTCTTCGTCGTCGCCCGGCCTAAACCTTTGCCGAGTCTCTACCGCAATTACACCTGCACGGTCGTCATCCCGGCGCGCAACGAATCCGGCAACATTGAAGAGGCCGTCCGCCGTACGCCCGAGATCGGCATGGGCACCGAAATCATTTTCGTCGAAGGCCATTCAAAGGACAACACGTGGGACGAAATCCAGCGCGTTGCTGCCAAATATCCCGACCGCAACATCAAGACGATCAAGCAAACCACCAAGGGGAAAGGTGGCGCGGTGCGCGAAGCGTTTGCGCAGGCCACCGGCGACATCCTGTTCATCCTCGATGCTGATCTCACCGTGCCGCCGGAGGATCTCGTAAAGTTTTATCATGTCATTTGCACCGGCACCGCTGATTTCGTCAACGGCGTCCGGCTTGTTTACCCGATGGAAAACCAGGCAATGCGTTTCCTGAATATGGTCGCCAACAAATTCTTCAGCGTCGCTTTCTCATGGCTGCTCGGCCAGCCGATCAAAGACACCCTTTGCGGCACCAAGGTGTTGTTCCGATCGCAGTACGAACAGATCGCCCGCAACCGCTCCTACTTCGGCGACTTCGATCCATTCGGCGACTTCGATCTGCTTTTCGGCGCCGCCAAGCTGAACCTTCGCATGCTTGACCTGCCGATCCGTTACCGCGCCCGCACCTATGGCGAAACCAACATCTCCCGCTGGAGTCATGGATGGCTCCTGTTGCGGATGGTCCGATTCGCCGCCATGCGCCTGAAATTCATCGGTTAGGCGATAATACGAACACGTATTATCTGCTTGTGCCCCTTTGCCCCTTCCGGCAAAACATCCCGCCATGGATTCCACCGTTCCTGGGCCACGCCTCACATCAACGCAATGGCTCATCTGCGTCATCGCGGCCATCGGGTTCGCTTTCGACATCTACGAACTGCTCATGCTGCCGCTCATCATCAAGCCGGCCATCGCCTCCCTCAGCGCACCCATCGTCCAGCAACTCATCGCCGGCGGCATGACCCCGGCGGACGCGAATGCCCTCTGGATCCCCGGCGGCAGGGAGTACGTGAAGTGGGCGCGCACACTTTTTTTCATTCCCGCGATTACCGGCGGCATCTTCGGCTTGTTGGGCGGCTACCTGACCGATCGACTTGGGCGCAGGCGCGTCCTCACCTTCAGCATTTTGTTGTATGCCTTCAGCGCATTCGGCGCGGGCTACGCGACTTCCCTGCAACAGTTGCTGATTTTGCGATGCCTCGTCTTTATCGGCGTGTGCGTCGAATTTGTTGCCGCCGTCGCGTGGCTCGCCGAACTCTTTCCCCAACACGAGCAGCGCGAGCGCGTGCTTGGCTACACGCAGGCGTTCTCTTCCGTCGGCGGGTTGATGGTCGGCGGCGCGATGGTGATCGCCGCAAAGCTCGCCGTCAGCCTGCCAGCAATCCATGGTGGACACGAAGCCTGGCGCTACACCCTCATCTCAGGTGTGATTCCGGCGATCCCGCTGATTCTCATTCGTCCCTTCCTGCCGGAGTCTCCCGCCTGGGCGAAAAAGAAAGCCGAGGGCAAGCTCAAGCGTCCGAGCATCGCGGAATTGTTTTCGCCCGAATTGCGGCGCGCGACTGTGGTCACGACCCTCGTCTTCGCCGCCAGCTACGGCATCGCGTTCGGCGCGATCCAACAGATGCCGCAAATCCTGGGCGGGCCTAAAGGGCATGTCGAGATTCGCGCCGTCGCGAAGGCCGAGCAGGACAAGGCCGTGGCCGAGGCCCAGGCTGCGGGCAAGCCCGCCCTGCCGCCCCCGCGCTTGCGGCAGATCGGCGCGAACGCCACCGACGCACAGGTTGGAAAAGTTTCCATCTGGCAGGAAATCGGCGGGCTCGTCGGACGTTTCCTCCTCGCCGTTCTCGCCGTGCGCATCATCAGCCGCCGTGCGCTCTTCCGACTGTTTCAAATACCCTCGCTCATCTACGTCCCGCTGTTTTTCTGGTGGGTATCAACTGCGCTCAACCAATCCGGCTCCCTGCAATGGGTGAAGATTGGGATGTTCATTGCGGGCGTCGTCACCGTGGCCCAATTCAGTTTCTGGGGGAACTACATTCCTCTCGTGTTCCCCGTTCACTTGCGGGGCACTGGCGAAAGCTTTGCCGCCAACATCGGCGGGCGCGTTCTTGGAACTGCTGCCGCATTTATTACCCTGTCCCTCTCTGCTTCCACTCCGCCTGATCCGGCGAAAATCGCGATTGTTGGCGCCTGCGTCGCCGGCGCCTACGCTCTGATAGGCGCAATACTCACAGCGCTCCTTCCGGAACCAAAGAAAGACACGATAACGGAATAGGCTGTTTACTCACGCGCTCGGATGAACGGCTGCGAAAGAAATTTTCCAAGATACGCTTTGGCCGCGTTCTCCTGGGCGGCGACCGTCGCGTTCTCTTTGCGAATCAACGACAACTCGCCGGCATCGAGCCACACACCGCCGCAGTTGGGGCATTCGTCGACCTCCACCTTGCGCTGCTCGCTAAAGTAGTGGCGCATCATGACAATGTTTGGACACTTCGGGCAGTTCCGCCGCCGCTGCGTATCAACGACGATGCTATCGTCCCGCCCAACGTGCAGTAGTGCGCCGCCCTCAAACTCCTGGGGATCGTCAACCTTCCTCAGTTCAAAATTGTCGAACCAAATTCCGCCGCAACCTCCCTGGCAAACATCCACGGTCAGTTGCCCCACGGTCACCTGTGTCAACGTCCTGTCGCAAGCCGGACAAATCATAATCGCGTCCCTAAATTAAGCCGCCGCTTCCAAAATAACCTTTGGATAGCGCGCCGCAATGTTTAGCAGCACGCGTGCGGCGCCGGTGGGCCGACGCCGGCCCTGCTCCCAATTCTTTAAAGTATTGGCGCTGATCCCGAGCAGCGCAGCAAACTTGCTCTGCGATAAGCCAAGAGTTCTTCGCACGCGCGCCACTTCAGTGCCGCGTTTCACCACGAAAATGCGCGACGGTTTGGCCTCTCCGCGCTCAATCACCCTCGCTTGTTTAACGCTTTCCAGCAGTTCTTCGAACAATTCTTTTCTCATTCTATCAATTGCGCTCGCAGTTGCTTTAGTTGGTCAGCGGTAAGGTCGTCTCGCTCGTTTTTTGGATAAATCATCAACATTGAGATGCGATCTTTTGCCACCCACCAATAGTAAATTACCCGTAATCCGCCGCGCTTTCCACGGCCGCTCCCGGGCCACCGCACTTTTCGGATGCCACCCGATTGACGAATGATCTTGCCCGCATCCGGATGTTCCGCCAGAAATGCTTGCAGGTGGCCATACGCTTCGTCATCCAAATATTCCTGAACGCGCCGGGTGAACACCGGGGTCTCAACAAATACCACTTCCGCACTATAAGCCATTGGCGTATAGTGTCAATATCAAGATAGCGCTATGACGCCGCAGTACGAGGTTTCAACCGATCAGGCCCGCTTCGATGTCGGTCTTATTCACGGCTTTCTCAGCTCAACTTACTGGGCCGCCAACATGCCGCGCAAAGTGCTCGAGAAATCGATCCGTCACGCGCTTTGCTTTGGCGTCTTTGCCGATGGCAAACAGGTCGCCTTCGCGCGCGTGATCACGGACTACGCGACGTTCGCTTATCTCTCAGACCTGTTCGTTGTGCCGGATCATCGTGGCCGCGGCGTCTCAAAGCTGTTGATGCGCTCGATTCTTGACCATCCCGAGTTGCAGGGCTTGAGGCGTTTCGTCCTGGCCACCAAGGATGCGCACGGCCTGTACGCCCAGTTCGGTTTCAAACCGCTGTCCAACCCCGAGGATTTCATGACCATTCACAATCCCGACGTCTATAAACAAGCGAGTAACACATGACGGAGCCGATTCCTGAGTCGATTCAAACCGAGGCGCAGTTGGAGGAATTCCTTACCGCGCCCAGCGCTGCCCTCGTCGACTTCATCAAGACCGTTCGCGGCCCGTTGCTCGTCCTCGGCGCCGGAGGCAAAATGGGGCCCACTCTCGCCGTGCTGGCCCGACGCGCTGCAGACCTCGCCGGTCACAAACTCGATGTCATCGCGGTCAGCCGCTTCAACGATGCACAGAGCCGCGAGGCGCTTGAAGCGCGCGGCGTCCAAACCCGCGCCTGCGATCTGCTCGATGCGGGCGCCGTGTCGAAACTGCCCGATTCCCCATCCATTCTTTATCTCGTAGGCCTGAAATTCGGCACCGCGCAAAACCCGGGCGCGACGTGGGCCATGAACACGATCGTTCCCGCGCGCGTCGCCGAACGTTTCCGCGATGCCCGCATCGTCGCGCTCTCGACCGGTAACGTGTATCCCCTTTCTGAAGTGAGTCGCGGCGGATCACTTGAAACCGACGCGCTCACTCCGCTCGGTGAGTACCCCAATGCCGCCGTTGGCCGCGAGCGTATTTTCGAGTTCTACTCGCGCGCGCAAAACACTCCCGTGACGCAGTTGCGTCTCTTCTACGCCGTCGAACTTCGCTACGGTGTGCTCGTCGACATTGCGCAAAAAGTCCACGGGGGCGAATCCATTGATCTTGGCAACGGCTATTTCAATTGCATCTGGCAGGCCGACGCGAACGACATGGTCATTCGCTCTTTCTCGCTCTGCGCGGCTCCTCCCACCGTTTGGAATTTGTGCAGGCCGGAAGTCTTTTCCGTCCGCGACGCCGCCACTCGACTGGGCGCGCTGCTCGGCAAAACCCCGCGGTTCCATGGGTCTGAAGCTGCCACCGCGCTGCTCGGCAACGCCAAACCGTTGTGCGGGAGTCTGGGCCAACCTGCCGTGAAGCTCGACCAAATGCTTAAGTGGATCGCCCATTGGGTTGCGCAAGGTGGCCGCAACCTCGGCCGGCCCACACACTTTGAGGTTCGTGATGGCAAGTATTGATCAACTCCGCGCGCGCCTCGCTGAAGGCCTCGTCATCCCTGCGTGCCCCCTCGCGCTGAACTCCAGGCGCGAGCTGGATGAAACACGGCAGCGCGGGTTGCTCCGCTACTACTTGCAGGCCGGCGTCGGCGGCCTTGCGGTTGGCGTGCACACCACGCAGTTCAATATTCGTGACACCGGCCTGTTCAAGCCCGTGCTTCAACTCGCCGCGCTCGAAGCCCGATCAGGCAAGGACACCAGGAGCATATTAATCGGCGGCGTTTGCGGTCAGACGAAGCAAGCCTGCGCGGAAGCTACGCTCCTTCGCGACCTGGGCTACGACGCCGGCCTCCTGAGTCTGGCTGCGCTGCGAAAGGCGACCGATGCCGAGTTGCTCCAACACTGCCGCGCCGTTGCTGACATTTTGCCGGTCATCGGCTTCTACCTCCAGCCCGCCGCGGGCGGTCGCGTCTTGTCGTATTCGTTTTGGCGATCTTTCGCGGAAATCCCAAACGTCGTCGCGATCAAGATTGCTCCGTTCAACCGTTATCAAACCGTTGACGTTGTGCGCGCGATTGCTGAGTCGGGCCGCGACGACATCGCGCTCTACACTGGCAACGACGACAACATCATCATGGATTTGCTCACCCCGTTTCGATTCTCGGTGAATGGCAGGCATTTAGAGCAGCACATTGTTGGCGGTCTGCTCGGCCAATGGGCCGTCTGGACGCGCCGTGCGGTCCAGCTTCACGCGCAGTGCCGTCAACTCGCTCAAGCCAACGCCCCGGTTCCACCGGAACTGCTTCGGCTCAACATCGAACTGACAGACGCGAACGCAGTGATCTTCGACGCCGCCAACAATTTCGCTGGCTGCATTCCTGGAATTCACGAAGTGCTCCGTCGCCAGGACTTGCTTGAAGGCACGTGGTGCCTGGACCCCCACGAGCAACTCAGTCCTGGCCAGGCCGGGGAAATCGACCGCGTTTCCCGCGCTTACCCGCACCTCACCGACGCCGGCTTGCCCGTCGCGTGACCCGCTGCTTCACTACGGTCTGTGAGATCGCTGTTCTTGTTTTTTCTACTAACTTGTTTGGGTTCGCCCGCGGCGGAGTGGGTCCTGATAACTCCAGATCAGGTCTCGCGACAGACAATTGAAAATTGGAAAGCCGAAGGATTCAACGCGGTCGTATTGATTCAACGAGACGAACACCGCCGCGGTGAAGGCTGCCGCCGTGCCTCTCGCCAATGCGGCGATGCCGTTTCATTACTGGATCGAAGTGGGCCGTAACGTCTCCTTTGCCAACGCGCATCCAGAATGGATGGCCTCGGCGGGAATGCACGAGGATTGGCGGAAGAACTTCTCGAAACCGCCGCAGGCGCGCGCAGGCGAAGTGGTGAAGGCCTTCCCGTGGGTGCCCATTAACTACAGGGAAGCGTTTGCAGCGCACATCAAACGCGTCGAGCAACTCCTGCGCGACGCACCCACAAATCAGTCTGGTGTTCTCCTGAATCATCTCCAGGCCGGACCGAGTTCCTGCGGTTGCGGCAACCTCCAGTGCCGCTGGGCCACGGACTACCAGGTGCCCGCCACCGGCACGCGCGGTGGCGACGATGCAGCCGCGCAATTCGTGCGAGCGGTGCAAAAACTCGTTCCGAACACGCCCGTTGTTCCCGTCTGGACCACCGAATGCGAGCACGACGATCTGCCCGCAACCAGGCGCGCCGACCGACGGTCAACCGGTTTGTGCGGCACGGTGGGGTGCGCCACCGGTGCGTGCCCGAAGGAATTCGCCAACCAATGGGAGTCCCTCACCAAAGACCATCGTTATCCCGTCGCCCTGCTCGCGTTGCACAATGATTTCGCCCGCACGAATGTCGCATTTGCCCAGGGGCCGGCATGGGTGCCTCGCACCATGGCTTATCTCGAGGACACATTACGGCAGGAAGCGAAGACTTCGTTCCCGCGAGCCCGCACGTGGCTGGTCGTCCAGGGGGCGAGCCCTCAAGAAGAACGAGCCGCGCGCAAGGCCGCCGCGAACGCTCGCGCCGCCAACGTGATCGTCAGCCGTGTGCGACTCGATCAGTCCTTCGAACCCCATGTCGTTCGAGTTGGTGGTGCTCTGAGGCAGTAAACTCGGCCGCTCTCGCCTTGCTGCGGCTGAATTTTATTTCGCTTCTTCTGCAACTTCAGCTCCGAACGACGTGTCTTGTGAGCAGTTGAAATATTATGCTCAAACCGTTTCGTTTCGCTTTCGTCGCAGCAATCAATCTGTGCTGCTTGATCGCCGTCTCACGCGCCGCTACTAACGTCTCGACCGAACCTGTCGACTTTCCGGAAACCCCGAGCGGCAAGCTCGCGCGCGGTCTTGTGGCGGCCATCAACACCGGTGACCAGGCCGTTAC
>Ga0105340_1000692_pt1 | contig 15859 bp, 12 predicted proteins | sample EasRivMeERMLT700_FD_89676 | JGI IMG/M metagenome (GOLD analysis project Ga0105340, IMG submission 89676) | Soil microbial communities from meander-bound floodplain in the East River, Colorado, USA - East River MetaG ERMLT700 | ecosystem: Environmental > Terrestrial > Soil > Floodplain | place...
ACATGACCATGCCGTCGAGGATAATCGCGAGATGCCGGCGAAGCTTGGTGTTCTCCGGCCCTGAGTCTTCGGAGACGTTCTTGCGCGTGATGTTGCGGAACAGGTTGCCGCCCGTCACATTAAACGAGAACGCCACCGTCGGGCGAAGATCGTCGCCTTGCCGGCTCTGAGCGTTGGTCAAGTAGCTGCCGTCGATCTTCGGCGTACGGACTTCGGTGGTTTCTGCGTTGTAGGTCGGGTCAAACTCCGGATCGCGCGTCAGGACAAAGTACTCGATTTCCTTCTTGCGGCGTTCGTCTTCGGGGAGATTGCGGTCCGTGCATTCACGGCTGTAAAAGAGCGATCCCTGCAGCATCTGTTCGGTGCTGCCGAAGGAGTAATTGAACTGGGCCGCCTTTTTGCGATACTGCTTGGCTTGCTGCCAGGTGAAGTTGCGCTGCGGATCGGTGCGGGCGGCGTTGTCGAGGTTGAGGGCCCGGCGTTCCTGAGGGCCGAGTTCGACCCAGCTATACGTCACCCAGCTCGGGCCGCCGCGCGTCGGAATCTTGTAACGCTTCTGTTTGCCGTCGGCGTCCTTGGGGCCGGGCGGCGGCAGACCGCGCTGGGCCGCGTTGTCCAGCTCCTGGGCAAACTTCGGGTTGCGGCCGACTTCGTCGAACACCTTGGCGGCGTCCTTCTGGCCTTCCGCGTCATCGTTCTTGTTGGCAAGGATGCGAAACTCGAGGCTGCCGACCTTCGATACGAGGTCCTTGATGCGCTGCACTTCTTCGACGCTCAGGTCCTTGCCGAGGCCGGATTTCTGCATCTCCTTGTTGATCTCTTCAGTGATCGTCTGGACGGGCTGACCGTAGTATTCGTAGATGAACTCGCGCACTTCGTCGGCGGTTGGGGCGTCCGGATACACGCGTTGCACGTTGTTGCCGACGAGTGGCTGCAATAGCGCGAGCGTCGATTGGCCGATGACGTTGCCCTTGGCCATGATGAAGGTCGTGAGCTGATCGACGCTGTCGGGCGTGATGCGTTCCATGTCCTTGGCGCCCGGCTCGAGGAAGGCCCATTTTTCGCGAGCCAGTTGCATGGTCTCGTTCCATGCCTGGATCTTGATCCAGCCCTGGATGGTCTTCGGCGTCGTCGCGTAGTCCGGATAGGGCGCCAAACTTTCGAGGACGAATTTGCTGAATTCATCGACGTTGCCCTTGGGCAGCAAGTCGAGTTCTTCCTTGAGGCGCTCATCGTTGTCGATCTTCGCCCAGAATTTCTTGGCGGCCTCGGTCAGACGTTTCCAGCCGTCCTCCGTTTTGAACAGCTTCTTTTCCCATGTCGATTCCGACATGATCGTCTGAATGCGATCCGCGAGTTCGAGCACCTTGCCGCGGCCGACCTGAAGCTTGGCCTGCTCCTCTTCGGCTATCGCGCTGAGAAACTTCTTTTTCATGACTTCGAGCATGTCGTTCCAGACTTGCTCCGCCTTTTTGGCGCGGTGCGTGCCGCCGGTGGGCAGGATGATCTCGATGCGGCCTTCGCCGCCGGCCGGGCGAATGGTGATGTTGTAAAGATCGTTGGGATCGATGCGGCGTTTGAGCGATTCCGCGAGGACGTTGATGTCCTTGACGGGATCGAACTTGTTTTCGGTGTCGATGTTCTTGCGCAAATCGATCTCATACACGAGAATCGTGCCGCCAACGAGATCGACGCCCAGCTTGAAGCCGCCGGAGTCGCCGCGCTGATACTTGACGGTCGCGGCGGTCGTCGCCCAGCCCGCCAAAAGGCAAGGCACGATGCAGATGACAAACTTCCAGAAGAACTGTTTCATGGCGCTGCGTCACTCCGTTAAATATCGTCTTCCGCTGCGGCCAAACACTTCACGCGTTTGGCGTGGCCGCGTCCTTGGGGGCGTCTTTGCTGACGATGCGAACGATGCTGCTTTTGAGCACGCGGATCTTGGCGTTATCGTCGATCTTGAGCGTCACTTCGTCGCCGGTCAGGCTGATCGTGGACACGACGCCGATGATGCCGCCGGCGGTGACGACTTCGTCATTCTTCTTCAAGCCGCCCATTAGAGCTTCTTGTTCTCTCTGTCGCTTGCGTTGCCCGGGAAGCACGACGACGAAAAAGAACAAGACGATCAGGCCGAGCATGAGCATGGGCAACGTCGAGCCGCCGAGGAGGCCCTCGGCGCCTTTTTCCGCGCCTTTTTCGGCGGCCTTTTCCGCGACTTTGGCGGCGTCTTGCGCAAACAGGATCAGTGCATTTAACATGACAGGACGCCTTATTCGTTGTGTCTTCTCCCCTCTCCCCCGGTACTCCGGGGGAGAGGGGCCGGGGGTGATGGGGAGAGTATCGCTTGCAAAGGGATTAACCATTTGCAAAGGACGCCGAACCCCTCACCCCCAACCCCTCTCCCCCGGAGTACCGGGGGAGAGGGGGGGAAACCCGCGCGAAACCGCAAGCGATCGTGCGAAGTCAAAGAGACTATCTTAGATTTTCTCATTCCAGCGGGCAAGCCGATCCTGGCAATACGATGCGAAGCGCCGCTCCTTGATCGCTTGCCGCATTTCGGCCGTAAGTCGGTTGTAGAACGCGAGGTTATGCAGCGACAATAGCGTCGGTCCGAGCATCTCGTCCGCGAGAAACAAATGATGCAAATACGCCCGGCTAAACTGCCGGCACGTCGAACACGGGCAATCGGACTCCAAGGGCGTCGAATCTCGCTTGTGACAGGAATTGCGCACCTTGATCTGGCCGTCCATGGTGAACGCCGTCGCATTGCGGCCATTGCGCGTCGGCATGACGCAATCGAACAGGTCGATGCCGCGCGCCACGGCCAACAGCAAATCGCGCGGCGTGCCGACGCCCATCAAATAGCGCGGCTTGTTCGTCGGCAGCGCGTCAGCGGACGGTTCGAGCGCCGCCGTCATCTGCTCCATCGTCTCGCCGACGCTGAAGCCGCCGAGCGCGTAGCCGGGGAAATCAAGCTTCGTCAACGCCTCCGCACAGCGAACCCGCAATGCGACATCGGTGCCGCCTTGCACGATCGCGAACAACGCTTGATTGCCGCGCCGATGCGCCGCCCGACAACGCTCCGCCCAGTGCAGCGTGCGAGCGACGGCGATTTCGCGATAGTCGGCAGGCGTGTTGAATGGCGGGCACTCATCCAGGCACATCGCGATGTCGGAGCCGAGGTTCTCCTGGATTTGCACCGCTTTTTCCGGCGTCAACTCCAATAGGTCGCCGTCGATATGCGAGCGAAAAACCGCAGCGTGATCGTCGATTTTGAGGTTCGCCGCCAGGCTGTAGACTTGATACCCGCCGCTGTCGGTGAGGATCGGCTTAGGCCAGCCCATGAACTTGTGCAGGCCGCCTTGTTCCGCGATCAACTCGTCGCCGGGCCGCAGCGTGAGATGGTACGTGTTGCCGAGGAGAATTTGCACGCCGGCGTCGTCGAGCTGTTGCGGCGTCAGCCCCTTGACGGTCGCTTGCGTGCCGACCGCCATGAACACCGGCGTCTCGACGACGCCGTGCGCGGTGTGCATGCGGCCGAGGCGGGCTTTGCCGTCGGTTGCCAGGAGGTCGAAGCGGAAAGTCATGCGGCAATTGTAGCAGTCGAGCCGCATACGGCTTAGCGAGCCACGGGGTTGATCCGGTTTATCCCCGTGGGATGGACGCCCAAACCACGGGGATTAACCCCGTGGCTCGCACCGTCGTTTCCCTATATTGATCCCCATGAAAGATTGGCAACTCCCCGACGGCTATCGATTTTCCGGCATCCACTCCGGCCTGCGAGCATCGGAACCGGGCCGGCTCGACCTCGCGCTCGTCGTCAGCGATCGCCCCGCCGCCGCCGCCGGCGTGTTCACGCAGAATCGCGTGTGCGCGGCGCCGGTCCGCGTATGCCGCGAACGATTGCCGTCCGACCAGATGCGCGGCATCGTCATTTGCTCCGGCAACGCCAACGCCTGCACCGGCCAGCAAGGCCTCGACGACGCCCGCCGCATGGCTGCTCTCGCCGCCCAATCGCTCGGCTGCGACGCCAAGCAAATGCTCGTCGCCTCGACCGGCGTGATCGGACGACAACTGCCGATGGCGGCGATGGAATCCGGCATTCAGAAAGCGGCGCTTGAATTGGCCCAAGGACCCGAGGCGCTCGAACGCGCCGCCCGCGCAATTCTGACGACCGATACGCGCATCAAGGTGGCGACGCGCACGCTGAGCGACGGCGTCCGCATCTGCGGCTTCGCGAAAGGCGCCGCGATGATCGGCCCGAACATGGCAACGCTGCTCGCGTTCGTCTTGACCGACGCCGCCATCGACGCCGCCGATCTCGCCATGCTGGCCCCGATTGCCGCGAATCGCTCGTTCAACTGCATCAGCGTGGAAGGCCACACGAGCACGAACGACACGCTCCTCTTCATGGCGAACGGCTCGGGACCCAAGCTCAAAGGCTCGGCGCTCGAACCATTCCGTTCTGCGGCCATCAACGTGTGCGCCGAATTGGCCCGCGAAATGGCGAGCGACGCGGAAGGCGCGAGCCATCTCGTTACCATATTTGTTGAAGGCACACGCTCCGACGCCGAGGCACGCACGATTGCCAAGACGATCGCCGAAAGCGCGTTGGTGAAAACGGCATTGTTCGGCGCCGACCCCAACTGGGGCCGCTTCGTCTCCGCCGCGGGATATTCGGGCGTCCCCTTCGGCGAGCAGCAACTCTCACTCTGGCTCGGCGATTTCCTGCTCTACGACAAAGGCACGCCCCTGCCCTTCGACGCCGCCGCCGTGTCCGGCTACATGAAGGCGAATCGCGATTTGACGATGCGCTTGAAGTTCACGCTTGGCCCAGGACGGTGCACGTTCTACACGTGCGATCTGACCTACGATTATGTTCGCCTGAACGCGGATTACACGACGTAATTGGTAGTGGAGAGTGGTGAGTGGTGAGTGGTGAGCCACCACCACTCTCCACTATCCACTCACCACTCTCCACTACCAAAAAATGTTCATTGAACTGACCAACATCTCCCGCTCGTTCGGCAACAATCACGCCCTCATCGACGTGTCGCTTTCTTTGGAATCCGGCCGCATCGGTTTGCTCGGTCCCAACGGCGCCGGTAAATCGACGCTCATGAAAATCCTGCTCGGCATCCTGGCGCCGACATCGGGGACCGGCCGCGTGCTCGATCACGATTTGCGCTCTGCCGGCCTGGCATTACGCCGCGCCATCGGCTACATGCCGGAAGCTGATGCGCTCGTGCCGGGGATGCAGGGCGCCGCTTACGTCGCGCTCGCCGGCGAACTGTACGGCATGGCACGCAAACAGGCGTTGCGCCGTGCTCATGAAGTGCTGACTTACCTCGATCTCGGCGACGCGCGCTATCGCAAGCTCGAAGAATACTCCACCGGCATGAAGCAACGACTCAAGCTCGCCCAGGCCCTCGTTCATGATCCGCCGGTCTTGTTGCTCGACGAACCCACCAGCGGCATGGACCCCGCCGGCCGCGAGGGCATGCTTGAACTTCTCGTGACGCTGGGCAAGGAGCACAAGAAGGCGATTCTCTTGTCCACGCATCTGCTGGGCGACATCGACAAGGTTTGCGACGCCGTCGTCATATTGCATCAAGGGCGCATCCTGTGCCAAGGACCTGTTCAACAGCTCTGTCGCAGGCGTCAGGATCGTTACCGCTTGCAAATCCAGGGCGAACCGAACGCGTTTCTGGAGGAATTGCGCCTTGAAGGTGTACAAATTCTCCACGACAATGGCCGTGGCGACTTTCGCGTGCAAGTTCCGCCAGGCTGGACGACGCAAGCGTTCTTCAAATTGGCACAATTGCACCAGGTCGTCGTTCGAGGGTTACTGGCAGATGATGAGGACCTGGAAGAACTGTTTCATCGCGTAATCGCGGAAAATCTCGCCGGCGCCCCATCGCCGGCGCGATCCGCCCCACCGGGAGGTTCGCAGCCATGAGTTTTGGCGCCCCGTACGGCCCTCGCTTTCCCGACATGAAGCCGGTCAAGTCGCCGCCGATTTTGTACACGATAAACGGCGTCGGCTTCACGGTGTATGGCAATCGCGATCACGATCCGATGACGAACACGTACGTCATCACGCACTTCTTCACGATCTTTTTCGTACCGATCTTCGCCATCGGCGCTTATCGCGTCATCAGCGCACTGGAAGGCGGCTGGTATTTTCATGGCAAAGTGCCGCTGTCGTGGTTGACGCGCTCCTGGAACATCCTCATGTTGCTCGCGATCGTGAGCGGCGCCGGCGCGATCTGGTACAGCAACCACACCAGCAGCCCCGACACGATCGCCGCCAATCGCATCGCCGACGGCGATCGCCTCGCGGCCGAAGGCAAGGTCGGCGAGGCGGCGCAAAAGTACAACGAGGTCGCCAACAATCCCGCCTTCGCCAAACGGTCGCCGGAAGCGGTGACGAAGTTGTGCAGTTTGTTTGACGGCCCAATCGACCAGGCCGACAAGGAGCAGATGCTCGCCGCCATGACCATCGGCGTCGATTCCTGCCGGCTGCGCAATCAACCTGAAAACGTATTCGAAGTCGGCCTCGCTCAAGCGAAGAAACACGCGGACGCCGATCCGAAGACGACGTTAAAGGTACTCGAACTCGTGACGCCAATCGCGCCGAAGGGAGACCAACGAGTCAACACGATCAAGAAACCACTCCTTGAGAAGTTGGTCGCCCAGGAGCCGGACAACATCGACCTGCTCTCGGACCTCGCGGTCGTTTACGAGAGCGAAAAACGTTTTGACGAGTGCGAAAAACTGCTGACGCCGAAGCAAGATCAACTCGGCACGCGCGAGGGGGCGCGCATCCTGGGGCAGTTCCTTGCCAGCAAAGGGCAATTCGACAAAGCGTTGCCGTTCTTGCAAGGCTACGCGGAGGAGCGGCTCGATCGCTTGAAGGCGGCGGAAGAGAATCAGAGAAACATGGTCACTCAGGTAGACAATCTGGTGATCGACGAGATTCGCAAGGGCAAGGCGCCGGGCTTCGATTTCGCCCGCTTTGAAGCGATGAAGAATGACCAAGATCAGCGAAACACGTTGGTACGCGCCTATCTGGACGAGCGTCTGAGAAATGACGCCAATTTCAAACGTGCCCTCGATGCGCTAAGGCAGGAGGCGCGCGTCGTGCCCGTGGCGTTCGACCTGGGCATCGCACAATTGCAGCGTGGTCAAACCCTGGCCGACCCGGAAGCGCGCAAACTGGAATTGGAAAAAGCCGAGAAGACCTTCCTGCGCATCCGCGGCGTTGCCGGCCAGACCGATGAGTTTCGCCTCACGCTCGGTCAAGTTTACTATTGGCTGGGCAAGCAAGACGAAGCCAAGAAACTCTTCGATGAATTGCTGCAGGGACCCAACCACGAGAGCAAGATGACACTGGCGGTGGCCAAGGTCCTGCGCGAAGTCGGCGCCGTTTCCGAGGCACGCAAGATGTTGGAGGAGGCATTTGAAAAAGAGGGCTTTCCCGGCGCCCGTAACGAAATCGCTCGCATCCGCGGCCTGATGTTTCTCGATCTGGACGATCGCATTGCCTGGCTTGAGAAAGTCCAATCGCAGGATCGCGCTCACAAGGCCGAGCTTTGCTGCGCCCGCGGCGACAAGGCCATTGCCGAGAATCGCCCCGCCGACGCCGATCGCGAGCTGCGCGAGGCCCTCGAGCATTATGCCGCCCTTGCCGAGACCGCGGTCACGCTCAACAACAGCGCCCTCGTCAGCCTGTCGCTGTTTCGCCTCAACGGCGACGTCAAGGACATGAACCTCGGCATCGCCAAAATTGAGAAAGCCCTGGAGATGAGGCCGCAAGACAGCATCCTCCTGCACAACGCCGCCGACTCCGTGCTCGGCAGTTCGCTGCGCGCCATCATCGGCGACGCCATCGACTGGAAGGTTTTGAAGACGGACGGCTCGCTGGAGCTGCTCGGCTATCTGTATGCCAACAAGGCGCAAAAAGACGCCTATCGCGAAAAGGTGCGCAAGCATGAAGGCGTCATCAAGGCGCGCGTTTATTACGACCGCCTGACGATCCTGTCGCCGCGCAATCCGCAGAGCTTCGCCACGTTGACTTCGCTGACGGGCTTTCTGCATGAACGTGACGCGCTCGCCAAGTTTCATGAACGCCTGGACAAGACCGGGCTCGATAACGCCGACACCGTCAAGCGCACGCTCGAAGCGTACCAGGGCAAGAACATCGATCAACATCTCAAGGATTTGCAAAACAGCATGGACACGCACGCCAAGCACGTCGTCGAAGCTCGCAAAATCGGCGGCGTGACCCTGGCGGTGGCGCTCGGCCGGCTGCATCGCGACAAGGCCGGCCTGTTCGCGTACGGCAAACACGACGCGGCCGATCTGGTCGAGCATGCGGAGGAAGCGATCAAGGCGGCGCCGTCGCGGGCCACGCAGGGTTTGCTGATCGAGGCGTTGTTGATTCGCGCGCATCATGATCTATTGAAGAAAGATGCCGCGTATGCCGCCATGTCGAAGGATGCGCTGCGAACGCTTGGCGCGTCGTACCTGATCGCGGCGGCGTTGACCAGGGACGGCACCGCCCAAAAGGCATGTCTGGCGAATCAAGACGTGCAAAGCGCCGCCTTGGTGATCAAGGCCCAGTGCGAGGCCTTTGACGACGAATTCAACGAGTGGACCTGGGCGATGCTGCATCGGACGGAATCGCAGTGGACGAACGCCCAGGCTGCAAAACATCTGAAAAACGACGCGGTGCGGGCGAGCCGCGGCATCGCGAAACACTTGACACCGCTCAACGCGGGGGACGCGTATCGTCAGCACTGGGGGCATCTGATGCGCGGCCAGCAAGCCGAGGCCGACGCGGTTTTGCGTGAAGCCGCCGCGAAGGGCGTTCCGCTGCCGAAATAGGTGACGATTGAATTCACTCTTGCATTACCGAGCCTGGCAAGGCACGTTCCACTCCTCCTGGTGGACGATCTGGCCCATCGCGCGCGTCTCGCTCGGCGTCGTCCTGCGCCGCTGGATGTTCTGGATTCTCTATGCGTTTAGCTTGCTCCTTTTCCTGATGTTCTTCTTCGGCACCTTTCTTTTGGCGTGGGCGCAGTCGGCGGTCGTCGTCACCACACAGCAATTCGGCCGCATGGGCAATCCCGAGCAGCTCCTCGCGGGCATGCGTCGGGCGCTCAATATCCTCAACGGCAGTCAGGATACATTCCAATACTTCTTCGCGTATCAGGGCGGCATCGTCGTCGTCACCCTGTCGCTCGTCGGCGCCGTGATGGTGGGCAACGACTTCACGTACAAGAGTCTCATCTTTTACCTCGCCAAGCCGATCGGCCGCTGGCACTACATTCTCGGCAAGTTTCTGGCAGTTTTCGTCGTCGTGCAAATGATGACGACGCTGCCCGCGCTCGGGCTGTACGCGCAGAAGGCGTTTGACGACTGGAATTACGTCATCGACATCGATTACTTCCAGGGCAAAGGCCCAGCAGGCGTGCTCTTGTTGTTCGGCGTCATCGGCTTCGGCACGCTACTGTCTGCGGTGCTCAGCATTTTGCTGGTCGCCACCGCGAGCTGGATGCGGCGCACCATGCCGCTGATTCTCGTTTGGATGTCGTTGTTCTTCTTCATGCGTTTCCTGGCCAACCTTCTCGTGGACGGCCTACAATTAAGTGTTCGCTTTCGACTGATCGATTTATGGAACAACATGATGGTGCTGGGCAACGGCCTACTGGGTTTCGGCCCGGACACGGTCAACCCGCCGCGGCATCCGGAATGGTGGGAAGCCGGCCTGGTTCTGATTGGAGTTTGCACCCTATGCCTGATCTACTTGAATCACCGGACGCGGGGCGTCGAGATCGTCAGCTAGCGATTGCGCCGATTGAATCGCTTGCCCCCCCTTCTCCAACTCCACGACCTCAAGCGGAGCTGGCAGCAGCCCCGGTTCTTTTGTTCCACCACGTCTCCAAGTGGTACGGCCCCGTCATCGGCATCAATCAAGTGACGCTCGAATTGCGGCCCGGCATCACCGGCCTGGTCGGCCACAACGGCTCCGGCAAAACCACGCTGCTGCGCCTCGCGGCCGGGCAACTGCGTCCCGATCTCGGCAACGTCCAAATCACGGGCTGCGACGCCTGGACCGCCGACGCGAAACGCCACGTCGGCTACTGTCCGGAAATCGACACCTTTTATGAAGAAATGTCCGGCCGGCGCTTCGTGCAATCGATGGCTCGCCTCGTCGGCTACCCCCGTGCCGAGGCGCTGCGCCGCACCGAGGAGACGCTCGAACTCGTCGGCATGAAGGACCGCGCCGACCGCCGACTCGCCGGCTACTCCAAGGGCATGCGCCAGCGCATCAAGCTCGCGCAAGCGTTATTGCACGATCCCGAATTGCTCCTTCTCGACGAACCGTTGAGCGGCATCGACCCGATCGGCCGCCGCGAGTCCGTCGAACTCTTCAAGGAACTGGCGCGGCGCGGCAAGTGTTTGTTGATTTCGAGGCATGAACTCGAGGAACTCGAAAAGCTCACCGACCACGTCGCGATCATGGCCGCGGGCCGCATCGCCGCCGTCGGCACGTTGACGGAAATCCGCGACCTGCTCGACGATCACCCGTTGTCGATCCGCATCGCCAGCGATCAGAATCGAGCGCTCGCCGTCATGCTTTTGGAATTAGACGAAGTCGTCGGCGTCGATCGCATCGACGGCTACTTGCTCGTGCGCGCCAAGAGCCCGCGCAAGTTCTTCGAGCGGCTCGGCGAGGTTGTGCTCGATCGCATGATCGAGATCAATCACCTGGAAACGCTCGACGAATCGACGCACGATGTGCTGGGTTATTTGCTGGGCGGAAAAATGCGTTAGCCGCTCATGGATCCACTTTGGAGTGCGGCGGTTTGACGCCGCTTTTTTTCTTTTTTTTGTCGCAAGTTCCAAAGAAAGAAAGGAAAGAAAGCGGCGTCAAACCGCCGCACTCCAAAGACGCAGCACCGAAAACGGTAAATACATTCATGATGAAACGTCTCCTCGGCACTTGCATTTTCATGGCGGTGTTCGCGATCGCGTTCGCGCGTTCCGAACCGCTCAAGTTCAGCGCCACCGGCTGCGGCCCCTACAAGCCCGAAGAGGAGCCGTTGCTTGAGAAATACGTCAAGCTCGTCAACGACGACAAACAAAGCGAGTTCTTCATCCATCTGGGCGATATCGTCAGCGGTTCAAAAAAAGCTTGGCCGGAATCGCAGTACGCCAACGTCGCCGGTTTGTTGAAGAAGGCGACCATTCCGGCGTTCGTCGTGCTCGGCGACAACGAGTACAACGATCTCGACAAGCCTGCCGATGGACTGAAGTTCTGGCGCACGCATTTCTTGCACTTCGACAAGCAATTCAAATACTCCTGGACCGTGCATCGCCAGGAAAAGCGTGACGAGAATTTCGCCTGGACGCACAAGGGCGTTCTCTTGATCGGCATCAACCTCGTCGGCGGCCGGCTGCACGACAAGAAGGAATGGGCGACGCGCATGCAAGACGACAACGACTGGATCAAGGACTGCTTCGCGAAATGGAAGCAGGACGTCCGCGCCGCCGTCGTCATGGCTCAGGCGATGCCGACCAAGGATCATGAGCCGTTCTTCAAGGCATTCGCGGACGAGTGCAAGCAATTCGAAAAGCCAGTCTTGTATCTTCACGCCGACGGTCACGTCTGGGAAGTGCACAAGAAATGGCGCGCCCCGAATCTTTTGCGCGTGCAAACCGACATGATCAGCAAGGCGCCGCCCGTGCTCGTCACCGTCACCGATGACGCGAACGAGCCGTTCGTCTTCGATCGGCGCTTGAAAAAATCCACCTAGATTACGGGCCTTCGTAGCAACAAGCTGCCAGCTTGTCTGCGTTCGTCCAGCTCACAAGCTGGCAGCTTGTGGCTACGCCTGCAGATTCATTGAAATCCGCTGGCAATCGTCCGCCTCGTCGGTTCCAATACACGCAAACTCAATCCCACCCCACGAAAGGAACATTACATGATCGCACGAAAGTTCAGCACATTGTCCGCGTTCCTGTTGCTGCTCTCGGCCGCGCCGCTTGCCTCGGCGCAGGAATTCTTCCTCAAGAAGGGCGACGTCGTTGTCATGATGGGCGACAGCATCACCGAACAGCGACTTTACTCCAATTACGTCGAGATGTGGAGCCAAACGCGGTTCCCGTCCTACAACCTCGTCTTTCGCAACGTCGGCATCGGCGGCGACACCTCCGGCGGCGGCAACGGACGCTTCAAACGCGATGTGTTGACGCACAAGCCGACCGTGCTCACCGTCGATTTCGGCATGAACGACGGCCGCTATACCGCGTTCAGCGACAAGACCTTCGATCCGTACATGAAGGGTCTGACTGGCATCGCCAATCAAGCGAAGGAGGCCAACATCCGCGTCGCGTGGATCACGCCGCAGCCGGTCGAACACAAGCCGGGCGACAAGGCGGAAACGTACAACCTGACGCTCGAGAAATTCGGCGACGGCGTCAAGCAGATCGCCGAGAAGAACAACGGCCTGTTCGTCGATCAGTTTCATCCGTACTGGAGCGTCATTGAAAAAGCACGCAAGGACGGCGAGAAGGGCCGCATCACCTCCGGCGACGCCGTCCACCCCGGACCCCCCGGTCAGGCGATGATGGCGGCGGCGATTCTCAAGGGGATGAATTTCCCAAAGCTCGTCTCATCCGCGGAGGTAACAATTGGCGCCATGTCGGCAAAGGAGAAAGGCCAGAACTGCTTCGTCATCGGCGTCGCCGCCAAATCCAACACCGTGACCTTCGAACGCCTGGATTTGTCGTTGCCGTTCTTCCCCGAATCGGCCAAGAGCATCCTCAAATGGACGCCGCTCGTTGAGGACATGAACGAGTACGGCCTCAAAGTCGTGGGCCTGGATGCGGGAAAATACGACGTGAAACTCGGCGGCAAAAAGGTCGCGAAGTACTCGAGCGAGGAACTCGCCAAGGGCGTCAACCTCGCCGAAGCCGCCCTCGCGGCGGGGCCGGTCGCGGATCAGGTGAAGGACGTCGTCAAGGCGATCACGGACAAGACGAACTACTACCACGGCCAAATCTATAGCCCGTTGGTGCTGGGCCGCGGCCTCGCCAAGGACCCAGGATTGAAGGACGTCGCCAAGGAAGATTTGGCGAAGCGCCGCGATGCGTTGATTGCGGAACGCATGACGAAGATGCCGGAGTACGACGCCGCGATTCGCAAGGCGCTTGAGCCGCGCAAGCACAGTGTTGAGGTCGTTTTGTCGAAGTGATGTTCCTGCTCGGCTCGCCGGCCAAACTAAACGATCTTGTTCGTCTGCAACCCCCGCACCGCCACCTCCACCGCTTGCATCAATCGCTCCCACCCCTCGCGGTCGTTCGGCTCATTCGCAAAACTCAACGGCTTGCCGATCGTCACGCGAATGCGGCGCGGCCGAGGCCATTTGCGGTCCGCCGGCAACGCGTCGAAGCAGCCGTCCAGATGGCATGGCACCACGGGCGCCGGCGAGCCCGCGACCAGCATGCCCAGGCCTTTCTTGAACGCCATCATTTGCCCGTCGCGGCTGCGGCTGCCTTCCGGAAACAACACGTACACGCACGGATCGCTCAGCAAGCGATCACGTAACTCTTGTAACGCGTGCGGCCCGCATTTCTTTCGCCACATCGGCAGCGCGTTCAAAAAGAAGGCGCTGAACGCCGATATCATCGGCGTTTCGAAGAACACATCGCCCGCCGCGATCGGGAAGACGCGATCGCGCAACCGCGCAGGCAACGGCGCGGCCAGTACGAGCGCATCCAAATGACTCGTATGATTCGCCACCAATATATAGGGCGGCTCGGGCGGCAGGTTCTCGCGGCCGACGATCGAGAGCCGATGATAGAGGCCCAGGTACGAGCGAATGATCGTCCAGCAGGTCCAGTGCAACGCAGTGGAAACCAGGCCGCTCTCGCGCTGCAGGCTGCGCGTGCGCTGGCTCATGGACAGGCCGTGGTCGTGCGCCGGTTCGAGCTGCCAGGGCTCCATGTGTTAGCCTCCAGTCAAGATGCGCGGTGTAGACGTGAGACCGAAGCCCACGAAGTAGCCGACGTAGTGAAAGTATACCGGCGCCGCGAGCAGGATGCTGTCGAAGCGATCGAGCAAACCGCCATGCCCGGGGATGAGGACGCCCATGTCCTTCACACCCAGGTCACGCTTGATGCTCGACAAGGCCAGATCGCCAAGTTGCCCCGCCAGGCTGAGAAGCACGCCCAGGAGCGCCAGGAGCGGCCAGCTATCCAGCTCCGTGCCGTGATAGACGTACTTGCCGATGCCCGCCACGAGCAGCGTCGTCAACACCAGCGCTCCCACCGCGCCCGCGATCGTTTTGTTCGGGCTCGTGTTGGGACAGAGCTTGCGTTTGCCGAGCGTCTTGCCGGCGAGAAACGCGAACACATCGTTCGCTTCCACGGCCAATAAAAACAGGATGACGCGCGGCCGATAGTCCACGTCGTTCGCCATGTAGCCGATGTGTCCCATGCCGACGCCGAACAATGCGACACCGAGCACGCTCAAGGCGACGCGCTGGATGTAACCCTTCGGCTCATCCTGCAAGATGGCGGCCGCGATCAACGTGGCGACGATCAAGGGCGGCAAAGCATGGAAGAAATTGTACCAGTGATCGAACACCGCGAATGTGATCAGCAAGATGCCGATGACGATGAGCAAGCTCAGCACCTTCTCGCGGAAAAGGCCGACGGCGCGTGCATATTCGCGATAGCAAAACACGCTGAGGGCGCCGAAGCCGAGAATGGTCCACGCCGCGCCGAGGAGGATTGGAACCAAGAGCAGGGGGATCAGGACGAGCCAGGCGAAGTAACGCCGCCAGAGTTCGCCGCGCATCGGATCGGTGATTTTGCCCAATCGCGACAGGACGACGAAAATGCACGGCACGAGAATCAGGACGGCGGCGAGCGCGATCGTGACCGCGGTCGCGACGGGGTCGGCGAAAGCCTGGGTATAGTCGAACAGGCGATTGCGGGTGGACTCGCTCATTTGGCTCGATTCAAGAAAGCCGCCAGACGGACGAGGCGGCGCAGCGCGGTCAGGATTCCTCCGAGAATGATAATCGAAAGCCCGGCCGCGACGATACCCCGATCGTGCCAAAGCGGTTGCCAATCCGCCGGCGCGACGCCGAGGTAGACGCCGACGACCGTCATGACGAACATGCGCTGCGGCTTCGCCATCGGTCCGCAATAATCTTGCGGCCCGCCGGCGGCCTTGCCCATGGCGCGAACGTATGCCGTGAAGATCGCGACGCACGCCGCCGTGAAGCCGAGCGCGACATCGCCGCCGAGCGCGTAGCCGGCGCCGACGAGAATGGCGGCATCAGAAACGCGATCGGGCACTTCGTTGTACAGTTCGCCGACCGGCGACGCCTTGCCGCTCTCGATCGCGACCATGCCGTCGAGCAGGTTAGCCATGAGCCGCATTTGAATCATGAGCGCCGCCGTCAGCCAGAAGACGCGTTGAAAGTCCGGCCATTGCGTGGTCGCCGCAAACGCGAGCCCGCCGATGATGGCGCAGATCATGCCGGCGACGGAAATCGCATTCGGCGACACGTTGAGTCGAACCAACGCGGTCGCCATCCATTGAACGATTCGAAGATTGCGCGACGCGATCGGCCGCCGCTCGGTGGGCTGGTACTTCTCCCCTCTCCCCTCCGGGGGAGAGGGGTCGGGGGTGAGGGGGCCGTCGCTCACGAGCGCACCCCCATGAGCCACATCCCGCCGACCAACAGGAGCATGCCAAGTGCATTGATGGGCGTGATCGGCGTCTTGTCGTGCAGGTACGCAATGCAAGCCGCCCAGATAAACGTGGACGCGTACA
>Ga0105340_1000693_pt1 | contig 15842 bp, 16 predicted proteins | sample EasRivMeERMLT700_FD_89676 | JGI IMG/M metagenome (GOLD analysis project Ga0105340, IMG submission 89676) | Soil microbial communities from meander-bound floodplain in the East River, Colorado, USA - East River MetaG ERMLT700 | ecosystem: Environmental > Terrestrial > Soil > Floodplain | place...
CAGCTCGCCGATCAGATCCACGAGCTGATCCGCGCAGGCACGCTGCGCGCGGGCGACCGCGTGCCTTCGGTGCGCCGGCTTTCCAACCAGCAGCGCGTGAGCGTCTCGACCGTGCTGCAGGCCTACCAGCGACTCGAGGACATTGGCGTCATCGAGGCGCGCCCGCAGTCGGGCTATTACGTGCGGCGCCTCAACGCGGCGGTGCAGGAGCCCGAGCCTTCGCAGCCGCCCAAGCGCGCGCTCCACGTCGAAGTGAACGAGCTCACCGACGCGGTGCTCGCCTACGCCGCCGACCCGAACGTGGTCGCGTTCGGCTCGGCGTGCGCGGCGCCCGAGCTGTTCCAGCTCGAGCGCGTGCGCCGCGTGCTTTCCTCGACCGCGCGCCGCGACCGCAGCGCGCTCGGCCGCTATGGCCTGCCGCCGGGGACCGAGAAGCTGCGGCGCGCGGTCGCGCGCCGCGCGCTCGAATGGGGCTGCCGCATCGACCATCGCCACCTCGTCACCACCACGGGCTGCATCGAAGCGATCAACCTCGCCCTGCGCGCGGTCACCAAGCCCGGCGACCTGGTGGCGCTGGAGTCGCCGACCTTCTACGGCTTCCTGCAGATCCTGCAGAGCCTGGGCCTGCGCGCGCTCGAGATCCCGACGCATCCGCGCACCGGCATTTCGCTCGAGGCGCTCGAGCTCGCGCTCGCCGAGCACCCGGTGAAGGCGGTGCTGGTGATGCCCAGCGTGTCCAACCCGATCGGCGCCTCGATGTCCGACGCGGCGAAAAAGCGCCTGGTGGAGCTGCTCGCGGCGAAGAACGTGCCGCTGATCGAAGACCACATCTACGCCGAGCTGCAGTTCGACTCCCCCGCGCCGCGGCCGGCGAAGGCCTTCGATCGCAGCGGCAACGTGATGCTGTGCAGCTCGTTCTCGAAGACGCTCGCGCCCGGGCTCAAGGTCGGCTGGATCGAGCCCGGCCGCTGGCGCGACAGCATCCGGATGCTGAAATTCATGTCGAGCGGCGGGCAGAACGAGCTGGTCGAGCTCGCGGTGGCGGAGCTGCTGGAGACCGGCGGCTACGAGCGCTCGCTACGCCAGCTGCGGCGGCGCTTCGAGTCGCAGGTCGACGTCGCGCGCGGCGTGATCGCCGAGTCGTTCCCGCGCGGCACGCGCGTGACGCGGCCCGCGGGCGCCTACATCGTGTGGGTCGAGCTGCCGAAAGGCTGCGATACGGTGTTGCTGTTCGAGCGCCTCCTCGAGCGCCGCATCACCATCGCGCCCGGCCCGATGTTCTCGGCCTCGCAGCGCTACCGCAACTGCATGCGCCTGAGCGTGGGCCAGGCCTGGGCGGAGAAGCACGAGCGGGCACTGCGCGAGGTCGGGCGCCTGGCGCAGGAGCTGTTCGGCTAGAAAGCTATACTCGGCCGATGTCGCTGGTCGACATCGGCGCCAACCTTACGCACGCCGCCTTCCGCGACGATCTCGACGCGGTGCTGATGCGCGCGCGGCAGGCCGGCGTGGAGACAATCATCGTCACCGGCACCACCGTCGAGGAGAGCCAGCAGGCGTCGACGCTCGGCTTGCCTTTCACCGCGGGAGTGCATCCGCATCACGCGCGTGATTGTGGGCCGGACACGATCCCGCAATTGAGAGAGATCTCGAAACACCCGCGCGCGGTCGCGATCGGTGAATGCGGCCTCGACTTCAACCGCAACTACTCGCCGCACCCGGACCAGGAAAAGTGGTTCATCGCGCAGCTCGAGCTCGCAATCTCCATGAACAAGCCGCTCTTCCTGCATTCGCGGGATGCGCATCCCCGCTTCGCCGAGATCCTCAAGCACCACCAGGTGAGGAAGGCGGTGGCGCATTGCTTCACCGGGACGCGTGAAGAGCTGGATTCCTACCTGGCGCTGGACCTGTACATCGGCATCACCGGCTGGATCTGCGACGAGCGCCGCGGGAAGCCTCTCGTCGAGCTCGTCAGGAAAATTCCCCGCAACAGACTATTGCTGGAGACCGACGCGCCCTACCTTACGCCGCGCGATCTCAAGCCGCAGCCCAAGGCGCGGCGCAACGAGCCCGCGTTCCTGCCCCATATCCTCAATGCCGTGGCGCGCGCTCTCGGGCGGCCGGCAGAGGAAGTCGCGGCGGAGACGGCGCGCAACGCAAGAGAGCTCTTTTCGCTGCATGAATCTGGTTCATCTGCTGCTGCGCAGCGCCCGCTGGCTGCCTGAGCGGCCGGCGCTGGCGACCGGCCGCCACGTCGTGCGCGGCTATGGGGAAATGGCCGCCCGCGTAGCCCGGCTTGCCGGGGGGTTCAAGGACAAACTCAACCTCCAACCCCATGATCGCGTTGCGCTCGCGATGCGCAACTGCCCCGAGTACTACGAGATTCTTTTTGCCTGCTGGCACGCCGGGCTCACGGCGGTACCGATGAACGCGAAGCTGCACGCGAAGGAGTTCGCCTACATCCTCGAGGACTCGGGTGCGAAGGCGTGCTTCGCGACGCCGGGCCTCGAATCGGCGGTGCCGGGCGCAATGCCGGTCAAGGAAATCGAAAGGCTGCTCGCCGACCCGCAGCCGCCGGTCGATGTCGAACCCGACGATGTCGCGTGGCTCTTCTACACGAGCGGCACGACCGGCGTGCCGAAGGGGGCGATGCTCACGCACCGGAACATGCTGTTCCAGACGCACGCGTACTTCGCCGACATCGACAAGCTGGGGCCGCAGGACGCCGCGCTGCACGCGGCGCCGCTGTCGCACGGCTCGGGACTCTACGGCCTGCCGCATTTCGCCGCCGGCGCGGTGAACGTCATGCCGGAAAGCGGGCACTTCGAGCCCGCGGAGATTTTCGACCTCCTCGATCACTGGCCCAATCTCTCGTTCTTCGCGGCGCCGACGATGATCGTGCGGCTGCTGGCGAGTCCGGCGGCGCGCACGCCGGAGAAGCTGAAGACCATCACCTACGGCGGCGCGCCGATGTACGTCGCCGACAGCCTGCGCGCGATCGAGCTTTTCGGGCCGCGCCTGTACCAGCTCTTCGGCCAGGGCGAAGCGCCGATGACCATCACCGGCCTGCCTCAATTGTTTCACGAGAGGAAGGAGCACCTCGAGAGCTGCGGTTTCGCGCGCACCGGCGTGGAAGTGAAGATCGTCGATGACCACGACGCAGAGCTGCCGGCGGGCGAAGTCGGCGAGATCGTCACGCGCTCCGACTGCGTGATGGCGGGCTACTGGAAAAACCCGGAGGCGACGGCGAAGGCGCTGCGCGGCGGCTGGCTCCGCACGGGCGACGTCGGAACCCTCGACGCCGAAGGCTTCCTCACCATCAAGGACCGCTCGAAGGACATGATCATCTCCGGCGGCGCCAACATCTATCCGCGCGAGATCGAGGAGGTGCTGCTGCGCCACCCGGCGGTCGCCGAGTGCTCGGTCGTCGGCCGCCCGCATCCGGAATGGGGCGAGGAAGTCGTCGCCTTCATCGTCAAAAAATCGGATTTGAGAATCGAAGAACTCGATTCCCTGTGCCTGGACAATATTGCGCGCTTCAAGCGCCCGCGGAACTATCGCTTCGTGGACGCGCTGCCGAAGAACAACTACGGCAAGGTCCTGAAAACCGAGCTGAGAAAACTGCTCAGTGCAGCCGGCGCCCCCGCGGCGCATCCCCCCGCACCCAGTTCGGATCGTCGATGATGTGCGTCTCGCGCACGACGCCCTCGGGGGAGACGTGGACCAGGAACCATCTGGGCGTCGGGTATCCGGGGGTACGCATCGGGTAGGTCCAGATCTCGTTGCCCGAAAGCGCCTGCTTCATCGGCTCGTACGGCGGCCCGAGAAGGTCGCGCACCTCGCCGGCGCGCGTCACACCTGGCTTGAGCTTTTCGATGTTCTCCGTGGTGAGCCGCTGCTCCATGGCGATCAGCTTGCCGTCGGGCGCGATGCGTGCGGCGTACGTGGCGTAACCCCAGGGCAGTCGCGGAAAGTAGTACACAGTCTCGCCGCCGGCGGCCGGGCGCTTGTCCGCGGGTTGGCCCATCACGGCCTCGACGTCGGCGGCGGTCGACTGGCCGGGCACGAGCCCCCAGCCGTCGAAGCTGGCGCAGCCTGCGAGCAGCAGCAGAATGGCGATTCTCTTCACAGGACCTCGATCAGTCTGCGGGCGGGATCCACCCGCACCCAGTCGCCGGTCTTCACCACCTCGCGCGGATGCGGCGTCCAGCCCGCGGTGATCGGGATGCCTGCGAACACTGCGCCCTGAACCATCACCGGGTTGGTCACGCCGAAGATGAACGCCTTCGGCGCGATTTTCTTCCACTTGATGTCGTAGAACGCCCAGCCGGCGGCGATGCCGCCCTTGGCGGTGGGGAAGAAGCAGATCTTGTCGACGATGCTCCTGCCCTCGAGCTTGTGGCCGGGCTTGGTGATCAGGCCCGACCAGCGGTCGAGGTCGTAGCGCGGCGAGAAGCCCTCCTCCGACACCAGGGCCTCGCCTTCGACGACCGGGCCGAAGGCCTGTGTTACTTCAATCGTCCGCTGCATGCGATGTCCACGCAGTCCGCGGTGCGCCGCAGGATGGTGTTGAAGCGGTGCGCGCCGATGATGTTCACGATCTTCGCCGAGTTGGACACCATGTTGGTCCAGCGGTTTGCCTGCCGCATCGGCGAAAGGTTCTGCAGGATGTAGAAGCACACGCCTTCCAGAATCACCACCCCGGCGTCTTCCAGGCTTTTCGCGTACCCGAGCGCGCGGGATTGCGCGAGCACCGCGCCGTTGGTGGTCACGAAGCAGCTCGAGCCCGGCTTTACCTCTTTTCCCTCGAACAACGCCGCCAGGCGCTTCATCTCGAACAGCGACTGCTGCGGCCCCGAGAACACCACGAGCCGCGGATCGCCGTCGCCGAGGCTGTAGCCTGCATAGACTCTTTGGATATCCCCGTCGGAGACGACGATCCGTTCCCGGGGTTGCCGATTTCCCAAGGCGACTTCAACCGAAGGCGCTTCGGGGGTCACGCCGACGAAGTGGAACATCCCCATCGAGCCGTAGCTCGCGAGCGCAGCGCCGAGGTGCTTGAGCTCGTCGGCCGTCGGCGTGCGCTGGTAGTCGTGGAACACCGGCACCGCGAAGTAATCCTGGTGCGCTTCGCCGACGAGCTTGCCGACCGCCCCCCAGTCGGCGAGGTCATCGAGCTTTGCATTGAGTTGGACCGTGAAGCTGCCGCGTCGGTTTTCCGCAAGATGAAAACCATAGTCCGGCGTCCTGCCGGTGATCGCCGCCGCCAGCGCCGCGGGCCCCGACTCGAAATTGGAGCGCGCGCCGAACACCGAGTTGGCGTAGATCACGGTGCCGGTGTCGCCCCAGGCGACGTGCTCGCCGAGGTGCGGCTGGTAGACGGTCTGGTAGTTGATGCAGGTGTCGGTGGTGACGACATCCATGCGCCGCAGGCACTGGATCAGCTCGCGCTCCTTCGCCACCTCGGCGGGGTCTTGCCCGAGCCGGTCGCAGTGGGCGAAGTCTATGCACCGGGCATTCGTAGTTGCCGGAACAGCACACCGCGCGCCGATGCGAGCCTGTCCCCTGAGGTAATCGAGGCCGGCATCCCCCATCACCTCGATGTCGCCCATCATGTGGACGTTGGTGACGCTCACCATGCGCCTGGCACCCCAGAAGCGGCCGACCTCGATCTGGTACTCCAGGGCCCGCCGCGGCGCTTCGCCGCGGGAGCCGGCGAGAATCTCGCGCTCCTCGGCGCTCAGGTCCAGTTACTCGCCCTTGCCCGGCTCGGGGTCGAAGTACTTCTCGAATTTGCCCTTGACGTCGATCCAGGCGTCGGCGTCCGGCGGCGGCGTGCCCTTGCGGGTGATGTTCGGCCACTTGACCGAGAAGTCGGCGTTGATCTTGAGCCACTTCTCCGCCTTGCCATCGGAGTCGGGCAGGATCGCCTTGGGCGGGCACTCGGGCTCGCACACGCCGCAATCGATGCACTCGTCGGGATGGATGACGAGCATGTTGTTACCCTCGTAGAAGCAGTCGACGGGGCAGACCTCGACGCAGTCCATGTGCTTGCACTTGATGCAGTCTTCGGTGACGACGTAAGTCATAGGGCGCGGATTATAAACGCCGCGGGCAGGGCGTAGCGAAGCGGCGACTTATAGCTCATCGATCCACCTACAGTGCGCCGGGGCATAAAGGCGTTGCCCCGCCCCGCAGGGAGGGCGATCATTGCGCGATGTCCCGGCACGCATTTCTCGCGCCGTTCCTCATCATCTCCGGCGCGTTCCTGCTAATCCTTACCGCCGGTGCGGAGATTGTCGCCGCGACCGCGGTATGGCTGGCGGGAGAGGGCGAGCTCCCGCGAGAGCTCATCCTGCACGCGCTGGTCGCGGGCGCTGCGCTGATGCTCGCGGCGGCGGTGATCATGACGCGCCGCTCGGTGCAGCGCACCGCCGCGGCCGAGGCGGCACTGCGCGAGAGCGAGGAGCGGCTGCGCCTGGTGGCGAACAACGTCCCGGCGCTCATCTCCTACGTCGACCGCGAGCAGCGCTACCGCTTCAGCAACCGCACCTACGACGACTGGTTCGGGATCGCCCACGAGCGCATGCAAGGCCGCACCGTCGCCGAGGTGTTCGGCGACGAGGCCTACGACCGCATGCGGCCGGACTTCGAGCGCTGCATGGCGGGCGAGAGCGTGGAATTCGAGTTCGTCACCGCCAGTGGCGGCAAAGCACGCACGCTCCAGGTCGCGTGCGTGCCGCATCTGGGGCCGAATTTCTCCGAGCGCGGAGAAGTTCTGGGGTTCTACATGCTCGCGAATGACGTGACGGCGCTCAAGCGCGCGCAGGAGGACCTGCGCTTCGCCGCCGCCCGGCTGCAGAACGATGCGCAGCGCCTCGAGTTCCTCGCCCACCACGACACGCTCACCGGGCTTCCCAACCGCGCGATGTTCGCCGATCGCGCGCGCGAGGCGGTGGCGCATGCGCGCCGGCACGACAAGACCGCGGCGTTCCTGTTCCTCGACATGGACAACTTCAAGCAGGTGAACGACAGCCTCGGCCACGAGGTCGGCGACAGCCTGCTGAGACTCATGGCCGCGCGCCTGAAGGCGAGCGTGCGCGGCGACGACTTCATCGCGCGCATCGGCGGCGACGAGTTCTGCGTGCTGCTGCAGGACATCTCCGAGCCGCGCGAGGCGGCGGCGGTGGCGCAGAAGCTCCTCTACGAGCTGTCCAAGCCCTACCGCGTCGGCGGGCACGACGTCACTTCCGGCGCGAGCATCGGCATCGCCTGCGTGCCGCAGGACGGCGACGAGGTGAACACGCTGCTGCGGCTCGCCGACCATGCCATGTACCGCGCCAAGGAGCTCGGCCGCAACGGCTACCAGTTCTTCTCCGGGATCCTGAACGACGACGCCGAGGCCGCCGTCGAGCTGGCCCAAGACCTGCGCGCGGGAGTCGGGCGCGGCGAGCTGTTCCTCGTGTACCAGCCGCGCATCGACATCGCCACGCGCCAGGTGGTCGGCGCCGAGGCGCTGCTGCGCTGGCGCCATCCGCGCCACGGCGTGCTCGCGCCGGAAGCCTTCCTGCCGCTCGCCGACGATACCGGCCTCCTCGTCCAGGTCGGCGGCTGGATCCTGCGCGAAGCCTGCATCCAGGGGCGGCGCTGGATCGAAGCCGGCATCGACCCCTTCTCGGTGTTCGTCAACATGAGCGCGCGCCAGCTGCGCAGCGGCGGCCTCGCCGGCCATGTGCGCGATGCGCTGAAGGCGAGCGGCTTGCCCGCGGGGTCGCTCGTCATCGAAGTTCCCGAGACCTCGGTGCGCCAGGTCTCGGAGCCCATCGGACAGGCCCTCGCCGAGATCACCGCCTGCGGCGCGCGCCTGAGCATCGACGACTTCGGCACCGGCTACGCTTCGCTGCCCATGCTGCAACGGCTGCGCGCGAGCGCAGTCTGCATCGACCGCAGGCTGATCGCCGGCGTGCCGCACGACAGCGAGCGCGCCAGCCTCGCGCGCGCCCTGATCGCCCTCGCCCGCGGGCTCGAGTTCGAGGTGGTGGCGAAGGGCGTGGAGACCCAGGCGCAGCGCGACTTCCTCGCCGACGCCGGTTGCCGCATCTGTCAGGGCGAGCTGTTAGCGCCCGCACGCGCGGCCGAAGAGGTCGAGCCCTTCCTGCGCGAGCTCCGCGCCGCCTAGCCGCGGGTATCACCGGCTAAGATAGCCGGCGATGAAAAGGCTTGTGCTCGCGTGCCTGGTGTGCCTCGTCGCGTCGAGCGCCCGAAGCCAGTCCGAGTATCAGGACATCTTTTATTCCAGTGGAACGCTTCGGATCCAGGCCTACTTGTACCGGCCAAGCGGCGACGGCCCCTTCCCCGCGGTGATCTACAACCACGGCACGCGGGACGGCCGCGAGCGCGCGTCGGTTCCGTTCGAGCATATTGGAAGGATGCTGACCCGAGCGGGCTACGCCGTGATGGTCCCGGAGCGCCGTGGCTACGGCAAGTCCGACGGCGAAATCTGGTGGCGCGAGGCGGGCAACGACCAGGCGAGCGTGATCAGGCGGCTGCAGGCCGAAACGGATGACGTGCTGGCGAGCGCCGATTATCTGCGCGGCTTGCCGTATGTCGACCCGAAGCGGCTCGCGCTGATGGGCTGGTCGTTCGGCGGCGTGGTTACGATGCTGGCCACTGCCCGCAGCTCTGCGTTTCTTGCGGCCGTGAATCAGGCCGGCGGAGCCTTGAGATGGGACGCGAACCCGAACATGCGAAGCGCTCTCATCGAGGCTGCCGGGAAATCCAAGACACCGACGTTGTTCATGGTGGCCAAAAACGACCGCACCACTTCGTCCGCTACCACGCTCGCGGGCATCTTCCAGAAGCGCAATGCTCCTCACAGCCTGGTGATCTACGAGCCATTCAGCCCTCCTCAGCCAACCAAGGCAGCGCCCGGACATGCCTTGTTCTCGGCGCAGGGTACGGACCTCTGGGAAAAGGATGTGATCGAATTTCTTGGACGCCACCTTTGAGGCTGGCGGAGCTTCTGCCCGAGCTCGTCTCCGACCTGGAGACCGGGCTCGTCCACCTCGGGCGCGGCGACCTGGTGCAGCAGCTGAAGGACGCGGCGATCGCGGGCTGGACGTACGACGATTTCTCGGACACCACCTATCTGCAGTTGAGCGCCGCGCCGGTCGACATGATGAACGTCGAGCGCCTTTCGCTCTACGACGAGCTCGGCGTCAACGTAGACCTGGACAACAGCGGCCGCCTGTGCGGAATCGAGGTCCTGGACGGGAAGCGGGTCGCTTCCCGGCTGCGGGATGACGAATAAGCGGAAATATGCCTCGGCAGGCCCGGCGGCAGCTTTGTATGCTGGGCTCACGTACGAAGGGAGGCCTTTTATGGCTACGATGCACCAGCAGCAATCCACCCAGCAGAAGGTGGCGCAATACGTGCTCCTCGGCGTGCTGGAGGATGCGCTGAATCTCGTGCAAAGGTACCAGGAGGGAGGGGGGTTCAAGGCCTACGTGCTCGAGCGCATGAGGCTCATTGTCCCGGTCGGCCTGCTCATGGGAGTCACAAGCATCGGCTGCGCCGCGGCGACGGTGCTGTACCTCGGAGGAACGCGGCCGACTCTCGTACTGCTGTCGATCCTGCTCGTCCCCTTCGTGCTGCTCGGCAGCTTCTTCGTCCAGGCTTACGTCTTTGCCTTCTGGCTCGAGAACCGCGCGCTGGCGCAAGCTCTGCACCACAGTCCGGCGGCGGCGGGGCCGGTCGCGGCCAGGCTGCGCAAGGCCGGGATCAAAGTGGGGGCCCTGCCGCGGGTCCCGTGGGCGTTGGCGGCGCTGCTCCTGTTTCTTCCGCTGGGGATGCTGATCATTGTCGTCCCCTGGCTCGGCATTCTCCTGACCGCCTTGCTGATCATCGCGCCGGTCGCGTTCGCCCGCCTCGATCGCTGAGGTACATTGCAGGGCATGCGAATCGACGGCGCCTGCCACTGCGGCCGAATCAGCTACGAAGCGGACGTCGACCCTGAAAAGGTCGGCGTCTGCCATTGCACCGACTGCCAGACATTGTCGGGTTCGGCGTTTACCGCCTTCGTTCCGGTGCCGAAGGACGCGTTCAGGCTGCGAGGCCAACCCAAGATCTATGTGAAAACCGCCGAGAGCGGTAATCGGCGCGCACAGGCCTTCTGCCCGGACTGCGGCACGCGCCTGTACGCGTCGGCGGAGAAAGACCCCCAGGTCTTCAACCTGCGCATTGGCACCGTGCGCCAGCGCGCCGCGCTCGCGCCGAAGAGCCAGGTCTGGTGCCGCTCGGCGCTCCCATGGGTCAAGGATCTCGCCGACATCCAGCAGCACCCGAAGCAGTCGATGTGAAGATCCGGCGCTACCGGCCTTCGGACCGAGGCGCCGTGATCGGGCTGTTCCGCGAGTTCATGTGGGAGCTTGCGCCGCCCGCCCTGGCAGCGCCAATCCAGTCCTACATCGAGCGCGCCATCGAGGAAGAGCTCGGCAAGGTCGAGGAGTACTACTTCGGCCGCGAGGGACAGGCATTCTGGGTTGCCGGCGAGGCGCGCGTCGTCGGGATGGTGGGCATCGAGCGGCAGGCACAGGACGCGGGCGAGCTCCGGCGCATGGCAGTGGAAAAAGCGCATCGTCGCAAAGGAATCGGGCGCCAGCTGCTCGCGACGGCTGAGGCGTTCTGCCGGGATTGCGGGTACCGCCAGGTGGTGCTCAGCACCTCCGAGCTCCAGGTCGCCGCCATGCAACTCTACGAGTCGAGCGGCTACCGCCGGATCCGCGAGGAGAGCGATGCGCCGGCATCGCACAAATCGGTGGGCGCTGGGCTCACGCGCTACCACTACGAGAAGCCTTTGGCGTGAAGGTGTCCGTCGTCGTGCCCGCGTTCAACGAGGAGCGCCTGCTCGCCGGCTCGCTCGCCGCGATCCGCGCCGCGGCACGCGCTTTCGACGACGCCGGCTGGGCCTGCGAGCTCATCGTGTGCGACAACCACTCGACCGACCGCACCGCCGAGATCGCGCGCGCAGCGGGTGCGAGCGTGGTGTTCGAGCCGCTGAACCAGATCGCCCGTGCCCGGAACGCGGGCGCTGCGCGGGCGAGCGGCGAGTGGCTGGTGTTCGTCGACGCCGACTCGTATCCCAGCCGTGAGCTTTTTTCCGAGATGATCGCCGCCATCCGCGGCGGCCGCGCTCTCGGCGGCGGCGCGACGGTGAAGTTCGAAATCCGCGACCCGGTGATCCGGCTGTCGCTCGCGCTGTGGAACGCCGTCAGCCGGGCGACGAAGTGGGCCGCGGGCTCGTTCATCTACTGCGAGACCGCCGCGTTCCGCAGCCTCGGCGGGTTCAGCGAGGCGCTCTATGCCGGCGAGGAGATCGACTTCTCGCGCCGCCTGAAGCGCCTCGCGCGCCGCCGCGGGCTCGGCGTCGTCATCCTGCACCGCCACCCGCTGCGCACGAGCGACCGCAAGGCACGGCTGTACACCAAGCGCGAGCACTTCGCGTTCATGCTGAAGACGCTGCTGCTGGCCGGGCGCACGCTGCGCGACCGCAACGCCTGCTACGTCTGGTACGACGGCAGACGCTAGGAAAAGGGGTCAGGACCCTTTTTCCGGCGAGCTGCGCACAGTTACGCGAAAAAGGGTCCTGACCCCTTTTCCTACGCGTCCACGACGAAGTCGAAGCTCGCCTCGTCCGCCTTCACCTTCTTCATTTCGAGCTCGGCCCGGTAAAGCCCATCGCGCTTGTTGGCGGGGTCGCCGGAAAAATAGAGCTGCGTGGTCAGGATGCGCCTTCCCGGCGCCTGCACCTTGACGTGGATGTGGCGAGTGCGGCCGGGATACTCGGCGGGCACGATGGTCTCGAGCCGGAAGCGCCCCTGGGCATCCGCGTGCTGGTGGCCGCGGTAGCGGAAGCCGCGGTTGTCGTACGCGCCCTCCTCGTCCGAGTGCCAGAAGTCGAGCAGCGCGTTCGGCACCGGCTTGCATTGCGCCGAGAGCACCGTGCCGGTCACCAGGAGCCGGGTTTTCTCGCCGCCCTCGAGAAATGAGACCCTTGGGGGCGATTTCGGCGTGAAGAACGGCCCCTCCGTCTGCCGCTGCGTGAGAACGCCGCAGGTCTGCGCCAGCCCCTCGAGCGGAAGCAGCAGTGCCGCGCCCAGAAGCTCTCTGCGCCTCATCCCTTCACGCAGATGACCTGCTTGAGCGTGTGCACGACCTCGACCAGGTCGGACTGGTTCGCCATTACCTCGTCGATCGGCTTGTAGGCGCCGGGGATCTCGTCGAGGACACCCTTGTCCTTGCGGCAGATCACGCCGTGGGTCTGGTCTTCGAGGTCCTTCACCGAAAACTTCTTCTGCGCCGCGTTGCGGCTCATGAGGCGCCCGGCGCCGTGGGCGCACGAGTCGAAGCTCTCCGCCGAGCCCTTGCCTCGCACGATGTAGCTGCGCACGCCCATGCTGCCGGGAATGATACCCAACTCGCCGGCGCCGGCGCGGATCGCGCCCTTGCGCGTGAGCCACACCTGCTCGCCGTAATGCTCCTCGCGCTCGACGTAGTTGTGGTGGCAGTTGACGACGCCCTCGGTCACCTCGAACGCCGGCAGGTGCCGGTGCATCGCGCTCAGGACGAGGTCCATCATCTCCTCGCGGTTGGCGCGCGCATAGTCCTGCGCCCAGCGCACGGCCTCGACGTAGTCGTCGAAATGCTCCGAGCCTTCGCGGAAATAGGCGAGGTCGCGCTCGGGAAGACGAACGTTGTTGCGCTCCGCGTCCTTCTTGGCCAGCTCGATGAAATAGCTGCCGATCGCATTGCCGATGCCGCGGCTGCCGGAATGCAGCATCGCCCACACGCGATTCTCTTCGTCGAGACAGATCTCGATGAAGTGGTTGCCGCCGCCGAGCGTGCCGAGCTGGTTCACCCAGCTCGAGTTCTTGCTGACGCGCCGCTCGACCCCGGGGTGCTTCTCGAAGATCTTCTTCAGCTGCTTCTGGAACCGCTTCGCGGCGTGCGAGCGCGCGTCGCGCTCGGAGTGCTGGCCGAATCCGGTCGGCACGTCGCGGCTGATCTGCGCGAACAGCTTCTTCAGCGAGGCTTCGTCGAGCTCGTCAGCGCCGAGCGACACGCGCGTGGCCGTCATGCCGCAGCCGATGTCGACCCCCACCGCGGCGGGGATGATCGCCTGGCGCGTCGGGATTACAGAACCGACGGTGGCGCCGATGCCGAGGTGGACATCCGGCATCGCTGCTACATGATGGTGCACGATCGGCAGGCGCGACAGGCTGACAAGTTGCTGACGCACGGCGGGTTCGAGGTCGCGCGTGTAGACCTTGACCGGTACGAGACCTTCGGCGATTTCCTGCCGGACCGGCATGCTTCTCCCTTGTTGTCCGGAAAGACGAACAGGACGAACGGCTCAAATCATCCGAATGATGGTAGTCCCTGGCCTACTGAAGAATGTTAAGAAGTGTGTGAGCAAAGCGTGGGCGCTGCCCCACGCTCACGCTCGCGTTCACATCGGGCCATTTAGCCCAAGCAGCTTCGCAGCGTTCTGCTTGAGAATGAGCGGCCGCACCTCGGGCTTGATCGGCAGCTTGTCGAACTCCTCGATCCACTTCTCCGGCGAGATCACCGGGTAATCAGAGCCGAACATCACCTTGTCTTTGAGCAGAGTGTTGGCGTACTGCACCAGGATCGGAGGGAAGTACTTAGGCGACCAACCGGATAGATCGATAAATACCTGCGGCTTGTGCGTGGCCACCGACAGCGCCTCTTCCTGCCAGGGGAAGGAAGGATGGGCGAGCACGATCGGCATGTCCGGAAAGTCCGCCGCCACGTCGTCGAGGTATATGGGATTTGAATACTTGATGCGGATCCCTCCACCGCCGCGCGTGCCGGCGCCGACCCCGGTCTGGCCGGTATGAAAAAGCGCCGGCAGCTTCGCCTCCGCGATGACTTCATATAAAGGATAGGCAAGGCGGTCGTTCGGATAGAACTCCTGCACCGTGGGATGGAACTTGAAGCCTTTCACTCTGTAATCGGCAATCAATCTTTTCGCGGCTCGCACGCCTTCGGCACCCCGGTGCGGATCGATGCTGGCAAACGGGATCGCGACATCGCTGTTCTTGATGGCAAGCTCCGCGATTTCCTCATTAGTGATCTTGCGGCTCGCCTCTTTCTGGGAATCCACGGTAAACACCACGAACGCCATCTTCAGCTTGCGGTAGTAGTCCGCCATCTCCGGCACCGTTGCATGCTGCGGCTGGTAGCGGAAGTAGCGCCCCATCGCTTCCTGAGACTCGGTCAGCTTGTCGTCCACCTGCAGCGCCGACTTCCACGCGTGGGTGTGGACGTCGATGGCGACGAGATCCCTGACGTTCATCTCAGCAATACCCTGGGCGAGTCCGTGTAAAGTTCTTCCACCAGCGCCGCCCGGCGCCGCAGCACCGCCCGCTGGTTGATCGAGCCCTTGTCGGTCATCTCACCCGCGTCCAGCGACGGCGGCTCCTCGAGCACGATCGCGCGCGCGATCCGGTTTGAACTGCCTGTACCGAGAAGCGAGGCCAGCTTCGCTTGTAATTCCGGTAACGTCGCCTTGCCGGCAAGAAAAATCAGCGCTCCGACCTCGCTCTTCCCCTCTCCGGCAATCACCACGTCGCGCACCAGCGGCGCGAAGTGGGCGATGAAGCGCGCGCGCAAGGGCCCGACTTGCACCCAGGTGCCGGTCGCGAGCTTGAAGTCCTCGGCGAGCCTGCCCCGGAAGAGCAGGCCCTCTTCAGGTTTCTGGTCATTTGCAAAAACAAAAGAATCACCGAGGCGGTAGTAGCCTTCCTCGTCGAACACCTGCGCCGTGAGGTCGGGCTGGCGCCAGTACCCGGGCGTGATGTTCGGGCCCTTGAGCCGCGCCTCGAGCTTGTCCTGCGCCGGGACCAGCTTGATCTCGACCCCCGGCGGCGGCAGGCCCATGTTGGTGACGTCCTTCGTTTCCCACATGCGTCCCATCGCGAACGGCGCGGTCTCGGTCGAGCCCAGGCCGGTGAGGAACAGGATCTCCTCGCCGCAGGTCTCGTAGGCGAGCGCCTTGACTTCGTCGAACACCGGCTGCGACACGCCGGCACCGGCGAACCACAGGATCTTCAGCCGGCTGAAGAAATTCTCGCGCAATTCCTTGTCTTTTCTCAAATAGGGAAGAAGAACCTCATATCCCCGCGGCACGTTGAAGTACCAGGTCGGCGCGATCTCGCGAAGGTTGCGCACCGTCGTCTCGATCGCGCCGGGCAGCGGCTTGCCCTCGTCGATGTAATACGAGCCGCCGTTGTAGATCACCAGGCCGAAATCGTGGTTGCCCGCCGCGGTGTGGTGCCACGGCGCCCAGTCGACGATGAGCGGCGGCTCTTCTTCGAAGAACGCGAACATCGAGCGGATCATCGCCTGGTTCGAGCACCACATGCGCTGCGTGTTGATCACCGCCTTCGGCTCGCCGGTGGAGCCGGAAGTGAAGAGGAATTTCGCGATCGTGTCCGGGCCTACCCGGGCATGCGCCTCGTCCACCGCGCTCGTGTCCGCCTTCGCTTCAAGCCGGTGGAACTCATCTCCATAGAGGACCTCGACGCCGCCGGGCACCGCGGCTGCAATCGCCGCCTTGAAAGGCTCTCTTTGCGAAGCGAAAACAAGCCCGGGGGTCAGCAGGCGCATGACGTGCTTCAGCTGGGCGAAATCCTTCGAAAGCAGCGCATACGCCGGCGACACCGGCGCATAGGGCACGCCGGCGTAAAGCGCGCCGAGCTGGATCAGCGCGTGCTCGAAGTCATTGCCGGAGAGCACCGCCACCGGCTGCTCGGCGGACAGCC
>Ga0105340_1000694_pt1 | contig 15840 bp, 16 predicted proteins | sample EasRivMeERMLT700_FD_89676 | JGI IMG/M metagenome (GOLD analysis project Ga0105340, IMG submission 89676) | Soil microbial communities from meander-bound floodplain in the East River, Colorado, USA - East River MetaG ERMLT700 | ecosystem: Environmental > Terrestrial > Soil > Floodplain | place...
GGAAGTCTCATCTTGAGGCGGCCGACGCCTAAAGGCCGATCTGCCCGAGGATGTCCCGCACCAGTGCATGGCCGGGCTCGCCGAAGCATTCCGTGAGCTCGAAGTGATTGAGCCCCTCGTAGCGAGTGAGCCTCGTCAGCTTGCCGACTTCGCCCAGCGCCGAAGCGAACGCCTTGGTCTGCCGCTGGAACTCGTCCGTGTCGTGCTCCGCATAACCGAGCATGACGGGACAGGGCATGCGCCGCGCGTGCAGTCCCGGGCTGAAAGCAAGCACCTCGCCCGGGTCGAGCCTCACGTAAGCGCTGCGCGCGCTCAGGACGACGGGCTCGAGGTAGTAGGGGCCGCTGATCAGGGTGGCTGCCTTGACGAAATCGGCCGGAAGTCCGCGGGGTGCCCAATCGGTCTGCAAAGCGGCCGCGGAAAGGTGAGCCCCGGAGGATTGCGCCGCCAGGTAGAGCTTGTGCGGATCGCCGCCGAACGAACGGGCGTTGCGGTAGGTCCACTCCAGCGAGCGCCGCACCTGGTCCACCATCTCCGGCAGGCGGATGCTGGGAAGCTTGGTGAAGTTCACGACCACGGTATGGACACCAGCCGCGACGAACGCGTCGGCCGGAAACGAGTAGTCGTCCTTGGTGAAGTTCTTCCAGGCCCCGCCGTGCACAAAGATCTGCACGTGGCCGGCCGAGCGCGGCGCGGGAAAAATGTCGAGCACCTCGTCGGGCGCACTGCCGTATTGCACGTTCGCCCGGTGCTCGAGGCTCGCCCGCGTCCGCGCGCTGCGCTCGGCATAGCGCTGGATCACCTCCAGCGCGTTCGATACCCAGCCGCGTTGATCGAAATTGCGGTCCAGCTCGCGCTGGGTGTAGTGCAGGAATACCGTCTCGCTCATACGGCGCCAGCTAGCCCCGCGGCCAGAGAGTGTGGAGGATTCCCGAGTCCACCACCCGGCCAAGGAACGCTTGGGTGTTCTCCACCGTGGAGCGGTGCGCCTGCTCAGAGTACGCGCCCGCGCAATCTTCCACCAGGACGACGTGGTAGTCGCGCATGAAGCCGTCGCGCAGCACGGACTCCACGCAGATATTCGTCGCGACGCCGGCCACCAGCAGGCTCCTGCGCTCCTTCGCGCGCAGCAGGTATTCGATGTTCGCGCCGACGAACGGGCTGTAGCGATGCTTGACCACCACCGACTCGCCCGGCGCGGGCTGCACCCGGTAGAGCTCGGCGCCCCAGCTCCCGGCCAGGCAGGCGTCGGCGCGCACGGTCGGGTAGCGGTGCCTCCAGGCGGACGAATTGGTCAGCGGGTCGTGCTCCATGGTCACGAAGATGACCGGCACGCCGGCACGCCGCGCGCGCGGCAGCAGCTCGTCGATGCGCCTCGCCGCCGACTGCACGCCGCGCAGGTCAGCGCCGAACTTCCCGAAAAGGCCATCCTCGTGGCAGAAGTCGTTCTGCACGTCGACCACGATGAGGGCCGCCCACTGCGGCGAAACGATATCCCGTAGATGCGGATCGTGACCGGGCACGCTCAGAGGCGCACCTCTTTCTGATGCCCATCGGGGTGGCGCTCCTCGCGGTAGATCTGCAGGTTCTTCATCAGCGGGAAGTCCTGCAGCGAGAAGAGGATTGCCGGCTCCTTGCCCAAGTTGGCGTGCTCGTGCCAGAAGTACGAGGGCACGACGAAGAAGTCGCCGGCGCCCCAGTTGAACAGCTTGCCGCCGATCACGCTCTGGCCCGCCCCCTCGAAAACGTAGTACACGGCGCAGCTCGCCTGGCGGTGGGCGAGCGTCTTGATCCCCGGCCGGATCATCTGGATGCAACACGCAAACGTCGGATAGACCGAGCTGCCGGTGGCGGGGTCGACGTACTCCATCATGATGTCGTCGTACGGGTTCGATTCGCCGGACTCCGCCAGCCTGCGGAGCGCGGGGTAGGTGTTCTTCCAACGGTAGTGAATGAGTCCGGCCCGCTGCGAAGTCCCCTGCGTCTCGGTGAGCGGGCGCAGCCCGACGGCGCTATAGCGCTGCTCCGAGATCCCCGCCTTGCGTACATGCAGCCGCTTGAGCGGGGAGATCTCGTAGCCGATCTCCTCGTCGATCGACTTGAGGTAGCCGCAGGAATCGAGGTACTGGATGAGCGGCAGATCCAGCGCGTCGATCCAGATCCCCGGCTCGGCGCCTTCGTTGCCGTAGTCGTGCCACTCCCAGCCGGGCGTGACGATGAGATCGCCGCGCTCCATTTCGCACTTGTCCTGCTCCACTGTGGTGTACGAGCGGCCCTGCAGGAAAAAGCGGATAGCGCTCGCCGTATGGCGGTGCGGCACGGCGAGCTCGCCCGGCAGGATCTGCTGGATCGAGACGGAAAGCGTCGGCGTCACGTACTTCCAGCCGGGTGTTCCGGGGTTGATGAACCGAAGCATGCGGCGCTCGTCGAGCGCCACGTGCTCGCTCTCTTTCAGGAGCTTCTGCACCACCGCGTTTTTCCAGATATGAGGCACCGCGAGCTGCTCCTTGGGTCTCACGACCGGCCGGCCGGCCGAGCCGGGGGTGTCGAGGGATGCAAGCTCGATCTCGCGAAAGAAGCTCTCCAGACTCTTCGGCGCAGGGGTGATCGTTTCCAAGGCTAGCCTCCGTGAGTGAGCCGACTGGAAGAATATCAAAGGCGGCCGCCCCGCTGCAGCGCCGTAAAAAACTTTTGAATTCCTGCGCTATAGACGGCGTACCCGCCGTTCGTCTACGCTTCTAGGGTCGATCCACCTGAACCGGAGGGTTCATGACCATGCGTATGAGATTCAAGCCCGGCCTGTGGGCAGTGATCGCGGCAATCGTCGGCTGGCTCCAGCCGGGGGTGTCATGGGGGCAGGAGAAGGTGACGCTGCGGCTCGATTGGGTCAACAGCGGCTATCACGCCATCTGGTACTACGGCATCGACAAGGGCATCTTCAAGAGCGAGGGCGTGGACCTGGAGGTGCTCGAGGGCCGCGGCTCCGCGACGACGGCGCAGACAGTCGCCAACGGGTCGGTGATGTTCGGCACCGCTGACGGCGGCGCCTCGATCAGCCTCATTTCGCAGGGGCTGCCGCTCAAGATCGTCGCTGGCTACCTGCGCCAGAGCCCGGTGGCGATCATCTTCCCGAAGAAGAACAACTGGAAGAGCTTCGCCGACATGAAGGGCGCCCGGATCGGCTTCTCTCCCGGCGGCACCTCGCCGCTCTTCAACGCGATGCTGAAGTCCACCGGCCTGGAAGGCAACGTCCAGGTGATCAACGTCGAGGGCAACGCCAAACCCGCGGCGCTGCTGGAGGGCAGGGTCGACTGCATCGAGTCGTTCGACTTCCTGCAGGTGCCGCTGTTCGAGGCGAACGGTCTGGCGGTGTCCACCTTCCCCTATGCGCAGGCCGGGATCAACGTGCCGGGCCTGTCGCTGGTCACCGCGAACAGCATGATCGAGAAAAACCCGGCGCTGGTCCGCAAGATGGTCGGCCTGATGGTGAAGACCATCGATGCCGCGCGGCGGGACCCGGAAGGGGCGATCGACTCGCTGATGAAGCGCGCGCCGGCCCTCAAGCGCGAGATCGTCACGCCGGTGCTGAAGCTGTCCTTCAACCTGCTCGATCCCGACTGGTCGAAAGGGCGGCCGCCGGGCTGGATGTCGCCGGCGGTCATCGAGAAGTCGCAGGACATCCTGCTGCAATACGGCGGAATCAAGGAGAAGCGGCCGATCGAGGTCTACTTTACCAACCAGTTCGTCTCCGGCACCTGAGGCGAAGTACTGCACGCCATCGGGTGAGGCACGGATGGCGTTCGTGCCTTTGGCGGCGGCCTACGGCTTGGTTCCAACCCAGCCGTTGTGTGAGATGTCGAAGATGATGCCGTCGGGATCGCGGTATTTTTTCTCGTAGCAGAGCGAATCCTTCGCGACCGGCAGGTCGAGGAAGAACGAGCCGCCGTTGCTTTCGATCGTGCGGCCGGCGGCATCCAGGTCCTCCACCCAGAAGCCGAGGTGGTGCACCCCGACATAGTGCTTGCCGCGCTCCTTTCCTGCTGCCTCGTCGGTCTTGTAATTGAGCAGCGCGAGCTGCACCGTGCCGTCGGACAGATACACCCCCGAGGCGATGGGCGACTCGGTGACCCCCACCTCCTGCATGCCGAAGGTGTCCATGTAGAACTTCGCCGCCTTGCGCGGATCCGGAACCGACAGTGCGATGTGCCTGAGCTTTGCCACCCGCGTTTCTCCCTAGGGAATTCTCGACGCGCTGATTCTAGGCTAGTCTTTGCAAGCCATGGGCCTGCTGCACGGAAGAACCGCGCTCGTCACCGGAGCCAACCGCGGCATCGGTTTCGCGATCGCAGAAGCCTACGTGCGCGAAGGGGCGCGCTGCATCCTCTCCGGCAGGAATCCGGCCGCCGTGCGCGACGCAGTCGCGCAGCTCGCCGGCGGCGAAGTCATTCCGCTGGACCTCGATCTCGAGCGTCCGGCGTCGATCGCCACGGCAATCGACGCCGTCGCCGCGCTCGGCAGGCTCGACATTCTCGTCGCGAACGGCGCGCTGCTCGGAGCCCGGGTGCCGATGCTGCAATACCCACTCGACGTGTGGCGGCAGGTCTTCCAGGCGAATGTCCATGCCAACCTGCAGCTCATCCAGGGCCTCGATCCGCTGCTGCGAGCCTCGGACGCCGGGAGGGTCATCGTCGTTACCAGCGGGGCCGCACGAAGGCTGCGGCCGGGCGGCGGCTCGTATGCCGCGTCGAAAGCGGCGCTGGACGCCCTTGCGACCCTCTACGCGCGCGAGGTCGCTTCGACCCGCATCCGGGTCAACAGCGTCGCGCCCGAGCCGACACGCACGGAGATGCGCGCTCGGGTCGCTCCAAGCGAAGATCCGCTCACTCTGAAGACGCCGCAGGACATTGCCCCGCTTTTCGTGGAGCTCGCACTCCCCGACTGCGCGCGCCACGGCGAACGGATCGACGCCAACGAGTGGCTGGCGCAGCGTCGCGGCGGCGTCACGCCGGCGCGCTGATCGCGGCGCGTCTTTCCGGCGCCTACGATGCCAAGGAAAGCCAAGGTACGAAGAACCGGACGGCCGCGACTCGATGGCGGCAAGGCACCTCAAACCCGCGAGCGGATCCTGCGCTGCGCCATCCGGGAGTTCGCACAGCAAGGCTTCCGCGGCGGCCGGGTCGAGCGGATCGTGGATGATGCCGGCGTAAACCTGCGCCTGATCTACCACTACTTCGGCGGCAAGCAGGAGCTGTACCTCGCCTGCCTCGAGCGGGTGTTCGTCGAATTGCGGCGGGCCGAGCACGCCCTTGAGCTGCGCGCCATGCCGCCGCTGGACGCCATGCGCAAGCTGATCGACTTCACCTTCGACCATCTTTCGCGTCATCCGGAGTTCATCGGCATGGTGCGCAGCGAGAACCAGCTCGGCTCCAAAGGCGTGCTGCGACGCTCCCGCCTGGTGCGCACCTTGACCGCGCCGCTCCTGGTCATCATTGAGGATCTGCTTGAGCGCGGGTGCCGCGACGGCGTGTTTCGCGGCGACGTCGACGCGGTGCAGTTCTTCATCACCTTGCAGGCTCTGGCGACCGTGCACATCGCCAACCGCAGCACGCTTTCGGCCATCCTCGATGCCAACCTCGCCGACCCGACCTGGCTGAAGGCACGGCGGCGGCACGGGCACGAAGTGCTGTTCTCGTACCTGAGCCCGCCGCGCGCGGTCAAGCGCGAGCGCCGCACGCTCAGCGGTGAGCGGTGACGTCGATGGCGGCGCTGTTGCCAAATGGAAGGGCCGATACGCCGATCACCGTGCGGGCGGGACGCGGCGCGGAGAACCGCTTCTTGAACTGGTCGTTCGCCTCGTTGCGCAGGGTGACGTCCGTGACGAAGTAGGTCACCTTGACGACATGCGAGAGATCGAGACCGACCGTGGCAAGCCGCTTGCAGATCTCGTCCAGCGCGGCGTCGAGTGCTTCCATTCGTCCCTTGACTGGCTGAAAAGTCTCGTAGTTCATCGAGGCGGCACCCGATACGTAAACGATGCCGTCTTTCTCGAAGACCAGGCTATAGGGATGCTCCTTTTGTTCAGCCACGCTGCGCCTCCTCGTGCTTTCTCACGTGCTCGTCCCTGCGCTTGAAGAGCTCCGGATCCGCATAGCCCATGAACTCCGGCTTTGCCTTGCCCGCCTGCACGATGACGTAGACCGGCTCCAGCGTGTTGTTGTGATACCCGTGGATCACGCCGGCCGGGCATGAAGCGCAATCCCATCGCCCGAGCACCGTTTCCACCCGCTTGCCGGCCTCGTCTTCGAAGAACACCATCAGGTGCCCTTGCAACACGAAGAAGACTTCTTCCACCTCGTGGGTATGCGCCGCGTTGCCCTGCCCGGCCGGCACGTACATGATGCTCAGGGTGAAAGCCTTGGCAGGAATCACATTGTCGTCCGGCTTGCCGCTCGTATTGCCGATGAAGCGGTGCTGCGCGCGCTTCCATCCCTCGATCGCCGCGTCGGCAAACGCGTGCCAGTCGGGTTTGCGCTCGCCGAAACGTGCGACGTACTTGCGGCTGATCTCTTCAAGCGACATGCCGACAACGGCAGGATCCAAGGCGTGCCGCGCTTTTGCTTCACTCATGTCTTGTGCCCTCGTGGGTTGAGAATCCGTCGAAACCGATTCATCTTGCAGAGATGAATTCGTTGGTGATGTAGTCCGAGGCCGGCCGCTTGGTCTTAATCTGGTCATATTGGAGGAGCAGATCCTGAGACGACTCGATGATTTCCGGAGACAACCAGCCCAACGGCTTGCCCTTCGCCCAGTTCGGCTCGAGGAGATCGAAGGACAGCGTCAGCACACCGTCACGACGTTGCCGTTCAGGGTCGGCGCGCGCTTGAGAAGTGAATCGATCGCGGCATTCGGATCCGCCCGCGACGCTTCGATCGCGGCGTGCATGAGCGACACCATTTTTGCGCACCAGCTGCGGATTCTTCTTGATCATCTCATGGCTGGTGATGAGCGAAAGGCCCGGAACCTGGATGCCGACCATCGATATCGGCAGGCTCGCCGCCGGCATGCCGTTCTCCTCGAGCAGCGGTATCTGCAAGAAGTCAAAGGACTCGAAGCAGTCGACGCGGCCCTCGAGCAGCGCCTGGGGCTTGGCATTGGGCTCCATGTTGATGAGCTGTACCTTCTCTTGGGCCACGGCCGGTGCCCAGGCGCCTACCGCCATCACCAGCGTCGACAACGCTGCGATGAACGCCCTGCGCTCAATAAGCATATGCATCCTCCTCCCGTAGAAAAATCATCAAGCCGGATGACCTCGCTGAGAAACGTGCCATGGGATTGCAAGCCGCTCCACCGCCTCGACCGCATAGAAAAACAGCATCGCGAGCACGGACAGCGTTACCAGCGTGGCGAATAGCAGCGTCGTGTTGAGATTGCCGGACGCCTGCAGCAACACATACCCCAGTCCCTTGTCGGATCCGATGAACTCGCCCGTCAGCGCACCGACGACCGCCAGCGTCGATGCGACCTTCAAACCTCCGAAGATCGAAGGCAACGCGTGTGGCAGCGAGAATTTCAGGAAGACGCGGTAGCCCGGGGCGCCCATCGTGCGGGCAAGCTGCAGCATGGCCGGATCGATGCCGCGCAGACCGACGATCGTGTCGATGACGATCGGGAAGAACGCAATGAGGAACGCCACCGCCACTTTCGGAGTGACCCCGAAGCCGAACCAAACGATGAATAATGGCGCCAGGGCAATCTTCGGGATGCTCTGTGTCGCCACCATCGGCGGGTAGAGCAGCCGCTCGGCAACGCTAGAAACGACGATCAAGACCGCCAGCGGCACGGCGACCACCGCCGCCGCTATGAACCCGGCCAGAACCGTCGCGCTCGTCCACAGGGCATGTATGCCCAGAAGCTGCCAGTGGTCGAACAGGTCTTTCACTACATCAAGCGGGGCCGGCACCAAGTAGGGTGGAATCGAGAAGACGCGTACCGCGATATCCCATACGACCACGATCAGAAGAAAAGACCCGATGGTCCAAAGCTGACGGTTCGCTGTCATGCGATCTGCCTCTCGCGAATGACGCCGAGTTCCCGGAACAGTCGTCCGATGTGATGCGTGTAGCCGGTGAATTGCGGGCTGTCTCGCACGTCGAGATCGCGCGGCCTGGGCAGATCGATCGGCAGGATCTCCCGGATCTTTCCCGGCCTCGGCGTCATGACGACGACGCGGTCGGAGAGAAATACCGCCTCGCTGATGCTGTGCGTGATGAAGACGACGGTCTTGCGGGATCGCTGCCAGATCTCCTGCAGGTCGACCTGCAACTGCTCCCGTGTGATCGCGTCGAGCGCTCCGAAGGGCTCGTCCATCAAGAGAAGCGGAGGGTCGTGCACCAGCGCGCGGCAGAGCGATACACGCTGCCGCATGCCGCCGGAGAGCTGCCAGGGATGCGCAGCTTCGAATGCGCCGAGACCTACGGCATGGAGCAGATTGCGGGCCCGATCGACGAACGGCTTGGTGTCGATGCCACGCATCTCGAACTGGATGAGGACGTTGCCGAGGACCGTCCGCCAGTCGAGCAGCAGATCGCTCTGGAAAACGACCCCGATGTCGGTATACGGACGGGTCACGACATGCTCGCCGATGACGATCTTCCCCTCGGAAGGCTGGATCAAGCCGGCGATCAACGAAAGCAGCGTGCTCTTTCCGCAGCCGCTAGGGCCGACTACCGAGATGAACTCGCTCTGCCGGATCTCGAGATCGACGTGGTCGACGGCCAGCACCGGCTTGGTCCGCTTGGCGGGAAACTCCTTGACTACCCCGGATAACTGGATGAAGGCGCTCATCCGGTTCTGTCCGCCGCGCGCGCGCTCTTCGCCGCCCGCACGATGTCCTCGGCCCGAATCGGCGTGGTGTTGAACTCTATGGAAAAGGGCGCGAGCGCGTCGCAGACCGCGTTTGCAAGCGCCACGGGCGGCGCGATCGCCCCGCCCTCGCCGAGACCCTTTACGCCGAGCGGGTTGAGGGGCGAGGGACTTTCCTGGTGGATCACCTCGATGCCGGGCACGTCACTTGCGATCGGAAGCGCATAGTCCATGAGCGATCCTGTCAGGAGCTGGCCGTCCCGGTCGTACTCGACCGCTTCCACCAGACCGCCGCCGATTCCCTGGACCGCGCCGCCGGCGATCTGACCTTCGGCGAGCATCGGATTGACGAGCACACCGCAGTCGTGCGCGATCACGTAACGCTCCAGCCGTACGCGGCCCGATTCGACATCGACTTCGACGATGGCTGCATGACACGCGTACGCCCAAGTCACCGTCGGCGGCTCGAAGTAGTAGGTGTCTTCGAGGCCGGCTTCCATCCCCGGCGGCCTGCCTGTGTCCCATTCGGGCCGCGCGGTGCGTGCGATCTTGGCCAAGTTCGCGAACGCTCCTGAAACACCCACGATTCCCACGCCGCCGTCGCGCAGCTCGAGGTCCATTGCGCTGCACTCGAGGAGGTGGGCAGCGATGGCGAAAACCTTCTTCTTCAGCCGCTCGCTCGCGTGGTGGATCGCGCCGGAGACGGTCACGGTGCTTCGGCTCGCGATGGTTCCGAATCCCATCTGGATCACCGCGGTATCGGCGAGCGAGACCACGACGTCGTCTATATCGACGCCCCATAAGTCTGCCACGATCTGGGCGTAGACCGTTTCCATTCCCTGTCCCTGGGGACAGGCGCCGGAGCAGACCTGGATTTTGCCGCTCGGGTCGATACGCACCGTCGCGCCTTCGAACGGCCCGGCGCCCGTGCCCTCGGTATAGCAGCCGATTCCAAGGCCGAGGTACCGGCCCTGCTTCCTCGCATCGAGCTGACGCCGACGGAATGCCTCTATGCCGCCCAGCGCGTCCAAGGCTTTCTGCAGCGCGCCGGGGTAGTCGCCGCTGTCGTAAACGATCGGCACCCCGTCTCGATAGACATAACCGAGCTCGTAAGGCATTTCCTGCGGCGGGATCATGTTCCGCCGTCTGACCTCCGCGGGCTCGATGCCCAGCTTGCGGCCGATAAGGTCCATCAGCCGCTCGGTCACCTGAACCGCCTCGGGTCGACCCGCGCCGCGGTACGGCGCGTTCGGGACCTTGTTCGTTGCCACGCCTTTTATGTCTGCAGCGATGTGCGGCAGCTTGTACGGGCCCTGAAGATGGGTCGCCGTGTTATACGCCGGACCTACGCCAAGTGGCACCCATGCGCCGCAATCCATCAAGATCGTGTCATACAGCGCGAGTATCCGACCGTCGTCGTCGAAGCCGATCTCGACATCGTGGAGCTGGTCCCGAGAATGGCATGAACAGAGGAAATGTTCGCTGCGGCTCTCGATCCATTTGACCGGCCGCTGCAGCTTACGGGCGAGAAAGGGAAGAAGAAGATCCTCGGGATAGACGTGCCCCTTGACGCCGAACCCGCCGCCGACGTCCGGTGCGATGCAGCGCACCCTCGCTTCCGGCATGGCCAGGGTGGCGGCCGCTTCACGCCGCACCCAGTGAACCACCTGCGTCGAAGACCATATGGTTAGCGAGCTCGTCCGCACGTCATACGCGCTCAGGACGCCGCGGCACTCGAGCGGCACCGCCGCATAGCGATGGTGGCGGAACCTCCGACTTATCCGATGGGGCGCCGCATCGAGCGCCGCTTTTGCATCGCCCTTCTTCAGCGCCATCGTTCCAAAGAGGTTGTTGCCGAACTCCTCGTGAATGAGCGGCGAATCTGCACGCGCAGAAGCCTCCGGGTCGATGGCCGCGGGCAAGACTTCCAGATCGATCTCGGCCAGCTCCGCGGCGTCTTCGGCCGCATCCCGGCTCTCGGCGACGACGACGGCGATCGCCTCGCCCACATGCCGTACCTTGTCGGTGGCGAGCAGCGGCTGTCTCGGGTTGACGATCTTGTGGGGAATGGCGAGGCGCCATTTCTGTGGCATGGACACCTGGTGCGCTGCCACCGGCGGAAGCTCGCTTGCCACGTCGCTCCCGCTTAGAGCGCACACGACGCCGGACGCCGAGCGTACGCGGGCCAGGTCCACGGCCCTAACGCGCGCATGCGGTACGCTGCTGCGGACGAAGACCGCGTGCAGCATGTCGGGAAGGGAGAGGTCGGCGACATACTGCCCCTTGCCGATTAGCAGGCGGTCGTCCTCGCGACGCGGGATGGAGCGGCCGACGAAACCCGAAGGCCGGTGACGCGCGGTCATGCGGTACCTCGCTCATGGAGCGCGGCCCAGATACGCTGGGGAGACGCCGGCATGTCGAAATGCGTTACGCCCCGCATGCGTAGCGCGTCCATGACGGCGTTCATCAGCGTAGGCAACGAACCGGTCACGCCCGCCTCGCCGACGCCCTTGGCACCAAGCGAATTGACGTTCGTCGGCACCGGATGTTCCTTGATGGTCAGGTGGTTCAGCACGCCGGCGCGAGGCATCGGATAGTCCATGAAGCTTCCGGTGAGCAACTGCCCGGAGGCACGGTCATAGATCGCGACCTCCCCGAACACCTGCCCGGCTCCCTGCGCCAACCCGCCATGCATCTGCCCCTCGACGACAGTTTGGTTGATGACAGTGCCGACATCGTCGACCGCGGTGTAGCGGACGATTTCGGCGTTGCCGGTCTCCGGCTCGAGCTCCACTTCGGCGATGTGGCATCCGTTGGGAAACGTCGACCCGATCTTGAGCTGTGCGCGGACATTCAAGGGATGCGGTTGCGCGCCCGCATGGCGCTTCACCAGCTCGGTGAGGCTTATGTGCCGGTCCGTGCCTCTAATATGGTAACCCCCGTCCAGGAACTCGATATCCGCCTGCGACGCTTCGAGCTGCTCCGCGGCGAGAGCCAATCCCTTCCGCACGAGCTCTTTCGCCGCGTGCTGCATGACACTGCCAACCGCCAAGATCGAGCGCGAGCCGCCGGCCGGATTTCCAATAACGCGGACCGTGGGGTCTCCGCTGCACAAGGAGACACCTTCGACCGCTATGCCGAGCACCCCGGCAACGATCTGCGCATAGGTCGTTTCATGGCTCTGTCCCTGAGAGTGTGATGCCGCGTGCAGCACGAGGCGGCCGTCGGTCTCCCATCGCAACTCCACTTCGTCGAAGGGCGCGTTCCCCGCGCCGGTCGCCTCGATGTACGTGGAAAGGCCGCGCCCGCGCAGCCTGCCGCGTTGCGCCGATTCGGAGCGACGGCGCTCGAAGTTCGTCCAATCGGCGCTGGCGAGGGCGTCCTCCATCACGCCATGGAAATCGCCGCAGTCGTAGACGCTTCCGTTAGCGGTTCGATACGGCAACTGGTCCTTTCTGATGAGGTTGCGACGGCGCAGCTCCGCCGGGTCCATAGAGAGCTCCCACGCCGCTTGGTCGACCAGGCGCTCGAGCATGTAGGCCATCGTCGGCCTGCCCGCGCCGCGGTAGGCTGCAACCGGAGGGGTATTCGTCGCGACGAGTTGAATGCGCGCCCAGACCGCAGCGACGTCGTACACGCCGCTCAGGCAATTGGTCGTCCCCTTCGTGCTGATAAAGGGGCCCGTTTGCGTAAGGTACGCGCCGAGGTTTGCGATGAAGGAGAAACGCAGTCCCACGAAGCGACCCGCATCGTCGAGTGCCAGCTCGCCGAAGCTTGCGACGTCCCGCGCCTGCTCGTCCCCAAGAAATACTTCGGACCGGGTGCCCGTCCACTTGACAGGCCGCCCGGTCAGCTTCGCCGCCAGAAGCACCGAGCAATACTCCGGATAGCAGTTGAAGCGGACACCGAAGCCGCCGCCGACATCCCGCGCCACGATATCGATCCTGTCGTCGGCCACGCCCAGCACTTGCACGAGCTGTCCCCGCATGCCGTAGGCGCCTTGCGTGCAAGCGTGGAGCGTGTAATGGCTGCGCTCTGCGTCGTATACGCCCACACAGGCCCGAGGCTCCATCGGATTGGCCACCACCCGCGTGTTCTGCAGCTTGAGCTTGACTATCCGCTTGGCTGAAGCGAAGGCGGCATCGGCCTTGGCAGCATCTCCGGTCCCGTAGTCGAAATACAAGTTGCCGGCAATGTTGTCGTGCAGCTGGATGGCACTCTCCTGCAGCGACTCTTCCGCCGAAACGACCGCCGGCAGATCGAGATAGTCGATCTGGACGAGCTCCGCCGCGTCCTGCGCGAGCGGCGCCGACTCGGCGACCACGCACGCAACGCATTCGCCGACGTAGCGCACTCGACCTTGCGCCAGCGCCGGACGATGCGGTTTCTTGAGCGGCTGACCGAAGCGATCGGGAAAGGCAAGCGCGGTCGGCAGCGAGGCATAGTCGGCGCTCGCGACGTCGTCTCCTGTCAATACCGCGATCACGCCCGGTTTCGCGAGCGCGTTTTTCTTGGCGACGCTCACGATCTCGGCGTGGGGTCGGTCCGATCGCACGAACACCGCGTAGAGCTGGTTCGGCAAATTCCAGTCAGAAGCGAAGTGCCCCTGGCCTGTGAGCAGGCGCTGGTCTTCCAATCGCCCCCGTATCGGAGCGATGCTTGGCGACCCGAAGTGCGCCCGCTGCGCTGCGTCGTTTACTACGGCCGCCATTCCAGCTCCTTCTGAACCCCCAAGGATTAGACCAAGACTTCGCACACCGCGCGCACGTCCATTTCAAACTCAAGATCGACTATGGGAGGACGGCAGAACTGCCACGTCAGCCCGCAGTGCGCCGGACCCGGACGCAGGATCTCCGATTCGACCAGATCGCCAATGTTCTGGACCGTGTACATCTGCGCCGCGCTTGCGTCGCTCCACGACGCGTCCAAGGCCGCGAGCCGGTTCTTCATCTCCGCGACGACGAAGCGCACCTTGGACCGCAGTCCTCCGGGCGACGTATCTCCGCGGGCCACGATGTAGTCCCGGTAATTCGGCCTTCCTTCAGGGCATTCCGCACCGCCGGCCACCACGAAATTCGCCCGGCGCCGTCGGTCTTCCGGTACCGTGTATGAGAAGGCGTAGAACGAAACCGCCGAGGGAGGCGCGATGGCCGGGCAAACGTTCGATCGGGCGACTGGATTTTCGCCGTCACGATGGATGCCCCACTCCTGCAATACCTTGGCGTAGGCCTGGTTCAGCTCTTTGAATCCCTGCTCGCTGAACGGAGCGGGCGATCGCAACTCGCAGGCGCAAAAGGCGGTCAGCGGTCGTCCGTGGCGCGTGAGATGCGCCTTGATTGCAGCGAACCCCTCGGGCAACGGAAGTGGCCGGGACAGCACGGCGCGCTCAATTGCGAATCCCGGCTGCGCCGCGACACCGCCGGAATACTGAAAGACTGCCTTGATGTAGCGGTATCCACCTTCCGCGGCCACTCGCACGTCGGCCATCGCCTCCTCCTCAGTTCTCGCGGATGAAAGCGAGGATCTCCTGCCCGACCCTTTCTTCAGCCGTGTTGAAATGCCCAATCATCCCGCTGTGGGTGTAGCCGCTTAAACGGACGACCCGAGGTGTCTTGCGCTGGCACTGGGACAGGCGGTGCAGCAGTTCGATGCAGTGCAGGTCGAGCAGCGGGTTCTCCCATTCCCCGAATGCAACCATCGTGGGCACGCTTGTTCGGGTCACGTGGCTGACGACGGAGGCCAGCTCGAGCGCATCGACATCGCCACCGACATAAGCCTCCACCTTCTTGGCGTTCGGGTTTTCGGGGGCGTTTTCCGTGCGCACGCGCCCCGAAACGACGATCAGACCCGACACCTGCTTCGGGCCCACGGCACCGAAGCGCGGATCGTAGGCATACAGGCCGACGTGACAGGCACCCGCCGAGTGCCCCATCACGAAAACCCGCCGGGGATCGCCGCCGAAGCGCTCGATATTCCCTCGCACCCACTCCACCGCCGCTGCCACGTCCTCCGTCGCCGCGGGATACTTGAACTCCGGCGCGAGGCGGTATTCGGTGTTGACCAGTACTGCGCTGTTGCGCGCGAAGTACCAACCGACGTTGGCGTAGATCTCCGGATTGCGATCCTTGTTGCCATCGACGAATGCTCCGCCATGCGCAAACACGATGACCGGCGCACTTGCTGCGCTGCGAGGCGAATAGATATCAACGACATGGCGCGGGTGCGAGCCGTAGGCTACGTCCTTCGCGACCTTGGCCTCCTTCGGCGCCTGCTCAAGGAGTTGGGAAAAGGCGTCGAGGACCTGCTTGGCATGCGTTCGGATGTCGGTGCCCCATTTCGGCCCGAGCTCTGCCATGAGTCGGAGCAGCGAAGCAGGAATCGGCGGCGGAGGCCTCACGCGAGCCTAGCATATATCATAAAGTCAAAACTGTATTACTTTCGTGCGCTCCTAGGCTAACTTGCCGACATAAGCGTGAGTCAACAGCGAGATGTCCGTGGAGATTTACTAGCGCGGCGAGGAACGCGAGTACCGTGCGCCGAAATCCCTCCGCAAGAAACCCGTCCCGCAATCGCAGGCAGCAGCACGAATGTCCCCTCCGGACGGAAAGCCCCGTCGGCAGGCAGCACGCGCAGTGCTGCTCCGTGGCGCTTCGCGCCCTGCCACAGCGGGCTCGCGCGTGGATTGTGTGGCCGCTAGACGCCTCCGCTGGGTGCGGTCTGACTGCGATTCGGACATCTCCCCTCGCCAATGCAAGGGGCAACGCGCGCCGAGCGCCGTCGCCGTGCGAGCAGAGGTCAACCTTAGGAGCGCGATAATCGTTTAGACACGAGTTCGAGCTCGTGGCCACCAACAAAAAACCCCGGCACTCTCTCGAGCCCGGGGTTTTCTGTTTGAAGATGGCCTGGCGGTAACCTACTTTCGCGTACGCGATTGCACACTATCATCGGCGCAAACCCGTTTCACGGTCCTGTTCGGGA
>Ga0105340_1000695_pt1 | contig 15840 bp, 10 predicted proteins | sample EasRivMeERMLT700_FD_89676 | JGI IMG/M metagenome (GOLD analysis project Ga0105340, IMG submission 89676) | Soil microbial communities from meander-bound floodplain in the East River, Colorado, USA - East River MetaG ERMLT700 | ecosystem: Environmental > Terrestrial > Soil > Floodplain | place...
AGACGGCAACTTCATCAATCCCGCCGTCGAAGGGCCCAAAGCCAACGTTCGGACCGCTGCTGATGTGCATGTCTGCGATGGGGTTGGCGAGATACCCTGACGCGTTATAGGTGCCTTGCAACGCACCATTGACGTAGAATCTGGCGCTCGCGCCATCAAAGGTCGCGGCCAAATGATACCATTGCCCGAGCACAATCGGCACGGCGGTTGCCTGCCCAAACACCACCGGCTTCATGTTCAAAATCCAAAAACTGGCGGGGCCGGGAGATTGGTAAAAATTCCAGCCCGAAGCGTTCACGTATGTGCCGGTCCCGTAAGGCCCAAAGCTCGAGACCGCGACCTTGTAATCGCTCGGTTGAATCGTCGGTTGCAGCCAGCATTCGGCTGAGAACGGCCCTCCGCGTATGCCGTCCTCTGCGACCGGGTTGAGGATTGTGTTAAACGGAATACGAATGTTTCCGGCTCGCAACCCCCCGTCGGTAAACGTTCTGAAAAAGACAGAGTTGGTATCGATGCCAGGCAGGCCCAGTTGCGGATATTCGGGCATGCCTTCTCCACCCGGAGTAAACGAGTACGCGCCGTGAAATCCATGGGGCGAAGAATCGTTCGCGACGGTCGCGCCGCTCAGTTCCTCCAATCGGTAATACGCGACCGGATTGTCGGCGAGGATCAGTTCATGATACGTCGCCGCTCCGGCTGAAATACCGAGCAACGCAACCGACGCCGCGGATGCGAACGGAAGTAAAGTTTTCATAGGAGGTCTTGAAGGCTCATTGTTTGAAAAGCGGCAGTCTCCCTGTCGCACCTCCGCTTTAGCAGAAGAGTTGCGTGCCGGGCAATGCGTTTATCGGACCAGGTGCGGCGCGCTGTCCCTGGCGCGCCGTCTTTCTGACGCTAACCGAGGTTCCGCAACTTGCCGGTGCTGTCGCCCAGACGGTCGGCTTCGACGCCCATGCGTTCGAGCATCGAAAGATACAGGTTCGTCATCGGCGTGTCCTTCGCGTAACGAACATGGCGGCCCGTTGTGAACGCTCCACCCGCGCGGCCCGCCAAAAGGACAGGCAGGTCGTTATGATTGTGTGCGTTGCCATCGGAAATGCCGCTGCCGTAAACAATCATGGAATTATCGAGCAGCGTGCCGTCGCCTTCCTTGATCGACTTCAACTTCTCCAGGAAGTAGGCGAATTGCCGAACGTGAAATTGGTTGATCGCCGCGATTTTCTTTTTCTTGTCGAGGTTGCCGCCGTGATGGGAGAGATCGTGATGACCGTCGCTCACGCCGATGAACGGGTAGCTGCGGTTGCTGCCATCGTGCGCGATGATGAAAGTGGAGATGCGCGTCGTATCAGTCTGGAACGCGAGCGCGAGCAAATCGAACATCACGCGCAAATGCTGTTCATACTCGCCGGGGATGCCTTCTGGCTTCGCGTAATCCGTGTTCGCCGCGCCAAATTTTTCCGAGCGCTCGATGCGCTGTTCGAGTTCGCGCACCGCGGTCATGTACTCGTCGAGTTTCCGCCGGTCAGTCGTGCCGAGCTTCGCTTTGAGTTGCCGCGCATCTTCGAGCACGAAATCCAAAATGCTCTTGTGATTCGCCTGCCGCGCCGCCCGGCTTTCCTGTGACTCGCCGGCGATGCCATTCGAAAAGAGCCGCTCGAAAACAGCGCGCGGATTTACCTCTGGCGGCAGCGGCGTCGTCGCGGTTTTCCACGCGAGATTAAACTGGTAGGCGCAACTGTAACCGGAATCGCATGCGCCCGCCTGCTGGCCTTTGTCGCAACTCAATTCGAGCGAGGGAAGCCGCGTGTAATTCCCGATCTTCCCCGCCGCAACCTGATCGACCGAGACCCCCGCGCGGATATCAACCGCCGCCGTCTTGCGGGCCTGCATTCCGGTCAGGAAACTCGCGGACGCACGCGCGTGATCGCCCGCGCCGTCGCCGTTCGGGTCCGCTTTGCGATGCGCGAGCCCGGTCAAAACCTGGAGATCGTTTTGATGCGGTTGGAGCGGTTGCAGAATCGAGGGTAACTCGAACTTCGCGCCCTCCGCGCTCGGAGTCCAGTCCGCCATGTTCATGCCGTTCGGCACGTAGACAAAGGCCATGCGCAACGGGTGGCCTTGGCCGGCCGTCGCGGCCAGCAATTTCGAAGGCGCCATCGCTTCGAACAACGGCAACGCCATCGCGGTCCCCATGCCCTTTAAGAATGTCCGACGCGGAATGTGCAAACTCTGCTTCATGCCCTGCTTTCGTAGACGACCATACGTCCTAAATCCTTCAATACAAGTTACTTCACTCGCCCGACGCGCCCGCGTCGCCGCGTCGCTTTTGAAACGGCGTGCTCTTCACAATGCCCAGCACAAGGTCCGAGAACTTGTAATCATTCTTCGCCAACGGCGCCGTGATTTCATCGAGCGCGCATTTATCATAATACTCCAAGCCGCGCCCCAGTGCATAGGTGAGCATCTTGTCGGCCATCGCGCGCACAAACTGATCCTTCTTCTGCGCCGCGAGAACGCGGATGAATTCAGAGTGGTCCTCGAATTTTTCACCCGTGAGCAACTCACCGCTCGCATCGATCTTTTCGTCCCCCTCTTTCTCTCGCCATGCGCCGATCCCGTCAAAATGTTCGAACGCAAACCCGATCGGATCCATGCGCGCGTGGCACGAGGCGCAGAGCGAATCGGCGCGATGCTGCTCCATGCGCTCGCGCAGAGTGCCCTTGAGTTCCTTGCCTTCCTTCAATTCCGGCACGTCGGGCGGTGGAGGCGGTGGCGGCGCGTTGAGCAGGTTATCGAGCACCCATTTGCCGCGCTTCACGGGCGACGTCCGCGTGGGATTCGATGTGAGCGCGAGAATGCTCCCGTGAGTCAAGATTCCGCGGCGCGGCGTGCCGCTCAAGCTGACGCGTCGAAATTCGGCCCCTTCGACGCCGTCGATCCCGTAGTGCTTTGCCAGCCGCTCGTTGGCGAACGTGTAATCGGCATTCAAAAGATCGAGCACACTTCGGTCGTCACGCATAATGCGCTCAAAGAAAAGCTCGGTTTCACGCCGCATTGCGTTGCGCAGCGGCTCGTCGAAATTCTTGAACGTCTTGGGATCGGGAGACATCGTCGTCACGTTGCGCAATTGCAGCCACTGCCCCGCGAAATTGTCCACGAGCGCGCTCGACCTGGAGTCTTTCAACATCCTGCGCACTTGCGCGTCGAGATTCTTGCGCAACGTGCGCCGCTCCGCCTGCTGGATCAATTCCTCATCCGGCAGCGTGCTCCAGAGAAAGTACGATAGACGCGACGCGAGCGCATACTCGTTGATCGCGTGGACCGATTTCGCGTTGTCCGGTTCCGGTTGCAACTCGCCGCGATATAAGAAATGCGGCGACACGAGCGTGGCCTGGAACGCCAGCGCCAGGCCGTCCTCGAACTTTTCTCCGCGTTTCCACGCCTGCTCCGCAAGGCCCGCGAGCCGTTCGGCTTCCTGCTTCGTCACCGGCCGGCGAAACGCGCGCTGCGCAAAGTTGTTGATCATTTCGCGCGCCGCCTGCTTTTCCTTCCCACGCGCCGGCTCGCGCGCAATGAGCCGCTTGCGCGTTTCCAGGGTGGACCCGCTCAGCGGCCCCTCAATCTCAAGCCATTTTACCGAGACGGCTCCCTTTTGCTCGCGCCCGCTTTTCCAATTCAACGCCTGCGCCTCACTTAAGCCATCCTTGTTCCGGCGCACGACTGCGCGCACACGATGCCTGCCCCCCGGAATGCTCAACTTCGCTTCGTAGACCTTCGGCGCGGACTGGTTCGTCTCGACCTCCACCATTTCCACCGGCGTCTTGTCGAGCATGAACGTGATCTTCATCGCATTCGTCGTGTCCTGCCGCGCATAAGCCCGCACGCGCACGATGTACTCGCCGGGAACAGGCGCCGTTTGCGCCACAGCCACATCATCCTCCTCGATGCTGTTGAGCGTGACCCACCCGTCGCCTCGCCGCTTCGCGTTGTAACCGACCTCGAGTTCGTCCACCGCGAATCGTTGCGTGCGCGACTTCGTACGACCCAGGGCCGCATCGACAATCTTCTCCGCCGCCGCCAAATACTTTTCGATAAGGATCGGCGGCATCGAGAGCGCGTCACCGATGTTATCGAACCCGTAGCCCGAATCATCCACCGGGAAATCGTCCGCCGGTTGAAAATCGACCCCGAGCAAATCGCGAATTGTGTTGTTGTATTCGGTGCGGTTGAGGCGCCGAATCGTGACTCGGCCGGGATCAGGATTGCTGCAATCGGCTTTCAGCACCGCCGACTCGACCCATGCCACAATCATCTCGCGTTCCTGGGGAGACGGCTGCGCGCGTTTCTTCGGCGGCATTTCGTGGCCGTCAAGCATTTCAGTGATGCGTTGCCATATCTTGGGGTCGGCGAGGGCCTCGGCCTCGCTCTTCCATTGGTCCAGCACAAGGTCGCCCTTGGATTTCCCGTTACCGTGACAATCAAAACAATACTGCTTCAGCAGCGGGACGATGTTTTCGGAATACGTAACGGACTTCGGCGCCGCGAACAAACTCGCAGCGGCAAACAATACGATGAAGGTGGCGCAAAATCTCACGATGCTTTGATTCGACGGCGCAAAGGGATTCTTTATTTCCACAATTCATCCCTTTTGCCGGCTTGCCTTTCGGGCCGGACCTTGGAAAGAATCGCTCATGAACATCACAATTCCAACACTCGTTTTCTGTCTTTCGGCGGGCGCTTTGTTCGCCGCCGATGCGAAAAACCCCGGTTACAAAGATACGCCCATCATCCCCGGCACCAAGTGGCACGTGCACGACAGCGACCGTCCGCACCCGCCCATCGTCAAGCCCGCCGAAAAATTCAGCCAGGGCGCGACGGCGCCCGCGGATGCGATCGTGCTTTTCAACGGGAAGGATTTTTCGAAATGGAAATCCGGAAAAGGCGGTGAAGTGACGTGGAAGATCGAGAACGGCTACATGGAAGTCACCCCCAAGTCCGGCATCATTCGCACCGCCGATGAGTTCGGGGATTTCCAACTGCACCTCGAATGGGCGACGCCGACAAAAGTCGAAGGCGAAGGCCAGGGTCGCGGCAATAATGGCGTCAACATTTTCGGCCTTTACGAAGTGCAGATCCTCGATTCATACGACAACATCACTTACGCCGACGGCCAGGCCGGCGCGCTCTATGGACAGTTCCCGCCGCTCGTGAACGCCTCCAGGCCTCCCGGCGAATGGCAAACCTACGACATCTTTTTCCAGGCCCCGCGCTGGGATGATTCCGGCAAGCTGTTGAGCAAAGCGAAGATCACTGTCATCCACAACGGCTGCGTGTTGCATCACGGCACCGAACTCGTCGGCCGCACTGGCCATCGCAGCTTCGGCAATTACGACAAGCCGACCCCGAGCAAAGGCCCCATCGAACTCTACGAGCACGGCAACCCCGTCCGCTTCCGCAATATCTGGATTCGCCCGCTCGGCGAATACGACGGCGGGAAGTCATAGAAATCCGGACTCGCGAGACGCGGAAGAAATCGCAAAGCGGCGCAGCAATCTGCGCCGCTTTTACATTTTAAACTCGACATCGAAATGTTCCTTGTCGCGCTCCTCCCAAAAACCAGGCCTGCTCTTTACAGTTTGGAGCGCGGCGAGACTGATTTGGTATCCGGATTCCCAACTGGTTCTCGGGGGCGAGGAATGGAAACCCGGTGCAACAGGCAATTCAAAATCAAGATCAACTGTTGGTTTCCAATCGTTTGAGGATTCGCTCATAAATCTCAGCCGTTCCGAATTGCTCAACCATTTCTTTGAATGCCGGCGACCTGACCTTTATGCCAGCATCCTTGATCAATCTTATCACATCGCCCATGTCCTTATCAAATCGTTCGATGTTCCCATGCTTTAAAGCGTGAAGCTTTAAGGCAACCAGGTGTTCGGCACTGGGAACCAAAGCCGTTATCCCGAGCACTTCCAACGGACGCGCGACGCTCATCAACTTATTGAAGGTGCTGCTGTTCACCACCATCACATCCAGCGGCCACTCGATGCCATAAGGAGGTGAGAACTGTCGAAAACTTCCGGCGTCGTGTTTCAATTTAAAACCTTCTGCCTTCACCAACTCCGTCCACTTCTCGACGTCGTCCCGGCAAACCAGCAAGTCCACGTCAACCGTCGCACGGACCGTTGCGTACGCATTTACCGCATGCCCTCCAATGATGAGATACTTCAGCCCGAGTTGCTCGGCTTTGGCGTGGATGATGTTAACCGGAAACACGCGGTGTTACCTTAGAAGGAAGGGTGCTTCTTTTGCCATGCAAATCAGCCCGCGCCCCGGTGCGTTCGGACCACATCCAAAATCGCTTCACCAAGGTCTGCCGCCCGCTTTCGACCCACATTCCGAATCGCGGCAAGTTCCGCCTCGGAACGTGGAAGCCGGCGGGAGATTTCGCGCAATGCTGAGTCGTGCAAAATCACAAACGCCGGGATACCTCGTTCTTCAGCGATCTTCCGCCGCAGTTGGCGCAGTTTGCCAAAAAGCGCTTCGTCGTATGGTTCGGAATCGTTTCCGCTCACCTTGCCTGCCCCCCTGGACTGCATCTGTTTGGGGTGCTCCCGCAAATGCGCCGTCACTTCACTCAAAAACACCGCGCCAAAATCCCGGAGCTTCTTTTCGCTAAACCCCGTTGTTCCCGCTAACTCCCCATTCGAGCGCGGATACCTGGCCGCCATCTCTCTCAGCGCAATGTCGGGGAGAACGACGTGAGGTGGCAAACCCCGTTCGTCAGCCAGTTTCTTCCGCAATCCAGTGAGGCGCCCAAGCAGCACCTCGTCACAAACCATCTGCCGCGCCCGGGAGTCTCTGCCCGGGACCTTCGCTGGCTTCGCAAGCTCAACTGGCTTGCGCTGCTTCAAAACCGTAAGCCCTTCGTCTGCGAGACGAATCGTGGTGAAGCGGCCCTGAACCTCCTCCAGATAACCGAGGCGAATCAATTCGCGCGCGATGTGAAACCATTCCGCGCGCGAGTATTCCGCGCCCACGGCGTACGTTGAAAGGGCGTCGTGTCCCCATTTTAGAATCGCTTCCGTTTTGGCGCCCGTTAAGACCTGAATGATGTGGTTGGCTCCGAAATCAAACCCGTTCTTTTCCCGAACGCGGTAAACGCACGACAGCATTTTCTGCGCGGCTATCGTTCCATCAAACAGCTCGCGGGGCGTGAGGCAATTGTCGCAATTGCCGCAACTCTCGCCCTCCATCTGTTCGCCAAAGTAGCGCAGCAACACGCGACGCCGGCACTCCGTTGCCTCGACGTACGAGGCGATGCGCCGCAATTGCTCGCGTGCGACCTTCTGCTCCTGCTCCGGCTTTTCATTAATGAAATGCGAGTATTTGGCGATGTCACCGGCGCTAAACAGCAGGAGACACTCGCTGGCCAATCCGTCGCGCCCCGCGCGCCCCGTTTCCTGATAGTAACCCTCGACGTTCTTCGGCACATCATAGTGCAGCACATAACGAACATTCGGTTTGTTGATGCCCATGCCGAAAGCGATCGTCGCGCAGATCACCCGGACTTCATCGCGCAAAAACAACTCCTGATGTCGCGCTCGTTCCGCCGCCGAAAGCCCTGCATGGTACGGCCTCGCGTGGATGCCGGCTTGCGCGAGGTCTTGCGCCAGCGAGTCGGCGGTCCGCCGCGCCTGGCAGTAAATGATTCCACTGTCGTCCGGGCGCGCTCTGATGTATTCGATCGTCTGGCTCAAAGGCTCGTTCTTGGCCACGACGCGATACGTCAGATTCGGGCGATTGAAACTTGCGACGTAGCACCGCGCGTCGCGCAATTGCAATTGCGCGATGATGTCCCCGCGCACCCGATCGGTGGCCGTCGCCGTCACCGCCATCATCGGCACTGCTGGAAACACGCTTCGCAGATTTGCCAATTGGCGGTATTCCGGCCGAAAATCATGGCCCCATTCGCTGATGCAGTGCGCTTCGTCGATGGCCAGCAACGAGAGGCTGCACCGTTGCAACTCGGCCAGGAATTCAGGCATCAACAGGCGCTCGGGCGCGACATAAACAAGCCGGTAACGGCCGTCGCGAATTCCGCGCATTCGATCTCCAATTTCCCCGAGCGGAACCGAAGAGTTCAGATAAGTAGCCTCAATGCCGGAGGCGCGCAAAGCATCCACCTGGTCCTTCATCAACGAAATCAACGGTGACACAACCAGCGTCAGTCCCGGTCGAACCAGCGCCGGAAGCTGGAAACAAAGTGACTTGCCGCCCCCGGTCGGCAGCAACGCGAATACATCGCGCCCCGCGAGCGCGTCTTCAATAATCTCTCTTTGCAGCGGTCGGAACGAGGAAAAGCCAAATACTTGCTTCAGCAGCGCGAGAATTTCGTGATGGCAAGGTGGCAGATGGCTCACGTCAACCTGCCGATGTTAACGAAGAATCCATCCAGGAGACAACCTGTTCCGCCGCCGCGCGCGGCGCGGTCCCAAGCACGTTGTGATCCGCCCGCCAGATCAGTCGCGAGCCTTTGTAGCCTGGGCAGTGATGCCTCAGCCAGCGCCGCACCGGCAACCACGGCACAACAGGTTCAACGAACCCGCAGAGTTGATAGATCGGCACCTTCGCGCTCTGCGCGACTTTGCGTGCATCACTCTGTAGAATCAGGTCGTAACGATGACAAATCGCCTGCCGATCGGCTTCCTCCGACCGGCGGCGCACGAATTCCGCGACGCACTCCAATGTTTCCTGTGCCTGCCGATGACGCAGCACCGCATATCGTCCGTAAATCCAGCAGAGCATTCTAATTATCCACAACGGAATCGCGCGATTCAACGTGCGCGCAACACGAACCATGATCGAAAACGGGTACCGCACGAATCCACCCGCCAGCACCAATCCGTTCACCTTAAACCCGGACGCCGCCGCGCGTTCCAAAATCGCCCACGCCACCACCGAACTGAACGACTCCGCCAAAAGCCACCCCTCCCGGACGCCGTGCCCAGCCAACTTATCGAGCACCGCCCGCGCATGATCCTCCAGCGACCACGTGCGCGTGCGTGGATACGTAAACTCGACGAACCGCACCCGATCCCCGAGCGCCACGCGGAAACTGCCCACCAGCGTCCAATCCCCATGAAGTCCTGGCAGGTAGATAAGCGCCGGCTTCGCCGCGTGGCCATGAACTCGGATTTGCAAGTCAACCCACTCACTCATTAGTGCGCCGAAGCAACACTAAGCCGGACCAGGCCGCAATGCTGCCCATCACGGAGGCGTCGCGGAGGGGTTGCCCATCATGGACCAGCCACCGCACACTAATGCTATCATCGCTTTCATGATTGTCGTTTGGCCCGAGCGCTGGCCATCCTCACGCGGTGAAACAATCGATTGTGACGCTGGACATGGAGGGCGTATTGACGCCCGAGATCTGGATCGCCGTGGCCGAAAAAACCGGGGTGAAGGAACTGCGCCTGACCACGCGCGATATTCCTGATTACGACGTGCTCATGCGCGGGCGGTTGAAGTTGCTTGATCAGCATGGCCTGAAACTCTCCGACATCCAGGCAGTGATCGGCTCTCTTTCCCTGCTGAATGGCGCGAAAGAATTCCTCGATGAACTGCGTTCGCTCACGCAAGTGATCATTCTCTCCGATACATTCGAGCAATTTGCGAAACCGCTGCTCAAGCAAATGGGTTGGCCAACGCTGCTCTGTCACCGTCTCGTTGTGCAGAATGATCGTGTGGTCGATTATCAGATTCGCATTCCTGAACAGAAGCAGAAAGCCGTCGCCGCGCTAAAACTGCTCAACTACAATGTCATCGCCGCGGGCGATTCCTTCAACGACACGGCGATGCTCGCCGAAGCGAACGTCGGTTTTTTGTTTCACGCGCCGGACAACATCAAAAAGCAGTTCCCGCAATTCAAAGCCGTTGAAACGTACGCGGATTTGATGGAGTGCATCCGCGGGGCGATGGGAAGTTGAGCGCTACTCACTTTTGCAAAGCTGCAGAAACTCAGCCTCGTCCAACGTCTTGATCCCGAGCTGTCGCGCTTTGTCCAGCTTCGATCCGGCATCTTCTCCCGCGACGACGTAATCCGTTTTCTTACTCACGCTGCTGGAAACCTTCCCGCCCAACGCTTCGATTTGCGCCGCCGCTTCTTCGCGTTTTAACGTCGGCAGCGTCCCCGTGAGCACAAATGTTTTGCCTGCGAACACCCCCGCCGGCGCGCTCGGCTGATATGAACTCGATCGCATGTTCACGCCGGCCTTGCGCAGTCGCTCAACGAGTTGACGGTTTTTATTGTCGCCAAACCACGCGAACAGGCTTTGCGCGATCACTTCGCCGACATCCTCGATATTGGTGAGCTGATCGAAGCTCGCCGCGGCGAGGTCTTCCATCGAAGCAAAATTGCGCCCCAAACTTTTCGCCACGCCCGCGCCGACGTGTAAAATCCCGAGGCCAAAAATCACGCGCCACAGATCGCGCGACTTGCTCGCCGTGACCCCATCCAGAAAATTCTGCGCCGACTTTTCGCCCATGCGCTCCAGCGTCATCAACTGGTCCAGCGTGAGCGAGTAGAGGTCCGCCACGTCGCGCACCAGGCCGCTGGCCACCAATTGCTTCACCAGCACTTCGCCGCCGCCCTCGATGTCCATCGCGCCGCGCGCGCACCAGTGCTCCAGCCGGCCGCGCACCTGCGCGGGACAGTCCGGGTTCGTGCAACGCCAGTCCGCGGCTTCATCCTCCACCGCGCCGCGCGAAATCCGCGACTCGCACTCGGGACATTGTTTCGGAAACTCAAAAATCTTTTCGCCGCCGGTCCGCTTCGTGAGCACCACGCCAATGACCGCTGGAATAATTTCGCCGGCCTTTTCAATCGTGACCGTATCGCCGATGCGAATGTCCTTACGCCTCAGTTCATCCTCGTTGTGCAAGGTCGCCCGCTTGACCACCGTGCCTGCGAGGTGGACAGCCTCCAGTTCCGCAACGGGCGTCAGTTTCCCCGTGCGGCCCACCTGGATCGTAATCGCCTTCAGCTTCGTTTCCGCCTGCTCCGATTCGTATTTGTAGGCAATCGCCCATCGCGGCGCTTTCGAAGTCGCGCCGATTTTCTCCCGCAAGGCAAATTCGTTGAGCTTCACAACCGCGCCGTCGGTTTGGTACCGAAATTTTTGCCGTAACTGATCGAGTTCCTTGATCGCGCCGATCAGGTCCGCCTCCGATCTGCACAACCACGTGCGCTCCGGTGTTTTGAAGCCCAGCTTTTTGAACCACGCGAGCACGGCGTCATGAGTCGGCGGCCGCTCCGCGCCTTCGAGAAACCCGAGACCGTAAATCACCATGTCCAGGCCACGTTTCGCGACCATCCGCGAATCGAGTTGCTTCAGCGCCCCAGCAGCGGCATTGCGGGGGTTTGCGAACGGCTCCTCATTGGCCGCAATCCGCTCCGCGTTCACGCGGGCAAATTGGGCCGTGGGCAAATACACCTCGCCCCGCACTTCCAGCAGCTTCGGACAATCCTTCATCCGCGCGCGCAAATTCAACGGCAGGCTTTTGATCGTCCGCAGATTAGCCGTGATGTCATCTCCCGTCGCGCCGTCGCCGCGCGTAGCGCCAATGCTCAGCAACCCATTCTCATAGCGCAAGCTCACGGCGACGCCATCGACTTTCGGTTCGACTACAAACTCGAGTGCCTGCCCCGGCAGCAACCGTTCCACGCGCGCGATAAATTGCCGGACCTCGACCTCCGAATACGTGTTGTCCAGGCTCATCATCGGCAGGAGATGCTGGACCGGCTTGAACTCCTTGATGGGCACACCCCCGACGCGCTGCGTCGGCGAGTCCGCCGTGATCAAATCCGGGAACTGCGCCTCGATCTCGCGCAACTCCTGGTAAAGCCGATCGTACTCGCGATCGCTGATCGATGGCTTTGCCTCGACATAGTACGCGTAATCGTGCCCGCGGATTTCCTCCGCCAGTTCGGCGTGGCGTGACTTGGCCTGCGCGTGCGTCATGTGCGCAGTCTAAGCGTGTGTGATTCGCCACGTCAAAATCCGACTGGTGGCGAGCTCCGCGAGCCCTTCCGCTCCCACTTTCTCACCTGCTCGCTTTCTCACTCTCACCACTACTCCCTCACAAACTCCGCATGCAACTTCGCGTAATGTCCCCCCTTCGCCAGCAGTTCATCATGTGTTCCTCGCTCAATGATCTCTCCCTGTGACAGCACGAAAATGCAGTGCGCATTCCGGACCGTCGAAAGCCGGTGCGCCACCACAAAGCACGTGCGCCACGCGAAAAGCTGCTCCAGCGCATGCTGAATCGTCCGCTCCGTCTGCGTGTCCACCGCGCTGGTAGCTTCGTCGAGGATCAAAATCCTCGGCCGCGCCACCATCGCCCTGGTGAACGTCAGCAATTGCCGTTCGCCCGCGCTGAAATTTCCGCCGCGCTCGCTCACTTTCGTCTGGTAGCCCTCCATAAAACGCATGATCATCTCGTGCGTCCCGAGTGTCTTCGCAGCCTCGACCACGTCGTCATCGGACGCTTCAGGCCGCCCGAACTTCAGGTTCTCCATCACCGTGCCGGTGAACAGAAAGTTCTCTTGAGTCACGATCCCCACCTGCCGATGCAACGACTCGACCGTCGCCGAAAGCAGATCGGTCCCATCGATCGTGATCCCTCCGCGCTGCGGTTCGTAAAATCGCATGATGAGGCTGATGATGCTCGTCTTGCCGGAACCGGTTGCGCCCACGAGCGCGACAGTCTCGCCCGGCTTCGCCTCAAAACTCACGTCGCGCAGCACCCATTGGTTCTCGGGCGTCGTGTCGTATCTGAACCACACGCTCTCGAACACTACGTGCCCGCGGATCGCTGCCATCGGTTCCGCGCCGGCGCGGTCCTTCACCTGCGGTTCCGTGTCCAGCAATCCAAAAATTCGTTCCGCGCTCGCCGCCGTGGACAGCAGCGAGTTGTAAAGATCACCCATCGTTTGGATCGGTCCGAAGAACATCCCGAGATAAAGAATAAATGCCGCCAGTTCGCCGACGGTGATTTCGTTCCGCAACGCCAGCGATCCGCCGTAACCAAGAATGATCGCCGTGCCCACGCCCGAGAGCAGCCCGATGAACGGCATGTAGGTATGGAAGATTCGCGCCGACGCGATAAAGCGGTCGAAATAAACATCCTGCACCTTTTGAAAATTCGCGAGGTTCGTTTCTTCGCGCGCGAAGGCCTGCACCACTCGCACGCCCGCGATGCTTTCCGCGATCGACGCCGTGATCCGCGACGACTGCTCACGCACCAGCCGATACGCACGCATTCCGTAGACTTGAAACATGCGCGTCGCAATCCAGATCGGCCCGAGCACCACGCTCACCGCCAGGCACAATCGCCAGTCATACTGCACCATCAGCACCACCACCCCCACCAGCGTCAGCGCGCTGCTCAGCATCTGGCTTGCGCCCCACGTCATGATCCGATCCAGCGACTCGATGTCCGTGTCCGCGCGGTTGATGATTCGCCCCTGGTGCGTCTTGTCGAAATAGTTCAGCGAGAGCCGCTGGATGTGCTGGAACACCGCGTCACGCAGATCATTCATCGCTCCATGCCCGATCGCGATGGCGCTCTTCACCTGCGCCGCCGACAACCCCCAGTTTGCGAGCAGGTTCACCAGGTAAATCGCGCTGATCACCAATATCCCCGTCATCGCGACCTGCATTGTCGTGAAGTTTGTCAGATACCTGTCGATCCCAATCTGGATGAACTTCGGCCCAAGAAGCTGCGATGCGGTTGCGAGCACCGTGAAGATGAGGTTCAGCACGATCCGCCTCCGGTATGGCCGCATGTAGCTCAGCAGACGCATAAACGTCCCGGCGCTCATGCGCTTTTGCGCGAACGCTTCTTCGATCTGGATGTCCTCCTTCGACGCCATTCTATTTGCGAATCTGTTGCTCGAACACCTCGCGATAAAACCCGCTCTGCCGGATCAATTCTTTATGAGTCCCGCGCTCGACTATGCGGCCTTCCTTCAGCACCAGGATTTGGTCCGCGTGATGCACCGTCGAGAAGCGCTGCGCGATCACAAACGTCGTGCGCCCCTCGCACAGCCGCCGCATCGCGGTTTGGATCAAGTGCTCCGTCGCAGGATCGACGCTCGCCGTCGCGTCATCCAAAATCAGGATGCGCGGGTTCATCAGGAAGGCCCTTGCGATCGCGATCCGCTGTCGTTGGCCACCGCTCAACGACACGCCTCGTTCGCCGATCACCGTGTCGTAGCCGTGCTCCAGCTCCGAAATGAACTCGTGCGCCTGCGCCGCGCGCGCGCACCGCGCAATGTCTTCGCGTGTCGCGCCAGGTTTTCCATAGGCGATATTCTCCGCCACCGTGGTGCTGAACAAAAAGCTCTCCTGGAAAATCACCCCCACCGCGCGCCGGAGCTCAGTCAGGTTCAATTCACGCGCGTCGGCGCCATCGATGAGCACCCGCCCCACCATCGCGTCATAAAAGCGCGGAATGAGATTCACCAGCGTGGTCTTCCCTGAGCCCGTCGGCCCAACAATCGCAATCGTCTGTCCCGGTTCAGCGCGGAAACTGACGTCCGTCAGCGATGCACGCGGCCCGCTGTAATGGAAACCGACGTGCTCGAACTCCACAGCGCCGGCCCCCTTCGGCAAGGGCCGCTTGCCGCTCCGCAGCGTTCGCGGCTCGCGAATAATTTCGAGAATCCGTTCCGCGCTCGCGCTCGCGTTTTGCAGGATGTTCGTGAACTGCCCCACCATCCCCACACGATGCCCGACGGTCATGATGTAAAACACCACGCTTGTTAGCGCGCCGATCTCCAACTTCCCCTGGATCACCTGCCGCCCGCCCACCCACAGGATCAAGGGCATGCTCAACCCAAAAATAAACTGCGCAAACGGCACGCGCGCCGCCCAGTAGTTCACTGTCCGCAGCAACGTATCGAGGAAAACCTGTTTCTTCTCGCGAAACTTTTCGACCTGCGCGTGTTCCTTCGCAAACGCCTTCACCACTCGCACGCCCGCGATGTTCTCCTGGATCACCGTCGTCATCGCCCCGTGCTGATCGTGCACGAGTCGCCATTGCGGACGCAGCTTGCTCGCGTAAAACGCGATCAAACCAATCGTTGGCGCTGCCGTTGCGACCGTGATCATTGCCAGCACCGGGCTCGCCACCCAGATCAGCCAAATGATTGCGATCAGCGACACAACGATGTCGAAGCTCAGCAGCAGGCACGCAAAGAAAAAGTCCTGCAACCGAAACACGTCCGCCGTCGAGCGCGAGATCAACTCCCCGGAATTGGTTTTGTCGTGATACGAAAAGGCCAGCCGTTGCAGCGAATCGTAAATCGCCGCGCGAATGTCCCCCAACGCCGTTTGAATGAGCTTGTTGCGTATCGGCCCCAGCAAAAATCCCAACCCCGCCCGAATCAGCACCAGCGACAGAAAAATCACGACGTACAACCGGGGATCAAAAACCGATTCACCCCGCAGGTGCAGTCGCAAATCCGACACCGCCCATCCAATGATCTGCGGCAGCGTCAATTCAATGCTGATGATGACCAGCAGGATGCCGACGGTCAGGGCAATGGCGCGAGGGTACCGCCACAAAAAGGGCAGCACCCCAAACAGATTGCGGGTTTTGAACCGCGGAGTTGTCGACACGCCTTCGGCCATGTTTTCAGGAAAGAACGGGCTTCCAGAGCCGCGTAGTGTGACCGAAAAAACCTCACTTTAACAACACCTTTTCCGGGTAGGGCGCGCTGCGCGCCGCAACAGCCTCGTCCATTGCAGCAGCCGAGGTAACGAGGCTCTGACTTCA
>Ga0105340_1000696_pt1 | contig 15834 bp, 10 predicted proteins | sample EasRivMeERMLT700_FD_89676 | JGI IMG/M metagenome (GOLD analysis project Ga0105340, IMG submission 89676) | Soil microbial communities from meander-bound floodplain in the East River, Colorado, USA - East River MetaG ERMLT700 | ecosystem: Environmental > Terrestrial > Soil > Floodplain | place...
CAGCAGGGCAATAAAAACGAGGAAGCACGCGCGACGCATAGCGATCTCCGCGATCCGGGGCCCAGCGAGCTTCGCCGCACGTGCACGAACGATCAAGGCGAAGCACCGAGGCGCGGCCGGTCGCCCTTCCGTCACGTTGCGCCGGTCCGTAGCGTTCCGCCTCTTTCGTCGCACCCGCCGAGGGCCGGTCCGTGAATCGATCCGCGCGTCACGTCGTTCCCCCCGTCCTGGGCCTCCTGCTCGTCGCGCTGGCGCCGGTCGCTCCGGCGCGCGCCCAGGTCCCCCCGTCCCGCGAATGGTCCCAGCCCCACGGCAATTCCGCCGGGACCGCCTGCATCGACGTCGCGCCGCTCAAGGCGCCGCCGGTCGAGCGGTGGCGGTTGAAGGGGATGACGGTGCTCGCGGGGCCGGTGGTGTCGCAGCAGAAGCTCTTCGTGGTGGTGAAAGAGGGCGACGCGAAGCAGCTGGTCGTGGTCGATCCGACGACGGGGGCGACGCTCGCGAAGGCGGCGCTCGAAAAAGTCGGCGACGTCGCGTCGATGGCGGCGGGGGACGGGCTCGCGTTCCTGGTCGAGCCGGCGGCGGTCCACCTCTGGCGCATGGCGGGCGCCGAGCTGCGCTTCGAGAAGACGATCGCCGGGCAGTTCGGCGGCGAGCCGACGCTCCTCGGCGGATCGCTGCTCGTCGCGCGCGGGACGTCCAGCGGCGTGCAGTCGGTCGACGCCACGACGAGCAAGCCGGCGCCCTTGATCGCCAAGTCGTTCGGGCGACCGGGCGCGCTGCTCGACGACAAGTTCGGGGACGCGCGCGGACGGTCGATCGTCGCGACCTCCGCCGACGACAAGAACGAGAAGCTCACCTGCAGCCGCTACGCGGTGCAGTCGGGCGGGCCGGGGGCGGGCGCGCTGAAGCTCGGGCCGGCGGAGGTGCTCTGCACGACGTCGCTCGGCGTGCCGCCCGACCGGGCCCCGAAGACGGTGCTCGTCGCGGTGCAGGGGAAGGAGGGCACCGAGTGGTGCGCCTGGTTCGGGAGCGAGAGCGGCAGCGGGCTCCTGCGCAAGAGCGTGATCAAGTTCGCCGAGTTCAAGCAGCCGCCGGCGGCCGCCAACGGCCGCCTCTACGGCTTCTCGCCCGATTCGACGCTGCTCGAGATCGACGTCTTGAACGGCGGCACCAGCCGCCTGGTCGAGAAGGAGGACGTGCGCAAAGGCGCGCAGCTCGGCGCGCCGTCGATCGCGCGCGACACGCTCTACCTCGGCAACTGGGCGATGGAATTCGGGACGCGCAAGGTGCTCTGGTGCCTCGACACGCTCGAGGCCGACGGGCCGGTCGTCCCGATCGGCGACGAACTGATCGCGCTGAAGCTGAAGGACGGGACGCTGGTCGCGTTCGGCAGTGCGACCGCGGCGAAGGCGGCGGCGGGCGCGAATTCGGGCGCCGCGCTCTACGTCCCGAAGGGCCCGCCCGACACGCTGCCGGGCGCGAAGACCGGCCTCGTCCGCAGCGACGGCCTCTTCATCCCCGGCAAGGTGGCCGCGCTCGAAGGCGGGCGCTGGAAGATCGCGCCGGAGGGCGGCACGCCCTTCGAGCTCGACGCCATCGACGTCGCGATGGTGAACGTCGACGGCAAGCCGCAGAAGGTCGGCGACGAGGGGCCGATCTTCCGCGCGTGCTGGAGCGTCCTCGCCTGGCGCCACGCCGAGGAGCTCGTGACCGTCGTCGAGAAGTACCGCGACGTCAAGCTCTACGACGACTGCAACCGCCTCCTCGAGGAGGCGAAAGCCCACGGGCTGCCAGCCGCGAAGTACGACGAGCTGCAGGGGACGGTCGCCGGCAAGACCGCCGCACGGCTCGCCCCGACCGCGCCACCGAGAAAGAAGGCGGAGCAGTTCGAGAAGGACGCGCGCGAATCCAGCTGCGCGCGCATCGTCGCCTGCGCCAAGTGGTGCGCGGCGAAGGAGTGCAAGACCGCGGCGACCGTGCTGTGCGTGCGCGCCGCCGAGCTCGCCCCGAAGACTCCGCCCGAGCCCGACCTCGTGAAAGGCTGGCAGCCCGAGGGCTACCCCGACGACCCCGAGCTGAACGGCGGCAAGACGTGGCCGCAGTGGGCCGAATGGCTGCTCCCGTCCGGCGCCGTCTTCCCCGCCCTGGACGAATCGGCGAAGCGGCGCAACTCGGTGTCGAAGTTCGCGAAGGGGACGCTGATCCTCAGCACGCGCAACATCCTGCTCTACAGCAAGGAGCACGACCCGACAGTGATCGGGCCGCTGCTCGCGCGCGGCGAGGCGACGGTGCGCGCGCTGCAGAAGCTGCTCGGGCCGAGCCCGATGGGGATGCGCGCCGACACGATGCTCGAGGTGCGCCTCTACCAGACGCGCGCCGACTACCTCGCCGACGGCGACTCCGGCGGTGGCCCGCCGCCCGCGTGGTCGGCCGGCTGCTACTCGCCGAGCGAGGGCATCTCGCGCTTCTATTCATCCGCGGGCGGCGAGAAGGAGGACGACGACACGCACACGCTGCACGAGGTCTTCGCGCACGAACTCACCCACCACTACACCGACCGGCGCTGGATGAAGGGGGCGTCGAAGCGGGCGGCGAGCGGGTACTGGATGGTCGAGGGGTTCGCGGAGTTCGCGGCGAGTCAGGCGCTCGAGTTCGGGCGGTTCGGCGAGTCGTTCGACGACGCGACGGTGAAGCCGATCGATGAGACGGCGGCGGCCGGGCGCGCGGAGAACCTCTTCCCGCTCGAATACCTCATGAGCCTCGACCCGCCGCGCTTCCACAAGGAGCTCGAAGGCGGCCAGTTCGGGCCGCTCAAGCTCCACCACAGCCTGAAGGAGGTGATGATGGACAAGCGTCACCTCTTCTATTGCCAGTCGACCGCCCTCACCTTCTTCGTCATCAACCGCTGCGGTGAGAAGGGGCGCCCGACCTACGTGAAATGGCTGCAGCAGCAGTACTCGGGCGAGGAGCTCGTGACGCCGTGGAAGGACCTCGGCTTCGCGAAGATGTCGGACTTCGAGAAGGCGTTCAAGGCGTTCCTGCTGGGGGTGTGACGTGAATGGCGCGTGCGCCCGGGGGTTGGTGGCGCTGCTCCTTCTCGGAACCTGCGGCGCCGCGGCGTTCGCGACGCCGCGGCCGCAGGACGCCGCGCTTCCGACCGAGTGGAACCAGCCGCACGGCAACGCGGCGGGGACGGCGTTCGTCGACGTCGAGCCGCTCAAGGTCCCGCCGACGGAGCGGTGGCGCTTCAAGAGCGAGCAGATCCTGGCCGGCCCGGTCGCGTCGCAGGGCAAGGTCTACGCGGTCGTGCGCGAAGGCAAGGCGCGCAAGCTCGTCGTGCTCGATCCGGAGCGCGGCACGCTGCTCGGCAAGAAGACGCTCGAGTGCACGGGCGACGTGCTCGGCCTCGCGGTGGTCGAGCGGCTCGCCGCCGTGGTCGACCCCTCGAACGTCCGGACCTACCGCTTCGTGGGCGACGCGTTCCGCAACGAGAAGACGTTCGCCGGCCCGTTCAGCGGCGAGCCGACGATGGTGCGCGACCTCGTCTTTGTCGCGGGAACCAATGGCATGTCCGCGCTCGACTGCAGCAGCGGAAAAGCAGAGGTGTTCGAGCCGCTGGGCGTCGGACGCGCTTCGGTGGTGACGACGGGCGACGACGAGGTCGTGCGCCTCCTGCGGATGGGATCCAAGGGCTTCGGCGTCGGCATCGCGCGCGGGACGCTGCTGCGCGACCGCAGCAAGGGGTTGGTGCGCGAGGCGGACGGCATGACCCCCGTGCGATCCACCGGCGAGGTCAGCGGGCCGGCCCGCAGCCTCGTGCTGTCGGCCACGACCCGGGACGACGGCGACGTCGTCCCGGGTCGTGGACCGGCGTGCCCGCCGAGAACGGCATCCACCGCGGCCGCCAGAACTTCGCGATCCCCTACGCGCAGCCGCCGGCGGCGCGCGAAGGTCGCGTCTACGGCTTCATCGAGCAGGGGCTGCTGATCGCGTTCGACGTGGTGAAGGGCGGCTACCTGCCGCTGATCCAACGCGCCGATCTGCCGAAGGGCGCGCACGACGGCGCGCCGTCGATCGCGCGCGACGTCCTCTACCTCGGCAACTGGGCGGTCGAGCTCGGCAGCCGGCGCGTGCTCTGGTGCATCAACTCGCTCGACCCGGTGGGTCCGGCGGTTCCGTGCGGCGACGAGGCGTTCGTGGCGACGACGGCGGACGGCACGCTCGTCGGATACGGCAATGGCGCGGCGCCGGAGAAGACGAGTCCGAAGACGACCGCCGCCGGCGGCGCGAAGGCGAAGCCGGCCCCGTCCGCGGCCGCGCTCGCGCCGATGGCGACGATGCCCGGCGCGAAGCCCGGCGTCGTACGAGCGGACGGCGTCTATGTGGTGGGGAACGTGACCGCCCTCGAGGGCGGTCGCTGGCGCGTCGAGCCCGAGACGGGCGCGCCGCAGGAGTTCGAGGCGGGCGCGATCGCGTGGGCCGCGACGGCGGGCGAAGCCAAGATCCTGAACGACCAGTTCCCGGTCTACCGCGCGTGCTACGCGGCGCTCGAGGCGCAGTACGTCGAGGTGCTGCTCGCGCAGTTCCAGCAGTGGAAGAAGCTCGCCTTCTTCGACGACTGCCGCCGTCTGCTCGACGAGGCGAAGCGCTACGGCCTCGCGCCCGCGCGCGCGGACGAGCTGTTCGCGACGATCTCGGGGCGCAAGTCGACGACCGCCGGCAACGCCGACCTCCAGCGCAAGCGCCTCGTCGAGGTCGAGGCGGCCGCGCGCTTCGCGTTCGCCCCGAATATCGTCGCCGCCGCACAGTGGTGCGCCGACCACGGCGCGCCGACCGCCGCGAGCGCTCTGCGGCTGCGCGAGTCCGACCTGATCCCGGACAGCACCTTCGACGCGGCGGCGATCGGCGACTGGGTTCCGCCCGACTTCCCCTACAACGGCACGAAGGCGCAGCTCGGGAGGATCTGGGCGCTGTGGGCCGACGCGCTGCTCCCGTCGGGCGCGCACTTCGTCAAGGCCGACGCCGCGCTCACGGCGAAACTCGCGAAGACGCCGTTCTCCTCGGGCGTGAAGATCCTCGCCACCGACCACGTGCTGCTGATCTCGCGCGAAACCGATCCGAAGATCCTCGGCCCGTGCCTGTCGCGCGCCGAGGCGACGGTGCGCACGCTCACCCGCATGCTCGGCCCATCGCCGTCGGCGGCGAAGCCCGACGCGAAGATCGAGGTGCGCCTGTACGTCACGCGCGACGAGTACCTCTCCGACAGGAGCAACGGTCACGCACCGCCCGCGTGGTCGGCCGGCGTCTACTCGCCGTCCGAGGCGGTGTCGCGCTTCTACTCGCGGCTCGCGGCCGACGCAGAGGACCCGTTCGGGCGATCGCTTCACGGCGTGATGGCGCACGAGCTCACGCACCACTTCGTCGATCGCGTCTGGAACCCGGCGAGCGACCCGACCGTCGTGCCTGGCTTCTGGATGGTGGAGGGGTTCGCCGAGTTCATCGGCGAGCAGGCGGTCGAGATGGAGCGCCTCGGCGACGCGCTCGACGACTCGACCGTGCGCAGCCTCGACCTCACCGCGGCGGCGATGCGCGCCGGCCACTTCATCCCGCTCGCGGTGCTGCTCGACATCGACTACCGGAAGTTCGGCAAGGAGCTCGAGGGCCCGTCGTTCGGCCCGCTGCAGCTGCGCCACACGCTCTTCCGCTGCCAGCTCGACCCGCGCGCGCTCTTCTACGTCGAGTCGGCGGCGCTGAGCTTCTTCGTCATGAACCGCTGCGGCGAGAAGGGGCGCGCGACGTACGTCGACTGGTTCGCCCGCCTCTGCCGCGCGGAGACGGTGCCGGAGATGTGGAAGCAGGTCGGCTACGCGTCGCTCGCCGAGTTCGAGGAGGCGTTCAGGGCGTTCCTCCAAGGGCTCTGAGCGCAGCCCGCCGCGCGCGACCCTGCGGAGATTGCCGTCGTGCGCGAAAACGCGGGTCGCCGTACACTCCCGCGCCCTGTCCGAGGAGCGTGATGATGATCATCGTTGGGAGCGTCCTTTTCGTCCCTCTTGTCGTCGCCGCGGTGCTCTCCGGCGACGGCGCCACCGTCTACCGCGAGAACTGCGCGGCGTGCCATGGCAAGGAAGGCCACGGCGACGGGCCGACGGCGGCGGAGCTCAAGTACAAGCCGCGCGACTTCCGGGAGGGGAAGTTCGCGTTCGGGAACACGCCGGGCGCGATGGTGAAGACGGTGATGTCGGGCATCCCGGGCGAAGAGCAGGCGCGCATGCCGGCCTACAAGAGCGTGCTCTCGAGCGAGGAGATCGACGCGGTCGTCGCCTACGTGCGGACGATGATGCCGGTCGAGCCGGCGCCGACGCCGACCGACATGAAGCTCGAGCCGCGCGACGGGCCGCTCATCGTGCGCGGCGTCCTGCCGGGACTGAAGGAGGGGGAGCCGCCGCTCGCGCGCGGCTTGCTCATCGGCCTGCCGAGCGGGTTCTCGTTTGAGTACGGGACGAAGCCGCTGCGGCTGCTCGCGGTGCGAAGAGGGGAGTTCGTGTCGCGGACGGACTGGTTGGAGAGAGGCGGGAAGCCGCTCACGCCGCTCGGGTCGGTGGTGTTCGCGACGGCGCAGGCGCCGCTGTGGTCGCCGTTCGTCGTGAACGAGAACCCCGATCCGAACGGCCCGGCGTCGTACAAGCCGCTGTCGGCGAATCTGCGCGTCACTTCGGTGGTCGGCGGCATCCCGGTCCTGCTCTACGAGCTCGTCGACGGCAACGGTCGCGTGCGCGCGCGGGTGCACGAGGAGCCGCGCGACGTCGTGGTGTCCGACGGCTCGGGGATCGGGCAGGCGTTCGCGATCGCGGCGCCCACGCCGGCGAGCCTCGCCATTTCGCTGGCCATCGCGTGCGATCCCGGGCTGCCGGCGTTCGACCCCGACGACTGGAGGAGCGCGGAGACCCGCGACTGGACGCTCATCCGCAACAGTGCGACCTCGACGATCGCGGTCTGCTTCCGGCTGCCGGAGCGCGGGAAGACGATGACCTGGTCCAGCAAGGATCAGGCAAGCGTCGACGCCACGATCGACGTGGGGCCGCAGCCCGTGACGCTGAAGCGCATCGTCATCGCGCGCGGCCCGACGACGCGCGAGCAGCTCGAGAAGATGAACGCCGAGACGAAGGAGCTCCGCTGATGGGCGCGCGACGGGTTGCCTTCGTGTTCGCGCTCGCGGCGCTCGCGTCTCTCGAAAGCTTCGGGGATGGTTCGGTGGGTTTCGCGCAGACGCCGCCGCCCGCCACCGCCGAGGAGTCGGACTACTACAAGGTCGACTTCATCCCGACCTCGCCCGGCAGCGTCGAGGTAGGCGGGCTCGACTTCCTGCCCGACGGGCGCCTCGTCGTCAGCACCCGCCACGGCCAGGTCTGGATCGTCTCCGATCCGTGCGCGGCGAATCCCGCGGACGCGAAACTCACTTTGTTCGCGGAGGGCCTCTACGAAGGGCTCGGCCTCGCCGTCGTGAAGGGCGACATCTACGTCCTGCAGCGCACCGAGCTGTCACGCCTCCGGGACACCGACGGCGACGGCCGTTGCGACACGATCGACACGATCAGCGACGACTGGGGCCTCTCGGGCAACTACCACGAGTTCGCGTACGGGTTGCCGCACGACGCGGACGGCAACTTCTACGTCTCGCTCAACGTCGGCTTCCTCGATCCGAAGTGGTGGCACGGCAAGTCGCTCGCGCCGTGGCGCGGGTGGGTGCTGAAGGTCGGTCCGGACGGGAAGTCGGAGCCGTTCGCGTCGGGCCTCCGCAGCCCCAACGGACTCGGCTTCAACGGCGACGGCGACCTCTTCGTCACCGACAACCAAAGCGACTGGATGCCGAGCTGCCCGCTATTCCACGTGAAGGCGGGCGAGTTCTACGGGCATCCGGCCAGCCTCGAATGGACCGACGAATACAAGAAGTTCGACAAGAAGGCGTCCGACACCGAGCCGCCGCACCGGCAGCGTCGCGCGCCTGCGCTCTGGATCCCGTACGGCCTCTCGCGCAGCGCCGGCAATCCGCTGCTCGACACGACGGCGGGGAAGTTCGGGCCGTTCGCGGGCCAGATGTTCGTGGCCGAGCTCACCAACGGCTGCGTGCTGCGCGCCGATCTGGAGAAGGTCGAGGGCGAGTGGCAGGGGAGCGTGCTGCAGTTCCGGCGCGGGACGGGCTCGGCGAATCGCATCGCGTTCGCGCCTGACGGGACGATGGTCGTCGGCCTCACCAACCGCGGCTGGGGCGGCGCGCCGCCGGCCGACGGGCTCGCGCGCGTGAAGTGGACCGGGCGCGTGCCGATGGAGATGGAGCACGTCCGTTTCGAGCAGGACGGCTTCCTGGTGAGCTTCACGCTGCCGTTCGCTGCCGATTGCCGGCCGACCGCCGCGAACGCCCACCTCGTCCAGTACGACTACAACAGCTGGTAGGACTACGGCTCGCCCGAAGTGCACGTGACGCCGGTCGAGGTCGCGGCGGTCGAGGTCGTCGCGGGACGCAAGGCGCTGCGCGTGCGCGCGCCGGGGATCAAGGCGGGGATGTGTGCAAGACTCGTCTTCGACGGGATCGTCGGCGAGAACACGGCGAACGGCGCGCAGACGCGCGATCCGCTGTTGCATCCGCAGGTCGACTACACGATCAACCGGATGCCGGGCATGGCGGCCGCGGCGGCCGTCGCGAAGACGGTCGAGCCGCCGCCCTCGCGCGAGGACATGGAGGAGGGCTGGGTCACGCTCTTCGACCGCCGGTCGATCGAGGGTTTCGAGGGCGAGGGGTGGCGGCGCGCGGCCGTCCACATGGATTCCAACGATCCGACGCAGCTCGCCGAACATGCGCTCGTCGACGACTGGGACGGGATGCTCGTCAATGCGCAGGGCGCGCACGACGTCGTGAGCAAGGTCTTGCACGGCGACTGCGACGCGCGCATCGACTTCCTCGTCTCGAAGGGGAGCAACTCCGGCGTCTACTTCATGGGCCGTTACGAAGTGCAGATCCTCGACAGCTTCGGCAAGAAGGAGGTCGACTTCGGCGATTGCGGCGGGATCTACGAGGGGATGGACGGCGACCAGGGTTTCGCCGGCAGCGCGCCCAAGGTCAACGCGAGCAACGCGCCCGGCGAGTGGCAGCGCTTCGACGTCCGCTTCCGCGCGCCGCGCTTCGACGCGAGCGGCAAGAAGAGCACGAACGCGAAATTCGAGTGGGTGAAGCTCAACGGCACGCTGATCCAGAAGAACGTCGAGGTCGAGAATCCCACGCGCGGCGGCTTCGACGGACCCGAAGTGGCGTACGGGCCGGTGCGGCTGCAGGGCGACCACGGGCCGGTCGCGTACAAGAAGGTGCGCTTGAAGCGGCTCGATCCGCCGCCGGGCGACGCCGCGACGGCCAGCGCGAACGCCCAGTTCGTGAAGATCTTCGACGGCAAGACGCTCGACGGCTGGAAGAAGACCGGAAATGCCAAGTGGAGCGTCGAGGAGGGCGCGATCGTCGGCCGCGGCGACGCCGGCCATTTGTTCAGCCCGCGCGGCGACTACGTGAACTTCGAGCAGCGCGCGAAGGTCGTGATCAACGACTTCGGCAACTCCGGCTTCTACTTCCGCACGAAGTTCGGCGACGGCTTCCCCGCCGGTTACGAGGCGCAGGTCGACTCCTCCCATCCCGACCCCCAGCGCACCGGCTCGCTCTACGGCATGGCCAAGGTGACCGTCGCGCCCGTCCCCGCGAACGTCTGGTTCGACTACCGGGTACGGTGCGTCGACGAAGCGGCCGGGACGCACATCCAGATCTGGGTGAACGGTTTCCAGACCGTCGACTTCACGGACGCCGCGCGCACTTACAAGACGGGGCATCTCGCGTTGCAGCAGCACAACGAAGGCAGCGAGGTGCGCTTCAAGGACGTCGAAGTGAGGGAGCTGAAGTGAGCACGGCGGATGGGGCGAGCGGAGCGAGCGGACCGGGTGACGCGAGTGACGCGAGCGGAGTGAGATGGGTTTGTTTCCGGCCCTGATCGCGAGCCTGCTGCAGGACGAGCCGCCCGCGCCGCTCGTGCAGGGCCTCATCGGCTACGCGGTCGCCGGCGTCTTCGCATTGATCGGCGCCGGCTGCGTCTTCGTCGTGGTGATCGGATTGCCCGGCACGTGGATCCTGCTGCTGCTCGCGGGTGCGATGCAGTTCACCGACGGCCTCTGGCGCCACGGCGATGCACACACCTTCTCGTGGTGGACGCTCGGCATCGCGGCGGGGCTCGCGCTGCTCGGCGAGGCGCTCGAGACCATGGCCGGGATCGCCGGCGCGAAGAGCGGTGGCGCGAGCAAGCGCGGGATGATCGGCGCGCTGATCGGCGGCATCGTCGGCGCGATCGTCGGCGCCGGCGTGGGCTACGGCATCGGCGCGATTCCCGGCGGCTTCGTCGGCGCCGCGCTCGGCGCGATCGTCGGCGAGCTCTCGCATCCCCACATGACGCTCGAGAAGAGCCTCAAACCCGCCGGCGGCGCCGCGGCGGGAAGGCTCGCGGGGACGATGATGAAGCTGGTCCTGGCGGTGATCCTCTGGATCGGTCTGTCAGTCGCAGCGTTCGTGCCGTAGGACTGCGGGCAGTCGCACCGCCGCGTCCCGCATGCCGACGCCGAAGCGGAATGGAAGTCCCGGTCGCGCAGCGACGGAGGAATGTTCTTCCGGCCCGGAGACTCTCGGACCGCCGATCCATGAGCCGCGGCCGCCGCACACGCCGATACGTCTCCTCATGCAGACGCAGACGATGATCCACACGCACGGCAAGGGCTGGTCGCAGCCGGAGTTCCCCGATCTCGACGGCGAGAACACGCTGGTCCTCGTCTTCGGTGCGGCGCGCTACGGCAAGGAGACCCGGGCGTTCGGCGAGATCAAGGCCGCGTATCCGCGCGCGCACGTCGTCGGATGCTCGACGTCGGGCGAGATCCGCGGCGGCGGCGTGACCGACGACACGATGGTCGTGAACGTGACGCGGTTCGAGCGTTCGGCGCTGCGCACGGTCTATGCGACCGTCCCATCGGCGGACCAGTCGTTCCGGGCCGGGCAAAAGCTCGCGCGCGACCTGATGCGCGACGACCTGCGCGCCGTGCTGATCCTCTCCGACGGCCTGCATGTGAACGGCAGCGAGCTGGTGCGCGGCCTCAACGCGACGCTGCCCAAGACGGTCGTCGCCACCGGCGGCCTCGCCGGCGACGGCGACCGCTTCAAGGACACGTGGGTCCTCGGCCGCGGCGGACCCGAATCGCACCTGATCTCCGCGGTCGGGCTCTACGGCGCGAGCGTCCGCGTCGGCCACGGCTCGCGCGGGGGCTGGGACCGCTTCGGGCCGGAGCGACTCATCACCAGGTCGAGCGGCAACGTCCTCTACGAGCTCGACGGCCGTCCCGCGCTCACGCTCTACAAGGAGTACCTCGGCGAGCGTGCGGCCGGGCTGCCCGCCACCGCGCTCCTCTTCCCGCTGGCAGTCCGCAAGGACGACTCGGACTCGAAGACGCTCGTGCGCACGATCCTCGCGGTGAACGAGGCCGACCGCTCGATGACCTTCGCGGGCGACGTCCAGCAGGGCCACCGCGCGCAGTTCATGTGCGCCAATTTCGAGCGGCTCATCGACGGCGCGGCGGAGGCGGCCGTGCTGACGAAGGAGCGCGGCGGCGAGGTCGCGGGCGACGTGCTCGCCATCGCCATCTCGTGCGTCGGACGCCGGCTGATCCTCGGCGAGCGGACGGAGGAGGAGCTCGAAGCCGCGCTCAACGCGCTGCCGGCGCGGACGCAGCAGATCGGCTTCTACTCCTACGGCGAGATCTCGCCCTACGCGTCGGGACAGTGCGACCTGCACAACCAGACGATGACGCTGACGACGATCGTCGAGACGTAGCGGACGGAATGGCGCATCCACTGCTCGAGCGACAGCTTCGGCGGCTCGGCATCGAGGAGGGGACCCCACCCTCGCCCGATGCCTGGGCCAAGCTGCTCGATCGGATCGGCAAGGCGTACAAGGAGTCCGACGAGGGCCGCTACACGCTCGAGCGCTCGATGCAGCTCTCTTCGAAGGAGATGCGCGAGCTCTACGAGCGGCTGCGCGCGTCGCAGGCCGACCTGGCCGCAGAGCACGGACGCCTGCAGGCGATCTTCGCGTCGCTCGCCGACGGCGTCTGCGTCTTCGACACGGAGCAGCGCTGCCAGCTGCTCAATCCCGCGGCGGAGCGGCTGCTCGCCGTCTCCGACGCGGCCGCGCGTGGCCGCGCCCTCGGCGACATCGTGAAGGGGATCGACATCGACCTGCGCGGCGTCGCGACGAGCGTGCGCGTCGACGATGCGCGGCTCGAGCGGCGGGACGGCCGGTCGTTCCCGGCGTCGCTCGTCGTCGCACCGATCTGGCGCGACGACGTGGTGCAGGGGACCGTCGTCGTGATCCGCGACATCACGGCGCACCAGCAGCTCGAGCTCGAGCTGCGCCAGGCGCAGAAGCTCGAGTCGGTCGGCCGCCTCGCCGCCGGCGTCGCGCACGAGATCAACACGCCGATCCAGTTCGTGAGCGACAGCGTGACATTCGTGCGCGACGCGTTCAGCGACTTGAGGGTCCTGGTCGGGAAGTACCGCGCGTCGAACCGTTCGATCCTCGACGGCAGGCCTTCCGAGGAGTCCGCACGCGAGGCCGAGCTGGCCGAGGAGACGGCGGACCTCGAATATGCGCTGACCCACGTCCCGGCGGCGCTCGAGCGTTCGCTCGAAGGGCTCGACCGCGTGGCGACGATCGTGGCGTCGATGAAGGAGTTCGCCCATCCGGACCAGAGGCAGATGTCGGCCGTCGACTTGAACCAGGCGATCCGCAGCACGCTGACCGTCGCGCGCAACGAATACAAATACGTCGCCGACGTCGAGACCGATCTCCGCGAGCTGCCGGTCGTCACGTGCCACGCCGGCGAGATCAACCAGGCGATCCTCAACATCGTCGTCAACGCCTCGCACGCGATCGGCGACGTCGTCGGCAAGGGGGGCCGCAAGGGCCGCATCCGGGTCGCAACTCGTCGCGACGGCGATTTCGCAGTCATCTCGATCAGCGACACCGGCGGCGGGATCCCCGACCCGATCCGCGACAAGATCTTCGAGCCGTTCTTCACGACCAAGGAAGTCGGCAAGGGCACCGGACAGGGCCTCGCGATCGCCCGCTCCGTCGTCGTCGACAAGCACGGCGGCGAGCTGACCTTCAAGACCGAGGCTGGCCGGGGGACCACGTTCTTCGTCCGCATCCCGATCGCGGGAGTCCGAGCCGTGATTCGCGCCTGAAAGCGCGTCCGATCCGGCAGGCAGTTCAGTTCGACCGCGGCGTTCGTGTCCTGGCCGTCGTCACCACCGAGGTCAAAGCACGTCCAGGATCTTGCGGGAGAACGCGACCCGAACGACCCGCATCAGGGAAGTGCGCGTGGACGTCCCGTCGCCTCGCGAGACCTATGACGACGCGCAGGCCGCGTGGAACGCCCGGGATGATCGCGCCGATCCCCATCGTGCACGTCCCGAGCGTGCGGATCGCCTGCCCGGGTACCTGCTCCGCCGCCTCGAGGCGTGCCTGACGACGCGCCACTACAGCCGGCGGACCCGCGAGGCCTACACCACCTGGATCGCCCGTTTCCACGCGTTCCACCGCGTGGCCGACGAGCGTCGTCTCGGCCATCCCGAGGCCGCGTCCTTCCTGTCGCATCTCGCGACCGAACGCGGCGTCAGCGCGTCGACCCAGAACCAGGCCCTCGCCGCGCTGCTGTTCTATTTCAAGCACGTCCTCTCGATGGACCTGCCCTGGCTCGACGACCTCGTCCGCGCCCGCCGTCCCGAGCGCATCCCCGTCGTCCTGTCCCGCGCCGAAGTCGCCGCCGTCTTCCGCCACGCGTCGGGCGTCAACCGCCTCGTCTTCCAACTCCTTTACGGCGCCGGCCTGCGTCTCCTCGAAGCGCTGACCCTGCGCGTGAAGGACGTCGACCTCGCGCGCCGTGAACTCTCCATCCGCGATCCCAAAGGCGGCCGCGACCGCCGCACCGTCCTCCCCGCGACCCTCGCCTCCGAGCTATCCCGCCAGCTCGCGCAGGCCCAGGAAGTCTTCCGCTCCGACCGCCAGCGCAATCTCGGCCCCGTCCCCCTTCCCACCGCGATCGCCCGCAAATCCCCTCACGCCGGCTTCGAGTGGCCCTGGCAGTGGCTCTTCCCCGCCGCGCGCCGGCACTTCCACCCTCCGACCCGACTGTGGCGCCGCTCCCACGTCCACGAAACCCAGCTCCAACGCGCCATCAAGCGCGCCGCCCAGCGTGCCCGCCTGTCGAAGCGCGTCACCTGTCACACCCTCCGCCACTCCTTCGCCACCCACCTCCTCGAGTCCGGCCACGACATCCGGACCATCCAGGAGCTCCTCGGCCACCGCGACGTCGCGACGACGATGATCTACACCCACGTCCTGAACCGCGGCCCCAAGGGAGTCCTGAGCCCGCTCGACAGCCTCGACGTCGATCCTCCCCCAACCCCGCTACCCAAGAATCCACGGGGCGGCATCCATCTCCCAGGGGGTTAGACATGGATGTATCCTGTCGAAATCAAGTTAGGCGGACAACGGGTTTTCGGGCCAAGGGTCCCCGTGTTTCATGCTCGGAAAACGTCATGAACTTCTGCCTGAAGGGTGAGTTCGGCGACACAGTTGACGAAGGATTCATCGATGACGGCTTCATCTTTGACGTCCTGGACAAGGTCAACGATCCGGAACGGCGTTGCTTGCGATACCTGGACCAATACGGGAACGCGGTCTTCAACAAGATGCAAGTCGAAGACATTGTTCGTGAAATCAGTCGTTGCAGGTCCGGCGCGCTGTCGGAGGCGGAGGCCGACGTGCTCGACAAGTTGCAGGCGCTTTGTCTTCGGGTCCTTCAAGAGGTCCATGTCTACCTATGGGCAATAGGGGACTGATGACAAATACCCGAATGCAGGTGTCGTCTAGACGGGACAGGGCGTCGCCGCCTAACATGCGGATGCAGCTGCCGAAGTCGCGGGTGCGGTGGCCGGCCGCCGGTCGGGCCCAAACGCGCCTTCGCAGCTGATCCGCGGTCGTTAGGTGGCCATCGCGGGAGGTGACATGGATTGCGTCGAATACAGGCGAAAACTTGCGACTTCTTCGTCGCGTGACGCGAAGCGGATTCAATTGTCTGGTGACGAAGAATGGCGCGCGCATCGCCATGAGTGCGTCAGTTGCGCCGACTACGAAATGGCGTGCATCGTCCGTGCTGACGGGGTTGCGCTGTCGCGTTTCACTTGTGTTCACGCGGCGTACTACAGTTTTCATCGCTGCACGACGCACCGTGATGGATGGAGTTGCCCCGACACGATGCTTGTGAAGACCGGGCGTGGATTTGGGCTTCCTGTCCGGAACGGGGGATCGTCGTACATCGAAATCCACTTCTGTCCTTGGTGCGGCATTGCCCTGTCGAAGTCTACGGTGGCTGGAAAAAGGCAGGCGAGGAACGCGGCAAGTCAACGTGGGGCGGGCTCGCGGAAGACGTCACGAAAGACAGCTCGCAGGACTCGTCCGTGACAAGACCAAGGCAAGGCGTGCCGAATGGGATGCCACCTAACACCTATCAGGCCCTCCCGAGCAAGAGAAAAAACTCTCCCAGCTCCGTCCACCACGGACGGAGTGATTCTTAGTTCCGAGCTCGGCCGTGTTCCTCACCCGACTCGCGTCTGCGTTGTGCTTTCGTGCGGCGGTGCAGCGTCCATCGCGCTGCACCAAACACCTATGCGGGCTCGGCCACCGTGGGCCCGCGCGC
>Ga0105340_1000697_pt1 | contig 15827 bp, 15 predicted proteins | sample EasRivMeERMLT700_FD_89676 | JGI IMG/M metagenome (GOLD analysis project Ga0105340, IMG submission 89676) | Soil microbial communities from meander-bound floodplain in the East River, Colorado, USA - East River MetaG ERMLT700 | ecosystem: Environmental > Terrestrial > Soil > Floodplain | place...
CCGTGAACGCGGCGACCGGCAACGCGTCCAGCAGCATTCTCTGCGACTGCGAGGCCGGGCTCGATCGATATGTTGCGCCCGACGCGACGCCGGATCGACGACCCGGTGCGATCGTGCAGTTTCACATGCCGCGATTCCACAAGGACCGCGACAAACGCCTCGAACGCGCCTTGCTCGTGCGCTTGAGCCAAAACGTGCTGACTTGCCCGACGACGGCGTGTTTCAACTTGCTTGATGAACCCACCTACTTCAAGCTCGGCCGCAAGATCGCGTTCTTCGGCGATGGCCATCAGTTTCGCGATGTGCGCTTCGGCCGCAAGGTCTGGGTGATTCCGATATTGTCAGGCGAATTTGTGCTCGATCGCCGCTTCGGTTTTCGCGATGGCTTGATGGGCGGCAATCTCTGGTTCATGGGTGCGACCGCCGACGCAGCGCTCGAAGCCGCGGAAAAGGGGACGCGGGCGGTGCGCGACGTGGCGGGCGTGATCATGCCGTTTCCGGGCGGGATCGCGGCGAGCGGTTCCAAAGTCGGCAGCCGTTACAAGTTCACGGTAGCCAGCACGTTTGAAGCGTTTTGCCCGACGTTGCGAGAAAAGCTAGGCGACCAATCGAAATTGCCGGCGGGCGTCGCGTCGGTGCAGGAGATCATCATCAATGGCTGGGATTTGGCGACGATCACACAGGCGACACAGTCAGCGATCGCCGCGAGCGTCGAGACGCCGGGATTGGTGAAGATATCGGCGGGGAATTATGGCGGTCGACTCGGGAAGAATTTCGTCTATCTGATTCCCAAGTAAATCGCCGCTTGCGGCTTTGCGTTCGCGCGGCGCGACTTGAGCGCGAAGCCGCAAGCGGCGTATCGATTAGACGCAACCACAGCAAATCGGGTTGCCGTTGATCATCATGCAGCAGCAGCAACCGCCCTTGAGCATGGTTGCCATGCAGTCGCAGCACGCTTGCAGCATGTCGCCGCACATCTTGTCGCCCGACGTGCACGTCATGCAAATTCCGTCCTTCGTCATCTCACATTTGCACATGCCCATCGTCAGATTGCACGTGCACACCGCCATGCCGTTCATCATCATGCAGCAACTGACCATGCCGCCGGCCATCATGGTGCAGAGGTTTTGCATCATGGTGCACGCGGCCTTGTCGTCGCAGGTGCAAGTGATTTTCATGCCGCCGGTGCACTTCTCCATCTTCATGGTGCAGCGGGGAATCATGAGCCATTGCGACCCGCTCGGCATGCTCATCGGGGCCGTCATGCCGCCGGCGCTCATGGAGGGCATGGCCATCCCTGTACGTTCCATCATCATGCTGGACATTACTCGACTCCTTTTGATTGTGAATCCATTTCGAACCCAGCCGGCCCTATGATAGTAAATTCCCCCTATCTTTTGCAAGCGTCAAATTGGGAAAAATCAACAATTGTGAAAAACCGCCTTTGCGGAACTTGATCGCGCCAGGATCCCGCACTTTGACGGATATGGTCTCGTTTGTTTGAGTTACGTGGGTAATTTGTGCGAAATAATCAAGAAGCGGATTGCCAGAACCCAGCAAAAAACCGGGCGTTTTCGATACTATACTATGTTTATAGGTATAGAATACATTGCACCAGCTGAATGCGAGGCCTTCGATGATGCACTCTCGATTTACCGATACGATGGTTGAATCCGCGGACGCGCTTGTGCCGCAGCCGGCGTCGGCGTTCATGCTCCTGTCGGCCGCACCGGCGGAGACGGGGCAGGCGACGTCGATGCAATGGCTCTATCAACGCCTGTACGAAGAAGCGACGAAGGCGAGCAAACCGGCGCCGACGCGCGATTTGTTTTCGGTCATGAACTGAGTGTCACTTGTCCCGCCGAGCTTGAGAACGCGAAACCCCTTCCAGGGCCTGGAAGGGGTTTTGTTTTTAAGTGAACCACGGGGGGCACGGGGAGATTCCGATTGGTGAGTTGAGCCGTAGATTGTCCAAGCACAATTAGGGTGAGCCGTTCCATTCTCTCTCTTGTCTTCTGTATTTCCCCCGTGCTCCCCGTGCCCCCCGTGGTTCAATCTTATGATCACCAATGTCCGCGCCTGTCAGCCGCCGTGCGATTCGCCGCCGGATTGGCGCACCTCGCTTGGCCAGATCCTCATCGCGATCGACACGGATGCGGGCGTCACCGGTTACGGCGTCGGCGGCGGCGGGTTGGCGGGCGTTCATATCGTGCGGACGGTTCTGCGTGATTGCCTGCTAGGTAAAGATACCGAGCCAATCGAAACGCACTGGCAATCGATGTACGACGCGACGCTCGCGTTCGGCCGCAAGGGCGTCGCCATCATGGCGCTGAGCGGCGTCGATCTCGCCCTGTGGGACCTGCGCGGCAAGTCGGCCAATCAATCGATCGCGCAACTGCTCGGCGGCCCCATTCACGCACGCATGCCGACATACTCGACCGTCTGGGACGCGATTCCCGACGGGCCGCTCGGCAAGCAAAAAGCGTTCAAGATTCATCTCGGCAAAAGTCCGGATCGCTCGGTCAAGCCATTGATCGACCTCATCGCTCGCGCTCGTGAGCGCGTGGGGCCGAACGTCGCGTTGATGGTGGACGCGTGGATGCAATGGGACGTGCCGTTCACGCTTGCGTTCGCCCAGGCCGCCGCGCCGCTTCGCCTCGACTGGATCGAGGAGCCGCTCTCGCCCGACGATTGGCCCGGCTACGCGGAGCTCGCTCAAAGCTGTCCGATCCCGATTGCCGGCGGCGAGCACGAATTCACCGCGGCCGCGTTCGCCGAGCTGATTGAGCGTCGTTTGCACGCGATCGTGCAGCCCGACGTGTGCTGGTGCGGCGGCATGACGGAACTGGTCAAGATTTACCGCATCGCGAAGCAGCACGGCGTGCGCGTCTGTCCGCATCGCGGCGCGGAGCTATGGTCGCTGCCCGCGCTCGCCGCCCTCGACCCGCAGCCGCTCGCCGAATCCGGCCGGCCGTGGATGACGTGGGTCGGCGGGCAGCCAGCGATTGTGGATGGGATGATTGAGGTGCCGAAGGGAGCGGGGTTTGGCGTGAGGATTGAAGAGGCGGCGATGCCCAACGGAGCCTAACATGTCTGACGAAAAATGGGCCAGCAATACGCTCCAAAAATGGAAGCCGGTGATCGATTCATTCGATATCGATTTCGAAGAACAGGAAAAACTAGCCGCATTGGCGAAACGGGACAAACGCGTCATGAGGCTCGTACTCAAGGAGTTGGAATATACCGACGCTGAGAACCGGGAACATTATGCTGGCTCAATCGCGTGTATGCTGGGAAGAGCCGCGGCACAAGAAGCGATACCATCGCTGCGCAAGATTCTGATGAACAAACGCGAGTCGGAGCCGATGCGATTTTCCGCTGCGCGTGCAATCGGGCTAATTGGCATGCCAGGTCTTCCCGATCTGGCTGATGTGATCATCAAGTTTCGAGATGTATTGGCACGCAGTCTCGCCGTGGATGCGATCAGCGCCATCGTTGACCCCAACAGAAATCCGAGGCCGCCTCGCAAGGGCGAGATGGACCCGTACGACCTTCTCGTCACCGCCATGCAGGACGACGCGGCGCCGGTTCGCGAGAATGCACTCGGCGTCTTTGAATCGGTCATTCCGCCGGCGGTGGGTGAGCCGTACCTGATCAAAGCTCTGCAAAATCCGAATCCCTTCGTTCGCGCCTGCGTCGCGGATGCGCTGATCAAATACAAGCTCCATCACATCGAGGCGCAAAGGACACTCGGTGAACTTCTGGAACATGCGAAGCCAAAAGTTCGACTTCAAGCATTACGTGGTCTTCGGCACGAGGGACGACCCTACACCGACGCACTCGTACCTCCTTTGCATGCCTTGCTCCGCGACAAGGACGGGCTAATTCGAGCGGGCGCCGCACGCGCGCTTGCAAATCTCGGAACGGCGGCGTCCCCTGCCATGGAAGATTTGCTGAAGATTCTAAAATGCAAATTCGAATCCGAAGCCGAATTCATCGCATGCGGCGAGGCCGCGACCGCGCTCGGACGCATTGGCCACGCAGCAAAAGTCGCCGTCCCAACGTTGATTGTTCTGATCAAAATGAACGATTACGAAATTAGACTCAGAGCGGTTAACGCACTTGGCCAAATTGGACCAGGAGCGGGAGCCGCCATTCCGGCCCTTGAGGAAATGTTGCCGGGGTTGGACTATCGAGAGCTTCGAGAAGCGGTGCGGAAGGCGCTGGGAAAAATCCGAAGTAAGAAAAAGCGAAGTAACGTGAGCGATCAATAAACCGCCAGTATAGCCTTGAAGCTTGCCTCACAAACCGGCTAAAATGCCAAGGACATCAGTTTGTTGAAAAGGATCCATCATGTCACTAACCGGCCACGTTCAAAATGGAGTCGTAGTGTTCGACACGCCAAATGACTTGCCCGAAGGCACCGCGGTGAAGGTCGAGGCGATCGAAGCGCCGCCGGATATGGCGAAACGGAGTTTGCTCGATCGGCTTGGCGATGTCGTCGGCAAGGTGGACGGGCTACCGGCGGACGCGGCGCAGAACGTCGATCATTATCTGTATGGACATCCCAAGAAATGAATGTCCTCTTCGCCGATACTTCCTTTTACGTTGCCATTTTCAGCCCGCAGGACGCGCTGCACATTCGGGCCAAAGCGGTCGCATCGACGCTTCAGGGCAGCGTTGTGACGACCGAATTCGTTCTTGTCGAAGTGGGCAATTTCTTCTGCCGCGGTGAGGGGCGCATCGTCTTTCAAAGAATGATCGAAAACCTGCGGTCGGCCAACGATATCGAGATCGTTCCTGCGACCGCTGAGTTGTTTGAACAGGGATTTAGCCTTTTCAAATCGCGACCGGACAAGGAATGGTCGCTCACCGACTGCATCTCATTTGTCGTGATGCAAAAACGAGCCATCACAGACGCATTGACCGCGGACCGTCATTTCGAGCAAGCGGGTTTTGTGACGCTGCTCAAATGAACTATCAACGCTACACAAGGTATCACGATTTGTGATACCAAAACATTGGCGGCGACTTCAAAGCCACGCTCGTCGTCATTGCCATTTTTGGCAGCCACCCCACTGTTCCGCGCGGAACGTACCCAAATTAACATTTGCAGGCCACGACCACGTTCGGTGGATTTGACGCTGTGTGCGCACCAAACTGACCGAAGGGGGGGTAGCCGTATCGTAACTTGTTTAACAGCAATTGGTTGAGTAGCGAAGGCTTCCGCCATTCCGTTAAATGGCAGAAGCCCATTGGTGATTGGCGTCAGCTGACCGCGAGTCGCAACATGCCGAGTTGCTGCATGTTGATCTTCTTCGTCTCGGATTGCATCTCTTGGACGATGCGTTGCTGGATCGACAGGAACGCGTCCGCGATTTCGGGGTCGAATTGCTTGCCACGCATGCGTTCCACTTCCGCGAATGCGACCTCGGCGGTCATGCCTTTGCGGTAGGGGCGGTCCGACGTCATTGCGTCGAAGGCGTCGGCGACGGCGACGATGCGCGCTAAACGGTCCGTCTTGTCTTCTGCGGTGCCGTCGGGGTAGCCGTGGCCGTCCCAGCGTTCGTGGTGCGAGCGGACGATCGGGATCACTTCCGCCAGATCGGGCACCGTCTCCAGGATCTTCGCTCCCTTGACGGCGTGCGTCTTCATGATCTCGAATTCGCCGGGCGTGAGCTTGCCGGGCTTGCGCAGGATGGCGTCGTCGATGCCGATCTTGCCGATGTCGTGCAGAGGAGTGCCGGTGCGGATCAGGTGCAGGTCGCGGGCGGAGACTTGCAGATGTTGCGCGAGCAGCGTCGCGTATTCGGTGACGCGGCGCGTGTGGCCGCCGGTGTACGGGTCGCGCATTTCGACCAGGTCGGCGAGCACCATGATCGTGGCGTAGAACAGCTCGCGCTGTTTGCGCAGGAGCGAGGCGCTTTCGATGCCGGCGGAGACGTGCGCGGCGAGGGCGTCGGCCAGGTGCATGTCGTCCATCGAGAACGGCTCTTCAATCGGGCCGCGATCGAGGTGCAGCACGCCCAGCTTCTTGCGCGGCGTACGCAAAAGCACGCACAGAACGGACGCCATGGTTCCTTCCGCGATACTCTTGGCGCCGAGTAGTTCGGGGTCCTCATCGACGCTGGTGCAGAGAATCGATTGACCTTGAGAGAAGCAACGTTGGGCGAGGCTCGCGCTGTACGCGGTGCGCGTGGCGATCTGATTGTGGCCGGTGTCGAGAGCGCGGAGGCGGAGCGGTCCCTCGCTGCCGTCGGCGAGCACGATGGCGCCGCGCTGCGCTTTAAGTGTGGCGACGGCGTCGCGCAGGATCGTGTGCAGGAGTTCTTCTTCGCTTTCCAGGTGAACCAGGTGATGGCCGGCGCGCAAAAGTGCTTGCAGCTGCTCGCCGGGCCGCGGGCCTTTTTGGCCTTCGAACGCGAAGCTGAACGCTTCTTCCCAGCTTCGGCTGCCGAAGGCGGCGCCTTGCATATTTTCGATTGGGCAGCTCGTGTCGTCGTCGTCAACCTCGGCCGTCTCTTTCAGGCTGTCGATGACGATGGTGACGTTGCCGAAGCGAACGATGTCGTGCGGGCGGATGGCCCATTCGCCTGGTCCCAGGCGGGTGCCGTTGAGAAAGGTGCCGTTGGTGCTGCCGAGATCGCGTACGCGCCAGCCCTTGTCGGTCGCGCGAATTTCGGCATGGCGGCGACTGACCGAAGAATCATCCAGGACGATTTCGAGCGTGGCCAGGCGGCCAGCTCGCAAAATGCTGTCCGATTCCCAGGCCTTGCCTTCAACGTCACCATTGATTCCACGTAAACGGATGCGACGTTTCACGGGGAACTACTCCTCGGGATGCTCAATTCTCCGCATCCTTGCGGGTGTTCCGTATGGATCCTTTTGCTTGTGCTAAATATAGCTCGAAAAAAGCGCGTATGCACAATGCATAAAAAGAAAAATTGTCGCAAATAAAGAACACGCAACAAGCGCGGTATTTTCCTGTTCTCTTTCTTATCCTCTTCTTAAGATGATAAATGCCTCCAAAAAGTTTCACAATCCTGCCTGGTAATCCTTTCATTTTCCTCAGCTTTGAGGTCGGCCATGAAATCTAAGCGTATTGTCGTTCTCGGTTGGCTCGCGGGCGTTGCGATTGCAGTGACCGTGTTAAGCCCCGCGCCGACGTGGGGACAAAAGGCGCCGCCGCCGATTCATCCGCAGGCGCCGACGATCAATCCGCTCATGCCGGCCGGGATTCAGCGCGGCAAGGCGATGGACATCACCATCACGGGCACATTGCTTGCCAATCCGACGGGCGTGACGGTCGGCGTGCCGGGCAAGTTGACGATTCCGAAGGAAGACAAGAACGGCCAGGACGCGGGCAAGTTCAAGGTGCGCATCGAAGTTCCCGCGGATACGCCGATCGGCTGGTATCCGTTCCGCATCGCGACGCAAAAGGGCGTGTCGAACCTGCGCGTCATTTGCATTGATGAGGTGCCGCAGCTTGTGAGCGACGGCAACAATCGCAGCAAGGCGAGTGCGCAAGCGGTTGCCGTTCCGGGGGCAGTCAGCGGCGCGACTGCGCAAGATCTGTCCGATTATTACAAGATCACGGTCAAGGCGGGACAGCGCTTGAGCTTCGATTGCCAGGCGCGGCGCATCGGCAGCGCCATCGACGCACAGATGTCGATCTACGACAGTAAAAGCATGCGCGAGATCGCGTTCGATAACGATTCGCCGGGCTGCCAGACCGATCCCCGTATCAGCTACACGTTCAAGGAGGGCGGCGAATATTTCGTCGTCGTGAAGGACGTGCTCAACCGCGGCGGAGCGGAGTTTTTCTATCGCATTCGCATCGGCGACTTTCCAATGGCGACCACCGCGGTGCCGATGGGCGGCAAGCGCAACACGACGGCACAGGTCAGTTTCGCGGGCCCGGCGATTGACCCCGCATTCAAGATGGACGTGAAGTTCCCGAACGAGCCATCGGCCCGCGTCATGTGGATCGCGCCAATGAGCACGCCCGGCGGCCTGTCGGGTTGGCCGGTGCCGATCGCGTTGAGTGATTTCGGCGACGATGTCGAAAAGGAGCCGAACAATAGCATCAAGGAAGCGAACCGCATCGCGATACCCGGCGCCGTGTCGGGGCGCATTCAGAAGAGCGATGATGTCGATTTCTTCCTGTTCTCCGCAAAGAAGGGGCAGAAGCTCAACATTGAAGCGCAGGCTCTCGACTTCTATTCGCCGACGCTCGTGTACCTGATTGTGCGCAACGCCAAGACCGGCGCCGAGGTCGCGAAGAGCAATCCGCAGACGCCGGTGCCGAACGATCAGAAGATTGACTTCACGGCGGCCGACGACGGCGACTATGTGCTCGAAGTGCAGCACTTGCACTTCGCCGGCGGGCCGAGCGAATCGTATCGCATCTCGTTGCTGCCGCCTTCGACGGGATTCGACGTGAACCTCGTCAGCGAGCGCTTCGAATTCGCGCCCGGCGGCGCGGCGGCGATCCCCGTGCAAGTCGCGCGACGCGGCTACACGGGGCCGATCGACGTTTCGGTGCAAGGGCATCTTGCCCTGAAGGGCAGCGTGTCGCTCAAGGCCGGACAGAACGCGGGCTTGTTGCTCGTCTCGGCGACCGCGGATTTGCCGATGGACGTGTATCAATTCCAGGTCGTCGGCAAGGCAACCGTGGACGGCAAGCCCGTGGTGCAAACCGCCAACGCGAAGGCGATGATCGTGCAGTCGATGAACGGCTTGCCGTATCCGCCGATGCATCTGGCGTCGTTCGTGTCGCTGGCGATCAAGGAGAAGTCGCCGTTCAGCCTCGCAATCAAGATGGACCCGCCCGAAGGCGTGCCCGGCGGCAAGGCAACGGTGACGATCACCGCGACGCGTGAAGCCGGCTTTGACGACGAGATTACCTTCAACGCGCCGACCGGCTTGCCGCCGACCATCCCCGCGCCGAAGACCGTCGCGGCCATTGCGAAGGGCAAGACCGAGACGTCGTTCCCGCTCGACTTGAACGCCAAGACGCCGCTGGGAGAATACTTTGTTCTGGTGAGCGCGAAGTCGAAAACGAAGGCTGGAGAGGTTTCGAGCGCCGCGCCGCCGTTGATGCTGGTGCTGGGCCTGCCGTTCGATCTCGCGGTCGAGCCCGCGAACGTCTCGCTCAAGCCGGGCGAAAAGGCGAAGGTCAAGGTGACTGCGTTTCGCAAGGGCGGCTACAAGGGCCCGATTGCGCTCGACGTCAAGAATCTCCCCGCCAATGTGACGGCGTCGAAAGCGGCGATCGCGGCGGATAAGAATGACGCCGAGGTGGAACTGATCGCCGACGCCAAGGCCGCCCCCGCGACCGTGGCGAACGCGAGCGTTGGCGGCACCGCGTCGGCGCTGAATAACTTGCAAAACGCGTCGCCGGCGTTTACGATAAATGTGCAGAAGAAGTGATCGTGCGAGGGGGGAAGGCGAACCATATCCCTGTTCGACGTTCGACCTGCGCCGCCTGAACGTTGAACGATAACGAGAAACGAGCCAATCCCATGAGCAGTGAATCCTTCAATATCGAACGGCATGGCGAGATCGCCGTCGTCACGCCCTCCGCGAAAGTCGAGGAGATGCACGAGACCATGATCGAGCAGGCGGCGCGCATGGTCATCCAGTCCTTGAAAGCCGACCCGCCGGCCGGCATCGTCGTCGATCTCAGCAAAGTCACCTATTTCGGCTCCGTGTTCGTGTCGTTCCTGTTGCGTTGCCATTCGCAGGCCCGCAAGCACGGCAGCGAAATCGTGCTCGCCGGCGCCAGCGAACCCGCGCGGGAGTTACTTAAGTTGCTCGACCTCGAAACGCTATGGGCGATTTACGATACGCGTCAGGATGCGATCGACGCGCTCGGCAGTTCGGATTGATCTGGTAGTTTCCAAATCGCAACGTATTTGTAGCCGCATTCGCCAGAATGCGGGTTTCGTCCTGGCGCAGCCCGCATTCTGGCGAATGCGGCTACAAATCTTTCGGCAATGAACTCTACGACTCTCGCGGTCCTGATCTCCGGCGGGCTCGACAGCGCCATCCTCCTGGGCGACGCGTTGCGCCGCGGCGAAATCGTGACGCCCATCTACGTGCGCTGCGGACTGCGCTGGGAAACCATCGAAAAATCCAGCCTCGACCGCTTCCTTGACGCATTGCGTTCGCCCAACCTTCATCCGCTTGTTGAGATGGACGAGCCAATCGCCGACGTCTACGGCTCCCATTGGAGCATCACCGGCGACCACGTGCCGGACGCGAAATCGGCGGACGATGCGGTCTTCTTGCCGGGCCGCAACGTGCTCCTGTTGGCCAAGTCGCTGTTATGGTGCCACCTTCACAAGGTCCCCGCGGTGGCGCTCGGCTCCTTGCAAACGAATCCGTTCCCCGATGCGACGCCGGAGTTCTTCCGCGGCTTTCAAGACGTGGTCAATCGCGCCATGAGCGGCAACGTCGAGGTGCGGCTTCCCTTCGGCGGCATGAAAAAAGTCGCGGTGATGCAGCTTGGCCAAGGACTGCCGCTCGAACATACGTTCTCGTGCATCGGGCCGATCGACGGCGTTCATTGCGGCCATTGCAACAAATGCGCGGAGCGTAAGCTTGCGTTCGCGGACGCATCGATGAGCGATCCGACGCGGTATGCGAAATGAACGAACAAGTGCTTTCCACAAAAACGGATGAAGCCCCGGGGTGAGGTAATCCGAACCCCGGGGTTCGGATTACCTCACCCCGGGGCTTCATCCGTTTTTGTGCAAGGCTCCGAATCGTCGAATTTCCTGATTGACGTACCCCCGCCCTGGACGATATAAACGTAGGTACACAAACGAATTCCCCCCGATTTTCCTTCCCTTGCCCGCCTTTGTCCGGTAAGCTCTCTACAACGGTTCGGTTTCCAAAAACGGAGGACGTGCGATGCTGGTTATCCCCGGCTCTCAAGACAAAGCGACCTGTGACGGCATGACGCGACGCGAACTCTTGCGCATCGGCGGCTCGGCCATGCTCGGCCTGTCGCTCGCGGATATCCTGTCGCTGCAGGCGCAGGCCGATCCGCCCACCGGTGGCAGCGGCCCCGGCTGGAACCGCGCTCGCAGCGTCATCATGATCTATCTGCAAGGCGGACCGAGTCATCTCGATCTCTGGGACCCGAAGCCCGATGCGCCGGAGCGCGTCCGCAGCATCTTCACGCCGATCAACACGCGCATCCCCGGCACGCGCGTCACCGAGCTTTTGCCGCAAATCGCTGCGATCAACGATAAAACCACGATGATCCGCACGATGAGCTACACGCCGATCGGCCTCTTCAATCACACGGCGGCGATCTATCAGATGATGACCGGCTATCAAGCCGACGCTGTCAGCCCGTCCGGCCAGCTCGAACCGCCGACGCCGCGCGACTATCCGCACTACGGCTGCCAGATCGTGCGTCTGAAACCGCCGACGCAGCCCACCCTGCCCTTCGTCATGATGCCTCGGCCATTGCAAGAGAGCAACGTCGTCAACAAGGGCGGCACCGCGGGATTTTTGGGCCGTGCGTACGATCCGTATTACCTGTTCCCGCCCGGCGACGACATGGACATGACCAAGATGGATCGCATCTCGGCCGAAGATTTGCAGCTGCGAGCCGAGGTTCCGGCGTCGCGTCTGGAACGTCGCGGACGTTTGCGCGACCAGATTTCCGCGGGCATGCCGGAGCTGGAAGAAGCGGTCGCACGTTACGACTTGCCGCAATATTACAGCCAGGCGCTCAACCTCGTGTTGTCTGGGCGGGCTCGCAATGCGTTTGAGCTGACGCAGGAACCGAACAGCGTGCGCGACCGTTATGGCCGCAACACGTTCGGCCAATGCTGTCTGCTCGCTCGCCGCTTGATCGAATCGGGCACGCGCATCGTGCAGATCAACTGGCCGAAGGTCGCGAACTCCGACAATCATTCGTGGGACGTTCACGTCGGCCTGCCCGAACGCATGCGTCGCCAGAGCGCTCCGATGCTTGATTCCGGCCTGTCCGCGCTCATCAACGACATGGACGAGCGCGGCTTGCTCGCGGAAACGCTGGTCATCGCGGTCGGCGAGTTCGGCCGCAGCCCGCTTCGCGGCGTCAGCACCTCCGGCAACTCCAATAGCGCCGATGGCCGCGACCACTGGCCATACTGCTACACCGGCATCGCCGCCGGCGCCGGCGTCCGCCGCGGCCACGTGCACGGCCGCAGCGACGCGACCGCATCGGCACCGCTGGAAGGCGCCGTCCATCCGCGCGAGCTGCTTGCGACGATCTATCACTCGATGGGCATCAACCCGCACACGATCGCGTACAACCATCTCAATCAGCCGCGCGAGCTGGTGCAGGGCGAGGTGGTGAGCGGGATATTGCAATAAGCCGTATATGGCAAGAACAAGTGGAGCGCGAAGCGCAGTGTTGTTCGGCATTTCCCGAACACTTTGTGGTTCGCGCGTTTTGCTTTCATCCTTACCTGAATCGCCAATCCGATGAGGCCGCGAAAGAAACTATTGTTGGTCGGCCAACCAATTTCTTGCCCTGAGTGCGGCCAAGAAGTTGAGGCAGCGGTTACGCAATGCCCTCATTGTTCGAGCGAACTGGGCGCAAGCCGGCACAATTATCTTTCAGATGAAGAGTTGGCTGACAAAGCCGTGGGTTTGTCGGCAACTTCTTCCTTGCTTTTGGTGCTTGGTGTACTTGCCTTGTTGGTGCCGCTTGTGGGACTGTTTTTGGGCATTTGGGTGTTCAAAACCGCTCGCGAAAACCTGGCGATGATTCCTCCGCGGGCATTTCATGCGTTTGTCATGACCAGAACGAGGTTACAAGCTGCGGTCGTTTGCGCGTGCTTGGGCATGGTGATTTCGCCTTTAGGTTTTTTTGTATTGATCTTCCAAAATGGGTGTGAAAGTGCCGCCCCACACGTGATAGACGAGCCGAGAGTTCTTCCTCCGGGCTGGGGTCAGTAGCGCGGCGACCTGCGTCGTTTTCATTGGCCAGGATTCTTCGTGGTACAATTGAGCCAGGAGAATGTCATGGCCAATTCAATCGTCGTTCGCGGAACATTGCTGCCCGACGGCATGTTGCAGTTGGATCAAACGCTTCCGTTGCCTCCTGGTCCAGTCGTCGTTACCGTTTCACCAAGTGCGAGCACTTCCAACAACCAGACCAAAGAGAGATTCGAAAAACTAGCAACGAGTTGGAAAGCGAACACGAAATTCATCTCCAACGTGACAGCCAAGACGTTGAATCCGGACTATCAAAAAATAATCGGCATGGGCAAAGACGCGATTCCCTTCATCTTGGATGATCTCGAAGCCAACGGTCCCAATGATTGGTATTGGGCGTTGACGGCAATCACCGATACGAATCCGATTACTCCTGAAATCGCCGGCAACATGGTTGCCATGACGGAGGCCTGGCTGCAATGGGGACGCCAAGCGGGTTACCTGAAAAACTCTCAAACGACGACGCACAAATCTTCCCAAACTTGACCGATTACGAAATCGTGAGCCCTAGGGATGCGAAATACAATTGCATCGCTTTCGCGGCAGGCGACGACTCCCGAAAGTGGGATCCCAATGCGCTGCTCAAGCCCGGTTATTACTGGCCGCCTGAGGCGCTCCGCGACCAAGACAACGACGACATCGCCGCTCTAAAACGGGCTTTCGAAGCCATCGGCTATTCAGAATGCGACAACGGAAAATTGGAAGCCGGCTTTCAAAAGATTGCTCCGTATGCGGTCAACGAAGAAAGTTGGCAGCATGCCGAATTTCAAGATGTCAACGGCGAATGGATGAGCAAACTGGGCGATGAGTATGACATTCGCCACAAATCGCCGCATTGTTTTGAAGGTTCGATTTATGGCAAAGTCATGTGCTTTATGAAAAGAAAAATCGACGGCGAGTCTCGTCAGGTGTGAGTCACGTCAAATTCGTATGATCCATCGAATCCGCAATAATCGTATCCAGCGTTTCCGGCTCGATCGGATTGAGAAACTCGCAGCCCAGCAGCCAGGATTTGGATTCGGCCGCCTTGAGCCAGCGGACCTGAGCCATCTGGGTCAAGGTTTGATTTTCATGCGGCACGGAGAAGGTGATCTCCAGGCCGCTGCCGATCTCGAAGCGGCGCGGCATGCGCAAGCACACGCCGTTGACGGAGAGATCGATGATCCAGGCCGGCCAGCGCTGGCCGCCGGGGTTGGCGACGGCCCGGCAACGCGCTTCCAGTTCGCAGGCATGGCGGATGCCGCGGCGCCGTTCCGGGCCAAGATGTTCGTCCACGTTTGGCAGCGCCGCACTGATGGTCGCGGGCCGCAGCGTCGGGCCCAAGTCGCTGAGGTCCGGCTTGCCCTTTTTCGTCACATTCAAGAGCGTAATGAAGTCGTTGACCGTCGCGGGCCGGCGTTCGCGGTCCGCTTGCATCGCCCGGCGGATCGCTTCATCGACGCACGGAGTCAACGTCGGCACTTTGACCATCGGAGCGTCAAATTGGCTCTGCAACTTGCGATTGAGAATGCTCAGCATGGCGCCTTTGCCGAAGGGCGGCTCGCCCGTCAGCATCACGTAAAGCGTCGTGGCGAGTGAATAGACATCACTGCGCGCATCGGCATCGCGGGCATCGTCAAATTGCTCCGGCGACGCGAATTGAATCGTGCCCAGGCCGATGTTCGAGCGCGTCAATCGGCTGAGCGATTCGAGATTCTTGATCAGACCAAGATCGGCCAGCTTCGCCTCGCCGGTCGAGGTTAACAGGATATTGGCTGGTTTGATGTCGCGGTGGATGATCTGCTTCTGGTGCAAGTAGGTGACCGCATCCGCGACGGAAGAAATGAGCGCCAGGGCGTCCTTCTCGCTCAGCTGGGCATGAATCTTCAATAGTTGCGACAAACTGGGGCCGTCCACGTATTCCATCACCAGGTACGGCACATCTTCGTGCTTGCCGCTGCCCAGCACCTTGACCAGATTCGGATGGCTGAGCGGCAGCGCGAGGTTGTATTCGAGTTCAAAGCGTCGGCTGAGGTGCGGGTCGATGACGACGGCGCGCGTGGCAATCTTTACGGCGACGATATTTTGCGTGTCGAGGTCGCGTGCTTTGTAGACACTGCTCATCCCGCCGCGGCCGATTTTTTCCAGCAGTTCAAAACCACCGAAACGGCGATTGCTCCGGCGGGGCGATGGATTCGACATTCCAGTCTCCAGATGGAGGCTCATTCCCGCAACAAAACGAAAAGTTAACAAATAATAACACGAAAAACGTTCAAATGCCAATTGGAACACGATTCAAACGTCCGATTTGTTCACTTAGTACACGTCCCCGCAAATAGGGGAACAAGTTGCGGGAGGGCGAGGCTCCTGCCGAGCCTGAAGCGCCAAGTAACTGCGTGTGCACGGCTCGGCAGGAGCCTCGCCCTCCCGCCAGGTGCTATTCCCCTATATATGGGGCGGTGTACATAGGATGAAATCCAAGCTACCACGGCACGAAGCACAGGTCTCAATAATCCGTCTTTGACGATTATTTGCTATCCTCCTTACGCAACAGCTCAACGAGCCGCGGGCCGCGCACCGCATCGCCTTGAGTAAACCAGGCTTCGAGGCGAATCGGCCCGGCGGGCAGATCGATGCCGCCCAGGAACGGCGTTGGATCGTTGTCTTCGACCTTCTTTTCATACGTGCGGTCGGCGATCCGGACATGAAGAATCGACCCCTTGGCAGCGGGCGCGGCGGGAATGATCTTGATGTCGAACAGGCCTGCCTTGTCAATCTGCAAATCCCAGTGGCCGACGTTGTCCGGCTTCCAGCCAGCCATCGGTCCGCGCCAGTCCTGCTTC
>Ga0105340_1000698_pt1 | contig 15821 bp, 15 predicted proteins | sample EasRivMeERMLT700_FD_89676 | JGI IMG/M metagenome (GOLD analysis project Ga0105340, IMG submission 89676) | Soil microbial communities from meander-bound floodplain in the East River, Colorado, USA - East River MetaG ERMLT700 | ecosystem: Environmental > Terrestrial > Soil > Floodplain | place...
GCTCACCTCAGGCAGAGGATCTGCTTGCCTGCATCGAATGGATGGCGCATGCGGTGGAGATCGTGCAGTGCCATCACCCGGACTGGAAGGTCACGATCGCCGATTGCTGCGCGGACAATGGACTGCACGGACGCCTGATCGTCGGCACGCCGATTCCCATGCAAGACCCCAGCAAGCTGCCCCTCGTCGAAGCGAGGCTGTTCAAAGGCGGGCGCCTCGTCGATCGCGGCGTCGGCGCGAACGTGCTGGGAAGTCCACTCGCTTCCCTAGGGTATCTCGTGGAACTCCTGGAGCGGCAGCCGGAAGCGCCGCCCCTCGCCGCGGGGGAAATCATCACCACGGGCGTGCTCACCGACGCGCATCCCGTCTCCGCGGGCGAGCGCTGGCATACCGAGCTCGCCGGCTTGCCTCTCAATGGATTGAGAATTTCATTCGAATGAGACCGCTCGAAGGCATCACCGTCGTGGCGCTCGAGCAGGTGATCGCCGGGCCGTTCGCGACGCGCCAGCTCGCCGAGCTCGGCGCGCGCGTGATCAAGATCGAGCGGCCGCAGGGCGGCGACTCGGCGCGTGCGTACGACCGCACGGTGAAGGGACTCTCGTCCCACTTCGTGTGGGTGAACCGCTCGAAGGAGAGCCTTGCGCTCGACGTGAAGCATCCGGAAGCCAAGGCAGTAATAGAAAAATTACTTCACAAAGCAGATGTCTTCCTCCACAACCTCGCGCCAGGGGCCGTCGAGCGCCTGGGTCTCGGTTCCCGCGAGCTGAGGGAGAAGCATCCGCGGCTCATCTGGTGCGGCATCTCGGGGTATGGGCCCACGGGCCCCTATGCCTCGAAGAAGGCCTATGACCTGCTGGTGCAGTGCGAGGCCGGCCTGCTGTCGGTCACCGGCACGCCCGACGCCCCAGCGAAGGCCGGCATTCCGGCAGCCGACATCGCGGCGGGCATGTATGCCTTGTCCTCGATCCTGGCGGCGCTCGTGCGCCGGGAACGCAGCGGCGAAGGCGCGACGATCGACGTCACGATGCTCGAGGCGCTCGGCGAATGGATGGGCTTTCCCGCCTACTTCACCGCCTATGGCGGCGCCGCGCCGCCGCGCTCGGGCGCGTACCACGCGACGATCGTGCCCTACGGACCGTTCCAGGCCGGCGACGGGCAGAGCGTGTTCATCAGCGTGCAGAACGAGCGCGAGTTCGCCGCGTTCTGCGACCTCGTGCTGAGGAAGGGCTCGCTAAAAGCCGATGAGCGCTTCGCGTCGAGCCCGGCCCGTTTCCGCAATCGCGAGGCCATGCACGCAGAGATCGACCAGGTCTTCAGGCAGCTGAAGGCGAGTGAAATCGTGGAACGGCTCGAGGCCGCCGACATCGCGAACGCGCGGCTGAACGACATGGGCCAGTTCTGGCGCCACCCGCAGCTCACCGCGCGGGGGCGCTGGACCAAGGTCGGCTCTCCGGCAGGCGAGATCGACGCGCTGAAGCCGCCGTTCAATCTCTCCGGCTTCGAGCCGCGCATGGACGCCGTCCCGGCGCTCGGCGAGCACAGCCGGGCGATCCTGGCCGAGCTCGGGTACGCCGAAGCCGACATCGCCCGCCTGGGCCAGGCGGGCGCTATCTAGGCGAGCAGCACCCCTCGCCGGCGGCGCGCCGGATGCGTTCACCCTGGCCGACGTTCCAGCCGGCGATGTAGTCCTTCTCCGACGCCTCTACGCCGAACTTGGAGCACGCGTAGGCGTACTGCTCGATCTGCGGGCGCAGCCCATAGATCAGCGCTTCGCGCTCGCCGAGGTCGTACCAGTTGGCGCCGCGGCACTGGGTCTCGCTCATTCCTGCGCACCCGGCGGCGAGGAGGCTGGCCGCGAGCAGCAGGCATCGGGTCCATGAAGTCGTCATAGCGGTGTCCGGTCGGGAAATTCCCAGCGGCCCTCGCGGTAGCCCTTCTCGTAGCCCGCGAGGTCGATCTTGACGCCATAGCGCTCGCACTGCTGGACGTAGAGCGCATCCTGGCTCTGCAGCTTGAAGCGCGCGTCGCGCCAGCCGACGTCGTACCAGTTGGCGCCGCGGCATTCGGCGTCGCTCATGCCCGCGCATCCTACAAGCAGCAGGACGCTAGTCGTGAGCGCTGACCTTGCGGCGATCCGCCTCATAGGTGCCTTCGCGGAAGCCCTGGAGATAGCGCGCAGTGTCGACCTTGACGCCGATCGGCTCGCATTGCAGGGCATACACGTCGTCCTGAGCCAGAATTCCGAAAATCGCGTCGCGGAAGCCGAGGTCGTACCAGTTGGCGCGGCGGCATTCGACCTCATCCATGCCGGCGCAGCCCGCAAGCAGCAGGAACACTAGCGAAACGACCCACGCTCTGACCCTCATACGCAGCCAACAAGCCGCGGCCGGGCGGTATTCCTGGCTAACTCTTCTTGGCCTCGATGCCGGCGGCGCGGCCGAGGTCGCGGTGGATGCGCGCGACACGCTCGACTTCGCCCTTGGCCGGGAAGCGCTCGTAGAAGCCTTCGTCGCGGAACTGCCGCGCCATCTCCGACCAGGGACCGAGGCGCGCTTCCCAGCGCGCCACGCGCCCGGCCTCGGGCTCGGCGTCGTCGCGCGCGAGGTCGGCGCACACGCGCACCATCGCCTTGATGGTCACGGGCTTGGTGACCATGTAATTTTCCTTGCCCCAGACCGCGTCGCCGAACACCGATCGTGCAGCCTTGAAGAAGTCGCGGATGATCGCGTAATAGCGCGGCACTTCCTTGGAGCTGCCGCCGGCGAGCTGGATCGAGCGCCAGCGGCCGCGCACCCAGCGGTGCAGCTCGTTGAAGATCTCGGCCTGCAGCACCCACTTGTCGCGCTGGCTGCGCCCGCCCAGCCGGTTGATGCGGTAGCGCAGCGGGCTGTCGCCCTCGACGTAGAGCCGCTCGACCAGGCGCGCCGCGAACTTGCGGTCGGGCGCGGCGAACGACACGTGCTCGTAGAGGTCGACGAGGTGGCTCTTGTTGATGCGCGTCGGCGTCGAGTTGATGATGACGAACATCTCAGTGGCGAAATCCTCGCTGCGGCCGTCGAAGATGACGCATGGCACGTTGATCGACGCGGCGTCGTCGGGCCGCTCGTTCAGGTAGAAGCGCAGCGCCGCCAGGCGGTGCTGCCCGTCGATGATCAGGTATTTCGACGCCGGTTCGTTCAAGGAGCCGGCGCCACCGCCGCCATCGGCGCGGAAGCTCAGGCGCTCTGACGTAAACAGCAGCACCGTGCCGGGAATCGGCGGCTGCGAGATCGCGGTCTCGTAGAAATTCTTCAGCTGGCGCACCTTGGAGCGCGACAGCGAGCGCTGGAAGGCCTTGTCGTTGCGCTCGATCTTGGCGATGAACTGCGCGATGTCGTCGTCCTCGGAGATGCGGCTCGGATTGATCTCCTCGCCCTCGCCGTAGAAGCGGCTGATGAAGCGCACCTTCCCGAGCAGTTCCTTGGCCGGGTAGCTGGCGAAGTAGAAGACGCCGTCCTTTTGCCGGATCTGCGTCGCTTGCATTGGCGCCTTGTCTCCGTGGCCCGGCCCCCCTGGCCGGGTCTGTAACAGGCGCGAATACTAAAGGAAAATCGCGGCCTTAGCAGGCAGAACGCAGAAGGGCCTGGAGCACCTCCCCGGTGCGGCGGCTTTGCACGAACGCGGCCGCCCCCGAGTTCGTCGGGGCCGCTCCCGGCAGCAGAGACAGCGTGCGGCGCTCCACCAGCCGGCCGGCGATCGCAAAAGGCCCCAGCCACTCCAGCACGACATAGTCGTGGGTGAGGATGCGGCCGCGGTTTTCTCCCGCCGTCACCCGGCTCTCGAGCCTGCTCTGATAGGCGGCGAGGTAGAGCACGGCATCGTCGAGCGGCTCGACGAGCTCGGCGCTCGCCTCGACCTCCAGGCCTCTCGCCCGCGCCCCGAGGAGCTCGAGTTTCAGGCGGGCCTTCGCGGGCTGGGCGTTGATCCGCGCGAGCGCCTCGTCGAAGCCCTTGGCGCCCCAGCCACGGAAGTCGCGCCCCTGCAGCACCACCTGCGGCGTATAGACGAGCGCCATGCGCTGAAGCTGCGACAGCTTCCTTTGCCGCAGCGAGAACTCGCGCTTGGCGTACGGATCCTTCCAGCCGATGTAATCCCAGTAGTCGACATGCAGCGCGAGCGGGACTACGCGGCCGGGCGCGTAGCGCTGCCCGAGGCTCGCCAGCCAGCGGTCCGCGGGCGGGCAGCTCGAGCAGCCTTCCGAGGTATAGAGCTCGACGAGAGCGGTTGTGCCCGGCCCGGACTGGGCGACACACTGAGCGGCCTGCGCCGTCACGGTCCCCAATCCCAACATGAACAAGACTATGAACCGCATGCGCATTGGTCGAAACGGCGAGCCCAGGCTTACGTCCGACGCCACGATAATCGAGCGTGCTGCCGCACCCCTTCTTCTTCCTCGCCTCGCTCGCCTGGAACCTCGGCCTGGGGATGACCTGGCTGGCGGTGCCGCTCTATGCCTACTCGCAGGGCCTGTCCAACGCGGAGATCGGGATCCTGTTCGCCGTCCCGGTGCTCGCCCAGGCGCCCCTCAACCTGGTCGGCGGCGCGTACACCGACCGCATCGGCGGGCGCCGCATCCTGCTGGGCTCGTGTACCGCCACCATCGCCGCCGGCCTTTGGTTCATGTTCGCCCACGGCTTCTGGATGCTCCTCGCCGGGCAGGTGGTTTTCATCCTGGCGCGCGCCGCCTTCTGGCCGGCGACCTGGGCAATGGCGAGCGAGCTGCCCGGCGTGCGCGGCGTGCAGCTCGGGCGCCTGAACGCAATCACCAGCTTCGGGCAGATCGTCGGCACCACCCTGTGCGGGTTCCTGCTCGCAGCGGCCGGGTTCCGGCCGACCTTCGCCGTGCTTGCCGCCACGGGGGCAATCGCATTGGTGGCGGGGCTCGGCACCCACGCGCAGCCGCCCAAGGCCGCGCCGCCGCGCCACGTGCTGGCAGCCTACCTGCCGCTGCTGCGCGAGCGGATCATCGCCTACACGATCATGTGCGCCTATCTCTCGGCGCTGCCGTTTTCGCTTTCCATGTCGTTCTACCCGGTGCTCCTCGCCCACTACGGCTACGGCGAAGAGACCTCGGGAATCCTGCTCGCGCTGCGCGCGGTCGGCTCGATCCTCGCCAGCTTGCTGGCGGCGCGTTTCGTGCGCACCGGGCCGCAGACCCTCTGGCCGGTCGGCTGCGGCGTCGCCGTAGCGGCGTCGGTCGGGTTCCTGCCGGTGGTCAATCACATCGTCCCGATCGCGTTCTGGCTGCTGGTGGTCGGCGCGGGCACGGCAGCGATGACGCTCTACTTCCAGATCACCATCGCGCAGGCGAGCAAACCGGAGGAACGCGGCTCGGCGCTCGCGCTCGGCGGCCTCGGCTGGAGCGTGTCGCACCTGACGACGCCGCTGGTGATGGGGTTTGTCGCCGACCGCTACGGCATCGTTACCGGCTTCCATGTGATCGGCGCCTTTGCGTTCGCCTGCGCCTTCGCGATCGCCCTGATGCGGCGCTGGGCGTTTTCCCGGATGCCCGCCTAGCTCACGGAGCGCCCAGCAGCAGGTACAGGCTCCAACGCCCGCTTTCACCCGCACCGAGGCCGAAATAAGCGGGGCCGGCGAAAGTGTTGGCGGCGAGAAACAACGAGCCCGACCAGACCGTGCCCTGATCGGGCAGGCCATCGAAGCGATCGCGAACCTGGCCGACCTCGAGGGATGCTCCGGCGTAGACGCCCGCCCCCAGGAGGTCAGGCAGCGGGACGGCGCGGTTGTAGTACAGCAGGCGTGCGAACGCCATGTCGCGGCCGGCGAATTCGTTGAGCCGGTAGCCCGAGAGCCGCAGCGGGCCGCCGAGGGTGAACGTCTCATAGGGGGGCAGGTCGGTATCGAGGTCGGTCCCGCCGGAGACGCCGAGATTCAGGGTGTGCGCCCCAAAGCTTCTTGCCACCGCGAAGTGCCCTTCGAGCCGCTTGTAATTGCGATCGGATCCGAAGGCCTCGTCGGCCACGTAGGCTGAGGCCAGGAAACGCCAGCCCGCGCGCGGGAACCAGGCATAGTCGAGCTGGTCGAGATAGAGCGACGCCCGCGCCCCTGCGCTGGTTTCCGAGAGGCTGGGCAGCGCCGGGAAACCCGTGTCGACCTTCGTATCGACGCGCCGCGACAGCACGCCGAGCCGCGCCTCGCCCCAGGTCCCGAGAACCACGCCGGCGTCGAGCCCGACGCGGGTTTCCCGGCTCTCGTACTCCGCGACCCGGTCCTCGCCGATGAACACGCCGCGCGAGTCCTGGCCGATCCTGAAGTACGGCGCGACGAAATAGCGGCCTCGCTCCTCCACCGGCTGGTAGAACTCGGTCGAAAGGTAGGGGTTGCTGCCGACCTGCGCTTCCGTCAGCCACTCCGCGCCGAGCCGATTCAGCCAGGTTCTGCGGTAGCTCAGGAGCACGTTGAAGATGTTGTCGCCATGGAAGTCGCTCGCCAGACCCAGGCCGAAGCGCAGATAGTCCGGCCCCCACTCCTTCTCCTGCGGCCGGATGACGAGGACGCGGCTGCCCGGCTCCTGCTGGATGCGGTAGTCGATACTCTCGAAATCGCCACGCCCATAGATACGCCGGAGGTCTGCGCTCACCACCTCTTCGGTGAGCGGCTCGCCGGGCCGGCTCTGCATCAGCGAGCGCAGCACCTCGGGATTGGTGCGCTGGAGCCCCTCGAAGCGGATTTCGTCCACGGTGCCCATCCCCTTGCGCTCGAGGGTCTGGCGGCTGCGCAGCGCCGCGTACTCGCCCGCGGGCAGGCTGTAGCGCCCGAGCAATGAGGACATCTTTCTTGCCGCTTCCTCCCCGATGCGGATCGCGTCGGCGGCGCGCTCAAAGCTCCCCGCCGAGATGTCGCCCAGCTCGGGCGCGATCAGGACGTCGCGATCGCCCAGGCTCTTCAGTTGCCGCTCGACGGCCGCCGCCCCCAGAAAACTGACGAGCTGGCCGGCAACGCTGAGCGCGGAGGTGATTTCTCCGCGCCTGAGCGGCGGCGTTGCGATGTTGACCGCGATGACGACGTCGGCGCACAGCTTGCGCGCCTCGTCGATCGGCAGATTGTTGGCGATGCCGCCGTCCACCAGCAGCCGGCCGTCGATCAGGACCGGCGCCAGCGCTCCGGGGACCGCCATGCTCGCGCGCATCGCCTGGGAAACGCTGCCGCCCTCGAGCACCACGGCCTCGCCGGTCTCGATGTCGGCGGCAATCGCGCGGAATGGAATCGGAAGCTGCCCGAAGTCCTTGATCGCCACCGCCCGGTCGGTGAGCCTGCGGAAGAACCCCTCGATCGACACGCCGGCGATCACGCCTTTCGGCAGCGCGAGCGCGCCGCGCTTGACGCCGTATTCCGGCGCGAACAGCGTCTTGTAGTCGTCGCGCTTGCGCCGGCTCGACACCTCGGCGCGCGGCGGCTGGTCGCGGAAGATGTCGTCCCAGTTCGCCTCGACGACCATCTTCTCCATTTCCGCGATGGGCATGCCGGAGGCAAAGGTTCCGCCGACGATGGCGCCCATGCTGGTGCCGGTCACGCAATGCACCGGGACGCGCAGCTCCTCCAGCACCTTGAGGACGCCGACGTGCGCCACCCCGCGCGCGCCGCCGCCCGAGAGCACTAGGCCGATGCGTGGACTTTCCGCCGCGCTCAACTGCAGTTGGGGATGGAGCGTCAGCCCTGCCGCGAGGCACGCTGCCGCCATGCGCGGAACAGGAAACCTCACGCAGCGCTAGGCGGCCTTGAAGACGCTCGGTTCGAGTGAGTGGCGCTCGAGCAGCCGGTAGAACTCGGTGCGGTTGCGCCCGGCGAGGCGCGCCGCCTTGGTGACGTTGCCCCCGGTGATCTTGAGAATCCGCACCAGGTAGTCGCGCTCGAAGGCCCGCCGCGCTTCATCCAGGGGCGTGAGCGACGTATCCCCGGCGTTCAGCGCCTGGCCGACGAACGATTCCGGAATGACCTCCGTCGCGGAAAGGGCGACCGCCTGCTCGATCACGTTCAGGAGCTGACGCACGTTGCCTGGCCAGGGGGCGGAGACGAGGAGCTCCATGGCCTCCGGCGAGAGCGCGAGCGGCCCGCGCCGATAGCGCGTCCCCAGACGCGTAAGGAACTCGTTCGCCAGCAGCGGGATGTCCTCGCGGCGCTCGGCAAGCGTGGGGATGTAGAGCTTCACCACGTTGAGGCGGTAGTAGAGGTCTTCGCGAAACTCCCTCGACGCGACCTTTTCTTCCAGGTTCCGATGCGTTGCCGCGATCACGCGCACGTCCACCTCGATGCTTTCGTTGGTACCGACCGGGCGGACGCGCCGCTCCTCCAAAGCTCTCAAGAGCTTGACCTGCAGAGGTAGCGGCATGTCGCCGATCTCGTCCAGGAAGAGCGTCCCGCCTTGCGCGGCCTGGAACAGCCCGCGGCGGTCGGCCACGGCGCCGGTGAAGGAGCCCCTCTTGTGCCCGAAGAGCTCGGATTCCAGCAGCCCCTCCGGGATCGCGCCGCAATTGACCGCAACGAAGGGCGCGCTGGCCCTGGGGCTTGCGCGATGGATCGCGCGCGCCAGCAATTCCTTGCCCGTTCCGCTCGCGCCGAAGATGCACACGCTCGCATCCGAGGCCGCCACGCGGCGCGCCTGAGACAGCAGATCTTCCATCGCCGACGACCGGGTGAAGATCTCGACGCGCCAGCCTTCCAGCCGCCCCGAAGCCGGCGGGCTGGAGATCCGCATGGCTTCGGCTACGGTGTCGAGCAGGACTTTCGGTTCAAACGGTTTTGTCAGGAAGCTGAAGACCCCGCGGCGAGTCGCGGTCACGGCCTCGGGAATAGTCCCGTGCGCGGTGAGGATCACCACCGGCAGCGAGGGCGAGTCGCGGTGAATGGCATCGAACAGCGCCATCCCGTCCATGCCCTGCATGCGCAGGTCGGTGACCACCACCTGCGGGCGCGACACGGCGAGGGCGGCGAGCGCCGCCTCGCCCGATGCCACCGCGGTCACCGCGTAGCCGGTGGCCGAAAGCCGCATCGCAATGAGCTGCAGCAGGTCCTTGTCGTCATCGACCAGCAGCACCGGTCCACGATCTCGCTCTAGCAGGGTCATTTCTGTCTCCGGCGCAGTTTTTCTTCGCGCTCGAGGATACCGCGTTCGATCGCGCGCAGCGCCTCCAGCTGCTGCTTGAGCGCTTCCTCGCGCTTGTCGCGCTCCTTGTCGAGGCGGTCGCGCTCCTTGTCCAGACGATCGCGCTCGCGTGCCTCGCGCGCGAGTTGGTCGAGCTCGCGCGCGATTCGCTGCCGCTCGGCGATCTGCGAGGAGAGCAGGGCGGCGAAGCGCCCGACCCCCGGCGAGGCGGCGTCCGCCAGCGGCCCGAGGAGCTCGATTGCACGCGCATCGTCGCGCAGCGGCGGGGGCAACATTGCGAGGTACGTGGCGAGGCGCAGCCAGTCGAGAGGGTTGGTGCCGGCGCTGCGTGCCTGCTTCTCCGCCCGCGCGAGCGCCGCGGCCTGCTCGGCAGCCGGCGCGCGCGCGGCGGCGATCGCTTCGCCGACGACGGCGTCGACCGGGTTAATCAGGGGTTGCACTGAAGCGCAGCCAGCGAGGGCAAGGCTCAGGAAAATGAAACGGGCGCTCATGCCGCCATTCGGCGGGGCAGCGCGACGCGGAAATGCGCGCCGCGCTCCTCGGCGAGCACGCTGATCCTGCCGCCGTGGGCCTCGACGAACTCGCGCGCGATGGCGAGGCCAAGGCCGCTGCCCTCCACGCGCGCGCTCGCCTTGGCGCGGCCGCGGAAGAACGAGTCGAAGATCGAGTCGCGCTCTTCCGCCGGCACGCCCGGCCCGGAATCGATCACGTCGATCACGGCCTCGTCGCCGCTCGAGCGCGCCAGCACCTCGACGCTGCCGCCCGCGGGGGTGAACTTCACCGCGTTGCCGATCAGGTTGTCGACGATCGAGCGCAGCTTCTCGGGGTCAGCGTTTACCTGCACCCGCTCGAGCTCGAGGGCGAGCCGCTGCCCCTTCGCCTGCGCGGCGAGCTCGTGCCCGCGCGCCACCTCGCGCACCAGCGCGTCGAGCGACAGCCTGCGCGGGGCGAGCGCCGCAGCCGCGTGCAGCGCGCGCTGGTAGTCGAGCAGCTCCTCGATCAGCCGCTGCAGCTTGATGCTGTTGTCCTTCATGATCGACACTACCCGACGCTGAGACCCGGACAGGGGGCCGCCGACCTCGTCGTGCAGCAGCTCGGCCCCCTCGCGCAGCGCGGTCAGCGGCGTCTTGAGCTCGTGCGACAGGTGACGCAGGAAGCGGTTCTTCTCGTCCTCGAGCTCGACCAGCCGGCGGCGCAGCCAGTCGAGGCGCTCGCCGAGCGTCTTCAGGTCCTCCGGACCGCGCACCGAGATGGGCTGCGCGAAATCGGCGCCGCCGAGCTGCCGGATCGCGGCGTCGAGCTCGGCGATCGGCCGTGCGATAAAGCGGGTCAGCGCGAGGGCGAGCGCCAGCGCGACCGCGGTGCTGAAAATCACCAGCAGGACGAGCTGGCGCTGCACCGACTCGGCTTCGGCGCGCAGGCGCAGCACCTCGCGGTCGGCGACCCGCGTGCTGATCGCGAGCACCTCGGAGGCGTTTTCGGCCAGGTCGGCGGCGAGCGCCGCGACCTGGCGACGCTCGGCGGCGGGGCGTTGACCGCTGCGGGGCGCGGTCAGCAGATCGTAGAGCCCCTGCTCCTGCGCCATCGTCTTCTTGAGCGCGCCGAGCTGGTCCTCCTCGAGCGGCAGCTGCAGGAGCTCCTGCGCCACCTGCGCGAAGCTGGCATGCACCCGCCCGAGGTCCGGATCGAGCCCCGGCGCGTTGAGCATCGCGAGGCGCTCGAGCGAGCTGATGCGGTTGACGAGCGTGCGGCTGGCGCGCGCCGCTTGCGAGGCATTGAACACGGCGTGGCGGCTCTGCTCGGCGAGCCGCTCGCTATGCCACGCGGAATAGGCGAGCGCGGCGATCAACGGCGCCGCCACCAGCATGAAGCTGGCGAGGCACAGCCCGAGAAACGATCGCGGATACGCCATGTCTTTATACTTTCAGGCAAATTCTGCCCTTAGCGAGGACCAATGTCACAGGGCCCCGGGCCGCGGGTTTACCTGGTCGCCGCGGTTGCCGCAAATGGAATCATAGGCGCAAGCGGCAAGCTACCTTGGCACATTCCCGAGGAGCTCAAGCACTTCAAGCGGCTCACCCTCGGCCATCCGGTCATTATGGGGCGGCGCACCTGGGAATCGCTGAAAGGCCCGCTGCCTCAGCGCGAGAACATCGTGGTCACGCGCACCCCGGGCTACGAGGCTCCCGGCGCGGCGGTGGCGAATTCCCTCGGCGCCGCGCTCGCCCTGTGCATCGGCGAGCCGGTGGCGTTCGTGATCGGCGGCACGCAGCTCTTCGAGGAGGCCATGCCGCACGCCGCCGGCATGGTGCTCACCGAGATCCAGCGCGACTACGAGGGGGACACCCGGTTTCCCGCCTGGGACCGCTCGCAGTGGCGCGAGTCGCAGCGCGAAGCGCATACCGCGGCGGACGGCACGCGCTTCGACTTCGTGCTGTACGAGAAGAACACCTAGCCTTTGCCCTCCAAGACGCGAACTTCCGGCAACGGGAAGCCGTTGAACTGGCTCGCGTAGGCCGTGGTGTAGGCGCCGGCGTTCTGGAGGTAGATGAAATCGCCTTCCTGCAGGTCGGATGGCAGCGGCTCGTCGCGCATGACCACGTCCACCGAATCGCAGGTGGGGCCGCCGACGGTCCAGGCCACGTCAGGCCCGGAGCGGTCGGTGCGCACCCGGTAGCGCAGCCCCTCGCTCGACTCGATCACCCCGCCGAAGAGGCCCGCATCCCAGTGCATCCAGCGCTTGCCGGCGCGCGTCGCCGTGCCGAGCACGCGGCAGACGAAATAGCCGGCATCGGACACCAGGTACCTGCCGGGCTCCGCGATGACCTGGACGTCCTCCGGGAAGGCCTTCAGGCCCTCGTTCACCACCTCGCCGATCACCTCGATCGAGGGGATGGGCTTGACGTGGCGCACCGGGAACCCGCCGCCGATATTGAGCAGGCGCGGCCTGAGGCCGGCCTTGCCCATGGCTTCGAACAGAGCCTTGGCTCTTTCGAGCGCGACGCGCCAGTTCTGCGGATTGCGGCACTGGGAGCCGACGTGGAAGGTGACGCCGGCGAGGTCCACGCCCAGCTTCGCCGCCGCGGCGACGATCTCGCGCGCGTCGCCGACGCCGCAGCCGAACTTGCCGGAGAGCGGCCAGTCGGCTCCGATATTGGGGGTGGCGAACCGGAGATATTGCTTGGCGTCGGGCTTGACCTCGTGGATGCGCCTGACCTCGTCCACGCTGTCGACCACGTACCACTCCACCCCCTTGGCCGCGGCGTATGCGACCGCTTCGCGCGACTTCATCGGGTTGGAGTAGAAGATTTCCGCCGCCGGCACGCCGAGCCCGAGCAGCAGGTCGAGCTCGGCGGTCGAGGCGATCTCGAAGCCCGCGCCCTCCTGGACCAGCGCTTTCAGCACGCGCCGGTCGGGGTTCGCCTTGACCGCGTAGTGCGGGCGCACGCGCGGCATGGCCGCGCGGAAGCGCCGGATCTTCGAGCGCACGATGGCGGTGTCGAGGATCAGGAAAGGCCGGGAGTACTTCTGACGTGCCGCCTCGCGCACGAGCTCGAAGTCGAGGCTGACCTCGGCATGGGTATCGAAACGAGCGTCGTGTGACTGATGCTGCGGCGACTGTTGCTGCTTGAGTACTGCGGCGGATTGTCGGTGTGTGATGCTACTACTGCGGTCCCCCATCAAAGTCTCCTCGCATCAAGAACTAAGTTTCAGGAATGTCTCGGACGACAACATCGTCGGCCGGACGCGGGTTCCTTTTGCTTGTCATGATGACCTCCTTGTCCTCGTTGAATCCAAAAAGAAAAAAACTTGAGCGGAGTATAGGGACATGACCCCGCCTGTCAAGACCTCCGGGAAAAATTTTTGGTTTTTCTACGGGTCCTAAATGCGCGGCAAGGTGACGCCTTTTTGGCCCTGGTACTTGCCGCCGCGGTCGCGGTAGGAAGTTTCGCAAACCTCGTCGGACTCCAGGAAGATCACCTGCGCCACGCCCTCGTTGGCGTAGACGCGCGCCGGCAGCGGCGTGGTGTTCGAGAACTCCAGCGTCACATGCCCTTCCCATTCCGGCTCGAGCGGCGTCACGTTGACGATGATCCCGCAGCGCGCGTAGGTGGACTTTCCCAGGCAGATGGTGAGCACGTTGCGCGGGATGCGGAAGTACTCGACGGTGCGCGCGAGCGCGAACGAGTTGGGCGGGATGATGCACACCTCGCCGCGGTAGTCGACGAAGTTCTTCTCGTCGAAGCTCTTCGGGTCGAGGATGGTCGAGTTAATGTTGGTGAAGATCTTGAATTCGGTCGAGCAGCGCACGTCGTAGCCGTAGCTCGAGGTGCCGTAGGAGACGATCTTTTTCCCTTCAAATGCCTTGACTTGGCCCGGCTCGAAGGGCTCGATCATGCGCTTCTCGGCCGCCATGCGGCGGATCCATTTATCGGACTTGATGGTCATGGCCTATGATACGGCGCATGCGGGCAGAAGCCGTGGTCGGGTGTGCCCTGATCGCCCTGGCGGGACTCGTCCCGCCGCCCTCCATTGCGGCGGGCGAGCCGCCTTTCACCGAAAACGAAATCCGCGCGATCCTGGCCCACGGCCCCTGGCCGGCGCCGGCGACGAGCGATCCGAGCAACCGGGTCTCGGGCCGGCGCGACGCGATCGAGCTCGGGCAGCGGTTGTTCTTCGAGTCGCGCCTCTCCGTCAACGGCAAGTTCTCGTGCGGCACCTGCCACGTGCCGGAGCGGAACTGGACCGACAACCGCGTCCGCGGCGTAGCGGCGGCGCAAGTCGACCGCAACACGCCCACTCTGATGAACGTCCGTCTTGGCCTGTGGTACGGCTGGGACGGCGGCGCCGACAGCCTGTGGTCGCAAAGCATCCGGCCGATCCTCGACCGGCGCGAGCTCGGCGCCACCCCGCGGCACGTCGCGGACCTCATGCGCAAGGATGAGGAGCTGGCGTGCCGCTATCGCCGCGCCTTCGGCGCTCCGCCCTCGCCCACGGACGACGAAGAAGTCCTGGTCAATGTGGGCAAGATCCTGGCCGCGTTCCAGGAGACCTTCGAGACCCCGCCGACGCCGTTCGACCGCTTTCGCAATGCGCTGGCACGCGGCGAGCCCCTCAAGGCGGGGCTCTACTCCGAGGCGGCCCAGCGCGGGCTGAGGATCTTCGTCGGCAAGGGCAGCTGCTCGAGCTGCCACAGCGGTCCGAACTTTTCCAGCGGCGAGTTCCGGAACAACGGCTTCTCCGCGGACGCCGGGCGGGTCGAAGGACTGAAGGCGGTGAAGGCCAGCCGCTTCAACCTGGCCGGACCTTACAACGACGACCCGCTAAGGCGTGTGCACGCCGTGCAGGAACCCGAGGCAGGGGCCTTCAAGGTTCCCACGCTGCGACACCTGATGCTGACCGCCCCCTACGGCCACGACGGCAAGCGCGAAACGCTGGCCCAGGTGGTGCGCCACTACTCGGAAAAAGGGTCGGCGGCCTTGCCGGCGTTGAAGCTCAGTGCAGCCGAGCAAACTGACCTCGTCGTATTCCTCGAGTCGGTAAGCACGCTAAGCAATCCCTGGCGCCCCGAGGACCACGCGCGCTGCCAGTAGATCAGGTGTTTTGCACCACGATATTCGGGAATTTGGACGTCATGTCGCGCTGCGATTCCGCGATCTTGACCGCGCAGCGCCGCGCGATGCGGCGGTAGATCTCGGCGACCTTGCCGTCGGGGTCCGAGACCACGGTCGGCTTGCCCGAGTCCGCGTGGCTGCGGATCGCCTCGTCGAGCGGTAGCTGGCCGAGAAGCTCCGTCTTGTACTCGCGCGACATGCGCTCGGCGCCGCCCGTGCCGAAGATGTGGCTCTCGTGGCCGCATTTCGGGCAGACGTGCGACGACATGTTCTCCACCACGCCGAGGATCGGGATGCCGACCTTCTCGAACATCTTGAGGCCCTTGCGCGCGTCGATGAGCGCGATGTCCTGGGGCGTGGTCACGATCACGGCGCCCGTGACCGGCACCTTCTGGGCGAGGGTGAGCTGGATGTCGCCGGTCCCCGGCGGCAGGTCCACCACCAGGTAGTCGAGGTCGCGCCAGTTCGTGTCCTTGAGCAGCTGCTCGAGCGCCTGGGTCACCATCGGGCCGCGCCAGACCATCGGCGTGTCGATGTCGATCAGGAAGCCGATCGAGCTCGCCTGCAGCCCGTGGCCTTCCATCGGCTCGATGCGCTTGCCGTCTTTGGACTCCGGGCGCCCGGCAATGCCGAGCATCATCGGCTGCGACGGCCCGTAGATGTCGGCATCGAGCACGCCGACCGAGGCGCCTTCCGCGGCGAGCGCCAGCGCGAGATTCACGGCGGTGGTCGACTTGCCGACCCCGCCCTTGCCCGAGGCGACGGCGATGATGTTCTTGATTCCCGGAACCAGCTTCACCCCGCGCTGCACGGCATGCGACACCACCTTCGACGACACTTTCACCGACACGGTGCCCGCGCCCGCCGCCTTGAGCGCCTGCGTCACCTGGCGGCGGATCGGCTCGTGCTGGCTCTTGCCGGGATAGCCGAGCTCGATCTCGAGCGCGACATCGTTCCCCGAGACCTTGATGTTTCGCGCCGAGCGGCCGCTGACGTAGTCCTTGCCGGTGTTGGGATCGACGAGCTGGCGGAGCGCGTCCTGA